>OLNK01000250.1_pt1 | contig 79683 bp, 73 predicted proteins | sample 1672791 | NCBI WGS metagenome assembly OLNK01 (sample SAMEA3136724, study PRJEB25190) | human gut metagenome | biome: human gut; feature: human-associated habitat; material: faeces | place: Austria | collected 2013 | reverse complement strand
GTAATAAAGGATTCCTCCGCCGCTTTGTTAAAGCTGCCTGCGTCCGCTACTCTTAAAAATGTTTCAAGCTGCGGGTTATACATAACATTTCACCTGCCTTATTTCCAAGAACGCCCGAATTTTTGTATTCCGTTTATTCTGCTTTCTTCACATAGTTTTTGAACACGCCGTTCAGAGATTTCCCATTTTTGCGCCACTTCTCTGACTGATATGTAATCCATTTCTATCTTCCAAAAAGTACGCATAACCGAATAATCTTACAATTATATTTAATTCGGATATGCGTATTTTGTCAAGAAGCAAACTTATGTATCAAATCGCCTGCATTTCTGCAAGAGGCTTGTGCTTTCAGTCGGGAAATATAACTTCTGCATTTATAATTTCAGATGCCTTTTCGCGAATATTATTCATTTTTTGTACCCACAGCATTGCATTTGACACTTTAAATTGTTCGTTCACACCTTCACTTTTTGCCATTTGATTTACGAGCCAAAAAACATTTCTTCAGCTTGATCGTTTATAAAGGCTCCGATTATATAGTTTTGGGTCAAACTGAAGACGGAAATTATAGATTAATTTCGGGAACAAGTATTGGAAGTATTCAATATCAGCCAAATCAAGATACAAACGGTAACTATTATAATATAGGTCAATATGATGAAAATGATGAACAAGATAAACGCTATGATGGCCAAGACTAGTATTATAATGAAAGTACTGTTGATAATCCTAAATGGGTTGTATATTACAAACATAAATATACAGAAACAGATGAAGGAATTTTTCCACTAAAAGTTTGGTATAAACAAGATGTTGGATATAGTGGCCAAAAATATAATACTATTAACAGATCCTGTTTTTTTATGTCTTATTATGAATATTTCAGACTGGTTTTAGACTGAGTTACCCAGTCTTAGTTTAACGATTTTGAGCACTTTTTTGAGGATGTATTTCTAAATGCACTTTATAGTTTCACATAAGGAAGCCATTCAATGCGAAAAGCAGATAAAAGAGCACGCCTAAGTTTCATAAAAGAAACGAAAAAAAAGGGAAAGCCGTTAAGCTTTACCCGTTACTAGTTTTATCTATACATCAAAAAATTTCTTTGCGTTATTATAGAAAATATCTTCTAAGCCCTGTTCATCAACGCCACATATTAATACTTTTTGCATCTCAACTGTAGGATGATGGAAAGGACCATCCGTTCCAAATAGGATTCGATCGTGTCCAACTGTATCATATGCCTCTTTTATTTTTGTATGCATAGGCATACCCGACATTTCCAGATAAATATTTGGATATCGTCGAGCCATTTTTAATGCTGCATCAATATAAACTCCATGACCATGACCCATATGAATCATTAATACTTTACAGTTGGGATGTCTTTCCGCTAACAATCCAATTTGCCAAGGAAGTGAATAAGGAGGATGGCCTGAATGAATACAAACAGGAATTCCATATTCTTCGGCCTTATCTAATACGGGATCTACAATTTCACTATCCGCACAATACGCGTGGCGTAATGGCTGCAGCTTAATAGCTTTAAAACCAAGCTTTACATATTGATCAATCAAATCCAAACAATTTGGCTCTAAAGGATTCACATAGACACAACCTTCAATACGTCCTGGATATTTCTGCATAGCTTTATAAGCTTCTTCATTATCCAAAACACAAATCATTGTCGTTTCAATTTCATATGTGTCCATTAATGAAATCAATTCATCTGCATCCATTCCTACATTGGCCCATCCACCAATATAACCTAAATGTGCATGTGCATCGATTTTTTTCATGCGACAGCTCCTTGTAAAGATACTACTTTCGATTTAGCTAAAACATTCGCAACGATCGCATAAATAACAAGTCCCATAATCGTTTGAGCTAAAAGTCTAGGAACAGATGCGAATGCGACTGCTGCTGTAAATAAAGGAATCTTAAATAGTGTATAAGCGAAACATTGAAACAAACCACCAAGGCTAGCTCCGACAATCCAATCTAATTTTTCATTGTTCCCTTTTTCAAGTACAACACCCATAATATATCCCATAATGAATTTAAAGATAAATGTAGGAAGTACCCAAATCATGGCTCCAGTCAATAAATCACTTAAAGCCGCACCTAAACCTGCAGCTAGAGCACCATCTTTTTTACCTAAGACAAGTACAGCTAAAAATGCCATACAATCTCCCATATGTGTATATCCACCCGTTGCTGGATTTGGAAGTTTAATTGTAAATGTACATACGAAGATCAACGCGATCATTAAAGCTGTTTTGGCAATTCTTCTTGTAGTTTCATTTGTCATAATCATTTCTCCTTTTTAAAACTTGTCCCTATATTATCATTTTACTGTATCTTTTAAAATATACAGTTTTAACTTAATTTTAAGGGACAACAATTTAAGAAACATTTAAGGATTACATGTTTTAATAGGTCCATGAAAAAATTATTAATGACACTTTTACTCACATTCTGTATAGGATGCACCTATACTTTACTCAATGAAAAAGATACAACAGTTTCTGCCAAAAGCACAAAAGAAACTATCATGATTGATGCTGGTCATGGAGGATATGATGTAGGGGCTGAAAGCAACTATGGCGATTATGAAAAAGATATCAATTTAGATATCGCACTACTTGTTGGAAAACAACTCAAATCCTATGGCTACAACGTTGTATATACACGTACAAGTGATTCAGTTTCTTGGCCAAGCAATAATAAGAAGGATTTACAAGCACGTTGTGATTTAGCAAAGAAAAAGAATGCCGATTTATTTGTATCGATACATTTAAATTCAAGTGAATATGATGCGAGTGGATATGAAATCTATTGTGATTTTACCAACAAGAACACTGTGAAATTGTCCAACTCTATTCTTGATCAATTGGATAAACTCGATTATTCAACCAATCGAGGCTTATTAGATACAAATGAAACACCTTTGTATGTTGTCAAAAACAACAAAGTGGATGCCATTTTGATTGAAGCTGGCTTTATATCAGATGATTCGGATTTATATTATCTTAAAAATTATACAAACAACGTTGCCACAGCCATTGCCAAAGGCATCAAAAAAAGTCTGAGCTGATCAGACTTTTATTTTGCGAATTGAGCATTATACAATCTTGCGTATACCCCATTTTTATTCAATAATTCTTCATGACTTCCTTGTTCTACAATATCTCCATGTTCAAGCACAAGAATCTTATCCGCATTGATAATTGTAGATAAACGGTGTGCAATCACAAAACAAGTACGATTTTCCATCATTCGATCCATGGCACCTTGAAGACGCCTTTCAAGTCTTGTATCTACACTACTCGTAGCTTCATCTAAAATTAAGACTTCCGGATTCTTTAATAGAGCACGTGCAATCGTCAATAATTGTTTTTCACCTTGACTCACATTACTTCCCTCTTCATTGATCAAAGTATCATAGCCATCCGTTAAAGTACGTATAAAGTGATGGACATTAGCTTGTTTTGCGGCTTCTACAATTTCATTCTTTAACGCCTTCTCATTTCCATACGCAATATTTTGTTCAATACTACCCTCAAATAACCATGTATCTTGTAGTACTAACGCAAAAAGTTTTCTTAAATCATGATATGACAATTCACGAATATCGATACCATTGATTTTAATACTTCCACCCTTCACATCATAGAAACGCAACAATAAATTTGTCAATGTCGTCTTACCGGCTCCTGTAGGACCTACGATTGCGATGGTTTGCCCTTGATGTACATCAATATTTACATCTTTCATAAGTAGATTGTCATCATATCCAAATTGTACATGCTCAAATTCAATGGTACGAACTTCATCAATTTGACATTTAGATACAACATCCTCTTCAATGGGTTGATTTAAAAAAGTAAATAAACGTGACATCGCACTAAAGGCAGATTGCACAGCACTCGATAATTGCGATATTTGTGAGATTGGATCATTGATTTGCCAAATATATCGAATAAAAGCTTGTAGTTGACCTAATGCGATTGTTCCATTTAACACTTGAAGACATCCAATAAGACTAGCACATCCAATACTTAAATAGGTAATCAAAGAACATAATGGATTGATCAAACTTGATACAAATTGTGCTTTAAAACTAGATACACGCATTCTCTCATTATCTTTTTCAAAGCGTTTTAGAGCATGTTCTTGTTGATTATAAGAAAGAATCTCATTATATCCATCGTACAATTCATTGATTGTACCATTTAAATCAGCCAATGTATTTTGTTGATCATCAAATAGAGGCTGTGATTTTTTCACTACAAATTTTGAAAGAAGTGCGATAACAGGCAATGCCACTAAAATAATACACGTCATTAGTACATTGATTCTAAACATCATAAATAATACAAAAGTAAATGTACAGACTGCAGAAATTACTCGTGATAAAGTTTGTTGCAGCGCATTCGATAATGTATCCACATCATTTGTGATACGGGATAATAACTCTCCCGTTTTTTCTTGATCAAAATAAGATACTGGTAAATGATGAATTTTATCCTCAATCGCATTACGTACATCAAACATCGTTTTTTGAATCGCATCGGTCATAAAGATGGCCATTAAAAATTGAGATATTGTCTTCACAATGTAGATTGTAAATAAGATACATAAAATATGTACAACTTTATCTATCTGAATTGGCTGATGCGAAGAAATATCGGATGCAAGCTGGGTTGTGATCATACCTTCAACAGTTGGATTTAATGCGAATGTCACCTGGGCTGTGATGACCATTAAAATTCCAAACAACAACTTAAAACGATAAGGTTTAACAAACACAAAAAGATGGGATAAGCATTCACTAAACTTCATTTTCTTAGTTTCTTTCATAATCATCCAACTCCTTTTGTGTCAATTGCGAATGAGCAATTTCTTGATACACACTACAATTCTTTAAAAGTTCTAAATGCGTACCTAATCCAATAATTTGTCCTTCATCTAAGACGATGATCATATCCGAATCCATGATTGTTGAAATTCTTTGGGCAACCACAAAAAAGATTGCATCCTTCACTTCTGGTTTTAAGGCTTTTCTTAGTGTAGCATCCGTTTTAAAATCTAAAGCACTAAAACTATCATCATAAATATAAAGGGAAGGCTTCTTTAAGATGACACGAGCAATCGAAAGCCTTTGTTTCTGTCCACCCGAAATATTTGTTCCATCCTCTGCAATTTCATCCAAGTACCCATTTTCTCTTTTAGAAATAAAGTCACTTGCCTGAGCGACACGAGCTGCATGATGCATTTCTTCATCACTTGCCTCTGGTTTTCCAAAACAAATATTCGATTTAATACTTCCCTTAAACATATGCGCCTTTTGAGCTACATATCCAATTTGAGCACGCAAACTCTCTAAATCATACTTACGAATATCTACACCATTGATTTCAATTGATCCACGACTTACATCATAAAATCGATTCATCAATTTTACTAACGTACTCTTACCAGAACCTGTACTTCCAATCACCGCAATTTTTTGTCCTTTATGACATGAAAAGTCAATATTCTTTAAAACAGCTTCTTCACCATTTGGATAAGAAAAACTAACATCTTTAAAACTTAATGTTTGAATAGAATCCAACTGGATACAATCTTTATCATTGACAATACTTGGTTTTGTATCCAACACTTCCATGATACGCTTAGCCGATACATTGGCTCTAGGATACATCATAAATACCATACAGAATATCAATACCGACATCATAACGTGGAATAAATATTCAACAAAGGCAACTACATTTCCTAGAGTAATGGCATTTGTGTTTAATAAAGTGCAACTTAAATAATATACAATGACTGTAGCAATATTCATCAAAAAGAAAAAAGATGGTTCTGTACAAGACATTAATTTAAATAACTTTGCACTTTGATCTCGATAGAAATCATTTTCATTAGAGAAACGCTTCTTTTCATAATCCTCTTTATTAAAAGAACGAATTACTCGAATACCTGTAATATTTTCACGCAAAATTTGATTAATGTGGTCAATCGACTTTTGTTGATTCTCACTCAATGGTTCACTCACTTTGGCAACAATGATCACACCTAAAATAACAACAGGAATTGTAGCTAAGACCACATAAGAAAGTTGTAAAGATATTTGTAAAATCAGCATAACGGAAACACACATCATAACAGGTGTTAATAATGCGGATTTTAAGATGACATTTAAAAATAACATAATTTGATAGGCATCGTTATTGGTACGTGTAATCATACTGGACACACCAAACTTTTCCATTTCAGCTGCAGAAAAAGATTGCGAATGCTTAAAAACATCATTACGAATATCACGCGTAATATTTGTGGATATTTTTGAGCAGCAATATCCAAGTAGTACAACTCCACTTACACCGATTACACTAATGAAAGCCATCAAGCCAAAACGACTATATAAATAAGCTGTATCATGTGTTTCAATACCATGATCAATCATATCTGAAATGATGGTTGGAATTCCTAGTTCTACAAGTGCAAACCCGAATACACTTATAAAATCCAACAAAAACCATTTCTTATATTTCATTAAATATTTCCATATAAGCTTCATATATTCCCCCTACAAAATAAAAGGGGGTTCAATAGAACCCCGAATCTAATTATTCACCCAATTTAGTTTTAACTGTTTCTAAAACTTCATCAGCAGTGTCTTTATTTAAGCATTCTTGAGCTAGTCCTTGCATTTCTTCATAGCTTAAAGATTTAACAACCTTACGAGCCTTTAAGATTTGAGTAGCACTCATTGAGAATTCATCAAGACCTAAACCTAAAAGAATAGGAACTGCATGTGGTTCACCAGCCATGGCTCCACACATACCAACCCATTTACCGTGTTCGTGAGCACCTTTAATTGTGTTAGCAACTAAACGTAATACACTTGGGTTGTATGGTTGATACAAGTAAGAAACGTGTTCAGACATACGGTCAGCAGCCATTGAGTATTGGATCAAGTCATTTGTACCAATTGAGAAGAAGTCTGCATATTTAGCAAATTGATCAGCAAGAACTGCAGCAGCTGGAATTTCAACCATCATACCAACTTCAATGCTGTCACTAACTGCAACACCTTCAGCAATTAATTCAGCCTTAACTTCTTCAAAGATAGCTTTTGCGTCACGGAATTCTTTAATTGTAGCGATCATTGGGAACATGATGCAAAGTCTTCCATATACAGATGCACGGCATAATGCACGTAATTGTGTTTTGAAGATATCTGTTTCTTTTAAGCAAAGACGAATTGCACGATATCCTAAGAATGGGTTCATTTCTTGAGGGAACTCATAGTAAGATAAGTGTTTATCTCCACCGATGTCTAATGTACGAACAACAACTTTTTTACCTTGCATACCTTCTAATACTTGTTTGTATGCTTCGAATTGTTCATCTTCTGTTGGGAAGTGATCTGAATCCATGTATAAGAATTCTGTACGGAATAATCCGACACCTTCACCACCATTAGTTAATACACCTTCAACATCTTTGAATCCACCGATGTTACCAGCAAGTTCAACTTCGTGTCCATCTGTAGTTACAGATTTTTCGTTCTTCAATACTTTTAATTCTTCTTTTTCTTTTAAGTAAGCAGCTGCTTTAGCTTCATATTTAGCAATTGTTGCTTCATCAGGATTGATTTCAACAACACCATCTAATGCATCTAATGCCAAAGTATCACCAGTTTTACATGCATCACATACACCTGGGCATCCTACAACTGCAGGGATTTCCAATGAGTTAGCCATGATAGCTGAGTGAGAAGTTTTTCCACCGATTTCAGTAGCGAAACCCTTAACAAATTCATTTAACTGAGCTGTATCACTTGGAGTCAAATCGTGAGCAACGATAATTGAATCTTCATCAATACTTGTTAAATCAGGAATTGTTAATCCTAATAAGTTACATTTTAAACGGAAAGTAACATCTTTAATATCAGCTGCTCTTTCACGGAAATAATCATTATCCATGCTTTCGAACATTTCAACCATTTGATTAGCTACTTGTTCAGTCGCATATTCAGCATTTACGCCATCATTTTCGATCATGGCTTTAATTTGACCAGCTAATTCAGGGTCACCAGCCATCATTAAGTGAGCATCAAATACAGCTAATTCTTCGTCACTTAAACGTTTAGCTGCTCTTTCTTTTACTCCTTCGATATCTTTTTTAGTTTTTTCTAGAGCATCCTCGAATTTTTTTACTTCTTCTTCAGCTACTCCAGCTTTTTTTTCAATAACAACTTTTGGTGTTTCTAATTTGTAGACCTTAGCTACAGATACACCAGCACTTGCTGCTATCCCTTTTAACATGATAAATTCCTCCTAAAACAAGCGAAAAACGCTTTCATCTACAGATAAAATTTTAACACTTTTTTTTCAAAGATACAAGAAAAGCAGACATTTGCATGCCTGCTAATTTAAGCCCTCAAATTGAAGCTTATAATATTTCGCATAAGTACCATTTAATTTCATCAATTCATCATGCGTTCCACGCTCATGCATACCCGTTGCATCGATTACGACAATCTCATCGGCATTGCGAATCGTAGATAAACGATGGGCAATTGTAATACAAGTGCGATCCTTACTTAAATCTTCTAGACTCTTTTGAATAATTCGCTCACTCTCATTATCCAAAGCACTTGTTGCTTCATCCAAAATCAAAATCTTAGGATTCTTCAAGAAAACACGTGCAATCGAAATACGTTGTTTTTGACCACCTGATAAACGCGTACCTCTTTCTCCACAGAAAGTATCGTACCCTTCAGGTAAAGACATAATAAAATCATGGATATTCGCTTTTTTAGCTGCCTTTACGATTTCTTCATGGCTTGCGTTTGGTCTTCCATAAGCGATATTTTGTTCAATCGTTCCTGTAAACAAATATACATCTTGTTGAACTAAACCAATATTTGAACGAAGAGATTTTAAAGTCACATCTTTAATATTTTGACCATCAATTGAGATGGAACCGTTTGTAACATCATAAAAACGAGATAACAATGAACAAAGTGTAGTCTTACCAGAGCCACTAGGTCCAACCAAGGCAATTTTTTCTCCGGCTTTGATATGTAGATTTACATCGTCAATCACCTTTTCATTCTCATTATATTGAAATGACACATGATCAAAATCAATATTTCCAGAAACATTTTTTAAATCCTTGGCATTTTTAGAATCTTGAATTTCAGGAATTTCATTCATAACTTCTTCAAAACGTCTAAATCCAGAGAATCCCTTTTGGAACATTTCTGTAAATTCAACTAATACTTCAATCGGCGATACAAAAACATTAATATATAGAGCAAATGTCGCAAGTACGATTGGATTTAAATCCCCATTTGCGATAAACAAACCGCCAAACACAATAATTGTGACATATAAAAGTCCTTGAAAGAAATTATTTCCACCTTGAAAAGTACCCATAACCCGATAATTGTCTTTTTTTGATTCCAAAAATTCCATATTCGAATGGTTAAATTTATCAATTTCAATATCCTCATTCGCAAAAGATTGTACAACACGAATACCACCCAAAGAATCTTGAAGACTTGCATTTACACTACCAATCTTCTTTCTGTTTTCCATAAAGGTTCTTCGCATCTTCTTATTTTGTGAATAAGAAAACACCATCATCACAATCGTCACAGCTAAAAGAATCAATGCCAATGGCCAATAGATTGTAGCTAAAATAATGAAAGATCCGATAATTTTAAATAATGATATAAATAAGTTTTCAGGTCCATGATGCGCAAACTCACAAATATCAAATAAATCTGAAACGACACGAGACATCATGACTCCTGTATTGTGCTTATCATAATAAGAAAAAGATAAACGTTGGTATTGATTGAATAAATCTTGACGCATATCACTTTCCATGTTGGCTCCCATCACATGGCCTTGACAACTCACATAATAACGACACAATGCTCGTATTACATACATAATAAGTAAACCTATACCTAAAAAAAGAACTCCTTTTAAAATTTCATTCGATGATTTCAAAAAGAATTTCCCGGTACAATAACTTAGAATCAAAGGAAACGATAGATCAACAATACACATGATAAGTGCGCAAAATAGATCCATAAAGAAAATCCCTTTATATGGTTTATAATATTGTAAAAAACGCTTAAATGTACTCATATATTCCCTCCCTGGTTTCTGTATTATACAAGAATTTTCATGATTTTTCCAAAATAATGCTAAAATATGAAAGAATGGAGAATGAATTATGATTAAAATATTATTTTTTGATATTGATGGAACACTTTTAGAATTTGGCAAGAAGAAAATGCACCAAGAACTAGTTGATGCATTAAACTTAGTTAAGAAAAAAGGCATCAAAATCATTTTAGCCACGGGAAGACCTCCTTTTGTCGTTCCTAAATTTCATGGCATCGAATTTGATGGAGTACTTTCTTTTAATGGCTCCTATTGTTTCACACCTAACGAATTGATTTACAAGAATCCCATGGATAAGAAAGACATTGAAACATTCGTCGAAAACGCAAAAAGACTAAATAAAGCAGTTACTCTAGCCGGAATCAATAAGATGGGATGTAATTTTGATGATGAAATCTTAGAAGAATATTTCATGATTGCCAACCAACACGTTCATGTACTTGATGAATTTAATAATTTTATGGAAGAAGAAATTTATCAAATGATGATTGCGACTACAAAAGATCAAGATGAATTGATTCTAGAAAACACAACCACATTAAAAGTGGCTCGATGGTGGGATAAAGCTTGTGACATTATTCCATGTAATGGTGGAAAAGATATAGGTATTCAAAAGATATTGGATTACTTCAATTTCAACAAAGATGAAGCCATGGCCTTTGGTGATGGAGGAAATGATATCTCTATGTTGAAATATGTTGGTACTGGTGTTGCGATGGGTAATGCCAAAGATGACGTTAAAGCTATAGCTGACTACATTACAGATTCTGTACAAGAAGATGGAATAGTCAGTGCACTAAAACATTTTGAAATCATATAGAAAAAGACAGCCGTTTTCCGCTGTCTTTTTACGTATGTCCTATTCTTTTTCTTTCTTGCTCTCTTCAATGACTCTTGAAGCATAAGGTTCTGGTACTGGATCATAACGGTCCATTTCCATTGTATATGTTCCTAAACCAGTTGTCATACTTCTAAGTTCAACACAATATCTAGACATATTTGCCATTGGAACTTGTGCATCAATTTCTTGATCTGAATCTACTGGAGTCATACCCATGATTGAACCTCTACGCTTGTTCAAATCACCAATGACAGCACCTGTAAATTCATCTGGAACACGAATCTTAACATTCATGATCGGTTCTAATAAGATTGGATGAACTTTTGTCATCGCATCTTTAAAAGCTAAGTGAGCAGCCATCTTAAATGCCATTTCACTTGAGTCAACATCATGATATTTACCATCTAACAATGTCGTTTTTACATTTACCATCTTATATCCTGCTAAAGGACCCTTTTGGCAACATTCACGAAGACCTGTTTCAACAGCTGGGAAATATTGTTTAGGAACAGCTCCACCAAATACCTTTTCTGCAAATACCATTTCTTCTTCATCAGGATTAGGACTAAATTCTACAAATACATGTCCAAATTGTCCATGTCCACCTGATTGTTTTTTATGACGACCTTCACCAATTGCTGTCTTTGTGATGGTTTCACGATAAGTAATCTTTGGATCACTTAAGACAACTTCGGCTTTAAATTTAGAATTTAATTTATTCACAATAACATCTAAATGTTGATCGCCAACACCATAAATCACTGTTTCTTTTGTTTCCGGATTATTCACCACTTTAAATGTTGGATCTTCTTCTTGTAAACGAGCAAGACCATTTGATAAACGATCCTCATCATTTTTAGTCTTAGGTAAAACAGCCTGACCATACATTGGCGTATCGAATGTGATTGGATCTGCCATCAACAATTTACCTTTATCACACAATGTATCGTTTGTTCTAGTATTTTGTAGTTTTACTAAAGCACCAATATCTCCTGTAAATAATTTACCAGCTGCTGTCTGGTGTTTACCTTTAACGATATAGATTTGACTGATTTTTTCTGGTTTACCATTATTGGCATTCACTACAGTACTATCAGCTGCAAGTACACCACTCAATACTTTTACATAACTAATTCTTCCAACAAATGGGTCCACAATTGTTTTGAAAACTTGTGCTGTTAAAACTTCCGTTTCACTTGTCAACAATTCCACTTTAACACCATTTGGAGTTGTAGCTGTATACATACCTCTTTCTGAATATGTTGGGAAATAACTAACGATTAAATCCATCAAACGTTGAATACCAATTGAATTAACTGCACTACCAGAATATACTGGACAAATTTCTCCATTACGCACACCAATTCGTACACCACGTTTTAATTCTGCATCACTAAATTCTTCACCAGAGAAGAATTTTTCCATTAATTCATCATCCCCCATAGCTACAGCTTCTGCAATCTGATCTTTATATAGAGCCACTTCTTCTTGCATAGATTCTGGAACTGGACATGGTTTATCCGCTAATTCTGGACTGTAATACCAAGCTTTATTTTTAATGATATTTACAGATCCAACGATTTTACCATCTTCAACGATAGGAACTTCAAACGGAATAACACTTTTACCAAATTCTTCACGCAATGCTTGATAACTAGCATCAAAACTAGTGTGTTCTTCATCTAATTTATTGATGAAGAAGATTGTAGGTTTCTTTTCAGCAACGGCTTGTTTATACGCAAGTTTTGTTCCTGATTGTAAAGGTTCTTTGGCATTGACTACAATCAAGCTTGAATCACCAACTGAAAAGCCACTTTGTTTTTCTCCAACGAAGTCTAAATAACCTGGTGTATCAATAAAATTGATTTTACTGTCTTCCCATTCAATAGGTACGATTGTTGTATAAACAGAAAGTCCACGACGAATTTCTTCAGTGTCAAAATCAATCATTGAACTTCCTTCTGTTGTTTTTCCAAAGCGATCTGTTGCTTTTGTATAGTACAACATAGCTTCTAATACACTTGTTTTACCAGCTCCACTATGTCCGATTACGCTTACGTTACGTACTTCAAAACTTTGATAATCTCTCATACGCTTAACCTCATCTTAAGATAGGCTCTAATTGAGCTCTACAATGTTCACGAACATAATCCAATGCAACACGACCTTGTTTATCTGTCATATCTTTATCAGCTCCATACGCCAATAATTTTTCAACTAAACTTGGATATCCACCATAAGCAGCACGCATCAATGCAGTTACACCATTATTATCAAATAAATTCACATCGGCATTTCTTTCAAGCAATAAGTGAATTGTGTCACGTTTAAATGCGATACAAGCTTCCATCAATGCACTACGTCCTACTTCATCTTGATCATTGATTCTAGCTCCAGCATCTAATAACACTTCAACACAACGATCTTGTCCTAATAAACAAGCACGCATCAAAGCTGTACGACCTCTATCATCTTTGGCATTGACATCTGCACCTGCATCAATCAAAGCTTTTAAGATTGTTTTATTGCCTTTTTTTGCAGCTGTCATCAAAGCTGTTTTCCCTTTATTATCTGTAATATTCACATCTGCCCCATTATCAAGTAAAACTTGTACCACATCTTTACGATCGCGTTTACTTGCACGCATCAAAGCTGTACGTCCATCACCATTCTGATAATTTACATCTGCTCCTGCTTTGATTTGAGAACAAACCATTGGAAAATCGCCATTTGCGCATGCATCCCAAAATACCTTATTAAAATTCTGATCCATTTCAATCATCCTCCTCATCCTTTATTGTCATGAAATCACAGAAAAACTGGAATGATAGTTCACCCCAGTTTACATATGTACAAAGAAAGATTGAAATTTTTATTTAATTTTACAACTTGAACTTGATTCATTTCAATCACTCCTTTGTTTAACTGATTCCATTCTAACAAAGAAATAATTATGTGCAAATCAAGTACCAACTTGGACAGAAAACCTACCGATTATGCCTTTTCACAAAACAATTCGATAGATTCATGAAGCAGACCATCAATAAAATCTATACGAATAAGAAATACAGGATCTGTTTTCATAACTACATCTTTAGGCTCAACACTCACTTTAACGAACTCTCTATCGACAATTTTATCCACATAATCTGTCGCAAACGCAAAATGACGAATACATCCTTCCCCAACTGTTTGTACCATCCAAAAAGATTTCAATACAACTATTAAAGCAATCCAAATGAATGCCTGTGTCCCACTTTCTTAATATAGGTAGTTCTAGTAAATAATGATAAAAATAAATCATTTCATCCTATTGTTCTAAATGCAACATGGTGAATCCCTTAATCATGATTTCTTCTTTCTAACAAGCTAAATGTAACTTGTCCTTTTTCCCTTTGAACATCCGTACAAACCACACGTACTCGATCGCCCATTTGGAATACTTTACCATGTGTCTGTCCCTTTAAAGTCATTGTATCTTCATCATAATCGTAGAAGTCGTTTGAAAGAGTATGAACAGGAACAAGACCTTCAACCGTATTATCCATTTCCACAAAGAATCCAAAACTCATTACACCAACAATTGTACCTTCAAAAACTTGACCTACACGTTTTTCCATATATTGTGCCTTTTTATAATCATTGACCATTCTTTCCATCATGATCGCATCTCTTTCTTTTTCAGAAATATGGAAGGCTTGTTTTTCGATTTTCTTTTCATCATTTGATGGTGTACGCTTTTGTTCTTTAAAACAATATGCATGCAACATGCGGTGTACGACTAAATCTGAATAACGACGAATTGGACTTGTGAAATGACAATATTCTTCTAAAGCAAGTCCAAAGTGTCCAAGACAATGAGCATCATAGCGAGCCTTCTGCATAGAACGCAAAGAAACCATAGACAAGACTTCATATGCATTTTCATCTTGAATGGATTCTAAGAATTTTTGAATTTGACTCGCATTGACTTCATCTGGATAAAAATCAAATGGAATACGCAAAGAATTCGCAACCGTACAAATTGTTGCCACCTTTTTAGGATCTGGATTTTCATGCACACGATACATACTTGGTATCTTATTGACATGCATATGGTGAGCTACGCAAACATTGGCTAAAATCATACATTCTTCGATCATTTGTTCAGCAAAGCCACGTTCTAACACATTAACATCCACTGGATATCCATTTTTATCCATAATGATCTTTGCTTCTTTTGTATTAAAATCAATACATCCACGATTATGTGACTGTTTCTTTAATAATTTAGCCAAAGACTCTAAAGTAAACAACAATTCTTTTACTTCAGAATACTCTTGTAAAATTGTTTTATCACCATCTAAACACGCATTCACTTTTTTATATGTACAACGCTTGTCAGAATGAATCACACTTGGAAAAATATTGTATGTTAATAAATTTCCCTTTTCATCCACTTGCATAGCACAAGTAATTGTGAGTCGATCTACATTTGGATTTAATGAACAAATACCATTGCTTAAATCAAATGGAAGCATAGGTACGACACGATCACATACATAGATTGAGTTTCCTCTTAAATACGCTTCTTGATCAAGGGCACTATTTTCTTTTACATAATGAGAAACATCCGCAATATGTACATACAATACATATCCTTTTTCATTTTTCACAATAGAAATCGCATCATCAAAATCCTTGGCATCATCCCCATCAATGGTAACCGTTAATAAACCTCTTAGATCTTTACGATTTTCAAGTTCATCCTTTTGTACTTTAGCAGGAATTCTTTTGCACTCCTTCACAATTTTTCCATTAAACACCTGACGCACTTGATTACTTGTAAGCATCGCGCTAATATCAACACCTGCATCATCTGGATGCCCTAGAACCTGAATAATTCTTACTTCTAGTGGGTCTGCATATTTCACAATTTGACATACAACTTTTGTACGTTTTTTAAAACTAAATTCTTTTTCATTGACTACACGAATCGAACAATGTAAGTCTAGATCACTATAAAAGAATGTCTTCTTCTTTTTAACAATCATAACTCCTGTAATATTTGTCAATCCATGATTAAACACTTTAATTAAAGATGGTTCAGGCTTTAAGCGAACTAACACTTCATCTTTATCAAAGATCTTCATCTTTTTATTTTTTGGAACATATACTTTATTGTTTTCATTAAAGACAGCTATTTCATATCTCGAAATATCTTTTGCGCTTCCAGCCATAAAATGTATATCATCAATCAAATACAAACTTGTATGATCGTTATAAATCAACTTTTCATCTTCTAACTCATTTAAAGACTTCACCATTTCTGTAAATTCTTTACTTGATTTAGGTCTTACTATTTTTTCTAAATCTCGTATTTTACATTCTTTTTTTTCTTCTAAATATTGAATGATTTTTTCTTTCATTTTTTCCTCCTTTAAAACAGAAAAAAGACCTTAACGGTCTTTTAATTACACAATCTGCAATGCGATCACAATCGCAAAGAACAAAATCCCACAAAACAAAGTTAAGCGAGAGATAACTTTTTCTGGTCCTCTTTCTTTTTGTACCGCAAACAAGTTCAAATCTCCACTTCCTGTAAAGGCAGCCGATAATCCGTCTGATTTACCACTTTGTAATAATGTTAATATAATAATAACACCAGATAATGTCATTAAAACCACGTTTAATATATCTTTCATTTTTTCATCACACCTTCTACGATATTTCGATTATACCAATAATTCAAAAAAAATACTAGTCAAAATTATAGTCCACTAAATCCATTAACGTATCCACTACATGCGTCGGATAAATCTTTAGTTGTTCAATATCTTCCTTTTTATGCACACCCGTCTGTACAAGTACTGTTTCAATATTTTGTTCAAATCCAAGTTTAATATCCGTTTCTAAATTGTCACCGATCAATATGATTTCATCTTCTTTTAAGCCAAAATACTCCAAACATAAATCAAGAATAGCTCGATTGGGCTTACCAATACGAGGCGATTTTTGATTGGCTGCATACTCAAACATATCGACTACACTTCCATTGCCTACTTCAAATCCGCCAGGTTTTGCCAAAATACGATCATTATTTGTACCAATGATCTTAGCTCCATTTAAAATCAAAGATAACGCTTTTGAATAAGATTTATATGTTGCATCTTTATCCAATCCAATAAACACAAAATCCGGATTTTCATCATCAACAATAAAACCTTCTTGATCCAACGCATCTTTCATACCTTGTTTTCCGATATAATATGCCCTATTTCCCTTGTAGTGTTTCTTAACATATTGACAAGCTGCCATAGCACTATTATAAAACATGGATGGCTCTATGTTTGTATATCCCATATCTTGCATATGTTTTACATTTTCTTGTGGTGTACGCATAGAATTGTTTGTCAAAAAAATAAACGGAATCTTATTTTGGATACAATAATCTAAAAATTGATGAGCACTTTCAATAATTTGGGTACCACGATACATTGTGCCATCTAAATCAAATACTAAAGTCTTCATAAACATACCTAAAAAAAGAAAGTCTTAGTCGACTTTCTTTAAATCCATATATGGAATTTCTGTTGGTGTTTCACGACCAAATAAAATCAATAATACTGTAGCTTCTTTCTTTTCTTCATCCATAGATTCAATAGTACCTTCTGAATTTTTGAATGCACCATTTGTGATTTCTACGCGATCTCCCACTTCAAAATCAACCTGAACATTTACATCTTGACGACCTAAACGACGCAATACCGCATCTACTTCTTCTTGAGCTACTGGGAATGGTTTTGCACCCTTTCCACTTGATCCGATAAATCCAGTTACACCTGGTGTATTACGTACAATATACCATGCTTCATCTGTCATAATCATTTGCACTAACAAATAACCAGAGAATAAGTTATGTGTTTTTTCAACCGGTTTACCATTTTTATATTCAATTTCTTTTTCTTCCGCAACGACGATCTGAAACAAGAAGTCTTCAAGACCCATAGTTTTAATACGACGTTCTAAATTTTCTTTTACACGATTTTCTTGACCTACATATGTATTTACTACATACCATTCTTTTTTTAACTCTGACATAATTTCCTCCCTATGCGCCAACGATCATTTTAACTAGACCGCTTGATAAAATCTCACAAACAAAGAAATACAAACCAAATAATACTGTAAATACAATAACTAAAGCACTTGAGGACATCAATTCTTTAAATGTTGGCCATTTTACAGTCTTTAATTCTTTGAACACCTTTGAAGGTGAATATGTTCTTTCCTTTTTTTCTTTACTCATATGGATTCCTCACTTTGTTTCCTTATGCAAAGTATGTTTGCCACACTTTGGACAATACTTTTTAATTTCAAGACGTTGCGTGTTGGTCTTCTTATTCTTTTCGGTCGTATAATTTCTTGATAGACACTCTGTACACGTCAAAACAACTTTATCTGCCAATTCCTTCACGCTCCTTAACTCATTAAATGTACCATTTAAACCATTCAACTGTCAATTGTCGTATACCATTTTTTTACCTTTTCAAACATAAAGTTAACCTTTGCACAGCTTAATCCAAGTTTTTGCGCTATATATTTAAAGGTATATCCCTCCATACGTAAATCGACAATTTGAACATATTCCTCGCCAAATAAATTCATAATTCTTGTCTTAATGTGCTCCCACATCAACTTATCCATCACAATTTCATGTACTTCTAAAGAATCATCCGTGCTGATTCCACTATAATACAAGTTCGTATCTTCTTTCACTTTTTGATCAAAACTTATACAAGCCTGATTTAGATAACATTGTTTGCGTATGGCTTGACGCAAAAGATCATACCCTTTATTTTTGGTGCAACGCCTATAAAAACTTGTAAATGTTAATACACGATCCATACGATATTCAAAAATACATCGATACAACAATAAGTCTGCATGTCTGTAAAACTCATCTCTTTCACATAATATTGTATTCGTCTTACGCACAAATATGTCCGCCCATATTTCTGTAACCATAGGTCTGTAATATTGGATTAAATGATTCATCTCATAAAAATCATTCATTTGAATCAAGTATATACTTTCATATATGTTCATAACTATCACCTAAATTCATTATAATAAGGCAATGTGAAAAAGACATTAAAAAAGCCAATTTTTAAAAATTGACTTATTTTTTTGGATTTCTTTGATTATATACTTCATACATCAAGATAGCAGCTGCCACACTTGCATTTAATGAAGTGATACTTCCTACCATCGGTAAGTAAACCATATAATCGCATTGTTTTTTTACAAGATTTGAAATGCCTTGCCCTTCTGAACCAATTACTAATACAGTCGGTGAATCATACATACCTTCACGATATTCCCTGGCATCTTTCATATCGGTTCCGACAACCCAATATCCTTCTTGTTTTAAGTTTCTAAGTGTTTGTGATAAATTTGTGACAATGGAAACAGGCACCGTATATGCTGCTCCTGTACTTGCCTTCACAACCGTCGGTGTTAAACCACAACTGTTGTGTTTTGTTAAAATCACACCATCTACACCTGCACAATCACAAGTTCTTAAAATTGCACCTACATTATGTGGATCTTGTATTCCATCCAATGCAACAAGAAGACCTGGTTTTTTTGCGCGAGATACAATCTGCTCAATACTATACGTTTCAATTTCACTAACCTTAACTGCCACACCATTATGATGTGTAGTATTGGCAATCTTATCTAATTTTGCACGATTACAATATTCTACTTTTAAATTTGATTTTTGGATTGACTTCAAAAGTTTTGCATCTTTCAATCCTTGAAGTACATATACCTTTTCAATTGAATCCATATCATTTTGAAGTGTAGAATATACGTTTTTTCCATATACGATCATAGACTATCCCCTATTTCAATAATTTTATCAAGACAAACCTTCAGTCTTTCTTGATGGCCATATAAGTACAAATAGCCAAGCATTGATTCCAATGCGGTTGCTTCTAAGTATGTTTTGTGTGTCGCATTTTTAGCTTTTGAATGAATAGTGGCATTTCTTCCACGCGCTAAAATTGTCTTTTCATCTTCTGTAAAAAAATCTTCTTCCATCATTTTATTTAGCATGATGGCTTGTCCTTTTGCGCTACAAATAACAGCATTTTTCTTTTGAAGAACATGGGCCTTACGAAAGCCTAAACTCAAAAGGTGTTCACGTACTGCCAAAGACATAACGGCATCACCAATCCATGCAAGACTAGTCGCATTTTCTGTTACTATTTCCATTACAGAATTCCTTTTTCAATCAATGTTTGACGAAGTGTATCCGCTGTTTTGAAATCTTTTTCTTTTACAGCACTTCTCCAGTTTTGATACATCTCTTTATCTTCGTTAGTCATTGAAATTTTGTCAAATTCAATACCTAAAATATAAAGCATTTTTTCTAATGTATGTACTAAAACAGCTAAATTTTCAACATCGATTTCTCTTTGACGTACGGCCTGATTGATTTTCTTAACCAATTCATATACAACACTTATCGCATTTGGCGTATTTAAATCATCATTTAATGCATCCATAAATGCAGTATATGTTTCATCGAATGTAGTAGCTTCTTGAGCACTTGATAATGCCAATTTTACGCATGCTTGTTTATAAGCTGCCGCAATCTTGTCTAGTTCTTTCTTTGAAGTTGTAAAAGCTTCTTCATTTAAATTTAATGGTGCACGATAATGTGTAGAAATCATTAACCAACGAGTTAAATTACCTCCGTGATTGGCAATCAAATCTTTAGCCCACCATACATTTCCTAAAGATTTAGACATTTTAATACCATTGATATTGATCATACCATTGTGTACCCAGATATTTGCCAAGTGTGTATCGTTGCATACTTCACATTGGGCAATTTCATTTTCGTGATGTGGGAATTTTAAATCCAATCCTCCACCATGAATATCAATCAATGTTTTCTTGAATACATCCTGAATCATTACAACACATTCTGTATGCCATCCTGGACGTCCTTTTGACCAAGGTGAATCCCATTTAATACCTTCTGTTGTCTCTTTCCATAAAGTAAAATCTAATGGATTTTCTTTCTTTTCATTTTCATCAATACGAGCTCCTACCATTAAATCATCAATACTTTGATGAGATAGTTCTCCATATTTTTTATCACTATTAACTCGGAAATAAACATCGCCTCCAACTTGATAAGCTGAACCATTTTTAACCATCTTATCAATGAACTCAATAATTCGATCCATAGTTTCTGTTACACGTGGTGCATAATCGGGAAGATCTGCATGAAGTCCTCTTCGTACATCATTGTAGGCAGCAATGAATTTATCTGTAATTTCTTTTTCAGACACGTTTTGTTCAATTGCCGTTTTGATGATCTTATCATCTACATCTGTATAGTTTGAAGCAAAAGTCACTTCATAGCCTTGTGCAGACAATGCTTTTTTTAATGTATCAAATACAACGATAGGACGTGCATTTCCAATATGTGGATAATTGTATACAGTAGGTCCACATACATACATAGAAATCTTACCTTCTTCGATGGGTTTTAATTCTTCAATTGTTTGAGAATAACTATTATATAATTTCATAATAAAATGTCCTCCAATTCATACAGTTTATTATACAATACAAAGCTCGAAAAAAAAAGCTAACCCAAAGGTTAGCTTACATGTAAATTATTCATAATACGACGAATATCTTCTTCATATGGTGTACCTGCTAAATTTTCTAATGCCGGTGTAAAATATTCCATCATGTGATCTATATCTTTCAAATATGAATATTGAAGTCCAATTAAATATTGAATGGTTCCAACTGGAAATTTCTTATTGTTGTCAAGCGCAGACTTTCCATCCCACATACCATTTAAGATTTCTTTACAATCCCCAATATATTTAGCTTCTTTCTTCATTAAAATGCTAAATTGAATTTGCATATTCTTAAATGATTTTTCATCAATATAGCTTTTTCCATAAGAAAGCATACCCTCTGCTTTTTTAATTTTACCTTTTTCTAAGTAATAATAGAATCCACGAGAAGCAACACTTGCTTTTTGTTTATTTGAAATACGCATGTTTTTCAATAAATCAAATTGTTCTTCAATTTTAGCATCATTTCTTTGTGCTAAGTATCCACTTAAACGCATATACTCACGATTAAATGCTTGATATGAAAATTTACAAGCATTTGAATCCAATGTTTTATAGAATTCATCATATTGTTCATTATCCAATTGAGATAATAATTTTTTCCATACCACTTTCTTCATAATGATTGGCACAAAAATAAAAACCAATGTCATTATGACGATAATTATTAAATTTAAATTCTTACTCATCTTTATCCTTATCCTTTTCTAATTCTAAAGTTAAATCACGAAACTGAGCCAATAGATCTTCACTAATTCCGTCTTTTCTTAATTTTTCCATGTAGACAGCATCCAAATCATCTACATCTTTTGTCAAATCATCGCGCTCAGAATCTGTCAAACGATGTCGAATTCCCATCGCTAACACCTCACAATCTCTAAAGGAAACAATACAGTATTTACATATTTATTTCAAGTTTTTGGTTTGCACTTTTTAGTTAAAATACAAAAAAAAGGAATCCAATTGGATTCCTTTAAAAAGTCTTACGATAATTAAGCTAATTCTGAGAAATACTTAATTGTACGAACCATTTGGCTAGTGTAAGAGTTTTCGTTGTCGTACCAAGAAACAACTTGTACGTGAGTAGTTCCGTCACCTAATGAGTGAGCCATTGTTTGAGTAGCATCGAACAATGATCCGTAACGCATACCAACGATATCACTAGATACTAATTGTTCTTCAGTATATCCGAATGATTCAGTTGTAGCAGCTTTCATAGCAGCATTGATTTGGTCAACTGTAACTTCTCCGTCAACAACAGCTACTAAAATAGTAGTTGATCCTGTAGGAGTTGGAACACGTTGAGCAGATCCGATTAATTTTCCGTTTAATTCAGGAATAACCAATCCGATAGCTTTTGCAGCACCTGTTGAGTTAGGAACAATGTTAACTGCAGCAGCACGGCTACGACGTAAATCACCTTTACGTTGAGGTCCGTCTAATGTCATTTGGTCACCAGTGTAAGCGTGAACTGTAGTCATGATACCTGATTTAATTGGAGCTAATTTGTTCAAAGCGTTAGCCATTGGAGCTAAACAGTTTGTTGTACAAGAAGCTGCAGAAATTACTGTATCTTCTGGTTTTAATGTTTCGTGGTTTACATTGTAAACGATTGTTGGTAAGTCATTTCCTGCTGGAGCAGAGATAACAACTTTACGAGCACCTGCTTTAATGTGTGCTTCTGCTTTAGCTTTTGAAGTATAGAATCCTGTACATTCTAATACTACGTCAACTCCTAATTCACCCCAAGGTAATTTAGAAGCATCAGCTTCTGCGTAGATAGTGATTTCTTTTCCATCTACTGTAATTGAGTTTTCACCAGCAACAACTGTGTCAGCCTTAGCGTAAGTTCCTTGAGTTGAATCATATTTCAACAAGTGAGCTAACATCTTAGGGCTAGTCAAGTCATTGATAGCTACTACTTCGTAGCCTTCAGCACCAAACATTTGACGGAATGCCAAACGTCCGATACGTCCAAAACCGTTAATCGCAACTTTTACTGTCATGTCAGTAAATCCTCCTTTAAATACCATTGTTATTATAAAAGCCTACCGTTAATTTGTCAATTCTCTAACAAGTAAAACTTTTAACAACTAACAACCACTTATATTTTAGACTATTTACAGTCCATTCTCAAGTATTTTCACACTTTTTACATAACCTTAATTGTGCTATTATATTCAAAAGGAGGAATTCAAAATGAACCAAAGTTTAATCCTAGATTTACTAGAAAATAACGCTCGCTTATCATCACAAGATTTAGCAGATATTCTAAACGAAGATGAAGCGAGTATAAAATCCGAGATTCAATCTTTAGAAAAAAATAAAATCATTTGTGGTTATCACACGATTATCAACTACAACAAAGCATTAAAAGACCAAAAAGTCTTAGCTTATATAGAAGTAAGTTGTACACCAACTAGAAATAGAGGGTATGACAAAACGGCAGCATTGATTGCCAATTATCCAGAAGTCGATACTATGTATCTTTTAAGTGGAGATTGTGATTTCTTGTGTTTAGTGCAAGGAAAAACAATGTTTGAAGTGGCTCGCTTTGTATCGGATAAAATTGCTTGTGTAGAAGATGTACGATCTACCAAGACTTTATTTGTCTTAAAGCAATATAAACAAAGTGGTATTGTTATGATTGACAAGCCTGAAGACAAAGAATCAAGATTGGTTGTGACTCCATAATGAAATGTTTATCTACAAAAGCAACATCCATTAAACCGAGTGGGATCCGAAAATTTTTTGATTTAGCAAGCACCATGGAAGGGGTTATCTCTTTAGGTGTTGGTGAGCCAGATTTTGCGACACCATGGCACATCTGTGAAAATGCAATTCATTATATGAGCACAGGTCACACACACTATACTGCTAACCGTGGTTTATTAGAACTTCGTGAAGAAATCTGTAAATTTCATAAAGAACACTACAATCAAGTATACGATCCTGAAAATGAAGTCATTGTTACAATTGGTGGAAGTGAAGCCATTGACCTATGTATGCGCGCCCTTTTAAATCCTGGAGATGAAGTCATAGTATTGGACCCAAATTATGTTGCCTATGCACCTAGTGTTATATTAAGTGATGGTGTCGTTGTTCCTTTAAAATTAAAAGAAGAAAACGATTTTAAAATTCTTCCAGAAGATTTAAAGAAAGTGATCACACCAAAGACAAAAGCTATGATCATTAACTATCCTAGCAATCCTACTGGTGGTGTCATGACTAAAGAAGATTACGCAAAGATCATTGATATCATTAAAGAATCTGGCATTTACGTCATTAGTGATGAAATCTATGCAGAACTTAGTTTTGATCAGCCATTTGCTTCATTAGCTCAATTTGATGAAATCAAATCTCAAATTATTGTCGTTAACGGATTTTCAAAAGCCTATGCGATGACAGGATGGCGACTTGGCTATTGTATGGCCAATAAAGAACTATCTTCTGTAATGAATAAGATTCACCAGTATGTGATTATGTCAGCTCCTGTTATGTCCCAATATGCTGGTATTGAAGCCATCAAAAATGGATATAACGATGTATTGATGATGAAAGAAGATTATCTAAAACGAAGAAATTTCTTAGTCAACCGATTGAATCGTATGGGTCTAAAAACAAATATGCCACATGGTACATTCTATGTTTTCTGTAATATTCAATCAACTGGGCTTGATTCAGAAACATTCTGTGAAAGACTACTACAAGAACAGAAAGTAGCCTGTGTTCCAGGAAACGCTTTTGGAAATAGCGGAGAAGGATATGTCCGTATCTCTTATGCGTATAGTATTGACCATATTAAAGAAGCTGTTGTTCGCCTAGAACAATTCTTAAAGGATTTAGACAAATAAGTCTAGATCCTTTTTTTTGCAAATTAAAAGGATGCCCTAAGACATCCTTTCATACTATTCAGCAATCAAATCATCCATTGCCTTTTGGAAATGAACTGTTTTGTTGTGAGCATCTTCTTTTGAAGCTCCCTTGATGCAATAATAGAATTTACATTTTGGTTCTGTTCCACTAGGACGTACCGCAATCCAACTTCCATCTTCTAGATAGTATTTTAATACATCGGATTTTGTAAAGCCTGTAAGTTCAGTGACTGTATCTCCTTCTTTGATTGTACATTCTTTATAGTCTTCACTACGAACAACTTTCGTACCACCAATTTGGGTTGGAGCATCTTTTCTTAATGTAGCTAGAATTTCTTTTATGCGCTTAGCACCTGCTTCACCAGCTAATGATAATGCCACTTGACTTTCTTCATATGTTCCATGACGATCATACAAGCTATCTAATACATCGACTAAATCTTTTCCTTGTTCTTTGTAGAATGCACAAGCTTCTGCAAGCATCAAACAAGCTTGAGGAGCATCTTTGTCACGAACGAAAGGTTTGATTAATGAACCATAACTCTCTTCATATCCGAATACATAATTCTTTTCGTGTGTTTTTTCATATTTAGCGACTTTTTCACCAATGAATTTAAATCCTGTCAATGTTTTTTCTGTTGATACACCATAATCAGAAGCTACCTTTTCACCTAGATCACTTGTTACAACTGTATTGAACATTACAGGGTTTTCAGGCATTTTACCTTGCTTTTGAAGTTGTGAACAAATATATTCAATTTCAACAGAACCAGATTGGTTACCAGTTAAAACAACATATTCTCCATTATGCAATACTCCAACACCCATACGGTCAGCATCAGGATCACATACTAAGATCAAATCGGCTTGATTTTCTTTTGCGTATTTCAATGATAATTCATAAGCACCCGCTTGTTCTGGGTTTGGTGTTGGTGTGTTTGAAAAATCAGGATCTGGACTACATTGCTCAACAACTGGAATGCAAGTATATCCTGCACGTTTATATACTTCTTGTACTGGAATATTTGCCGTACCATGTTCTGGTGAGAATACGATCTTGATATCCTTTTTCACTTCTGGATTCAATTGAATACTCAATACATTCTTGTAGTATTCTTCATCTACATCTTTACCAATCACTGTAATCAATTTCTTTTGTTCTTCTGTACAATTTGCATCAATAGCCAATTCGTCTTCAATTGCGTTCACTTTATCAATAACCTGACTTGCTAAACATGGAATCAATTGACATCCTTTATCATCATACAACTTATAACCATTATACTCTTTCGGATTATGACTCGCTGTGATCATAATACCACCAAAGCAATTTAAGTGACGTACCGCAAAACTTAATTCTGGTGTTGGTCTTAATGATTCAAATACATAGGATTTAATATTATTTTTTGCTAATAAATCAGCGCAGTCAAACGCAAATTCTTTTGACATATGACGATTATCATACCCAATCGCAATACCAGCTTTGCCACCATTATTTTCGTTAATGTAGTTCGCATATCCTTGTGTTGCTTTACGAATTGTATGAATGTTAATACGATTTGTTCCTGGACCTAAAAGACCACGCATACCTGCAGTTCCAAATTCAATTGTAGTATAGAATGCATCATTTTTTTCTTCAGCATCCATAGCTTCTAAAACAGGTTTATATTGAGGGGCTAAATTTTCATGGTTCAACCATTTTGAATATCTTTCTTCAACAATAGACATTATTCATTCTCCTTCTTTTCTAACTTTGAAATAAAAAAGTCTCATAAACTATGAGACTTTTCTTAATTAAGCAATGATCTTTTGAGCGCGCAATACTTCTTCGATTGCAGCTACAGCAGCATCTTCATCTTCGCCTGAGCAGCTAATTGTGATTTCTGACTGTGTAGGAATTCCTAAAGACATAACTCCCATGATAGATTTCATGTTTACTTCGCGTCCTTTGAAAGCTACATTGATTTCACTTTTGAATTTACTAGCAGCGTTAACAGCTACAGTTGCTGGACGTGCGTGAAGACCTACTGGATCTACTACAGTTACAGTTACTTGTTTCATAATTATCCTCCTAAATCAAATCTAAATGTATTTTATGACATTTTGCCAAAGAAAACAATACCTAAACGAATTTTTCTGATTCCGCTTCCATAATTGGAATATCTAAACTTTGCAACTTTTGGGCAAAGATACCACTACCAACTATAAGATTCCCATTAAAAGTCCCATCATAAATTAGGGAATATCCACAACTAGGTGATCTTCTTTGTAAAATCGCAAAATCCACTTGTTTTTCTTTCGCTATATTTAGAGCAATTTCTGCTCCTTTGATAAACTGTTTTGTACAATCATTCCCCTCTTTATCCATAATTTTATCCCCAACTTTTTCACAAGGAATACGCGGACAAGAAAGTCCTCCAAGCATTTCTGGACAAACAGGAACCACTTCATGTTCTTTTAAAAGTTCAACAATTTTCGAATTATAATTGTTCTTCCCATTATACTTACAGTTATATCCTAATAAACATGCACTAACAAGAATTCTCATTAGTCTACTAATTCATCATACAACAAAGAATATGTTTTAGCACTTTGTTGCCATGATACATCTGTGTTTAACGCATTGCGTTGTAACATTTCCCAATCTTCTTTGCGATTATAGTAAACATCACAAGCATAATACAATGTGTGGATCAATTCATTTGAATCGTAGTTCTCAAAACTAAATCCATTTCCTGATTTTTCATATTCATTATATGCATCGACTGTATCTTTTAAACCACCTGTTTCACGAACAAGAGGTAAAGTACCATAACGCATAGAACACAATTGCGAAATACCACATGGTTCAAATAAACTAGGCATCAAGAATAGATCACTTGCCGCATAAATACGGTGTGCCAAACTTTCATTATATCCGTAATAGAAACAAATTTTGCCTTTGTTTCCATCTTCCAATTCGCGGAATTTATTTTCAATTTGACTTTCTCCACTACCCAAAATAACCAATTGAATAGGAGCAGCACATAATGCATCTAATTGTTCCATCAATAGATAGAATCCTTTTTGCCAAGTTAGACGAGAAACGACTCCAACCATCATAACATCTGGATTTTTTTCTAATCCTAATTCTTCTTGAAGGGCCATTTTTGCCTTTTTCTTTTGAGCTGCAATATTCACCTTATCAAAGTGATAAGGAATTTCTGGATCTATACTCGGATTCCATAACTGGATATCAATTCCATTTACAATTCCCCACAAATCATATTTACGCATATTCAATACAGCTTCTAAGTGTTCACCATATTGAGGTGATAAAATTTCTTGAGCATAAGTTGGTGATACAGTTGTAACTTTATCTGCATATAAAATACCAGATTTCATAAATGAAATTCCACCATCAAAACGCACATTACCATTGTCTAACAAATAGTATGGTAAGCCTAAACAACTATCTAACATTTCAGGACCAAAGTTTCCTTGATATGCCATGTTGTGAATAGTATATACGAAACGAATAGCACGATATCTAGGATCTGCATCATGTGTTTCTTTTACCATACATGGAATCATACCTGTATGCCAATCATGGCAATGGATAATATTAGGCCAATAGTTCAACTGATTCAACATTTCGATAACAGCTTTTTGGAAATATCCAAAACGTTCACCATCATCTTGATAACCGTATAATGAATCTCTTTCAAAGTAACCTTGATGTTGAATGAAGAAGAAACAAACATTATCTACCACTTTTGAGAATACACGCACCGGTACTTCATGATAATTGATTGAAGCTGAGTATTCACAATCAAAGTGAAGTTCATTATAGTATTTATCACTAATTTTCTTATATAAAGGCATTACAACCTTTACTTCATGTCCTCTTTCAGTAAGTGCTTGTGGTAAAGAACCAATAACATCAGCAAGTCCACCTGTCTTAATGAATGGTAATCCTTCCCCAGCAACCATCAAAATTGATGCCATTAAACGTTCTCCCTTCTACCAATATACAAAGGTTGTTCTTCCAAACCTGCTAAATCTTTTTTCTTTGCGATTTTAGAATGTTTGTCAACAATCACATTTTTCAAATGTGCACCATCTGCAATTTCTACATCTGGCATAATGATACAATTTTCAATTAATGCATCTTTTCCAATTTTACAAGAACGACCCACAATCGAATTCTTAACTACACCACTAATTTCACAACCATTCGAAATTAATGAACCTGTTGCAGTACCACCATTTAAATAAATAGCTGGAGCTGAATCACTTGTACGAGTATATACAGGCCATTCAGGATCATTAATATCTTTCATTTTTTCTTCTGTTAAGAATTGCATATTACTTTCATAATATGATTTCAAATCATTAATAACATAAATGTGTCCACGATAATTCAATCCACGAATATCCATATCTACACATTTATCATTCAAAATATCTTTAAACCAATACATTGAACTTGTTTCTTGAGCTTCATCAACTAATGTTTTGAAGATTTCCTTTGACATAATGTATGTTTGTAAAGATAAATATCTAGATTTATAGTTACCTAAATTTTGTTCAATACTCAATACACCACGTTGTTTATTCATTTGAAGAACATCACATCCAATATAGTTTTCTTTTGCGTTATCAACATGTTGATATAAAACAGAAACTTCTGCACCACTTTCAATATGTTGTTTTAATAGTTCTTCATAGTTTCCTTTATAAAGCATGTTAGCTGGAGCAATCACAACATAGTCATTGTGGTTTTCCATAACTGTATGAATATTTTCTGCATAACATGAGATATCTGTAGTAAAACGTGAATTTCCACCATCTGTATATACAGGCACTAAAGATAAATGTCCATGTTTAGAGTTGATATTATAGTGACGACCTGTTCCAACATGATCAATTAAAGAACGAGGATTTCCATTTACATAAATTTGGATATCATCAATTCCTGAATTTGACATATTTGAAATTGCAAAGTCAACTAAGCGATAACGTCCTAAAAAGCTAAATGCAGCAATTGGACGATATTTTTGCATACCTTCTACATATACAGAAGAATCATTGTAAGTAATTATTCCTAAAGCATTACACATAATTATTCACCCTTCTTTACTCTTTTTGAAATCAACACGATTTCTTCACTGTCTGGACTACCAACAACAGCACCATCATCAATTTTTACACCATCTGCAACAATTGCACGATAGATTTTTGCGCCTTTACCAACTTTAACATTTGGCATTAATACAGCCTGAGATACAAATGCATCTTCATCAATATCAACATTATTAAATAATACGGAATCCACTGCATGTCCTCTAATGACAGCACCTTGGTTGATATAACAATGTTCTACTTTTCCAGTTGGGCCTACATAGTGAGGTAAAGTTGGAATATCTTCTGTATAAATTTTCCAATTTGGATCATCCAAATTCAATTCATTATTTTTATTTAACAAATCCATGTTAGCTTCCCACAATGAATCAATTGTACCAACATCTTTCCAATATCCTTCAAATTTGTAAGCATATAAACGCTTATTTGCGTTTAAGAAGTTAGGAATAATATCTTTACCAAAGTCATGGTGAGAGCCTTCTGCAGTCATGTCCAAAATCAATGCTTTACGCAATTGTTTCCAGTTAAAGATATAAATACCCATACTTGCTAAATTACTCTTTGGATGTTCTGGCTTTTCTTCAAATTCCACAATTCTTCCTTCATCATCCGTATTCATAATACCAAAACGGCTTGCTTCTTTCATCGGAACTGGAAGTACTGCAATTGTACAATCTGCATTGTTTGCCTTATGACAAGATAACATATCTGCATAATCCATTTTATAGATGTGGTCACCTGAAAGGATCAATACATATTCAGGATCAAACTTATCAATAAAGTCAATATTTTGAGTAATGGCATCTGCCGTTCCTTGATAAACGTCAAATTTTGTTCCATCTTTTTCTCGTGGCGGCAAAACATAAACACCACTTCCACGTGCATCAAGTCCCCATCTTTGTCCAGCGCCAGCATAAGCATTTAATTCTACAGATTCATACTGTGTTAAAACACCTACAACGTTGATATCTGAATTCGCACAGTTACTTAGCGGGAAATCAATAATACGATATTTTCCTCCGAAATAAACAGCCGGCTTCGCATTCTTTTTAGTTAGTTCTAAAAGACGTGTCCCACGGCCACCCGCTAAAATCATGGCGAGCATATTATTCTGTTTCATAATCATCCTCCTAATAATACTCTTTATATAACTAAAGTATAGCACTTTTTCAAATAAAATCTACTTATTTAAGGAAATTTGTATGCGTTTTCAAATCGCTATAAAAAAAGACAAATCATTCTCTGACTTGTCTTTGTAAAGCATAAATCGATTCATTTTGATTTACTATATAAGCTATAGCACATACTACAAAGAAGAATGGAAAATATTGATATCCAAACACTTCCATGCCTATCGCAATCGGCGCTAAAAAAGTATTCGTTGCAGCACCAAAAACGCTACAATATCCTAAAGCTGCCACAAATAAAGGGTTTAACCCAAAAACAGGCGCAATTATAACTCCTAGACTTGATCCAATCGCAAACAATGGTGTAACTTCTCCACCTTGAAAACCAGCTGATAAAGTTAAAATGGTTAAAACAAATTTTAAGATCCAATCATAACTATATATCTTTTCAGATGTAAAAGATCCCACAATCAAGTTTTCACCAACCCCAGAATAACGACACTTGCCAAATACAAACAATAAAATCGCAACAAGAATACCCATCATAAAAATGCGTTTATAAGGATTCTTTATTTTATTTGCCACAAAAGCTTTTGTATGCTTTAAAGAAAATGCAAACAATCCTCCAATCAAGCCAAATAATATTCCTAAAAGTAATAGTTTTATGGATAGTTCGACATCTAAATCACTTACACTTCCAATTTTAAATGTACTCTTATGTAATCCAAATAAACTAGAAACATAGGCTGCTGTAAAACTAGCCGGAATTGCACATGACATAGCTCGATATTTTAAGGTTCCCGCAACAAGTACTTCTAAGGCAAAGAAAATAGCCGTAATTGGAGTTCCAAATAAACCAACAAAACCAGCTGCCATACCTGCAACCATGAAGATGACACCACTATTTTTAAAACGAAAATACTTACCGAAATAATGGGATACAGTCGCTCCAATCTGCATTGCAACTCCTTCTCGACCAGCACTACCCCCAAAGAAATGTGTAATCCATGTCGACACGACCATAAATGGTGCCATACGAAGAGGAATCCAATCACTCTTTCCTTGATCAACTTCAAAGACAAGCCCCATACCTTTTCTTGAGATTCTTCCCCAATGATCAAACAAGAACACAATGGCTAAACCAGCAAACGGAAGTCCTAATAACATAACACATCCCATATGTTCTCTAAAATTTAAGATCCATTCTAGACCTTTGCCAAAAACAACTTCACAAAGTGCAACAATAGCACCAATAAAAATCCCACAAAAACACTTTAATACGATTTCATCATATACTTTAAATGATTCTCTTAACTTTTCTTTATACATAAACCTATTATAAAAAAACAGATTGTTTATTTCAACAATCTGTCACTATTTTTACATTTTAATTACAATTCTATTTCATTTTTCCATAAACCATGCAAATTACAATACTCATACACAGTCACCTTACCTGTTCTTCCTTTTGGATCAAAAACATATTCTGGTTTCATTCCTGGTACTAGTCCTGCACGATCCACAGTTCCATCACTATATTCAACCCAGATATTTGTGATATAGTGTGCTTCTAACATTGGATGTTCAACACTTCCAACTACAACTTTAAGTTTATTATCTTCTACACTTACTTGTGGAACATGCTTTTCTTGTGCCGCATCCACTTCACCCGCTTTTAATTCACGATACCCATTAGGAACAACATCCATCAACAATCCTTCAACAACACTACCGTTTTCTAAATTTTTAAAGATTTTCATAAGTATTCCTCCTGTTCTTCTATTGACATTATGACACGCATCATTAAAATATTCTATTGATATGCTCATAAAAAATATAAATGAAAACTTCATGCGCTATACAACAACTTCTCAAGAAATCTTTGAGACTTTTTGTATTTCAAAAACACATAAAAAGCATCTTAAAATAGATGAAGAGAAAAAGACGATTTATTTTAATTACCCAGAAAAAGATGTTGAAATAAATTATGAACCGGTTGACATTTTATACGAAAATACATTTTTGATTGTAGCCTTTAAGCCTCCATTTTTATTGGTTCACGATGATGGAAACAACCAAGACACTCTACAAGCTCGAGTCAATGGATATTTACAATTAAACCAAAACAAATATCCAGCTCAAGCTATCCATCGAATTGACTATGAAACAAGTGGTTTGGTGTTATTTTGTAAGCATCCATTCTTTCAGGCCTATTGCGATAAAAACATGGAAGAGCACCATATAAAAAAAGAATATATTGCCTTAGTACAAGGTCATACAAATTATAAAAATAAAAAGATCATTTCAAATATCGCAAGAGATCGTCATAATGCCAAGAAAATGATCATTCATCCAAATGGAAAAGAAAGTGTTTCAATATTTAATACACTTAAAAATTATAAAGATTGTTCATTAATTCAAGTAACGATTCTTACCGGAAGAAAACATCAAATCCGTGTTCAATGTGCTTCTTTGAACCATCCCATTTTAAACGATCCTCTATATGGAGGTAAAAAAATTGATAATACAGGACTTTTACTTCAAAGTCATCATATTCAATTTAATGATGTAGATATTACTTGTCCTCAAGAAAAAAGATTCATTAGAAAATAGAAAATCGTATATCCTTTCAAAACGGCAATCCATACACCTATGCATAAGCATGATACATATGGAAGGATATGCTTTTTTTTATATAAAATCCAAAGTATTCCAAGTAAAACACTAATATATAAAGCTACAAGCATTCTCTCTATCCCTAAATAAAATCCAAAAAAAGTCAAATAACACACATCAGCACTGCCAATCCAATCGGATTTAATCAATTTAATGGTTCCACTGACAAAAAGAAAAACTAGACTTGTACAGATTCGATTTAATAATGGCACATAACTTGAACAAAAGAATAAAAGAAGTATCGATGGAAAAACCCAATACTTTTCAATATACATCGTTTCATAGTCTTTTTTGGCAAGAAAATACAAGAATAAAACGAAATAAACAGTCGATAGTTGAAATGGTTTGATTAAAAAAGTAATGATAAGCATTAAAAAAAGAGTCTTCATACTTTCAGTATAAAGACTCAATGTGAATTTATTATTAACAATTTGCAGTTTGTACAAAATCTGCATCATTTGGTTTCTTTTTATATACGATTTTTAACAAGATTGGTGTAACAACCGTTGTGAATACGACACACAATAATACTGGAGTCACAAAGACTTCAGGTAAAATACCTAATGCCATACCTTTATTTGCGACAATCAAGGCAACTTCACCACGACTGATCATACCACATCCAACACGAATGGCTTGTGTCGGTGTATATTTACATACAATAGCACCTAGACCACATCCAACAATTTTTGTCAAAACAGAAACCACACATAATACAATAACTAACTCAATAAGTTTAGCATTCCATGTGATTGGAGAAAGTTTTAATCCGATACTCGCAAAGAATACAGGCGTGATCAACATATAAGATAATGTTGAAATACGTTTTGTGACATAATCACATTGTCTAGTACCTGAAAGAATCAAACCAGCCACAAAACTACCAGTGATATCTGCAACACCAAAGAATGCTTCTGAACAGAAGGCCATGATTAATGCGAACGCAAAAGATACGATTGAATATCTTTGTAGTCCACCACATGAATCATGTTCAAACCACCATGAGAATACTTTGTGTAAAATCAAACCTACAACAACGGCAAACACAAAGAATAGTAAAATTTTAAACATAACAACACCAATATTAACTGAACTATCAGCCATACCTGTTACTAATGTTAAACAAATAATACCTAAAACATCATCAATAACAGCGGCTGCTAGAATCGCATTTCCACTTTCTGTAGACATACATCCCATTTCTTTTAATGTTTCTACCGTAATACCAACACTTGTAGCTGTTAAAATAACACCTAAGAATAAGTTGTGTAACCATGCATCTGGTCCAACATTATAGAATCCACCAACCACGTATCCAACAGCTAATGGAACCAACACACCAAGTGTCGCAATAATAAATGCTTTTAGTCCTGCTTTCTTTAAATCTGTTATGCTTGTTTCAAGACCAGCCGCAAACATTAAGACGATAACACCAATTTCCGATAAAGATTCAATTAACTTACTTGGCTCAACTATATCTAATACCGCAGGCCCTAAAACGATTCCTGCGATCAATGCACCTACTACAGATGGCATACGTAATCGACGAGAAAAAAGTCCAAAGGCTTTTGTCATTAATAAAATTAAGGCAATATCTAATAGATATCGATATTCTTGCATATTCATACCCTCCTACTATGCTCTTGGAATTTCAAACACCGTTTGTTGAAGTGGTAAATCTACATCATGAAATTCCAACCGATATGCCATCAATTCTACCGGCCTTTTTTTTCCATGATATCCATATTTTACATCACCCAACAAAGGATGTTGTATGTGCCCCATTAAAGCACGAATCTGATGAAATCTTCCTGTATGAAGAGTAATTGTACAAATTGAATTCTCGCCATCATCTCTTTCAACATGTACATCCATTAATGCTTTTTGATAGCCTTCTAATTTTTTATCACTTACCTTCGCAATTGTATTTTCTTTGCGAATGTAATAACACATAGTAAAATCTTTTTGTTCAAAAGTACCCACAACATGGGCTCGATACATCTTTTGAATCGTACGATTTGCGATTGCCTCATTTATTTTTCTTAAAGCATTCGCATTTTTTGCAGCAATCACTAGACCCGTTGTATTTCGATCTAATCTATGACAAATACTAGGTGCAAAAGAATGTTCCTTATTAGGATCATATTCGTTTTTCTCCATTAAATATGCCTGCACACGATTCACTAGACAATCTTGATTTTGACTTTGATCACTCTGTGATAATAAGCCGTATGGCTTATTCACAATTAAGATATTTTCATCTTCATAAATGACATCTAATTTCGATGATATATAATTTGTTTCCACTTTTTTCTCTTCTAAAACATCCGGAGGTAAAAACAATAGAATACTATCATTTTCCTGGATTTTCTGATCAAAAGTACAACGCTTGCGATTTACTTTGATTTTTTTATTTCGAATCGCCTTATACATCATTGACTTGCCTAGCTTAGGAAAAGTTTTCATTAAAAACTTATCTAATCTTTGATTCGCATCATTTTGATTGATCTTAATCTCTTTCATAAATAAAATCCAAACTTTCCATTAAACTGTCCATAACCGGTACATTCACACTTTCTAAAGTCTTACGATTTTGATGCCCTGTTGTCACCAAGATACATTTGGCATCAATACTTTTTGCGACTTCATAATCATGAACGCTATCTCCTACAAAATAAATTTCATCATCTTGGCTGCATGTTTGTTTAAACGCATGGGCTAATTCCACTTTACTTTTCGCATAGATATCATTGATTCCATAAATTGAATCAAATAAAGTATCTACATTTAAATTTTGCATTTGTCTTAGAAGATAATCCATTTTACTTGCAGAAAGTACAGTTTGTGAAAAACCTAAACGCTTAGCCTTTTCTACAACAGTCAATACATCTGCATGTAAATTACAATCATAACTTTTTTCTTGATAATCTTCCATATATTCGTGAGCCAATATGGAAAAAGGTATTTTATCAAAATTAAAGCCAACCCTTTTATAATAATCTTCTATTGGAAATGTAAATACTTCTCGATATTGATTTAAAGTGCTTAACGGCTGTAGTTCATGATTCACTAAAAGTCGGTTGATACATGAAAAACATAAATCAACATCATCTAACAAAGTTCCGTTCCAATCCCATACAATTTTTACCAAACAATTCACCCCGCACGGTATTATATCACTATTAGAAAAAAATAATAATATTTTATACTAATTAAAACTTTCACAAATAGACTTTTTACTATATAATATTGTATGAGTCTATATGAGGAATAAAAATAGGAGGAAATATGAGAGGAATTTATAACTCGGTAACTGACCTTCGTCGTCAGGTCTTTACTGCCATCGCTTCAATGGCGTACGATGACAATACAGATTATTCGAAACGTATGGAAGAGATTCCATATGAAATTTTACCTGGTACAAAAGCAAAATATCGTGACAGCATCTTTCTAGAACGTGCAATCATTGGCGAAAGATTACGTTTAGGTATGGGCTTACCTGTTCGTGACATTACAGAATATACAAACATCTCTGATGGAATTGAAGAAAGTACGATCGCTAAAAAATACTATGATGATCCACTTATCAACATTATTAAATTTGCATGTAATGCATGTCCAGAAAAGAAAGTATTTGTAACAAACGCTTGTCAAGGATGTTTATCACACCAATGTACAGAAGTTTGTCCAAAAGATGCGATTCATATCGTAAATGGTAAAAGCTGTATTGATCAAGAAAAATGTATTAAATGTGGACGTTGTATGGATGCATGTCCTTATCACGCAATTACTAAATTAGAACGTCCATGTGCGGCTAGCTGCGGTATGGATGCAATTAAATCCGATGCAGATGGAAAAGCAGAAATTGATTATGATAAATGTGTTAGTTGTGGAATGTGTCTAGTTAACTGCCCATTTGGAGCTATCGTTGATAAAGGACAGATTTTTCAAACAATCTATGCCATGAAAGAGGGTTATGAAGTCATTGCAGCTGTTGCCCCTGCTTTCGTTGGTCAATTTGGTCCAGCTGTAACTCCAGATAAAGTAAAAGCTGCATTAAAAGCTGTAGGTTTTGCGGATGTTGTAGAAGTTGCGATTGGTGCTGACTTATGTACAATTGAAGAAGCGGAAGACTTCTTAGAGAAAGTTCCTGAAAAACAACCATTTATGGCTACAAGTTGTTGTCCTGCATGGTCAGTTATGGCGAAGAAAAACTTCCCTGACTTTGCACCATATATTTCAATGGCATTAACTCCAATGGTATTAACAGGTCGTTTGATCAAAAAAGAAAAGCCAAACGCTAAAGTTGTATTTATCGGTCCTTGTGCTGCCAAGAAATTGGAAGCAAGCCGTAAATCAATCCGCAGTGATATTGACTTCGTATTAACTTTTGAGGAAGTTATGGGTATGTTCAATGCGAAAGGTATTGAATTAGACCAAATCACTACTTCAGATCCATTAACAGAAGGAACAAATGCAGGTCGTGGATTTGCCGTGAGTGGTGGTGTTGCCAAAGCTGTTAAAGATTTAATCCTAAAAGAACACCCTGGAACTGAAGTTAAAGTTCAAGCTGCTGAAGGATTAAAGAACTGTAAAACAATGTTGATGATGGCAAAAGCCGGAAGACTAAACGGATACCTACTAGAAGGTATGGCTTGTCCTGGTGGATGTGTTGCAGGTGCTGGTACTTTACAACCAATCAACAAATCAAGTGCATTAGTTAAAAAATATGCTACTGAAAGCGATAAAAAAGATGCAGATGAATCTACATATGGAGATCGTCTTCACGAACTAAGTGAACATTAATCAAAGACGTCCTTAAAATGGACGTCTTTTTTTGATATAATTTTTAATGGAAATGAGGTATCAACATGCATCGTTATTCATATTATAAAACGGCTGCCTGTACTCTAAATGTTTCAATTGGAGATCCACAGGCAAACAAAGAAGAAATTTTAAAATGTATCCAAGAATTGGATTCAGATACACAACTTGTTGTATTTCCAGAACTATGTATTACTGGATATACATGTCAAGATTTATTCTACGAACACACATTATTAAATAAAGCAAAACAAGTTCTATTTGAAATTGTCGAAGAACTACCAGAAAACCTTGTTGCAGTCTTAGGCTTACCTTTGGAAATTGATAATAAGCTTTATAACTGCGCTGCCATTTGTTTTAACCATGATATTCTAGGTATTCAAGTAAAAACATATATTCCAAGCTACAACGAATTCTATGAAACAAGATGGTTCTCGAGTGCTAGTGAATTGAAAGAAAACACAACATTTACTTATAAAAATAAAAAAGTGCCTGTTTCAAATCATATCGTATTTAAAGATACAACAACATCGGCTTGTTTAGGTATTGAAATATGCGAAGATCTATGGGTTACTATTCCAGTAAGTTCAACCCATGCACTAGCTGGAGCAAATATATTATGTAATCTAAGTGCTTCCAATGAAATCATCTCTAAAGCAAATTACAGAAGAAATTTAGTCAAAGATCAAAGTGCTAAATGTTATGCAGGCTATATTTATGCTAGTGCTGGTCCTACAGAAAGTTCAAGTGATTTGGTTTTCTCTGGACACAATTTAATTTGTGAAAACGGGGTTATCTTAAATGAGACAAAAACAGATAAAATTATTTATGGACAAATTGATTTAGACCACTTAAACCATGATCGTCTACACTATAAGACAAGCATGCAAGATTTATTCCATGTAAATTACACAACCGTAGATTTCGCATCAAAACCAATCCATGAAATTGAATTCGATCGTTATATTGATGCTTATCCTTTTGTTCCAAATAATCAAGATGAAAGAATTGTTCGCTGCTTAGAAATATTACACATTCAAGCACAAGGCTTAGCAACACGTCTTTCTAAGATTCATTGTAAAGATGTTGTGATTGGAATTAGTGGTGGACTTGATTCTACTTTAGCTTTACTTGTATGCCATGAAGCCTTTAAAATCAACAATTATGATTCAAAAGGAATTCATGCGATCACAATGCCTGGTTTTGGAACAACAAAACGTACTAAATCCAATGCGCAAATCTTAATGGACCTACTTCATGTATCTAGTGAAGAAATTTCTATTGTGGATGGTGTAAACCAACACTTTAAAGATATTCACCACGATCCAGAAGTTCATAATATTACGTATGAAAACTCACAAGCTCGTGAAAGAACACAAATTCTTATGGATTTAAGCAATGCCTACAATGCGATCGTTGTAGGTACTGGAGATTTAAGTGAACTTGCTCTAGGATGGTGTACATATAATGGAGATCACATGAGTATGTATGCAGTCAATGCCAGTGTTCCTAAGACACTTGTTCGTTATATTGTTGAAAGTGTTGCTTTAAAAGATGAAGTATTACATGATGTATTGATGGATATTTGTGATACACCAGTATCTCCAGAGCTTTTACCACCCGATAAAAATGGTAAGATTGCTCAAAAAACAGAAGAAGTATTGGGTTCTTATGATCTACATGATTTCTTCTTATATCAAATGTTAAGACATCACGATGAACCAAAGAAAATCTATGATTTAGCTTGTGCTGCATTTAAAGATGTAGAAAAGGAAACCATAAAAAAGGCCATCGTAACATTCTACAATCGTTTCTTTACCCAACAATTCAAAAGAAACTGTATGCCAGATGGTGTTAAGGTTGGATCTATTTGTTTCTCACCTAGAGGTGATTGGAGAATGCCAAGTGATGCATCAAGAAATCTATGGACAAAACAAGTGGAGGAAATTTAATTCCCCCACTTTTCTTTATGCTTTATCCATATTATTTGAAAAAATATCTGCCACTTCACTCATGATAATATAAGCTTTATAATCGATTTCATGAACTTGTTCTTTCATACGATTCACATGGTATCGATTAACTACAAAACAAACTATGGATTTATTGTGTTTTGAATAACCACCCGTGGCATCTACATGAGTAACGCAACTTTCCAAAGTATCACTTAATGCTTCACATATTTCGGTTGGATACTCAGTTACAATCATTGCACATTTAGCTCGATCAATCAAAGTCAATTGTCTTTAATGCTGCTGAATAAGCTACAACCGAATAGAGTGGTAATACCTAGCTATTTAATACAATTTTGCAAAATATATAGAGAATCACATTATAGATCATCACAAAGGTACCTACGGTTTCCGATACCTGAAATCATACCACCAAATAGTGCACAAAGGAGTAAATCCGTATCTGCTAATGGTGAAGCAATACTTACATCGATTGGTAAAACATCCGCAATCAGCTATGCGAATAAGGAATATATAAAAACAGTATATATAGCATAAAAGGTAAATTTCTTTCCTCGTTTTTTGAGTCCAATCAAAAATAAAGGAATGTTTAATATTAATAAGAATAGTGATAATGATAAATAAGATGGTGAAACCTGTTCAAGTAGCATAGAAGTTCCAAAAATTCCACTATCATATAACTTCACAGGTGTCATAAGCAATGTAATTCCAAAAGCATTCACAATTCCAGCAATTGCCAACATTAAAGATTCGTAATACAAGGTGTTGGGTTTTGTTTCATAAGCTTAGCACTCCTTTTTAGGGCTTCATTTTAACATACTCATACACCAAAATCATTTCATTCTCAAATCTTTTAGACAATATAAAAGAGCAGACTATTTTTTAGCCTTTTCTACTATTTCTTAATCAGATTTTACCACATAAGGAATTTCATTATCTGCAAGAAAAAAATTAGTAGTAATATTTTGCGAATGATGAATCACTCTTAATATATAAACTTGATCATCCATTACTTCATAAATTATTTTATATTTTTTGTATATTGCATATCTAACATTAGTTTCTTTTTTTAATAATTCAAATCTTGGATATCTTTCTGGCAAATATTCTAAAGATTTAATAAGTGAAACAATTCCGTTTATTAAGTGCTTCACATAATTCAAATCAAAATTATTCATGACATAATACTCATAAATGTGTCGAATATCCAAATTTGCCTTATATGATATTTCTACTTCAAAATTCATAGTTTTAGATCCTTTTTCAATGATTCATAAAACTGATCAAAAGGAATTGTATTCCCTTTTAAAACTTCATCATGAGCAGCAAATATCTCTTTAGCTAATTCCTCTTTTGTAAGTTCATCTTCATTTAAAATTTTATTTGATGGAATTTTCACATCAAAAGGTAAACCATTATTTAAAATGATTTGATTATAGAACATGTTAATTGCGACAGAAGATGGTATTCCTAATTTTGATAAAATGGCTTCTGCTTGTTCTTTTGTTTCTGGTTCAATTCTTGCGTATACATTTGATGTTTTTGACATAAAATAAGCTCCTTTTTTTCTTTATTATAAGTCATTGTACTTACATACGCAATCGATTATCATACATTATAATAAAAGAACAGACTATTTTTTAGCCTGTTCTACAATCTCATTGATTCTTTCTAAGACAGGTTCAAAACCTGTTTTTTCTGTACTACTAATCCCAAAGATGTTTTTCATTGGCAAATGAAGTTGTTGAGAAATATCTTTCAATGCGCGAACACGTTTTGTCTTAGGAATCTTGTCAACTTTTGTAGCTACAATAACGATTTGAATTCCAAGACTTTGAATCATTTCAATCATATCTAAATCATCATGTGTAGCGCCATGTCTTGCATCGACAAGTTGTACAACGCAACAAATCTGCTCTCTTTGGTTAAAATAAGTATCCATCATTTTACCCATCTTGATCAGCATTTGTTTAGACATTTTCGCATAGCCATATCCTGGAACATCCACCAACATCCATGTATCATCAATCTTAAAGAAATTGATCAAACGTGTTTTTCCTGGTGTATTTCCTACATAGGCAAGTTTCTTCTTATTAGTCAATGCATTAATAAAGCTTGATTTTCCAACATTACTACGTCCAACAACGACAACTTCTGGTAAATCAGATTCTGGCCATTGTTCTTTTTCAACAGCACTAATCACAAATTCACTGATCATACTATTTTACCAATGCGTTATGTAACACTTGAGATACATTTGAACAAGGAATAAAAGTAACTGCATCTTTTACTTCTTGAGGTACATCATCTAAGTCTTTTACATTTTCTTTTGGAATCAAGATTGTATCAATTCCAGAACGATGTGCTGCCAATGATTTCTCTTTCAATCCACCAATAGGAAGAACATTTCCTCTTAGCGTAACTTCACCAGTCATAGCTAAATTCGCTTTAACTGGAATATTAGAGAAACAAGATACCAATGCCGTTGTCATTGTAACACCAGCACTTGGTCCATCTTTTGGTACAGCACCTTCTGGTACGTGAATATGTACATCATTTTCTTCAAACAATTTTGGATCGATTTTGAATTCAGTTGCATGCGTACGAACATAGTCTAGCGCAATACTAGCACTTTCCTTCATGACATCACCTAATTGTCCAGTAAGAACAAGTCTACCTTTACCTGTAAAGCGAGTTGCTTCAATTTGAAGGATATCACCACCAAAACTTGTATAGGCAAGTCCTGTTACTGTTCCGACTTGATCTTTCTTTTCTTTTTTACCATAGTCAACTTTTTCATTACCCAACCACTCATGAACTAATTTCTTAGTTAACTTAATGCTGCGTTTGTTGTTTTTTAAGATAGCCAATACAGTTTTACGGCAAATTGTCGCAATTGTACGCTCTAATGAACGAACTCCCGCTTCACGAGTATAGTAACGAATTAAATATAGTAACATGTCATCATCAATTTTTAATTGAGATGGTTTTAATCCATTCAATTTTAATTGTTTAGGCACTAAGTGATCCTTAGCAATATGAACCTTTTCTGCATCTGTATAGCTTGATAATTCAATGATTTCCAAACGATCTCTTAATGCAGGTGGAATATTTTCTAAATAGTTAGCCGTTGCGATGAATAATACTTTTGATAAATCATAAGGCTCTTCAATATAGTGATCTGAGAAAACTGAGTTTTGTTCAGGATCCAATACTTCAAGCATTGCACTTGATGGATCTCCCTTATAATCACTTGCCATTTTATCAATTTCATCAATTAAGAATACAGGATTTGTCACGCCTGCCTTTTTCATGCCTTGAATGATACGTCCAGGCAAAGCTCCTAAATACGTTCTTCTATGTCCTCGAATTTCCGCTTCGTCACGAACACCACCAAGAGACATCTTCACAAATTTACGATCTAATGCACGTGCTACACTTTTTGCCAAAGATGTTTTACCAACTCCAGGAGGACCCACCAAACAAATGATTGGTGCATTTAATGAATTTGTCATTTGTTTAACAGCTAAATATTCTAGAATACGTTCTTTCACTTTTTCTAGACCATAATGATCTGCATTTAAAGTGGCTTCTGCCGCATTTAAATCCTCATTATCTTTTGTTTGTTGCCACCAAGGAAGATCCATTAGCCAATCAATATACGCTTTGATTACGCCAGTTTCTCCACTAGCCATAGGTAGCATTTCATAACGACTCACTTCATCCGATACCTTTTTCTTAATGTAGTCTGGGTATGGATTTTCAGCTAAACGCTTACGAATCTTAGCCGCATCTTCATCTTGAGCAACTGTATCCCCTAATTCTTCACGAATGACATTCATCTTTTCACGAAGATAGTAATCCTTTTGCCCTTGATCAATTCTTTCTTTAACCGTTTCGTTGATTTGTTTTTCAACTTCACTCATCTTTTTTTCTTTTGCCATATCTTGAAGCAACATCATCAAACGATCATTCACTCCAAGTGTTTCAAGATATTTTTGTTTTCTTTCAAGGTCTAAAGGTAACCCCTGAACAGCTTTATCACTTAAGAATTCACCGCCCATACCTTTAGAGATTTCCATAACAATTTCTTTTGTCACAAAACGATCTTGACCTTGCATGCGATCAAGCTCATCTGCGATCATGCGAATTAAGGCTTCTTCTTCAACAGCGTCCTGTTTTTCACTTTCAAGAATTTCAACTTCCACAAGATCACTCAAGCTTCCATTGATCCATTTATTTAATTTAACACGCTTAATTCCGCGGAATTTAACGCGTAAAAAGTTATCAAAACGACGAATATGACGAATTTCACACAAAGTCCCTACAGAATATATGTCTTCGGTTGCAGGATTTTCTTGTTCAAGTTCTTTTTGAGAAAACAAACAAATCTTTTTATCATAATTATCCTGCGCATTTTCAACAGCATGTACAGAAGTATCTCTACCTACATCAATCACAATTTCTTGATTTGGATATAAGACAACGCCTCTTGTACAAACTAAAGGATAGGTATTTAATTCCATACAAAAACCTCCTTATATTAAATATGGAAAAAGACGCTAAGCGTCTTTTTTCGTTTACATTATACTACTTTACAGAAGTTTTAATGAAGTCTAATGCTTTTTGATTAGCTAAATCTGCTTTAATACTTTCTGGAGAAATCAATGATTTGATTTTTTCAACTTCCATATTGTACATTTCAGACATTGTAGTAAATTCTTTTTCTACATCTTCATCACTAGCTTCGATGCTTTCTGCTTTTACGATAGCTTCTAATACTAATTGAGTTTTAACACGAGCAGCAGCTTCTGGGCTCATTTGAGCACGAATTGCTTCTTCAGTCTGATGAGTTGCTTCTAAGAATTGTTTAGCAGTGAATCCAGATTGTTGCATACGACCTTCGAATTCTCTATACATACGATCAACTTCTGCATCGATCATAGCTGCTGGAATTTCAACGTTTGCGTTATCACAAACTTTTCCTAATAATTCATTAGTGAAGTTTTCTTCAGCTTCTCTTTCTTTTTGAGCCGTTAAATCTGTTTTTACTTTTTCTTTATAAGCATCAACTGTTTCAACGTTTTCGATTTTTAATTTTTTGATTAATTCATCATTTAATTCAGGAAGATCTTTATATTTTACTTCGTGAACTGTGCAGTGGAATGTTGCAGGTTGACCAGCAAGTTCAGCTGCTTGGTAGTTTTCAGGGAAAGTTACTTCAACGTCTTTTTCTTCACCTTTCTTAACTCCAACTAATTGTTCTTCGAAACCTGGAATGAATGATCCTGAACCAAGTTCTAATGGATAATTTTCTCCAGATCCACCTTCGAATGCTACACCATCTTTTGTTCCTACAAAGTCGATAACTACTTGATCACCTAATTGAGCAGCATCGTCATCTTCACGAACAACCCAGTCCGCATAACGATCTTGAACACGTTTAACTTCGTTTTCAACATCTTCTTCTGTAACTTCTACGTCCGCTTTTTTGATATCTAATCCTTTGTATTCACCTAAAGTTACTTCAGGAAGTACTGTACATGTAAATACTAATACGGCTTTTTCATCATCAGCTTCTTTAACATCTAAAGTAGGACGAGCTACTAATTCGATATTGTGTTCTTTGATTCCTTCTGATAATGCTTCATTAGCAACTTCTTCACTAGCCATATCATATAATGCTTTTGAAGAAAGTTGTTTTTTAACTAATGCATCAGGAATTTGTCCTTGACGGAATCCTTTCAAACTCATGTGAGATTTAGCATAGTTTAATGCTTTTTTCTGTGCTTTTTTCCAAGCTTCACCTTCTACTGTTACTTCTAATTCACCAGTAGAATTTTCTTTCAAAGTCCAAGTACTAGTCATTGTTTTCTCCTCGCTTTTCAATGGATAACTCAATATCCTCAATTTTTTCAAGACCTTGTTTTTTCACAAAACCAGGCCATTCATCGGATTTCTGCATTGCATCATATACAAGTCTTGTTACACTTTTCGCAAGTTGGTAAGGATCTTTATCTTCTTGATCAAATGGTCTTTCATATAAAACAAGCTGCATCAAAAGTGACATACAAAATTGAACCATAGTTGGATCTTCATTTGTAAACCAACTTTCAAATAATGAACTTGCTTCACAGATTGACGAATCTTGCTCCATAGGTAATATGGCACTTGGAATAAATGTAATGTTCAATCCGGATTTTATCAAATCAAATGGATCATCGATTTTCTGCTCCATTAAAGCCTCAATCAATGTACCCTTATATTCATCAGGTAGATCTGAATCCAATAATACCTGAACTTCATCATGACACATTCTTAAATTCATGTTTTCTAACATAGAAATCGCATAGATTTTTTGTTCTAGACTTCCATGAATATAATCCTGTAACTTGTTGAAATCCATACTCTTATTCTTCTGTTCCAAATAAGGTTTACATTCTGACTTATAAGATTCTAATAACTCCAATGCGTCTTGTGGAACATAAGGCATGTTCAGCTCCTGACAAATCAATTCGTACGCCTGGGCATAACTTTTTTCATCTATCTCTTTTTTTATTTCTTCGATTAAAGAATGATAATATGCGTTCACTTATACCTCCATGCGAAACATTAGTATTCTACCATAAATATCGACAATAATCAATTCTACGCATTTTTAAAATACAGAATCCAAAGAATGTCATCTCTAGAAAAAAACTCTCCTTTTATAGAGAGTCTACTTTCATATTTTTTTCTAATTCATTTAACTTCTTGAATTCAGCCAAAATACAAATAACGGACACTACAAAAGCAACAAAATCCGCGATTGGAGCCGCATATAAGATTCCATTCAACCCAAAAAATTTAGGTAAGATCAAAACTAATGGAATCAAAAATAATACTTGTCTAGTCATAGATAAAAACATTCCTAAATAGGCTTTTTTAATTGACGAAAAGAAGCTAGACGATAACATCTGTACTCCATCAACACATACTAGCATTAGATAGATTCGCATAAACATTGTCGCAAATTCAAAATAGTTCGCATCCCCTGATCCAAATATTGATAATACAGTACTTGTGCAGAACTGAAATAAAGCCCAGCCAATAAATGAAACAACCAAATTTACACTGATCGCAAGTTTGAACGTCTTTTTAACACGCTCATATTTTTGGGCTCCATAATTAAATCCAATAATTGGCTGCATACCTTGCGAAATACCAATGATGATAGCTAATAATATCGCATTGGTTTTCATCACAATGCCACAGGCAGCTAAAGGAATATCACTACCAAACTTAGTAAACTGTCCATAATACGTCAATGAATTATTTAATACGATTTGTACAAACAAAATCGCAATCTGATTTAATGAAGCACTCATTCCAATGGTTGCCATTTCCTTTGTATCATTTAAAGAAATACGTAAACTACTTTTATTAAATTCAATATGTTGAAAACTCTTAATATACCAAGCGGCAATAAAAAATGAAATCACTTGCCCAGCTACTGTGGCGAGGGCAGCCCCAGCGACACCCATATGAAATACAAAGATAAATAGTGGATCTAATATAGTATTCACAACAGCACCCGCAACCATACATGTCATTGAATATTTTGGTGATCCATCTGCACGAATCAAGTTACTAATCACATTTGTCGTAATCAAAAACGGAACACCCAAAGTTGTTATTCGTGTATATTCAAGTGCCAAAGGCATAATTGTGCTTGTTGCACCAAATGATTTTAGTAGCGGTTCAAGAAATACAAGTACTAAAACAACATAGATTACTGAGCAAAGAACAGACATACTGATACCATTGCCAGCAATACTACTTGATCGTTCTGGCCTTTTTTCACCTAGATATAAACTAAATAAACTTGCTGAACCAATCCCAATCAACAATGCAATCGCAAGCGCAATTGTTGTCAATGGAAAAGCTACATTGGTTGCAGCATTTCCTAGAAAGCCAACACCTTGACCGATAAAGATTTGATCTACAATGTTATATAGTGACGATACAAGCATTGAGATAATACTTGGTATCGCAAATTTCTTTAATAATGACGACTCTTTTTCATACCCTAATGGATTTTGCATACTAATTCAATTCCCTCTTTCTAAACTGTGCAATTAAATGCTTATTTCCCATTGAATGCTCCCGAATGACATTTAACTCATTTCCTCTTTCGTCAAACCAACCAACAAATTCATAACCTGGCTTTGTAGCCGGCAACAAATGAATCGTATCCGAAAAATACGTATATGACTTTGGATTTCTTCGACTACTTAATCCACCATTCAAATCATATGTAATCTTATATTGACTTACTTGCCACTGGGCATATAAAGTACAAGACTCATGAATGGGTTCATCCAAGTTATAACGCCAACGATAATCACAATCCCAGAACCATCCATCAAAAGTATATCCAACTCGAACTGGCGGCTTTAAATTTTCCAATAAGCCATGTTCATCCGTACATACATCCATATAATTGGCTCCACCACACGTTTCAAAGTGGATAACTGGACATTCTTTATAAATAGCTGTTAATATGACCGGTTCATGAATGCCTGCTGGTAAACTTGTTATAATTTCACCATTAAACTGCCAACCTACAAACATAACGCCCTTCTTAAATGCCGGATACAACAATAATTCTTCCGATTCAATGCATGTATATCTTGGATTACGACGCGACATAACTCCGCCGTCCACATCATATTCAATGGGATACCAAATAGGAATCCATTTATCATATAAAGTCACAGAATGAGGAAGCACTCCACCTGGATTTAATCTTTTTGTACACTCTTTATCTATATACCAACCAACAAATTGGTAACCTTCTCTTTTTTCACTCATCAAATATCACCTGCCCATTATTTTATCACAAATAGAAAAACTTCTAGGAAAATTTCTAGAAGTTATTCAAATAATTATATAAACTATTCCCAAAAGTCATTTCCATAAGTTCACTTGCGATTTCTTTACTTTGAATCCGCATAATATGATCTTCTACATCTTGTTTACCTAATAAATTTATATTTCCATACCATACAATTTCCTGATCAATAATCGCAAAATGTTCACAGTTATCTTCTGCAGATTTTAGATAAAAACCAGATTGTCTCATTTCTTCTAACAACTGCATTCTATAATTTGAACTTCCAAATCTGATTTTATCAGGCATCCAAGAAACTATGGTTACTTCAACTCCACTTTCCATCTTTTCTTTGATCAATTTAGTAAATTCTAGAACTCTATCGCCAGATAATGAAGGACTGGATACAATAATATTCTTCTTTGCACGCATTAAGTCATGACTATACATATCGTAATAATTACTTGCATCATATATAGATTGAGAAATTTGCGATTCACTTTTTATGCCGTTAGTATCCGAAATTAATTCATAGCCTGATTTTTTATAGGCCTTTAATCTTTTTCCGTACATTCGATCAAACATCGGAATATGGACATCTACATAATCATATACAAGTATTGTATATTTTTTATCATATAGTCGATGAATTCTTCCTGTAAATTGTTCTATAACGCTACTACTAGCTACAGGCATTGCTAGAAACAAAGTATCTAACCTATCAAGGTCAAAGCCTTCTCCAACAAGTGATCCTGTCGCAACCAATATCATAGTTTTGTCTTCTGGCACACTTTTCATTAATTCAACAATATGATTATTTTCTTTTTTTGATTGACTTCCTATCAATAAGAAAACTGAATCTGCCACACCTTCTAATTGTTGATATAGTTTCTTACAATGATTTACATATTTTGATAATACAACAGGCGTACGTTTTTTCTTTATACATTCTTTTATATCCTGAATAATCATTTGATCTCGCAAATCATTATCTCGTAATATTGAGTATGCTTCATTTGGATTTTTTTCATCTTTCATCATTCCTCTTGGTGCAACTACATGCGTAAACCGAGGATATAACAAACGAGGAATCCCTTGTTGTTTTGCTTGTTCTTTTGCGGAATATTTATGTCGTATTGGACCAATAAGCATAAAATTCATCTTATCCAATTGATCCGTTCGATCAACGGCTGTAACACCATACACATACTTAGCTTTAATTTCCTTTAAAACAGCACTTTCTGTATTTGAAGCCGCATGATGACATTCATCCACAATGATCATGCCATACGCATTCAACAGTTTATGAAATTTCCCCTTTTTACATATAGAGCCAGCCATTGCGATATCAATTATACCTGTCATGGAATCATGAGATCCTTGTAAAGTACCTATCAATGATTTTCTCTTTTTGATCAAACCTTTAGGTGTCGTATATTCAGGTAACTCTTCATTTATATCCAAAAATGTCTGCAGCTTATCTTTCCATTGTTCTAATAAAGATGAACTCTCCAACAAAATTAATGTATTCACTTCCTTTGTCGCAATTAAATCTGCACAAAGAACGGTCTTACCAAAAGCAGTAGCCGCTAATAAAATACCATTATCATGCTCAATCATTTTATTTAGAGCTACATTTTGTTCAGGTTTTAACTCTCCCTTAAAAGTAACATCAATACTTCTTCCTTGTTGCCTTTTATCATCAATCATCATTTGAATCCCAGCGTTCTTATTATACGAAATTAAAGTATCATAACAACCTCTAGGAATTTGTATATATCCACTATCGTGATCTTCACCAAGATATATATATTTATACATGCCAAAAGTAGAAATTCCCATACCTTGATTTTTATAATAAATAGGATTACTAATTCTAGCTAATTTACGAATTTTATTTTGAATAGACACACTTAAATTTGAAGTATTCACATAAATACCATTCGATAAAGTGATATGCATTTTTCCATTCACTTCATTCTTTTCAAATTCTTTAACAGAATCCCAAGGTTTATCATCTGAATTTCCATGCCATTCTTTTATCTTTTCTTCAATAAACGACTGTGAAAGCTTAGGCTTAGACCACAATATATTCCATTGATTTGAATAGGCATTCCAATTTTCATCAATAAATGCACTGTTGCCATCTTTCAATGCTCGTCCTTGTAATGGCAATGCGATTAAATTTCCCAGGCCACCCTTTGGCATACTATCTTGTGCTGGTATCATACGATCATAGTATTTAAATGATTTTAAATTCACTTGTTCTGCCCCTTTATCCAATAAAGCATTTCCAAAATTTCTTGCCAAAATAGCTGAAATCGGTTTATCAAAGAAAATCCAAATATGTGCTCCTTTACCTGATCTAGAACGTTCAATCAATGGATCAATTCCATTTAATTGACAAATCTCACGCATCGCATTAACTTCTTCTTTCCAACTATCATCTATATTCGCAAAATCATTTCCTGCATCTTTATCATGATTATCAAAATCAAAAACTAAAAATCGACACGTATTATCTTTATACAATGGATAAACACCAATCACTTCATTTCCTTTTAAATGTGACATAATACTATCAATTGTCAAAGCTTTATACTTTTGGTAATGACAATCTTGGCAACGAAATCCTGCATTCCATTTCTTACCACAACCATCTGACCAAAAATTAATACATTGTGGATAGTATCCCGCTTTATTTGTTTTCTTGTTTTCTACTCTTTTTGCGTATACGTCTGTACGACCCCAAAAACGCGCAAAAAATCGATTTGCCATATCTTTTGTGATTTCATCTGGAAAAACAATACGACTTTCTTGGTTCGTTTCAATAGTTTCTGCATTTGCAGAATTCTTTAATTGATCCAATTCTTCCTGATAAGAAATTCCTTCTCGATTCAAAATGTTCTTCAAGCATTGAATCTCTTTTTGTAATTCATTTATTATAGTCAAATTATCATTCGCCTGTTTCACAAAACCACCTACTTTTTTCAATACTATTTTAATTGAATTCACAATTAAAAAAAACACCCAAGACTCCGTTAGTTAGACGGAGAGGAGTGTTTTCAGAACAAATCTGCAAGTAGTAGTCTTGTAGTAGTTCTATGTATATAATAGTCCTTTTTACAATCCACTGTGTTAACAAATAATGATAAAATACCAATTAAAGTAATTGTGCCATATCAAAATTTTAAGTATGATAACATTAGAAAGGTTCATGGAGGATCAAATGCGTATGTATTACTTATTATTCACTGTACAATTCATCATTTTTCATTGCACTTACAGATTATTCAAAATGGAAACTGATTTCATTTTTCACCATTACTGCAGTATTGATTCTATATAGTATCTATACACATGATAAAACGCAAATCATCATGTGTATTTTGGACATAATTTTCATTGGTTTCTATTGGTTTTACAAGAAAAGACACTAAATAATAGTCAGGAATTACCATTCAATATACTTTTCATTTCCATTTTTGTTGCTATCTGTTCCTCTAATAATGACATTTTTTTCTTTCAACGGTTGTATCTACATATGTTTGAAGAAATTTATTTTCACTAAATTTGTTTCTATTTTCATTTTTCAAATTGTTCTTTTTTGTACTATGTAGTGTTTGAAACTTTGATACTTTTTTTATTTAATTATGAGTTTATTAACTTTAGTGCTTTGAATAAATTTTTTAAAATCTACTTCTGGCATTCTATATACTCCTTATCTTTTTAGCATTAAATTGACGCATTCATATTTTATACTTATTCTTATTATGTCCCATTTTTATATTTTAATATACATACCTTTGCCCCCTACATCTCATCGCCTTAAAAAAAGTAGCAAGCATGTCATTTGTCTGATGCCAAACGACCAAACTTTTTAGGGTTGCACCCCTAAGACCCCCATGCCTCCGACGGATTCTAAAATAAAAAAGCGGAAAATGAATCTACACACACTAAAATATACATGCATTTTCTCTTTTATATTTTATGTAATACTTTATGAATGGTGGCAATATTGCCACATTAGCTTTTTTGAATGATTCCCAAAAAGTCAAATATCTGATTATTTATTTACATGAGTCCATTAGTTAAAAGTTAAAAACTTTAATTCTTTTATAGCTGTTTTATAATTTCATACAAAAGTATAAATAAGTAAACAAATGGTGTAAAATAATAAATGGGAGGCATAATGATAAAAATATTAATTTGTGAAGATATAGAAAGAGATAAGCTACACTTGCATCAATTACTAGATTCTTTTTTGTTAGCGAACAAAATATCATATAAGATTGATTATCTTGAGAACTTCGATGTAGGGACCAACTTATTCTTAGAATATGATTTGATTTTTTTGGATATTGAACTAGGAGACTACAACGGCATAGAAATCGCATCAAAAATAAGAACCTATAATCGTAGTTCTATTATTATAATCACTTCTAGCTTTAAAAAATATTTAATAGATGGATATAAAATAGAAGCGAAAAGATATCTTATTAAACCAATTGATGAAAAAATATTTAACGTAGAGATGCAGAGTGTCTTATCAACTTCATTTAAACAACAATACGGTTTTTTCGATAAAAAGATATCTCAATATAAGATACATTATAAGGATATGTTATACATAGAATTTCTTAATCGACATACGATTATTCATTTTGTTAATAATGTTGAGAAAAAAACTACATATCCTCTTAAACATTGGATTGAAAAACTATCTAATAAAGGGTTTGGACAACCCTATAAGTCTTTTTTAGTTAATCTTGATTATGTTAGTGGTTTTTCTTCAGATGGTAAAGATATCATCATGAACAATGGTGAAAAAATCCCGTTGTCTAAGAATTTTAAAAAGTCATTCACAAATCAATATTTTGCTAATTTGCATAACATACTATGATGATTTTTCTATCCGATATACTCACAGTTATTTTTATTACACATTTCTTTAACCAATTTATTGCTAAGAGAAAAATATCCTGTTATTTGTTTTTTTTATTATTTCTTCTTGCTATAATGTGCACTTTTTTAGGAAATTATAACGGAATCAATCAGATAGGAAAAATTCTCTCTTTTATTACACTATACATATATATATCATTTTTATTTAAGGGTTCGCTAATTAATAAATTTATATTGTTTTTGGTATGTTACTTGACGATAGGGATTTCAGAGTCATTATCAATTGTTTTTTTTCAATTATTTAATCCTAGTTTCTCTTTAAATAATATCTACACATCAAATACTTATTTGGTGATTATAATTTTGACACAGTTTTTTGCTTATTTTTTTTCATATATCATACAAAAAATATGTCATACTATTAAAATCACAAACTTACCTAAGTCCTTTTATATTTTGTTTTTTCCTGCATTAACAACGATATTGTTTCTCATTGTATATGGAAACTATCAAACACTCTTTTCAGGAAACAAGATTCTTGTTATTATTTTATTTCTCTTGCTAATTTCTAATTCCATTACAATATTGTTTCAACTACAAATCATTAAAAACGAAAACCTTCGAAAAAGTTTAGAAATATCAGAATTAAGTAATGAAATGATGATTTCAAAATTTAATTCCTTAAATAAGGAATATGAATCCAATTTTAAATTTTTACACAATTTACTTCATACTTGTGCTGAACTTAATCAGTTAATAGATCAGAAAAAATATGATGAGCTAGACTCATTAATTAAATCTTTGTCAAACAAGACAATCAAAGAATTTAATGAAATATATACAAATTCACCAATCTTTTCAACAGTTTTAAACCATAAAAAAAATCAATTATCAAGTTTAAATATTTCAGTTACATCAACCCTTTATAGTGATGATTTATCAAACTTAGATTCCATCAATCAAATGATTTTTTTTACTAAAATCTTAGATCTTGCAATAAAATATTGTAGTTTATCTGATGAGCAAAGATTTATTATCATTAAATCGCGAAAAGATGTATATTCTTGTACTCTTCAAATTATTTTTAATTTTCCTTCTACATTCGAGAATGATATAAAAGAATCAACTTCAAATATTGATAAAGAGTTTAATACTAAATCAGACATATCATTCGATTATAATTTAAAGATTGTTGATATAATTTTCTTAATAAACTAATTCACCTAATCTCATCCAAATGTTCGACCACAAAAATGCCGCGTTTCACCGCAGTCAAACTATGGTATTAAGGCCTTATTACACCGATCATCCGTTATGTTACACCGATTCAAACCGTCATCAGTAACTGGTATAACCGCTAGAGTCACACCGAATTAGCCATCAATTACAGTTTTAGTGGCTCATCCTACACAATTCTTTTAAAAAGAAGAGGATTATTCAAAAGTCGAACGATAAAAAGAGCCATTTCATAATTTGAAGTGGCTCTCTTCATGGATTTAGTGGCTCTGAGCAATGGATTACCTGGCTCCTAGTGATGGACGGAATGGCTCTCAGTATGTGAAACACCTACTTTATCAACTTTTTTACATAACAAATCATAAAAATCCTGTGTTTGTTGATTTGTGTCAAAGTTGAAAATATATACTTTAGCATCGTTTGCATCTTTTAACACAATAACACTATTAACATCAATATTGTAATAAACTTTAGCTTTGTAATAATAATTCAACCTTTCATTTTTGCTATTGTATATTTCAACATTAGCATTCCCAGAATAATACGTTTGGTATCCCCATCTAAAACCATTTGCTACGATCTTAAGTGTGCAATCTCTATAGTTTTCGCATAATTCAATACTGGTATATTTAATTTCTTCGTTTAACTTTAAATAATCAGCATGCAACGAAGGTGTAATAATCGGATTCATTTTAATTGCAAATACTATACTGGTAACTGCTATAATTCCAGCAGATATACAACCATAAACTATTTCAAATTTCTTATTAAGTCTATTCCCAAAATGATATTGTAAAATAATTGCAACACCACCAATTATCAAAAATAGAATTAAATCAAGCAAAAAAAATTTAGTCATATCTTCTAAACCTCCATGTCTATAATTCACAGATTGAATACAAATCCATCTAACAACTAAGTTGTATAAATAGCACTGGTTAATGGAATAAGTGGCTTTGAATATGCAAAAAACTCAATTTAAGTTTAAATTTCTTTTCTATTTTTTCGACAAACTAGCAAAAACAATAAAATAGCAACACATAATAAAGCAATGAATTCTAAATATATAGAATTTATTCCATTTATCCAGCTAAAGTTCAAAATATTTCTAGATAATTGAATTACATTTGATGGGAAAAAGCAAAAAAATGAATAGTTATTAAACATAAATGGAATAAATATAAATAATATCGATAATAATTCGCCTATGTATTTTTTTTCATTTATTTTGACTAACAATGAGGTGAAAAATGTTACCACTAAAACTGCTAGATACCCTATCAAAACATTGACCACATATGCTTGAAAATAATTGATATTTAAAGGGGACAGCCAAAATAGGTAAGAAGTCTGAATTTTCATATTCCATCCCTCTAAGCCAAATACACTCCAGATAAAAGCACTATAAATTAACACAATAGAAAAATAGATTGCAGAATTCATTATTAAAACCGTTATTGCTTTAATGAAATTAATTTTGCTTTCTTTCGTAGCTAATGTTCTAAGAACCATATTCATATTGCATTTTTTTTCTACAAAGAAAATCAATGCAGCAATTATCAAACTTATGATCATCGAATATATTTGTATATATGGTAAATCATTTAAAAGAGTTTGCCATCCTAAAGAATAACCAAAATCGATATATTTTTGCTCTTTTAATTTATCACTAAAATCTGGGTTAATAGTTTTAATATTATTTTCTCTATTAACAAATATGCTTTGAACAGTTATATCATTTAAATCTAAATGATTCAAAATATCAGGATTAAATGAATACATCGGAGAATATGCTCGAATCACAAGGTTTGCTAAATCAGAATATTTATTAAACATTTTAATAGATTCTGAATCATTTATCATCAAATTTCCAGTTGAATCAAAATTACTTTTATCATTTGTTATACCAGTAAATACTTTTAATGAATTTCTTAATTCTTTATCAGTTAATTTTTTTTCTATTTTTGCTTGCGCATCTCTTTTTGCACTTATCCCATCAATTTTAGCATTAATACTAAATTCGTTAACATATACATCGGTACTACTAATCGAATACAAGACAAAAGTTGAAAGAAAGATTATCGTAAAAAAACAAAATGCAAATATTATTTTTGGATTAATACATTTTTTTATTTCTATAAATATTAATTTTTTCACCATTTATAATCACCTACTGAATTAATCTTTTTTTGTCATAAATTAATATAAAAGTTAAGAAAAAAAACAATAAAAGAGTAAATAATAACTTTGTCATATCAAAATTAAGTACTGATGACACATCAACCATTGTAATAGGGAAACAATATCGTAATATTGAAGAAGATGAAATATTTAATAGTGAAATCATTATATTTGGAATAAAACATAAAATTATAGAACATATAACAGAAACACTACTAGACAAAAAAACTTTCGAAAAAAACATAATTAACAGTCCCATCAATACTGATGCTAATAATCCCATTAAAATTGCTCTAGATAATAATTGTCCATACGTCAATAAGTTCGGAAATAGAGGTGCAATTCCTAACTGTACATTAACATCCCAACCAGCTAAACCATATATTGAAAAAATTATTATTAAAAATGGGACAAGAGCCAACAAATAATAGAAACTTGATATAATTATTCCAGCAATAACTTTTGCTACAAAATGATTAGTATCCCTATTCTTTGTTGTACTTATAATTTCATTCATCCGTTCTTCTTTATCTTGAGAAAACATTTTAGATAAGCAAATTGCAAGCATTATAGACATAAATAGAAATAAATCCATATTTTTTTTCAGAAATCTTTGATAACCTTTACTATATCCAGATTTAAAACTTTGTGTTTTAGCGGTGCAATTAGTTTTATCTTTCCAAAGCTCAACAAAATTTATTGGAGTCTTAACTTCTAATATTTTTTTATACTGATCCATATATGTTCCACCCAAAGTAAAATCAATAAGTGAAATCACCTCTTCATAGGGCCTCAGCTCTTTACTGTACATTGTTTTAAATGCTTCGCCATCATTGCTGTTAATATTATTTGTTTGCTTTTGAAATTTATCAATAATTTTATTTATTTCATCATCATTTATTCCCACAGTACCATGAGATAAATTTTTTTCAAAGGTTATTGCATCAATACCATAGATTATTCCTTGTTCATAATAAGTTATAGTCTGATCCTGAAACACTGTCAAAAAGCCATATATGACGGAAATCATAATTAATAATAATACTGAGATTCTGTTAATCTTACATGTATATATCCTGTTTAACTCATTTTTAATTAACCTAGTCATCTTCACTTACCTCATCAAAATAGTATAAGTATAAATCATTTAAGGTAGCTTCTATAGGCACAAAACATTTTTCAACATTATCTTCGGTTATTATCCTTATTCTAATAGTATTACCCAAATCGTATACGTTCCTAACTCTATACTTATTCATGAAATAATCCAATTGTGTTTTAGGTACAGTTCCTTCATAAACAAATCCTTCAATCTTTTTTAATAAGACATCTAAATCACCTTGTTCACAGATTTCACCTTTTTTTAAAAGAATAATAGCTTTTGAAATATCCTCAACATCAGAAACAATATGAGTAGAAATAATTACTGTATGCTTCTCACCATATTGATTAAGTAAATTCTTTAAATGAATTCTTTCCTTAGGATCTAATCCAGCTGTAGGTTCATCCAAAATTAAGATTTCCGGTTCATTTAACAATGCTTGAGCTATTCCTACCCGCCTAAGCATTCCTCCTGAATAAAGTTTAAGTCTAATATTCTTTTTCTCGTATAATCCTAATTCTTTTAACAAATATTCTATCCTATGTTCAAGTTTTTTTCCTTCTAAGCCTTTTAAAACTCCTATATATGATAAAAAATCATAAGCTGTGAAATCTTGATAATAGCCAAAATTTTGTGGCAAATATCCTAAAGAATTAAAATAATTATTTTTTAAATGATTAATTTGTATTCCGTTATACAAAATACTCCCCGAATCAATTTCATATAAATTACACAAACATTTAATTAATGTTGTTTTTCCTGCTCCATTTGCACCTAACAATCCATAAACTCCTGTTTCAAATCGAAGATTAATATTTTTTAATATTTCATTTCCATTTAATGCCTTGAACAAATTTCTCACTTCTAACATTCTTCTATGCCTCCATTTTTATACAGACTAATTTGTGTATCAAATAATTTTTTATATTTACCATTCCTTTTAATCAAATCTTTATGAACCCCTTGTTCAATAACTACGCCTTTATCTAAAACTATAATTTGATCCGACGAACCAATATTTGACAATCTATGTGTTACAAATATACACAATTGATTTTTTTCAATTTATCAAATGTTTGAAATATGTCTAATTTTGCTAAAGCATCATTGATGCAGTAGGTTCAAAATACAGGATGAAAGACATAATTGATACATTTGAAAACTAAATAATGCGATTCAAATCGGTGAATATTAAACGATCCATTTTGGTGAATTTTATGTTGACATTATGATGCCAATATTAGTTTTTATATCAAATAGATATTTTATAAAATTCTGAAAAACAGCATTAACATATTTTCTCATATCATCAAAAGATCCTTTTTTTAATTACTTTTATTAAAACCACATAATTTCCGATACAATTTATTTTGCAAATAAATTTTTTTGTTTTTCCATCGTCTAAAAATACCAGGTATCTGACTACTGATAAATTAAAATAGAATCCCCTTCATTAATATGTTCAAACCCCTTTTTAGATCTGTATTCTTAGTTAATCATTCATCTAAAATTGCATATAATAACAAATCATGATTTCATCCGAATGTGACACAATAGCTTATTTACTGATAAAACTGTTGTACATTATATCTCTTGCCTCCGTGATATTATGGTAAGTAAATCTTACACACAAGAAAAAAAATAGTAAATAAAATCTGTATAAGTCGACAAAATCTTGTAGAAGAGGGACATTTTGATATCTAAAACTAAAAAAATTATTTGTTGATTTTCGGATTATCAGGTTATGCTCAATTTCTTTTATAATCTATGCACAAGCATAAATAAAAAGCTCAGCATTTAAGCCAAGCAATGTTGTTGATGAAGCTATCCAAAAGGTGCATTTAAGGTGCACAAATCCTTTCAATTCAATTTAATATACTTTATATAAAGCACTTTATAAAATTTAGAATATGTTCCAACGACAAACTCATTAGATGGAAGAGTAATTTGACCATTTAGGACAGGAAGAAAGAACTGGTTGTTCTCGGCAAGCGTATTAGGAGCAGAATCTAGTGCGAATTCATATAGCATAATTGAAGTAGCAAAAACAAATGGATTGGATCCATATAAATTTTTGACAACAATATTTACATATCTTCCAAGCCAAGACCTGATCAAAAATCCAGAAATAATAGACGGATTTCTAACATGGAGCGAGTTCGTACAAAGCTCTAAGGCAAATAATTTAAAAATAGTACGAGAGCCGTACCAAAATTTCCAACGCTTCAAGGTACAAAGAGATCAACATGCCTTCATAATCAATACTATTATTTACCTTAGTGATAAGTTTGAAATCGCACAGATTACTCTCAACAACTTTTTAATATAATCTAAACATACACTCATTAATGATAAGTTACACCAAACAATCTATCATTTGTATTTTAAATTTTAACGAACTTTAAATGCATTTTAAGGCGCATCATTGATGAATTAGTATAATTTATAGCATCAAATATAATTGGCCGCATAACAGCATTTAAGCTGTTATTTTCGCAATTGTTTTTACCACTTTTTTTTAAAGGTTTTCAAAAAGGTTTTCAAAACTATCTATAAATAGAAAAAAAACCTTTATATAAAGGCTTTATTTACAAGATGGCGTCGACGGAGGGATTCGAACCCCCGACCGTGCGCTTAGAAGGCGCATGCTCTATCCGGCTGAGCTACGTCGACAACGCATATATTTTATAACATAATCAAAATATATGCAAGCTTAAATTTAAAATTTAGTCTAACTCAAAAGCACCTGTATACAATTGATAGTATTTACCCTTTTGTTTCAACAAGTCCTCATGATTACCACGCTCAATAATACGACCTTGTTCTAATACCATGATCGCATCACTATTTTGAATCGTTGAAAGTCTATGTGCAATCACAAATACCGTTCTTCCTTCCATCAACTTATCCATACCTTCCTGAACAATACGCTCCGTATGTGTATCAATGGAACTTGTTGCTTCATCCAAAATCAATACAGGAGGATTGGCAACAGCTGCACGAGCAATAGATAAAAGTTGTCTTTGTCCTTGCGATAAAGATTCTCCACCTGCATGAATCATTGTATCATAGCCATGTTCTAAGTGTTTAATAAATTCATGCGCATTCGAAAGTTTACTTGCCGCAATACACTCTTCATCACTTGCATCTAAACGACCATAACGAATATTATCCATAATGGTACCGGTAAATAAGTTTGTATCCTGCAATACAATACCTAATGATTTTCTAAGATCTGCTTTCTTGATTAATTTTACATCAATACCATCATATGTAATAGTTCCAGATTGAATATCATAAAAACGATTTATTAGATTCGTAATGGTTGTTTTACCAGCACCTGTAGCTCCTACAAAGGCAATTTTTTGACCTGGTTTCGCAAATAGAGAAACATCAAATAAAATCTGTTTATCTGGATTATATGAGAAGTTTACATTTTCAAAACGAACATCTCCACGAAGTGGAACCAATTCATCTTGTCCATTTTTTCTTGGATGATGCCAAGCCCAATGATCATGATCAATTTGTTCTAAAGTAACCACACCATCATCCACTTCACTTTCTGTATCGATGATTTCATAAATACGCTTAGCACCAGCATCCGCCATGATTACCGCATTTAACTGCATACTAATTTGTCCAATTGGATTTGTAAAACTACGATTCAACTGTAAGAATGCCGCAATACCACCTAATGTTAAGCCAGCAATATGATTTAGCGCAAAAATAGAACCCATAACCGCTATAAGCACATAAGAAATATATCCAATGTTCATTACGATTGGCATTAAAACATTCGCAAACGTATTCGCATTCGCACTTGCTTCAAACAACGCATCATTTACTTGATCAAAATCTTTGATGCTTTGTTCTTCATGCGTAAAAACTTTAATGACTTTACTACCTTCCATCATTTCTTCAATAAAACCATTTTCTATACCTAATTGTTTTTGTTGAGCAATAAAGTATTTACCTGACTTTGCCGAAATCTTTTTTGAAGTATACACCATCAATAAACCACATGCGATTGTTAAAACAGCTAATGGAACATTTAAGATAAACATAGAAATCGTAACTGAGATAATCGTCATTAAAGATACAATAACTTGAGGAATACTTTGAGAAATTAGCTGTCTTAAAGTATCCGTATCATTTGTATACACTGACATGATATCACCATGTGCATGTGTATCAAAAAAACGTAATGGCAACGTCTGCATATGTTCAAACAATTCATCACGAATATGTTTTAAAGTACCCAATGAAATTGTTACCATTATACGATTAAATCCATACGTAGCTAAGATACCTACACCATAAATCATCACCAATTTCATTAATGCATTTAATAAAGGCACATAATTTGGAACTGTTTGTGATAATAACGGAACAATATAATCATCAATCAAGCTCTTTAAAAACATACTTCCATATACATTGGCAATACTTGACACTATAATTAATACAAGCACAATAAAACTTTCAATTTTATAAGAAGTGATTGTTTCTTTAATTACACGCTTTAAACTATTTGTATCTCTATTGTTCATCAAAATCACCTCCATTGTTTTGTGCTTCAAAAGTTTCTTTATACATCGCATTCGATTTTAATAATTCTTCATGCGTACCTAAACCAGAAATTTTTCCATCGTCAATCACAAGAATCTGATCTGCATCTTGAATACTTGAAACACGCTGTGAAATAATGATTCGAGTTGTATGTGGAATCTTCTCTAAGAATGCTTGTCGAATCAAAGCATCTGTTTTTGTATCCACGGCACTTGTAGAATCATCTAAAATCAAAATTTTCGGACTCTTTAATATAGCTCTTGCGATACACAAGCGCTGTCTTTGTCCACCTGAAACATTTGATCCACCTTGCTCAATATACGTATCATATTTATTTGGCATCAACTGAATAAATTCATCTGCCTGTGCAAGTTTACAAGCCTCCATGATCTCATCATCAGTCGCATTTGGATTTCCCCAACGCATGTTTTCTTTGATTGTTCCCGAAAATAAAACATTCTTTTGTAGAACCATTGCCACATTATCACGCAATACTTTTAAATCATAATCACGAACATCCATTCCCGCTACTTTAACACTCCCCTTAGTTACATCATATAATCGTGGAATCAATTGTACTAAACTCGATTTACTCGATCCTGTTGCGCCAAGAATTCCTAGAGTTGATCCTGAAGGAATGTGTAAGTTGATATGACTTAAAATGTCTTTATCATTTCCATAATGGAATGAAACATCCTCAAAATCAATGGTTCCATTCTCTACCGTTTGAATACCATTTTCAGGACTTGTTAAATCAGATTCTTGATTTAATACTTCGGCAATTCGATTTCCACTCGCAATCGACATTGTCACCATGACAAAAACCATACTCATCATCATTAGAGACATCAAAATACTTGCGGTATATGTAAATAAAGACATCAATTCTCCAGTTGTCATATTTGAAGCTACAATTTGATGAGCCCCTAACCACGAAATCAAAAGAATTGTGCCATACATACAAAGTTGCATCACAGGAGAGTTAAACACCAAGATTTTTTCAGCTTTCCCTTGAATACTAAAAATAGTCTCACTTTCTTTACGGAATTTTTCAATTTCATGATCCTTACGAACAAATGACTTCACAACACGAATCCCTAAAATGTTTTCTTGAATACTCGCATTTAAAAAATCATAACGAGAGAAAAGTCGACTAAAGATGGGACTTACGATAAAAATAATTCCAAATAAAACAACGCCTAAAACAAGTACGGCAGCCACAAAAATCATAGCCATTTCTTTATTAATGATAAAAGCCATGACCAAAGATGCGATAAGCATCAATGGGGCACGAACACAAATACGAATCATCATCTGATATGCATTTTGAATATTTGTCACATCCGTCATCATACGCGTAATCAATCCGCTTGTTGAATAAGCATCAACATTTGAAAATGAAAACTCTTGAATTTTGCGATATTCCGCTTTTCTTAAATTCTTCGCAAAACCACTCGATGCGATTGCCGCATGCTTTCCACTTTTAGCTCCAGCCCACAAAGATACAAAGGCTGCTACCAACATCAAAAAGCCATAAAACCAAATTGATTTCATATCCCCTTTTTCAATGCCATTATCAACTAGGATTGCCATTAAAAAAGGAATCAAGACTTCAAGTATAGCTTCAATTGAAACATAAACAGGACTTAAAAATGTATCCTTTTTATATTCCTTTACTTCCTTCAATAAAGTTTTAATCATAAAAACCCCCCTTATTCTAAATTTTGAGCAAGTTCCTTTAAAATCTCTAATAATTGTTTTCGTTTCTCTATGCCTAAAGCATTTTCAAACTTAGATTCCATGATAAAAATCTGCTTTTCAATATCCTCATGAAGATCCTGCTCTTTTTGTGTTAATACGATTGTTCGAACTCGCTTATCTTTCTGATTGACCTTTCTTTCAATAAACCCCTTCTGTTCCAAGCGATTTAGAATTCCTGTAACCGTTGGATTTGAAATATGAAAATGCTCTTCAATATCTTTCTGAATCACTGGATCCTTATCTGTAAAATGCAAATATCCTAAAACGTCGCGCTGGGATTTTGTCAAATCATACTTCTTTAATCCTTCATTCATATGTTTGTCCATTTTTTTCTTGATCAAACTAAAATAAAAACCAATCTCATCATTATCACGCACAGTATTCGCCTCATTTCCATAGCGTACTATATATTTATATAGTACGCTATATATTTTACTCAAACAATTCCATTTGTCAATTTCTGATTTTTTAGTTATCATACTTATGTATGAAAAAAAATGAAGAATATATAGTAACATGTATCGATGATACAGATTTAAATAGTGGTGTTGTTAAAATTGACGATATGGTCGTCTTTGTTCCTAACTTATTAATTGGTGAAAAGGCAAAAATTAAAATTGTTAAGGTCAACAAAAAATACGCTTTTGGTATTATTATTGAACTTTTAAAGCCAAGTATAAACCGCCAAGAACTAACTTGTGAAGTTGCCAAAACATGTGGTGGATGCCAACTACAACATATGAGTTATGCCTATCAATTAGACTATAAATATAAACATGTTAAAAAACTTTTTGAAGACATAGAAGTAAAGCCAATTCTAGGAATGGATAATCCTTGGTACTATCGTAACAAAGCACAATTTCCTGTTAAAATTAAGGATGGAAAAGTACAAATGGGATTTTATCGTCAACATTCAAACGACGTTGTGACATGCAAAGAATGTAAGATTCAAGACCATGTGATCAATGAAGTATTTAGCTTTATTCAAAAAAAGATCACACTTAAAATGGCTCAAGATTTAAGACACGTATTTATCCGCCACTCAAGTACAGATGAAATTCAAGTCGTATTTATCGGTAAAAACGAAAAAAATATTATATCTTTATCTGACCAATTAAAAAACACATTCGCAAATATCAAAAGTATTGTATTTAACTACAACACACGAAATGACAATGTGATCTTAGGCGATACATATAAAGTGTTATATGGCAATGACTCTATTATTGAAGAGTGTTTAGGTAATAAAGTAAAATTACACTTTAAAGCATTCTTCCAAGTCAATCCTAAACAAATGGAAGTTCTATATAGCCAAGCCATTAAAGCCGCTAATCTTTCTGGAAATGAAACATGCATTGACATGTATGCTGGTACTGGAACCATTGGAATGGCTGTCAGTCAACATGCCAAAAGTGTGATTGGCGTTGAAATCGTTAAAGAAGCTGTAGATAATGCCAATGACAATACCAAAATGAATCATCTTGATCATTGTCACTACGTTTGCCAAGATGCCACAGATTTTGCGCATGATCATAAAGAGGATAGAATTGATGTTATTTTTATTGATCCACCAAGAAAAGGCATGACTGAAAATGGTATTAAAGACACAATAACAATGCAACCTGATAAAATCGTATATGTTTCTTGTAATCCTAAAACATTATCAAGAGATTTAAAAATATTTAAAGAATATGGTTATCTTTGCGAATACGTTCAACCCGTTGACATGTTTTGTCAAACTATTGGACTTGAATGTGTTGCCAAGCTGACAAAAATAGTGTAATATTTTAACACTATGAGGCCGTGGTGGAATTGGTAGACACTCTACTTTGAGGGGGTAGTGAGTAATGCTCGTGTGCGTTCAAATCGCATCGGCCTCACCATAAAGATACGAAAAGTGCTTCGGCACTTTTTTATTTTGCACAAAAAAACTAGACATGAAGCCTAGTTAGTCTTTACTTGGAAATTTAAATACTTGCTCCCCCTCTTTTGTCACTAAGTATTTTCCGCGCGCAATATATTCAACATAATCTGGATTTGTCAAATTTTGTTTTGCCTTCTCCAATTCCTTCTTTTTTGAAGACAAAGCCTTTTTCTCTTTCTGCTTTTGATTTATACTAGTCCTTAACTCATGAGTCATGGCCAATTGACGCATTCCACCCATGATTAAAAAAGCAGACATTCCAAGCATTATAAAATATACAAATACATGTTGAATCTTTTTCCGTCTTCCTTTCATAAATAAATCCCCTTTTTAATATAGCACATTTTTGAAAGCGAATTCAATGAAAATTATTTCACGCGCATAGCTAAAATCGCTATATCACTCGGATTAATACCCGAAATACGACTAGCCTGTCCCAATGTCAAAGGTCGAATTTCCGTTAATTTCTGTCTTGCCTCTAAAGAAAGATTATCCATATTCTCATAATCCAAATCATGAGCAAGCTTCATTTTTTCCATTTGTTGAAGATGCTTTGCATCACGCTTTGCCTTTGCGATATATCCAGCATACTTTGTTTGAATCTCAATTTGTTCATTGATTTGATCTTCATAGTCTAATCCTGTATATTTAGCCAATCCCTTTACCGTGATTTTTGGACGTTTAATCAAATCCAATGCACTACATCCATGTGCTAATGGTTCAAATCCTAAACTCTTTAGATATTCATCTACATCACTATTTGGTTTAATATGCGCATTTGAAAGTTCTTCTCTAGCCACTTCAATAGCTTCCATTTTCTTTTTAAACGCATCATATCTTTCTTGTGAAACCAAACCAATTTCATAACCTTTTTCTAGTAATCTTTGATCCGCATTATCATGACGCAACAACAATCGATATTCAGCACGTGAAGTCAATAAACGATATGGTTCTTTCGTACCTTTTGTACATAAATCATCTAACATAACACCAATATACGCTTCATCACGACGAAGGACAAATGGCTCTTTTCCATCCACTTTTAAAGCTGCATTTGCACCAGCCATTAAACCTTGACCAGCTGCTTCTTCATAACCACTTGTACCATTGACTTGTCCTGCCGTAAATAAGTTTTCAACAATTTTACTTTCCATGTTTGGCTTCATTTGAAGTGGATCAATCGCATCATACTCAATCGCATACGCATATTTTTCAATCACACAATGCTCTAAGCCAGGTAATGAATGAACCATTTCTTCTTGTACATCAATTGGCATAGATGTTGAAAAACCTTGAATATAAATCGTATCCAATTCTTTTGATTCTGGTTCTAAGAAAAGCTGGTGTCTTTCCTTATCCGCAAAACGAACTAATTTATCCTCAATACTCGGACAATAACGAGGCCCTACACCTTTAACCAATCCCGAATACATGGCAGAATCATGTAAATGTGTATGAATAATTTCATGCGTTTTTGGTTGTGTATAAATCAAATGACAAATCTCTTGTTTTTCAAAAGGCAATACGTCTTCTGGGTTTGTTGTCTCACTAAAACGTAAAAACTGATTTGTCCCCGGCTGAGGTTCGCCCTTTGAAAAATCAATGGTATCCATTTTTACACGTGCTGGTGTCCCCGTTTTTAAACGGAATGTACGAATACCTGCATCACGCAAAGACTTTGATAAAGTATTCACTGTTCTTTGTTCTTCTGGACCAGAAACAGTTGACGTATGTCCTCTTAAGACATTACTTGTCATATATGTACCCGCTGTCAAGACAACGGCTTTACTTTCTATAAAAGTTCCATCTTCTAATTCAACACCAATGGCTTTACCATCTTTAATAACCACACTTTTACATGCAGCCTCAATAATATCTAAATGATCTTGTTTTTCTAAAGCCTCTTTCATAAAATGTTTATACGCGATCTTATCACTTTGAACACGCAAACTCCATACTCCTGGGCCTTTTGTCGTATTCAACATTTTAAATTGTAAAGCCGTTCTATCCGCTGCAATAGGCATCATGCCACCCAACGCATCAATTTCACGTACAACAATTCCTTTTGCCGGTCCACCAACACTTGGATTACATGGCATAGACCCAATCATATCCTTACTTAGAGTAACAATTGCTGTTTTTTTATTCATTCGACTCGATGCTAAACATGCCTCAATTCCAGCATGTCCAGCTCCAATTACTATAACATCATACATTTTATACACCCGATTTCTTTCTTAGTTGAAAGTGAAAAATACTTTGAGGAACTTTTAAATATAAAGTTACAACTACATATACAATTACACTTAATAAACCATTTAAACACATTTTGAATAAACATACTAGTTTTGAACCTTCAACTCCATACAAACCTACTTTTGATAATAAAATTGAAGTAATCCACAATGCGAGTAAGCCGACTAAAATACGTACTGAAATAATCATTGTTTTACGATAAGAAATATGATACACATCATGAATTTCTTTTAAATTTTTATAAAGAATATAGCCCGTACCTAATAAGCTTGAAATAACAGCACCTGCAATACCCATGATCCATACAAATGGAATCAATAATACACCTTTGATGCATACACCAATGGCTAGATTCTTTAAGACATTTTTTCTTAATTCCAATGACACCATTAAATTTGTCACCAAAGGAGCAAATGTAGATAAGAAGCCTTCTAAAGCCATCCATTGCACAACAAATGTACAAAGTTCTAAATTCTCTGAATAATACAATGTATAATTCAATGGTCCTGCATACGCAAAGATACAGAATGATACTGGAATTGCGACATAAAGTACGACATTAATACTATCCAATACATTCTTCTTAACAAGTTTATAATTTTTCTTAGATAAAGCTTCTGAAATATGTGGAATAATAGCTGTCGCAAAACCAGGACCCAAAATCATTGGAATCGCATTTAATTTTCCAGCAACATAGTTCGATGCAGAAATAACAGTTGTGGTATCTTTCGCATTGTAATGCATCTTTAACCCTGTTGGTAGTAAAAATCCATTAAATACCTGGTCAATATTTCCTAGAATCGCAACAACCAAATATGGAACGGCTAAAATAAGAATTTCTCTAAAGATCTTTTTAGCTGAATGACAAGCCTTTGTCTGTTTACTTGCCATTTTATCAACCACATATTGATGTTTACGATCAAAATACGCAAATTGTGCAATTGCCGCAATTGTTGCCACAGAAGTTGACATTACAGCTGCATATAATGCATATTTTTTATCCCATCCAAACGCATATACAACTAAACAAGCCGCACTTAATAAAAAAGCTACACGGAATACTTGTTCAAAAGCTTGAGAAAATGCATATTCCTCCATTTCTTTCAATCCTTGATAATATCCTCTAAAAGCGGATAAAACTGGAACAAGAAAAATAGCTAAAGATAATATTTTTAAGCAATTTGCCATGATATCCGCATTCTTGGCTACCATAGCTGGCGCAATGACATTGGATAAAGTAAATAATAGAATCATTCCTACAAATCCTGTTAATCCAAGTATCGCAAATGCAATTTTTTTAACTAAAATAACACTTTTAGCATCTTCCAATGCGATATAGCGTGCTACTAAAGTTGCAACCGCAAAAGGAACACCCGATTGAAATATAGTCAATAAATAAGCATATATATTATAAGATTGTGCATATACAGATTGATATGCTTCTGATTGCAGTATATATGAAAATGGAATTGTATATGCCAATCCAATTAATTTTGAAACAAACAGACCACCCGTACCAATCAGGCCGCCAACAATAATCGACTTTTTAGCCGCTGAAGATTTTGACATAAAATAAAATACCTCCAATTTCATAATTATAACATACATCTATAAAAGTATTATCATTTTTTAATCATTAAGAGTATAGTAAATATGAAGAAGGTGAAATTATGTATCCTGCCTATATCCATACACAAGCTACGGCTCGAAACATCGATCATGCGGCTATAGAAACATATCGAATCCCAAGTCTGATTCTTATGGAACATGCAGCTATAGAATCGACTAAAATCATTGAAAAACACATAACTATTGATAAATCAATTTGTATTCTTTGTGGACCTGGAAACAATGGTGCGGATGGATTAGCTATCGCAAGACTTTTGCAAACTAAATATTCAAAATTATTTGTAGTTGTTCCAGAAGTCAAAAATATGTCTGAGGAAGAAAAAATTCAATTTCAAATGATTCAAAATCTCAATATTGAATATGACTATAACCTACCAAATGAAACATATGAAGTTTATATTGACTGCATCTTTGGCAACGGATTATCAAGAGACATCACAGGTTTTTATAAAGCGATGATTCAAAATGTAAACGCAACACATTCAACTATCATCAGTATTGATATGCCTAGTGGCATTGATGCCACGATGGGCAATATTCTAGGTTGTGCTATTCATGCAGATTACACAATCAGTTTAGATTGTTATAAACAAGGACAATGGTTAAACGATGGTAAAAGTCATTGTGGAAAATTATATCTTGTAGATATTGGCATTCCGCAAATTCTACATCAAAAATGCATGGACATAATAAAAGTCTTAAACAAAGAGGATATCCATATCCCAGATCGTCCGTTAACGGCTCATAAGTCAACTTTTGGCAAAGCCTTGATGATTGGAGGAAGCCAAAACATGCATGGAGCCATACATATGGCAAGCTTGAGTGCTTATAAAAGTGGTATTGGAACACTCACATTAATGGTTCCAGAATGTATTTCGAATATTCTTGCGATCAAATCTGATTTTTATATGCTTCTACAATGTAGTGATCGTAATGGAACCTTTAGTTCGAAAGCTATTGAAATCTTGAAGCAAAATATGAATAACTATTCCATCCTTTCTATCGGCAATGGTATGCAAAAAAATAATGTTACAATATCTTTAGTGGAACAAGTATTAAAGAGTGATAAAAAAGTTGTTCTTGATGCGGATGCCTTATGGGCTGCGCAAAAAAATATGGATTTGTTAAAACGAAACGAAACAACAATCTTAACTCCGCATATTAAAGAAATGTCGGACTTAACAGGTATCAACATAACAACAATCTTATCAAACCCATTTGAAATTGCACGTGATTTTTCTAAAGAATATCCAAGCTGTGTACTGATACTAAAATCAAGTCAAACTTATATTGCCCATCAAGGAAATGTATATGTTTTAGATGCACAAAACGCTGGTCTTGCCAAAGGTGGCAGCGGAGATATATTGTGCGGTATAGTTGTGGCAATGCTGGGTCAATGCAAAGATCCAATGCAAGCGGCTCTATGTGCTACCTATCTTCATTCGCAAAGTGCTAAACTCGATATAGACTTAGCAAGTTTCATGCCAGAAGATATTATCAACAACATTCCAAACACATTAAAAAGGCTGAGATCCTAGTGATTCTCAGCCTCATCTTTTTCTATTAACATTTTTATAGTTTGAACTGCACATTCCATCAATGGTTTTAAATCATGATTTTGAATGTTTGATAATCCCGCTTTTTCTCTTTCCTGATTAGCCAAACATAAAAACATAGCTCCACTACGAACATGTCGAGTTTGACTTACAATAAAGAGAGTGCTCGATTCCATTTCGGATGCTAAACAATCTAGCTTACAATAGGCATTCCATTTGTTTTGCAATTCCGGATAAATTGGCATCGTTTCAGGCGCATGCTGACCAAAGAAAGAATCCTTACTTTGAACAACACCTACATGATAAGGAAGACAAAGTTTTTTTGTACTTTCAACTTGTGCACTTAATACATCAAAACTTGGAACAGCTGGAAATTCGATGGGTGCATATTCACGAGTTGTACCTTCTTGGCGAATAGCACCACTCGCAATCACGATATCGCCACCTTGAACATCAAGTCGTATACCACCACAAGTACCTACCCGTAAAAATGTATGACATCCAAGTCGTACAAGTTCTTCAATTGCGATTGCAGTACTAGCTCCACCGATACCAGTTGAAACAACACTGCATAATATCCCATTCATATATCCTGAATATGTAACATATTCACGGTTATCCGCAACAAAATAAGAATCATCTAAATACGATGCGATATCTTTTACTCTTTTTGGATCACCCGTCAAAATGACATAATCACCAACATCATTTTCAGATAATTGAGTATGATATTGTTTATTTGAACCTTCTGTGTAATCAATCATAAAATATCCTAGAAAGATTGGAATTGTAAGTAGTAGACATTTGGATGAAACATTGTCGTATTAAAGCTATAAGCTTGACAATCATCTTTTTCTCCATCCCAATCATTGTTAAGTTTAGATAAAAGATCATCAATTTCATTTTCTTCTAATTCACTTGTCGCATAAAATTCCATACAACCTGCTAAACTTGGCTGTAAACGACTTGGAGAATAAGACATTTTTGAACAAATTTCATTCAATGCATTTTGAACAAGTTCAACAATCGCATCATCTTCTTTATCTACAACAACATGTAATCTTATCTTCATTAAGCATTCACCTGATCTATAACATATTTACATAATTTTTTTAAGTTTGTATCGTTAGATAAAGTAATAACTTTACCCAAACTTAAATTCAATGCTGCAATAACCGGTTCACCATTTTCCATCAATACATTTAATGTACCTGTGGCGTTTTCATAATATACATCAAACAAATAACTTTGTTTTCCGTTATCTTCTTTCTTTTCTCTTAAATCAAAATGAAAAGCATCCTTATTCTTTAAAATTATACGAACAGCTCCAGCTCCAGAGCTAGGAATTGATTTTGTCATAAAAGCCTCCTACTTTTTATTAGCATCATAAGTAAGCAAAATGCCTAAATTCGAATAAATGCTTAAATCTACATCCGCAACATCACAAGTCACATGAGCCTGCATACCTTTTAATTTAGGTAACATAGTTAATGCTTTCTTTGCATCTTCACTATGTAAAGCTGAAACGGATAATGCGATTAAAATTTCATTTGAATGTAATCTAGGGTTGACTGAACCTAAATATTCTGTTTTTAGATTTTGAATAGGCACAATGGCTTCAGGAGAAATCAACACTTTATTTTTATCAATACCCGCTAGATATTTTAATACATTCATTAATACAGACGAACATGCACCCATTAAGTTTGTCGTTTTACCTGTAATAATTGTTCCATCATCTAATTCTATTGCACCTGAAAAAGAACGAGATTCTTCTTCTTTTTTACGTGCAGCCATAACACACGGACGATCTAGTTCTGTAATTCCAGCTTTATTCATTACGACTTCTTGTTTTTGAACTTCTTCATGCGAACAAAGTTCATGTGCATAACGAGTCTTACTTACAAAATAACGACGAATAATTTCTTGATTACTAGCATTACAACAAGCATCATCATCACTTATACAAAGTCCAGCCATATTAACACCCATATCGGTTGGACTTTGATAAGGACTTGAACCATAAATTTCTTCAAAAATGTTTTTTAATACTGGGAAAATTTCAATATCACGATTGTAGTTTACTGTAACTTCATTGTAAGCCTGTAAATGAAATGGGTCAATCATATTTACATCCGCAAGATCTGCAGTAGCTGCTTCATAAGCAAGATTTACAGGATGATTCAAAGGAAGATTCCAAATTGGGAATGTTTCATATTTTGCATATCCCGCTTTAATACCATGTTTATGTTCGTGATACAACTGTGATAAACATGTAGCCATTTTTCCACTACCAGGACCAGGAGCTGTTACAACAACTAATGGACGAGTCGTTTTAACATAGTCATTTTTTCCAAATCCAGAGTCAGAAATAATTTTTTTCGTATCTGTAGGATATCCTTCAATATAATAATGGAAATATACATCGATTTTTCTACGTTTTAAACGCGCTTTAAATAAATCAACCGCTTTTTGACGATTGTATTGTGTCACTACAACACTACCAACATATAATCCACGCTTAGTAAATTCATTGATCAAACGCAAAACATCTTCTTGATATGTAATTTGAAGATCTGAACGTGTTTTATTTTGTTCGATATCATTTGCGCTAATAACAATGACAATTTCTGCATCATCCTTTAACTGCATCAACATCTGTAGTTTTGAATCTGGTGAAAACCCAGGTAAAACACGAGACGCGTGATAATCATCAAATAATTTACCACCAAATTCCAAATATAATTTATCTCCGAATTGAGCAATACGCTCCATAATACGCTTAGATTGCATTTCTAAATATTTTTGATTATTAAATCCAATTTTTTTCATATTTTTTACTCTCCATACAACGAATTATTTTACAATAAAAAATAAAAAAAGGCAAAAAAAAAAGGACCCGGCAGCTAGCTATCTTCGCAGGGGCAAGCCCAACTATTGTCGCCGTGAAAGTGCTTAACTTCTGAGTTCGGGATGAGTTCAGGTGTGTCCACTTTGCTATCGCCACCGGATCTTGAGTTCTCTTTCGATCCCTCAAAACCGAACAACTTTTCTGAAGAAACTACATATTTCTGATTAAGTCCTCGACCGATTAGTACCAGTCAACTCCGTACATCACTGCACTTCCATCTCTGGCCTATCTACCTTATCGTCTTTAAGGGGTCTTACTTCTTGCGAATGGGAGATCTCATCTTGGAGTAGGCTTCGTGCTTAGATGCTTTCAGCGCTTATCCTTTCCCTACTTAGCTACCCGGCTATGCCCCTGGCGGAACAACCGGTGCACCAGCGGTAGGTCCATCCCGGTCCTCTCGTACTGAGGACAGCTCTCCGCAGATCTCCTTCGCCCACAACAGATAGGGACCGAACTGTCTCACGACGTTCTGAACCCAGCTCGCGTACCGCTTTAATGGGCGGACAGCCCAACCCTTGGAACCGAATCCAGCTCCAGGATGCGATGAGCCGACATCGAGGTGCCAAACCTCGCCGTCGATGTGAACTCTTGGGCGAGATCAGCCTGTTATCCCCAGGGTAGCTTTTATCCGTTGAGCGACGGCCCTTCCATTCGGCACCGCCGGATCACTATTCCCGACTTTCGTCCCTGTTCGACTTGTAAGTCTCACAGTCAAGCACGCTTCTGCAATTGCACTCGACGATTGGTTTCCATCCAATCTGAGCGTACCTTTGGGCGCCTCCGTTACTCTTTGGGAGGCGACCGCCCCAGTCAAACTGCCCACCTGACACTCTCCCCGTACCTGTTCTCGATACCAGGTTAGAACCCCGGTCACACAAGAGTGGTATCCCAACGTCGACTCCTCGTACACTGGCGTGCACGTCTCTTTGTCTCCCACCTATCCTGTACATGTATGACCAGAATTCAATATCAGGCTGCAGTAAAGCTCCATGGGGTCTTTCCGTCTAGTTGCGGGTAACCTGCATTTTCACAGGTACTAAGATTTCACCGAGTCTGCTGCCGAGACAGCGCCCAAATCGTTACACCTTTCGTGCGGGTCAGAACTTACCTGACAAGGAATTTCGCTACCTTAGGACCGTTATAGTTACGGCCGCCGTTCACTGGGGCTTCGGATCACTGCTTCAGATCGCTCTTAACAGATCCTCTTAACCTTCCAGCACCGGGCAGGTGTCACCCCCTATACTTCGTCTTGCGACTTCGCAGAGAGCTGTGTTTTAGTTAAACAGTCGCTTGGGCCTCTTCACTGCGGCTTAATTGCTTAAGCACTCCTTCTCGCTAACTTACGGAGTCATTTTGCCGAGTTCCTTGGCAACAGTTCTCTCGCTCACCTCGGGATTCTCTCCCTGCCCACCTGTGTCGGTTTTGGTACGGGCCGCATATGCATTGCCAGAAGCTTTTCCTGGAAGCCGTCATCATGTGCTTCGCTACTTTCCTAAGATTTCGCTTACCTATCACGCTCTAGCCTTATGGTTACCGGATTTGCCTGGTAACCAGCCGCTTCGCTTCGCCCTCAATCCATTAAGAGGGTCACACTATCCGTCTCCGTCACTCCTTCGCTCCATATACGGGTGCAGGAATCTTTCGCCTGCTTTCCATCCACTACGCCTTTCGGCCTCGCGTTAGGTCCCGACTTACCCAGGGCGGACGAACCTTCCCCTGGAATCCTTGGGCTTTCGGTGTGTAGGATTCTCACCTACATCTCGCTACTCACACCGGCATTCTCACTTCTATACAATCCACCGCTCCTCACGGTACGGCTTCTACTCGTATACAACGCTCCCCTACCACTATAGTTTCCTACAATCCGCAGTTTCGGTATCAGGCTTAGCCCCGGTACATTTTCGGCGCAGGGTCACTCGACTAGTGAGCTGTTACGCACTCTTTAAAGGATGGCTGCTTCTGAGCCAACCTCCTAGTTGTCTGGGCATCCCCACATCCTTTTCCACTTAGCCTGTATTTTGGGACCTTAACTGGCGGTCTGGGCTGTTTCCCTCTTGACCATGGACCTTATCACTCACAGTCTGACTGCCGGACATCCTTAATGACATTCGCAGTTTGATTGTATTCAGTACCCCGGGATGGGGCCATCACACATTCAGTGCTCTACCTTCACTAAGGTTCTTTCCGACGCTAGCCCTAAAGCTATTTCGGGGAGAACCAGCTATCTCCGGGTTCGATTGGAATTTCTCCCCTAGCCACAAGTCATCCGCTAACTTTTCAACGGTAGTCGGTTCGGTCCTCCATTGAGTTTCACCTCAACTTCAACCTGCTCATGGCTAGATCACCCGGTTTCGGGTCTGCAACATCCTACTTTCGCCCTCTTAAGACTCGCTTTCGCTTCGGCTCCGGTCTTTCCTCCTTAACCTCGCAGTCTGTCGCAACTCGCCGGTTCATTCTACAAAAGGCACGCCATCACCCCTTAACGGGCTCTGACTTCTTGTAGGCATACGGTTTCAGGTTCTCTTTCACTCCGCTCCCGCGGTTCTTTTCACCTTTCCCTCACGGTACTGGTTCACTATCGCTCACTCGTTTATATTTAGCCTTGGCGGATGGTCCCGCCTGCTTCCGACAAGATTCCTCGTGTCTCGCCGTACTCAGGATCCCATTAGGCTTCAATCGGATTTCAATTACAGGGCTTGCACCTTCTTCGGCCGGGCTTTCGATCCCGTTCTTCTATCCTCTCTCTTGCCATATCATGGTCCTTCAACCCCGGTCCTTGGACCGGTTTGGGCTTCTCCCCTTTCGCTCGCCGCTACTCAGGGAATCACTGTTGTTTTCTTTTCCTCCGGCTACTTAGATGTTTCAGTTCGCCGGGTACCTCTCTTGCAGGCCATGTATTCACCTGCAGATGACAGCTCATGTCTGCTGCCGGGTTCCCCCATTCGGACACCTCCGCTTCTTCGCTTCCTTACAGCTTCACGGAGCTTTTCGCAGTTTGGCGCGTCCTTCTTCAGTTTCGAGTGGCCAGGCATTCGCCGTACGCCCTTCCTTACTTAATCAGTGGTTCTCGTGTGTTTCGAGATGTTCTTTTTCAAGAACTGTTTTTTACTGTTTTCTCAGTTTATCTTACAACTTACGTTTTAGACCTTTTCTGTTATGTCTTTTCTTCTTAGTTGCTCAGTTTTCAAAGATCGATCACTCTGAGAAGTCCTTGACCTCTCAAAACTAAACAGGTATACTCCCTATCTCCAATTTCCACTCTTCTTCTTTCTCCTTAGAAAGGAGGTGATCCATCCCCACGTTCCCGTAGGGATACCTTGTTACGACTTAACCCCAGTCATCGGTCCTGCCTTCGACGGCTCACTCCTCGAAAGGTTATGCCACCGGCTTCGGGCATTACCAACTCCCATGGTTTGACGGGCGGTGTGTACAAGGCCCGAGAACGTATTCACCGCGACATGCTGATTCG
>OLNK01000230.1_pt1 | contig 83525 bp, 102 predicted proteins | sample 1672791 | NCBI WGS metagenome assembly OLNK01 (sample SAMEA3136724, study PRJEB25190) | human gut metagenome | biome: human gut; feature: human-associated habitat; material: faeces | place: Austria | collected 2013 | reverse complement strand
GAAGATGCTGGTTACCTGCGCCAGGACGGAAAGACCCCATGGAGCTTTACTCCAGTTTGATACTGGGATTCGGCATGGTATGTACAGGATAGGTGGGAGACTGAGAAGGTATGACGTCAGTTGTACCGGAGTCGCTGTTGGGATACCACCCTTACCATGTTGGATTTCTAACCTGTGGCCGTAAGCCGGTCAGGGGACAATGTCAGGCGGGGAGTTTGACTGGGGCGGTCGCCTCCGAAAGGGTATCGGAGGCGCTCAAAGGTTCCCTCAGAATGGTTGGAAACCATTCGAAGAGTGCAAAGGCAGAAGGGAGCTTGACTGTGACACCGACGGGTGGAGCAGGTACGAAAGTAGGACTTAGTGATCCGGTGGTATAAAGTGGGATTGCCATCGCTCAACGGATAAAAGCTACCCTGGGGATAACAGGCTTATCACTCCCAAGAGTTCACATCGACGGAGTGGTTTGGCACCTCGATGTCGGCTCATCGCATCCTGGAGCTGGAGCAGGTTCCAAGGGTTGGGCTGTTCGCCCATTAAAGCGGTACGCGAGCTGGGTTCAGAACGTCGTGAGACAGTTCGGTCCCTATCCGGCGCAGGCGGAGGAAATTTGATAGGAGCTGTCCTTAGTACGAGAGGACCGGGATGGACGGACCGCTGGTGTATCTGTTGTACTGCCAAGTGCATAGCAGAGTAGCCAAGTCTGGAAGGGATAAACGCTGAAGGCATCTAAGCGTGAAGCCCCCCTAAAGATAAGATTTCCCATACCATAAGGTAGTAAGACCCCTTGAAGACGACGAGGTAGATAGGGCAGAGGTGGAAGTACGGTAACGTATGGAGCTGACTGTTACTAATCGGTCGAGGCTTTAACCAAAGAAGGCTGAAGTGTAAGAGATGTAGAAAGATTCTTGTATGTTGTTTTGAAGGTATATCCTTTACAATTTAATAAAGGGGCATAGTTTCAATGGTAAAACATCGGTCTCCAAAACCGCAGTTGGGAGTTCGAGTCTCTCTGCCCCTGTTACGAAAACAGATTGAATTTTATTTAGTCTGTTTTTTCTTTTATAGAAAAAGAAAGCGTATGTCAGATTTTACCCTTTGAATTTTAGCAAGATTACTTTGTGAAATATTACAAAAATATTACGGGATACTACAAAACCACTTTACAAAAGAAGAATAATGTGTTAAATTTAATAAATGTAACAGAAATGTAACAAAATATCAAAGAGTAGAATTGAGGCAGAATTATGATAAAGACAATAAAGAAAGTAGCTGTTATAATAATGACAGTCGTAATAATGATATCGACAGTTACTATAGCTGATCAAGCATCGTCGACAACCGTTCAGGCAGCATCAGGGTACAGTGGAAAGATTTATAAACACTGGTGCAAATTAAGAACAGCAAAGTCTAAACGTTCTAAAACGATCAAGAAACTAAGTGTAGGAACAAAAGTTACAGTATTATCAACAAGTGGAAGCTGGAGAAAAATTAAAGTTGGTAACAAAACTGGATATGCATTAAAAAAGTATGTTTATATCAGTACAAATGCACCAAAACTTACGGGAAGTACGTATAACAAAGGACGAACAGTTGCAAGTTTTGCACAACGATTTGTTGGGAATCCATATGTATGGGGAGGAACAAACTTGAATAAGGGAGCGGATTGTTCAGGATTCGTAAAAAGCGTCTATAAGTCATTTGGATATAATCTTCCAAGAAGTTCATCCTCACAAAGAAGTGCAGGACGTAAGGTTTCTTACAGTAATAAACAGCCAGGAGATCTGATTTGTTATAGTGGGCATATTGCTATTTATATAGGCAATGGAAAGATTGTTCATGCAAGTTCAAGAAAAACAGGAATTAAGATTTCGCCAAAGGCTAATTATCGAAAAGTACTTTCTGTAAGAAGAATTGTAAAATAATTAAGAAAGCAGGATAAGATATGAGATATGAAGGAATGATCTATCGGCCGCCAAGTGAAGCATACAGTCTGATCGTACAGGTAACGATCGGATGTAGTCAGAATCGTTGTATTTTTTGCAGCATGTTTAAAGAAAAACGATTTAGGATCAGAAAAGTAGAAGAAGTCTTAGAAGATTTACAAGATGCAAGAAATAAGTATCGATATGTAGAGAAGATTTTTTTGGCAGATGGAGATGCATTGATTTGTAAGATGACAGATCTTGAATCAATCCTTCACTTTATCAAAGATCAATTTCCAGAATGTAAACAAGTAACTTTATACGGATCGCCAAGAAGCATTTTGATGAAACAACAAGAAGATTTGGACAAATTAAGAGAACTTGGAATATCTATGATCTATATGGGATTGGAATCAGGAAATGATGAAGTCCTTACATATATGAAAAAAGGTGTAACATCACAAGAGATGATAGAGGCAGCACAGAAAGTAAAACAGGCAAAGATCCGTTTATCTGTGACAGCTATATCAGGGTTAGGTGGAAGACGGCTATGGAAGGAACATGCAAAAGATACAGGACTTGTTTTATCTCAGATGAAGCCAGATTATATAGGATTGCTTACATTAATGATAGAAGAAGATCTTCTGTTAGCAGATAAGATCAGAAGCGGAGAATTTGAACTGTTAAATCCATATGATATTTTGATCGAGACAAAAGAAATGTTAAAATATATGGATTGCCCGGATTGTATTTTCAGATCGAATCATGCATCTAATTATGTGAATTTAAGAGGAACATTAAATCAGGATAAGGAAGTAATGATCAATCTGTTAGACGAGGCAATCAAAGGAAATGTTCATTTGAAATCAGAGTGGATGAGGGGATTCTAATATAGCTAGAATCAAGGAACGAGACAATAGGAATATTATGAGCCTATTGTCTCGTTCCTTTTTATGCAGAGAAACTCATAACTTAATGAATTCAGGTTTCTTATCTCGAAAGACGGTATAATAACGAATTCCAAGATTAGACAGAAAATCAGGTAATTTATAAAAATCATAAGCCATATGTTTTGGACAATGGCCATCAGATCCGATCGTAATAATTTCACCACCAAGTTCCATATATCTTTTTATGATCTCATGATGAGGATTTGGATCACTCATTCCGTATTTAAGTCCAGCAGTATTCACTTCAATACCTTTGCCATTTTCAATGATCATCCTTAAAATGGCATCTAAAAGATCAGAATAATCTCTATAATGGAATTCAAAAGAAGGATCCTTGATATAACGTGCAGCATAATCAAGATGTCCATAGACACAATAATGATTAAAAGAAGAAATATTTTTTAAGATATCTTCAAAATAATGAGCAAGTCCCAGACGGGCAGGATATGTTTCAAAATAAATCGCATCATATGGATCCATAAAATCAACAATATGAGTAGAACCAATGATAAAATCAAAAGGCTCATCCTTGACGAATGCAGCACATTGATCTAGGGTTGTTGGCATTAATCCAAGTTCCACTCCATAATTGATTTCAATCTGATCCTGATAGTGTTCTTTCATTTTAAATATTTCTTCTTTATAGGAAGGAAGATCTAGAAGGAAATCAAATCCATCAGGATTAACAGGATAATCAATATCGTGATGCTCTGTAAAACAAATAGTTTTAAGACCAAGTGAAACAGCATGTCGGATCATTTCTTCCATAGGAGATTCAGAATCGGAAGAAAAACTGGTATGTAAATGATAATCTGCAAGAATCATAAAAAACTCCTTTGTAAATAGTTAATATAATACTTTTATTATATACATTATGACAGAAAGGTAAAGAAAAAATAAAATCTATGTAAAAAGTTCTTTAAATATAAGAGTAGGTTTGTTAAAATTATTTATGTCGAAATAACGACAAATGAAATATATGTGGGAGATCCAATAAGAGGGTCTGTAAAAACACAGGAGGAATCGTAAAAAATGAATACACTAACACATGTCGGTAATCTGTTTGCGTTTATCGGCGGACTTGGAATGTTCCTGTATGGAATGGATATCATGGCATCAGGACTTCAAAAGACAGCAGGAAATAAGATGAAAGACCTGCTTGGCTATTTAACAAATAATCGTATTTTAGGTGTACTTGTAGGAGCACTGGTTACAGCAATTATTCAGAGTTCATCAGCAACCACTGTTATGGTTGTAGGTTTTGTAAATGCAGGGATCATGAATCTTACACAGGCAGCCGGTGTTATCATGGGAGCCAATGTAGGTACAACGATCACGGCATGGCTGGTATCAGCTAATGAATGGGCGGGAGCGTTAAAACCAGATTTTTTTGCACCATTTATTTTAGGAATCGGAGCTTTCATCATCACATTCTCTAATAAGCAGAAGATGACACAGAAAGCAGAGATTGCCGTCGGATTTGGTATTTTATTTATTGGATTATCATCTATGTCATCATCCATTGGAGTATATCAGGATAGTCCGGTATTCTACAAAGCATTTCAGGTATTAGGAGGAAATCCAATCCTTGGTATTTTAGTCGGCGCTGTTGTTACAGCGATCATTCAGAGTTCATCTGCATCTGTCGGTATTTTACAGACATTAGCGATGAGAGGAATCGTAAACTGGAGATCAGCGATCTTTATTACGTTAGGGCAGAATATTGGTACTTGTATCACAGCAATCTTATCTAGTGCGGGTGCAAATAAAACAGCAAAAAGAGCAGCTGTGATCCATTTAAGTTTTAATGTATTAGGTGCAGCTATTTATGGGGTGATCATGACGATTTTCTTTGGAATCTTCCCAGATCTTGCAATGCAGCATATATCAAGTACACAGATTTCCATTTTCCACTCGATCTTTAACATATCTGTGACGATACTGTTATTCCCATTCGCGAATGCATTGGTAAAATTATCTGGACTTATCATTCGTGAAGAGCCAGTAGAAGACGAAGAAGAAGAACCAGAAGAGAAAGCATTACGTCACTTAGATCCACGTATTCTTGAAACACCTGCATTTGCAGTTGAGAATGCAGTGAAAGAAGTGGTACGTATGGGTGAGATCGTATTAAAGAATTTAAATCGTGTAACAAAAGAAGCAATGAGTGGAGAACCAAGACAGAGTAAGATCGATAAAGTTCATAATGATGAACAGGTGATCAACCATTTAGAACCAATGATCACAGAATATCTTGTAAAGATCAGTCATTTGGCGATCACAGAAAAAGAGATGAAAGTTGTCAACAATCTGTTTGATTCGATCACAGATATTGAGCGTTCAGGAGATCATGTAGAGAATATGGCAGGATATCTGCAGCATATCAAAGATATGAATGAAAATATTTCAGAAGATGCGATTGAAGAGCTTAGAAATATGAATAATATTGTAAGAGCTGCATTTGAGTCAGCAATTCGTGCGATTGAATTTGACGATACCAAAGAAGCAAAAGAAGCATTATCTTATGCAGAAGATGTATATTGTACAAGAAAGATCATCAGAAAGAGACATATTCAGAGAATGAAAGATGGAGCTTGTTCTCCAGATATTGGTGTATATTTCCTTGATATCATTTCCAGTATGGAAAGAATTGCAGGATATGCATTTACAATTGCAAGATACATTTTAAGTCAGAATGATGAAGAAGAATAAGGAAAAGTTTTTTATTCATTGTGCCGAAGAAACGGGATAAAATTTGGTAGAATTGTACAAAATCGTTTTATTGTATACATGATAAAAATACTAAATTTCACTTGAATTTTTTGTCAGTATTGTTTAAAATAAAAAGGAAGTTTGTCAATAGATTAACAGATTGGCAAATCCATCAAAATTTAATTAATCAAGACTTAGGAGGAATTTGAGATGGCAGTTAAAGTAGCAATTAATGGATTTGGACGTATTGGACGTCTTGCATTCAGACAGATGTTCGGAGCAGAAGGATATGAAGTTGTAGCAATCAACGATTTAACATCTCCAAAGATGCTTGCACACTTATTAAAATACGATTCTTCACAGGGAACATATGTATTAGCTGACAAAGTAGAAGCTGGTGAAAACTCTATCACAGTTGATGGAAAAGAAATCACAATCTACGCTGAAGCTGATGCTAAAAACCTTCCATGGGGAGAACTTGGAGTAGACGTAGTACTTGAGTGTACAGGATTCTACACATCTAAAGAAAAAGCATCTGCTCATATCGAAGCAGGAGCAAGAAAGGTTGTTATTTCTGCACCAGCAGGAAACGATCTTCCAACAATCGTTTACAATGTAAACCACAATGAATTAAAAGCAGAGGATACAGTTATTTCTGCTGCATCTTGTACAACAAACTGCTTAGCACCTATGGCAAAAGCTCTTAATGATCTTGCAGCAATCAAATCTGGAATCATGTGTACAATCCATGCTTACACAGGAGATCAGATGACTCTTGACGGACCACAGAGAAAAGGTGACTTAAGAAGATCTCGTGCAGCAGCAGTTAACATCGTACCTAACTCTACAGGTGCTGCTAAAGCAATCGGACTTGTTATTCCAGAATTAAACGGAAAATTAATCGGATCTGCTCAGCGTGTTCCAACTCCTACAGGATCTACAACAATCTTAACAGCAGTTGTTGAAGGAAATGTAACAGTTGATGAAGTAAACGCAGCTATGAAAGCAGCTCAGACAGAATCTTTCGGATATAACACAGACGAAATCGTATCTAGCGATATCGTAGGAATGAGATATGGTTCTTTATTCGATGCTACACAGACAATGGTTCTTCCATTAGATAATGGAACAACAGAGGTTCAGGTTGTATCTTGGTATGACAACGAAAACTCTTACACAAGCCAGATGGTAAGAACAATCAAATACTTTGCTGAATTAGCTTAATTTGATATTGGAATGAGGACAGGCCTGTAATTATACAGTGTAATAAGACTCAGATAAGGGGTCCGGTCTTTTGGACCGGGCCCCTATTTTTAATCAAGGATTGAGAAACCCTGATCAATTAAGATATGCCTTATGGCATACAATCTTAGGAGGAAAAACGAAACATGTTAAACAAAAAATCTGTAGATGACATTAATGTAGCAGGAAAGAAAGTCTTAGTACGTTGCGATTTCAACGTGCCTTTAAAAGACGGACAGATTACAGATGAAAATCGTCTGGTAGCAGCACTTCCAACAATCAAGAAACTGATTTCTGACGGTGGAAAAGTAATCCTTTGCTCTCACTTAGGAAAACCTAAAGGAGAACCAAAACCAGAATTATCTTTAGCACCAGTAGCAGTACGCTTAAGCGAACTGTTAGGACAGGAAGTTAAATTTGCAGCAGATGACAATGTTGTCGGAGATAATGCAAAAGCAGCAGTAGCTGCTATGAAAGATGGAGAAGTAGTACTTCTTCAGAATACTCGTTACAGAGCAGAAGAAACTAAAAATGGTGAAGCATTCAGCAAAGATCTTGCAAGCCTTTGTGATGTATTTGTAAACGATGCGTTTGGTACAGCTCATAGAGCACACTGCTCAAACGTTGGTGTAACAGAATATGTTGACACAGCCGTTGTAGGATATTTAATGCAGAAAGAGATCGATTTCTTAGGAAATGCGGTTAATAATCCAGAAAGACCTATGGTAGCCATCTTAGGTGGAGCGAAAGTTGCTGACAAATTAAAAGTAATTGATAACTTACTTGAAAAATGTGATACACTGATCATCGGTGGAGGAATGGCTTATACATTCTTAAAAGCACAGGGATTAGAAGTTGGTAAATCTTTAGTAGACGATGAAAAAATCGACTATTGTAAAGAAATGATGGCAAAAGCAGAGAAATTAGGAAAGAATTTATATCTTCCAATCGATACAACAGTAGCAGACGGATTCCCAAATCCTATCGATGCTGAGATCGAAGTATCTGTTGTAGCAGCTGATGCAATTCCAGCTGATAAAGAAGGACTTGATATTGGACCAGCTACATGTGAGAAATTCGCAGAAGCAGTTAAAACTGCTAAAACAGTTGTATGGAATGGACCAATGGGTGTATTTGAAAATCCTATCCTTGCCAAAGGAACAATTGCCGTTGCTCAGGCTTTAGCTGATACAGATGCAACAACAATCATCGGTGGAGGAGACTCTGCAGCAGCTGTTAACCAGTTAGGATTTGCAGACAAGATGACACACATCTCTACAGGTGGTGGAGCTTCTCTTGAATTCTTAGAAGGAAAAGACCTTCCAGGTGTAGTAGCAGCCAACGACAAATAATCATTGCACTTAAATATTTAATATTTAATACACTTTATAAACAAAATGTCAAGAAAGAAGGATATTAGTCTTATGCGTAAAACAATCGTAGCAGGAAACTGGAAAATGAACAAAACTCCTAGCGAGGCAAAAGCATTAATCGAAGAATTAAAACCATTAGTAGCAAGTGAAACTTCTGATGTAGTATTCTGTGTACCAGCAATCGATATTCCAGCAGCAATTGAAGCTGCAGCAGGAAGCAATATTGCAATCGGTGCTGAGAATATGTACTTTGAAGAAAGTGGAGCTTATACAGGAGAAATCGCTCCTAACATGTTAACAGATCTTGGAGTAAAATATGTTATTCTTGGACATTCTGAAAGAAGAGAATACTTTGCTGAAACAGATGAAACTGTTAACAAGAAAGTATTAAAAGCTTTTGAACATGGAATTACACCAATCGTTTGCTGTGGTGAAACTCTTGCTCAGAGAGAACAGGGAGTTACAATCGACTTCGTTCGCCAGCAGATCAAGATCGCATTCCAGGGAGTAAGTGCTGACCAGGCTAAGACTGCAGTTATCGCTTATGAGCCAATCTGGGCTATTGGAACAGGTAAAGTTGCAACTACAGAACAGGCTCAGGAAGTTTGCGCAGCAATCCGTGCATGTATCGCAGAAGTATATGATGAAGCTACAGCAGAAGCAATCCGCATTCAGTATGGTGGATCTGTATCTGCAGCCAGCGCACCAGAATTATTTGCACAGCCAGATATCGACGGTGGATTAGTTGGTGGAGCATCATTAAAACCAGACTTTGGTAAAATCGTAAACTATAAATAAATTTGATTAATTAAATGATGGGTCCCTCGGATATTGAATATCCGGGGGATTTTTTCTTTTTTATATAATGGTAGAATTCGTTAAAAGATTAAAGAAATAAAAGACTAGAAGCAAGCAATAAATCGGTTTATAATAAATAATAAGATCAAGTACAAAAAAGATTCCGAGAGTAGATGAAAAGGGGGCATATGATATGGAGAAATACAAAAGAATTTTTGTCATTGTCTTAGATTCCTTAGGAATCGGAGAAATGCCAGATGCAGCCAGATTTGGAGATCATGATGTAGACACCTTTGGGCATATCTGTGATATCGTGGGAACATTAAATATTCCAAATCTAAAAAAGCTTGGATTGTTAAATTTGCATCCAACAAAAGAAATGGAAGAAGAAAAACATCCAATTGCCTACTATACCAGATTAAAAGAAACTAGTAACGGAAAAGACACTATGACAGGTCACTGGGAGATGATGGGACTTAAGATCGAGAAACCATTTCTTACCTTTACAGACACAGGTTTTCCACCAGAATTGATCCATGAATTAGAAGAAAGATGTGGAAAGAAAGTTATTGGCAATAAATGTGCCAGTGGAACGCAGATTTTGGATGAATTAGGTGAAGAAGAGATTAAAAATGGTTCAATGATCGTATATACATCTGCCGATTCTGTGATGCAGATCTGTGGAAATGAAGAAACTTTTGATCTTAAGAATCTTTATCGCTGTTGTGAGATCGCAAGAGAGCTTACGATGAAAAATGAATGGAAAGTCGGAAGAATCATTGCAAGACCATATGTGGGAAAGAAAAAAGGCGAATTTGTAAGAACAAGCAATCGAAGGGATTATGCTTTAAAACCATTTTCAAGAACTGCTTTAAATGCATTAAAAGATGAAGGATTTGACGTAATTTCAGTAGGAAAGATCAATGATATTTTCTGTGGAGAAGGAATCACAAAAGCATATCATTCTGAAAGCTCTGTGCATGGAATGCAGCAGACCGTGGATGTATGCAAAGAAGATTTTCATGGACTTTGTTTTACCAATCTGGTAGACTTTGATACACTCTGGGGACATCGAAGAAATCCAGTCGGCTATGCAAAAGAGATCGAGAAATTTGATGTTGGTTTAGGAAATCTGTTAGAAGTTTTAAAAGAAGATGATTTATTGATCATCACCGCAGATCATGGAAATGATCCAACTTATATAGGAACAGACCATACAAGAGAATACACACCATTTATTGCATATTCAAAGTCTATGAAAGAAAATGGAAGGCTAGAAGATCAAGATACATTTGCAGTGATCGGAGCTACGATCGCAGATAATTTTGGTATTACGATGCCAGAAGGAACGATCGGAACATCTTTATTAAGTCAATTAAAATAGTACAACTGAAATAAAAACACCACAGAAGGAAATAAAGATCTCCTGTGGTGTTTTGTTTATAATTTGGTATGTATATTATTCATCTAAAATCGAATCCATAAAAGAAATAATACCAGCTTCCACCTCATCTTTGATTTCATCATAATTATGAATCTCATGGCGGTAACCAGAATAAACACGAGTTTTTACTGTATGTCCAGTATCTACAAGCCAGTTGGTAACTTCATAAATACCTTTTCCATATTCACCAACAGGATCCTGATCTCCACCGATATTATAAATCGGAAGATCAGAAGGAATCTTGCCAGCCCATTCGGTACCAGTGATCGCTTTCATCATCTGAACAAAATAAAGCAGAGATTGATTTGTAGTTGGCCGGGTAAATGCATCAAATGGATCTTCTGCATGATCTCGCTGAACATAAGGATCAGAACAGATCCATTCATTGCCTATGGAAATATTACCACAACGTTCACACATCCAGCCCATTAGATCAGCAGTAAAGGAAGGGTCAGATTCTTTCCCTTTTCCTTCAGCTACAGCAGCCAATAAGGCAGATTCAGCTTCTGTAGCACCACGGAAATGACCAGCTGTACCACAGATTGTGATTCCTGCAAGTTCTTCTCCATATTTTGCAGCAAAATCTCTCGTAATAAAAGATCCCATGCTGTGTCCAAACATAAAATAAGGAAGATCAGGATACATTTTGCTGACGATTTCTTTTAACTTATGTTCATCTTCCATCATTGTATGGAAACCAGCATCACCCCAGTCACCCCAGGTATCGTTATACATTGCAGTTTTTCCATGTCCAACATGGTCATCTGCAGCAACGATATACCCTGCATCCATAAATTTTACGATCATATGGAAATAACGACGGGAATGTTCACCAAAGCCATGGATCACCTGTACAATTCCTTTTGGTTTGCAGGCAGGTACATAAACCCAACCTTGCACCTCATCACGGTCATTAAAGGAATGAAAACTAACTTCATGAAGCATACTAAGCACCTCCAAATCTGTAAAAACTAATATGCAAGCAAAGAAAAGACGAATCAACATATTAGTTATATAAAATTGTATCTGAATATATTATACTCCAGATTAAAATGTACGTCCATAAATACAATCATATAATAGTTGAATTTCAAGAAGAAAATCGTTATAATATTAACGGACATAAAATAAGATTAATTTTTGGGAAATGAAGGAGAAAATAATGAGTAAAAAACCAACAGTCCTGATGATTTTAGATGGATATGGATTAAATGAAAACAAAGAAGCCAATGCAGTAGCAGAAGCAAAGACTCCTGTAATGGATAAATTAATGAAAGAATACCCATTCGTAAAAGGAAATGCATCTGGAATGGCAGTAGGACTTCCAGAAGGTCAGATGGGTAACTCTGAAGTAGGGCATATGAATATGGGTGCAGGACGCATCGTATATCAGGAATTAACAAGAATCACAAAAGAGATCCAGGATGGAGATTTCTTTAAGAACGAAGCAATGTTAGAAGCAATTGAAAACTGCAAGAAGAATGGTTCTGCATTACATTGTTTTGGATTATTATCAGATGGTGGAGTACACAGCCACAATACACATTTATATGGCGTTCTTGAAATGGCTAAGAGAAATGGTCTAGAGAATGTATATGTTCATTTATTCTTAGATGGACGTGACACAGCTCCAACATCAGGAAAAGGATTCATCGAAGAATTATTAGCGAAGATGGATGAGATCGGAGTAGGTAAAGTGGCATCTATCTCTGGACGTTACTATGCAATGGATCGTGACAATCGTTGGGATCGTGTACAGAAAGCATACAATGCGATCGTTATGGGACAGGGAAATGCAGCTGACAGTGCGATCGATGCAATTGATGCTTCTTACAAAGAAGATGTTACAGACGAATTTGTGGTACCAACAGTTATTGTTGAAAATGGTGAACCAGTTGCAACATTAAAAGAAAACGATTCCGTTATTTTCTATAACTTCAGACCAGACCGTGCAAGAGAGATCACACGTTCTATTTGTGATGATAAATTCGACAGTTTTGATCGTCCAAACGGATACTTCAAGACAACATTTGTATGCTTCACAGAATATGATGTGACAATCCCTAACAAATTAGTGGCATTCCACAAAGTAGAGATCAAGAATACATTTGGAGAATTCCTTGCACAGCACGGATTAAAACAGTTACGTTTAGCAGAAACAGAGAAATACGCTCATGTAACATTCTTCTTTAACGGTGGAGTCGAAGAACCAAACGAAGGAGAAGACAGAATCTTAGTAAAATCTCCAGCAGTAGCAACATATGATCTTCAGCCAGAGATGAGTGCTCCAGAAGTTGGTGCAAAACTTGTAGAAGCGATCAAATCTGACAAATATGACGTGATCATCATGAACTTCGCAAACAGCGACATGGTAGGTCATACAGGAATCGAAGAAGCAGCGATCAAAGCGGTAGAAGCAGTTGACAAATGCGTTGGAGATGCAGTAGAAGCAATCAAAGAAGTAAATGGACAGATGTTTATCTGTGCTGACCACGGAAATGCAGAGCAGTTAAAAGACTATGAAACAGGAGCTCCATTTACAGCACATACAACAAATCCAGTACCATTTATCCTTGTAAATGCTGAAGAAGGATTAAAATTAAGAGAAGGTGGATGCTTAGCTGATATCGTACCTACATTAATTGAGTTAATGGGAATGGAACAGCCAGCAGAAATGACAGGAAAATCCCTGATCGTAAAATAAGATCTTAAAAAGACATCTTGAAAGAATCAAGAAAACAAGATATAATAAGAACAACGGCAAAGGCGCTTATGCAGTATAGCATAAGTGCCTTTTTTCTTAAGGAGGTATCCGATATGGATGTATACGAAAAATTAGAAGAATTACAGGAAAAAGCACTGCATGATGACACAATACGAAAGACATTATTAAAAACAAGGGAAGAAAAAGAACCGATTCTTGCCTTTTGCAAGCAATGTCAGGAACTAGGATATGAGATTTATCCGATGGAACTGATCAATGCTGGAGAAGAATTTTACGCAACAATGAGAAGAAGTACGAATGGTGGAGGAGAGAACTCGCCTAAATTAAGTGGTGAAGATGATATGTACGAATTGTTTATGACAGCGATCAAATAAGTGCATTGATAAGAATGCTTTGACATTCATGCAAGTAATATTTTCTTAAGAGAGATTCCGCAGGTAAGGATCAATGAACTATGCGAAGATACGTTGCTTCCTTATGCGAAACGATTAAATATTGACTATGTGTGGGTACATGGAGCTGCTACTGTGTTAGAAGCAACTTTTGCACATTCATTAAATATGATCGGAACTCCAGTGTTTGTCGTGGAGATGGGCGTTGGAATGCGCGTGACAAAAGAGTACTGCAAACAATTAGTGGATGGTATTTTTGTAGAGATGAAAGATCTTGGAATGTGGCAAGGAGAAGTTATTACACCGAAAGATCCGTTGATCTCCACGGATGGAGAAGTCCACTATCTGAATGCGGGATATGCAGGAATCTTTCTTCCAACGGTAGAACATTGGACAAATGTTAAAAAGGGAGATAAGATCGGAGAAATTCTAGATCCATTGGAGGGCGTTGTGAAAGAAGAATTATATTCAGAATGTGATGGAATATTATTTACACTAAGAGAATATCCGGTTGTAAGTGAAGGATCACTGATCGGACGTATTCTGGAAATGAAATTCAACAATTATATATGTGTTCTAATCTGATCAAAACGTTAAAATTATTGGAAGAAAGAAGATGCCTTGATGAGAATCTTGGAATTATGATCGTACCTTCTGTTAATCCATATTCACTCAATACAAGTGCAAGGTTCTGGGCAACGGATAATACAGATATCAATCGAATGTTTCCAGGATATGATCTGGGTGAGACAACACAAAGGATTGCAGACGGATTTTTCCAAAAAGTAAAAGATTATACTTATGGAATCCATTTTACAAGCTTTTATCTAGAAGGAAATTTCACTCCGCATGTCAGGATCATGAAAACAGGATATGAAAATGTAGAAGTGGCAAAAGAATTTGCAATGCCATATATTATGTTAAGAAATCCAAAACCTTATGATACGACAACTCTGAATTATGAATGGCAGGTATGGGGAACACAGGCATTTTCGATTTATACACCGGGAACAGATCAGGTTGATGTAAAACAGGCACGTTACGGAATTGATGCAGTGATCCGATTTCTTGCATATCATGGACTGATCCATATGAAGGTGAATGGGGGATACCGTTCAAGGATCGTAGAAGAAAGTGAACTTGTAACAGTAAGAACAAAGACTTCAGGAATTCTTGTCTTGAAAGTAAAATGTGGAGATCATTTAAGTGTAGGAGATGAGATCGCAGAGATCATAGATACCTATGAAGGAGATGTGATCGAAGTGATCAAGTCGCCATGCGAGGGATGTTTGTTTTATCATGGATCCAATCCATTGATCTACTCGAATACTGCAATTGCAAAGATCATAAAGGATACAGATTTTATTTAAATGAATCTTGACGTATAAAATAAACTCTGTTAAAATGCCACTTAGTGATAAAGTAAAATATGATAGGGCATTGCGTATGCAATGCTACGGTTTGGACATCCATAATCCATTTTAAGTAAGGATTATGGATGTTTTTTGGCCTATAAAATAAGATTTGGAAAGGAGTTTTTATGGAAAACTATTTATTTGAAAAAATGTCAGTTCCAAAGGCATATATGAAACTTGCACTGCCAGTGGTATTAAGTATGATCGTATCATTAGTATATAACATGGTAGATACCTATTTTATCGCCCTGACAGGAGTGCAGGAACTGGTCGCCGGAGTGTCACTCGTAGCACCGATGTTTACCTTAATGATCGCATTTGGAGATATCTTCGGACTTGGAGGAAGTTCCGCGATTTCAAGATTGTTAGGAGAGAAGAAAGATAACGAGGCAAAGAAAACATGCGCATTCTGTATCTGGATATCTTTGGTATTTGGACTATGTATCAGTGCAATCCTATTATTATTCCGTACACAGATTCTCGGATTATTAGGAGTTGGCAAAGATACATACCAGTATGCCAATGCCTACTACACATGGATTGCGATTGGTGCAGTATCTATCATTTTCAGCATGGTGCCAAGCAATATCCTAAGAACCGAAGGATTAGCAGTCCAGTCAATGGCAGGATCAATTATTGGTTCCATTGTAAATATCATCTTTGACCCAATCTTTATCTTTGGATTAAACCAGGGGGCAGCAGGAGCCGCCATGGCAACAGTTCTTGGAAATATCATTGCAGATATTTATTATGTATATGCGGTGATGAAGAAATCAAAGAGACTGACATGTTCTCCATCCCATATGAAGGTCACAGGAAGAAGGATCAGAGATATCTTAATGATCGGAATTCCAGCATCGATCACAAATATCATGCAGACCTTTATGATGGTCATGACCAATAATTTTTTACTTACATATGGAACAGATAAAGTCGCAGCGATGGGAATCGCATTAAAGGTTAATATGATCACAGCCTTAGTACTCGTAGGATTTGCCTTCGGAGGACAGCCGCTGGTCGGATACAACTACGGGGCTAAAAATGAAAAAAGATTAAAAAATATCCTGAAATTTGCATATTTATTTGAAATGGGATTAGGACTATTATTTACGATTCTCATGTGTATTTTCGCACCACAGATCATCAAAGTATTTATGGATAAACCAGATATCATAACAAATGGAGCCATGATGTTAAGATTCCAGCAGATCGGAATGACCTTTATGTCCGTGAGCCTGATCTCAACCTGCGTATGTCAGGCCGTTGGAAATGCAGGAGGAGCTTTTGTTTTATCCATTAGCAGACAGGGTGTGATCTATGTATTAGCACTTTTTATCATGTCAAATGTGTTTGGATATACAGGAGTTTTGGTATCACAGGCGTGTTCAGACGTGGTTACAGCATTGATCGCAGCAGTTATTATGCTTAAGATCATGAAAAAACTTACAAATAAAAATGAATAAATATACGTTGCAAGAAGAGATCAAAAAAGCTGACAGTTTTACCATGTCAGTTTTTTTACAATTCTAAGAAACTTTTTCAAAGCTTCACTTGGCTCATTTGCATACATTAATCCATAAGGCAGAGTCAGATCTGTATCCAGAGGAATCGTAACAATATGTTGATTATCAAGATCATGCATAGAAATTTGTTTGTGATCACAAAGAGGGTGGTTCTTAGGAATGGCACAACAAATTGGTGTCCTGTCAAGTTCAAGAAACTGACAAAGTCTCTTCCAGTCAGCAGGCCCATAAATACCTTCAAACAGATCATATTTGCTTCCAAGAACGGAAAATGTTTCTCCTCTTTGCTGGTAGTCCGTCATTGGGAGAATTTCTATTTTTAAATCTGGATATTGCCCAATTTGGAAGCAACACAAAAACGATCATAAAAGATGAAAACAGCATGGTCATGATGATTTCCGATGAAACTGGAGAAGGTAAGATGACAGTTCATCAGATTCTGCCAGGTATCATGATCTGTTTTACCGATATGCATATGGAACAATGTATGTCCGAGTTTGAATTAAACAGCGGACAGAAAGTTCTATGCATCGACCAATGCAGAGAAGGACGCATCGAGATGGAAAACCAGCCGGGAATCTTCAGTATTATGCGGGAAAATGAACTGCGGGTCGATGACCGCAAGCATCATAAAGGCATGGCATATTATCCATTAAGACATTATCATGGCGTAAGTATTTTCCTAGAAGTTCATGCAGCACAAAAATCTTTAGATGAGATGTTTCATGGTTTTCCATTGATCTCAAGCCATATTACGACAAAACACAGATGGAAAAGATCCGTGCGATCCATGAGCAGATTACATCAAATTTACAAGTGAGAGTCACAATCGAAGAATTGTCAAAACAATACGATATGCCAGCAACAAGCATGAAAAAATGTTTTCGTGAAATTTATGGAGATTCCATTTATTCTTACCAGAAGAGATAACGTATGAATGTTGCAGCCAATCTGTTAATGGAAGATTCCAAAGTAGAGATTCAAGAAATTGCATTGAAAATGGGATACGAAAATCCAGGAAAATTTTCATCCGCATTTAAAAGCGTGATGGGCGTGACACCAGCCAAATATAGAAAGCATTAAAAAGATCAGCAAATCGGTCATTATTTTTCCAGAAGTTTTTTAATATAGTATCTGGTTTGATTTTATTTAATTTAGCCATAGCCGCAGCTCACTTTATCGAATGTACGTTTGTCATGCGAGGTAAGTATAACATAAATAAAGAGAAAATAAAATATATTGACAAAAAAATATAAATAAAATATAATAATATAAACTTTATAAAATAAAGGAACTTTAAAAACAAAAGGAGATAGAGAAGATGGACAATAAAACATACGAAGAAGATTTTAAAATGATTCGATCAGCAATCGATGGAGCAAAGAATCCAATGAATCAATTAGGTGGATTTTTTAAAAGCTATGCAATTATTAATATGATAACCGTTGTGTTGTATTTAATCGTCAGTTTATATCAAGGATTCGTGAGGGAAATGTATATTGGGAGAATGATATGTTTTGTTTATTTGGCGTATTATATTTTCCGAATGTACAAAGAGGAAAAAAGCAATACTAATCATTATTATCAGGCGATGCTTTATATTTATGGAAGTGTTGTAGTTGTGATCCCAGTCATTTTATGGATTGCAGGAATTATCGGATCATTTACATTAAATAATGAAGCTTCTCAGGCAGGAAAAATGTTAGAAATGTTGATGAATTTACAGGTGTTTTCAGCAATTATCTTATTAAGTGTATCATTTTTAATCGTCAGTTTTGTACGTGATAACAAAATATATGCTGTATGTGCGATAGGTAATTTAGTCGTTTACCTGATTGCGTTTGCGATAGATCAGGAATTATCAATTGGAAATATCGTGATACACTATCAAGATTTGTATTATTATGTTATGCTTATTATTGGCTATATGATATTAGCAAAATGTATAAGAAAAGAATGATTATAAATGAAAGAGGATATGTTACAGGGTGAAAGAATATCAAATACAGGAAGCATTTTGTTCAAAACTCAGACTACTGATCATCAGTCATCTGATCACAAAAAAATTGCTTTTTACAGAACTAAAGAAATTAACAAATGCATCGGACGGTAATCTTAGTATACAGCTGAAGAAATTAGAAAGCTGGGAATATGTTAAATCTGAAAAGAAACTAATGAATGGGAAAGCGGTAACACAATATGAAATCACAGAGATGGGAATTCAACAGTTTGAAGAATATGTTGATTTTTTGGAATCTGTGATTAAGGGTAAAGGTATCTAATATCAGAAGCATAAAAGTGTATTTGAATTAAAAATAAAAATCCGCTATACTTAAGACAAAGTATAGCGGATTTTGAACATTTCGTGGAGGTTTATATGGTAAATACTTTAAAACTGCCAGTAGGAATCGATAGTTTTGAAAAAATCAGAAAGAATCGGTTTTATTATATTGATAAGACAAAGCTTATAGAACAGTTGGTGGAAACAGGTGGCGAGGTTACTCTTTTTACACGTCCACGTCGTTTTGGTAAGACCTTGAATATGAGTATGTTACGCTCTTTTTTTGAAATAGATGCAGACGAATCATTGTTTGATGGATTATATATTACAAAAAATAAAGAACTTTGTGAAGAGTATATGGGAAAATATCCGGTTATTTTCCTTTCATTAAAAAGTGTGGATGGATTAACTTTTGAGGATGCCAAGTATCGCATGACAGAGTTGATAGGTCTAGAAGCAGAGCGGTTTGGATTTTTGGAAGATAGTGAACATCTGTCAGAAAATGAGAAAAAACGATACAAAGCTATTATTTCATTAAATAATGGTATGAATACAATGAATGAAAAAATGCTGATATCAAGCCTTCAGGTTTTGTCGCAATTATTGTACAAGCATTTTGGAAAAAAGGTGATCATTTTGATTGATGAGTATGATGTCCCTTTGGATAAGGCTTTTCAGAATGGCTTTTACAGAGAGATGGTGTCATTGATCAGAGGTCTTTTCGGAATGGCGTTGAAGACCAATGATAGTTTACAGTTTGCGGTTTTGACAGGTTGTATGCGGATTTCTAAGGAAAGCATCTTTACAGGTCTTAATAATTTTGAGGTTTTATCAATCTTGAATGATCAGTATGATGAGAGTTTTGGATTTACAGATGCTGAGGTCAAAAAAATATTGAATGATTACAATCTTAAAGATCATTATTTAGAAGTCAAAGAGTGGTATGACGGTTATCATTTTGGAAACATTGATATATATTGTCCATGGGATGTAATTCAATATTGTAAAAGCTTATATTTAGATGTTTCTGCTAAGCCACAGGATTTCTGGTCCAACTCAAGTGGTAATGCTATCGTTCGTAGATTTATAGACAAGGCTGATATATCGACTAGAAACGAGATAGAACGTTTAATAGCAGGAGAGAGTATTGAAAAGGATGTTGTATCAGAACTCACTTATGATGAGATTGATAAAAGCATTGAAAATTTATGGAGTGTGCTTTTTACGACAGGATATCTGACACATAAAGGTTGTACAGAAAGTGGAAAATACCGTCTGGTAATTCCGAATAAAGAGGTTAGAAATCTTTTCGTAAAAAAAATCAGAGAGTGGTTTTCTGATGTATCAAGAAATGATGGAAAAACATTGGAAGAGTTTTGCAGTGCATTTGTAGATAAAGATTCCGAAAAGATAGAACAGATTTTTGGAGACTATCTCTGGAATACCATCAGTATACGTGATACAGCAGTTGCAAAAGAAAAGAAGGAAAATTTTTATCATGGTATTTTGCTTGGACTTCTAGGATATAAATCAAACTGGCTGATCAAGTCAAATGCAGAATCAGGAATTGGTTACAGTGATATATTAGTGGAGGTTCCGACCAATAGAACAGGAATTGTGATTGAAATAAAGTATGCAGAGGACGGAGATCTGGATGCAGCATGTGAAAAGGCATTAAAACAGATTGAAGAGAAAGATTATGTGGCAAAACTAAAACAGGATGGTATGAAAAATTTCATCAAATATGGAGTTGCATGTTTTAAGAAAATATGTAAAGTAGAAATTGAATAGTAAAATTTGATTTGTTGATAGTGTTGCATGTATGAGTCAGAAAGAACAAGAGAAGAAATATTTATAATAAACACTGTCTATCACTACCAAAATTGAAAAACGATAACACTCAACATACACATCCACTTAAATTTTTCAATCTTGTAATTGTCCACACTTTAGACTTCTGGTATATGATAAAAAATAAATAAACGATTGGAAGAGCAAAATTTTCTAGCTGCTCTTCCGATCGTTTATTTATTTTTTATCATATACTCAAAATCTACAGTTGGCCAACACACAAATTAAAATTTCTATGTAGTATCATATAATAATTCCGTATATATAACCAGATGATCATCAAAATAAACAAAGGAAGGGCAAGGATATGGAAGATCAAAAGATCATAGATTTATATACAAACCGTGAAGAAAGAGCAATTCACGAAACAGATAAAAAATACGGACGATTATGTACAAGCATTTCCATGGGAATCTTAAATGATATCAGAGACAGTGAAGAATGTGTCAGTGATACATGGCTTACCTTGTGGAATCAGATACCGCCCAAGAAACCGAACCCATTCAAAGCGTATATCTGTAGGATCATAAAAAATCTATCATTAAAACGCTATGAATATCATCATGCAAAAAAGAGAAACAGCCAGTATGATCTTTCACTGGAAGAATTAGAAGAGTGCATCAGCAAAGAACAAAATGTAGAAAATCAGATCGAATTACGAGAATTAAAATGGATCGTTGCAAAGTTCATAGAGAAACTGCCAAAAGAAAAAAGAATTTTATTTTTAAGAAGATACTGGTTTTTGCAATCGGTCTCAGAAATGGCGAGAGATTATGAAATAACTCCAAAGAATATGTCAGTCAAACTGTTAAGGATCAGAAAAGAGTTAAAAGAATATCTGAAAGAGGAGGGATTTGAAATATGAAAGACAATAAGGATGAGGAAAAAACATTATTTCAGGCAATCGATGCAGTGGATGATAAATTTTTGATGGAAACATTGAAAGATATGGAAAAGAGAAAGAACAAAAACCACAAACAGCAATTAAAATTTAAGCAAATGACACCAATGGTTAAAGCAGCAACGATTGCATTGATCTGTTTTCTGACCTTAGGAATAAGTGTTAGCGTGGCAGCAGCGACATCGAAAACATTTCGGCAGTGGATTCAAAAGACATTTATGTCACAGACGATATATAAAGTAACACAAACCAAAGATGTCAGCGATCATAAGAAAAACCAAAAGATTGTGCTAAAAGATAACATGGAAATCAAACAAGGACACAACCAAAGCTTTATCTGTCAGTATCATTACGAAGGAAAATACGATGTCGAAGTGACAGACAAAGTATATACAATTGAAGGGAATCATTTAAAAGAATTAAAACCAGAGAAAAAATGGTTCCATGGAATTTATAATGGAAGGAAATTTTCATTTCAGTATGCAGTGATTCGTGGAGAAATTTATGTATACAATGTGAAAGGAAATATCAGTGATATTTTCTGGAAAGTATGGGATGAAGATACGATTTATGTTTCTTTATATCATATGAATAAAAAAGATGATATCATACAAAAAGAATGTATTGCAAAATTAAATCTTAAAACAGGAAAAGTAACAAAGATTACAGATGACACCAAAATCTGCAATATGGAGATGTCACCAGATGGGGAATGGATTTTGTTAAATTACAGAAGCAAAGGATATTGGAGTGCATTGAATCTTAAAACAGGAAAAGAAAGCAAACAGCCAGGAATCAGTGGATATGCACACAATGAAGAAATTTGTTTTATTGGAAAAGACAAGATTGTAGCAATGGGAAATCCTGTCATGACAAAAAATTCTGAATACAACGTCTGGAATAAAATTAATCTAAAAACAGCCAAAGCGACAAAACAATGGGATGACCGCTCCAAAGAAGAACAATATTCAAATAACGAATGGTATGTATACAAAGAAAAGAAAGGAAAGTTACATTTAAAACATCTGGCATATGAAACATCCATTGATATTCCAGATGTCAAAACAGTACATATTATTGATGATGCTGGAGATTATGTTTTATTTGATGATGATCAAGGCAATGATTATTTGTGTAATCTAAGAAATAAGACATATAAGAAATTTATATTGCCAAAAAAATTTAGAGATGATACGCAAATGTATCTGGCAGGAAAAGAGAAGAAGATGCTGGTGCAACATGGAAAAGAAATATATTTGATCGATATTAGTGATATGTATAAAAACATCCAACCAAGGAAATAATACCACTATTATTTTCATAAAGAAGGATGTGACAAAAATTGAAAAATCGTTTATGCATTGAAAATGTTATCGGAAGGGAAGTTTTAGATTCCAGAGGAAATCCAACGGTAGAAGTCGATGTACTTTTAGAAAATGGAGCCTTGGGAAGAGCGATTGTCCCTTCTGGTGCTTCCACAGGAAAATATGAGGCGTTAGAGTTAAGAGACCGCGAAAAAAGATACCGTGGATTAGGTGTTGAAACAGCTGTTAATCATGTGAATCACAAGATTGCAGACCGCTTGACTGGCAAAAATGCACTCAATCAGATTGAGATCGATCAGATCATGTTAGAAGCAGATGGAACCCCAAACAAAGAAAGATTTGGGGCAAACGCAATCCTTGGAGCATCACTTGCAACTGCTAAGGCAGCAGCTTGTGGACTAGGTTTACCGTTATACCAGTATCTCGGAGGCAGCTTTGCATCCAAACTTCCGATACCAATGATGAACATATTAAATGGAGGAAAACACGCAGATAATACCGTTGATTTTCAGGAATTTATGATTGCACCAGTTGGTGCAGACTCTTTCAAAGATGCTTTGATGATGGGAACTGATGTTTATCATACATTAAAATACATTTTGAGGAGAAATCATTTAAATACAGGTGTTGGAGATGAAGGAGGTTTCGCCCCGAATCTGGAAAGCTCAGAACAGGCATTAGATCTTTTGGTGCAGGCAATTGAACAGGCAGGATATAAAACAAAAGAAGAAATAGCAATCGCTATGGATTGTGCTGCATCAGAAATCTATAATGAAGATGAGAAAGTTTATCATTTTATGGGAGAAAGCAGGATGGCAGGCAAGGAAGTAAGAAGAAATTCTGAAGAAATGGTGCAGTATTATGAAAAGCTTGTCGAAGATTATCCAATCTTTTCCATTGAAGATGGATTAAATGAAGAAGATATGCCAGGTTGGAAAGTATTGACCTACCGTCTTGGAGAGAAGATCCTGCTAGTTGGAGATGATTTATTTGTAACAAATGTTGCACGGCTAAGAGAAGGAATTAAGGAAAATATTGCAAACAGTATTTTGATCAAGCCAAATCAGATTGGAACATTGACAGAGACATTAGATGCCATTGAGACAGCTGCAAAATCAAACTACAAAACAATCATTTCTCATAGATCAGGGGAAAGCGAAGATACGACGATCGCAGATATTGCAGTTGCAACGAATGCAGGACTGATCAAAACAGGAGCACCTTGCAGATCTGATCGTACTGCAAAATACAATCGTTTATTACGTATTGAAGAAGAGCTTGGAAGCTTATCAAAATATGGCTGGTAAAAGGATAAAAATGTAAAAATTATGCAAAGTATTGTTGTTTTCCTTGCAAGTTTGATATGTATATGTTAGAATGAACCACAGTGAATGGAAATATATTAGGAGGCATATCGTGAAAACAGCATTAACTGTAATTTTTATTATAGCATCAATTTTATTAATCATATTAGTATTAATGCAAGAAGGAAAAGAGGCGGGATTAGGTTCTTTAACCGGTGCAGCAGATAGCGGAACATACTGGAGCAAGAACAAAGGTCGTTCTAAGGAAGGAACACTGATCAAAGTGACAACATTCTTTACGATCGTATTTTTCGTAACAGCAGCAATCCTTTGCTCAAGATTTATTTAGAGAAAAGATAAGCACTTCTTAAACTTGTTTTAAGAGGTGCTTTTTATGTCGAAGAGAATTTCCATAAAAAGATTAAGAAGATTTAAATATACAGGAGAATGTAATGACAGATAAACGATTTAACAGAAAGAAGAAAATTAAAGCGTTGATCAACGATCCGTATTATCAGCCAATGAAACAAAGAGAGATCGGATACCTGATGCAGGTAGCTCCAGAAGATCGTGACGAGTTTGTTGAGATTTTGAATGAACTGGTAGAAGAAGGATCGATTGAAGTAAGTAAACGTGGAAAATACATGCCGCCAAGTGTGAAGACGGTCAAAGGAACATTCAGTTGTACAAGCAAAGGTTTTGGGTTTGTGACTGTAGAAGGGGAAGATGACGATTATTACATTCATGAGAAGAACATGAATGGAGCTTTCCATGAAGATACGGTCTTAATGCAGGTATTGGACGATCATCCAACCTCTGGAAGAAGAAAAGAAGGAAAGATCATCAAGATTTTAGAGAGAGGAATCAAGACAGTGGTCGGAACTCTTCAGAAAAACCAGAACTTTGGGTTCGTGATTCCAGATAATTTAAGATTTGACAGTGATATTTTTGTATCCAAATCTCAGTGCAAGAATCTTACCAGCGGATTTAAAGTGATGGTAGAGATCACAGATTATGGAGATGCCAGAAGAAGTCCAGAAGGAAAGATCATTGAAGTTTTAGGACATAAAGATGATCCAAGAGTTGATATTTTATCAATTGTCAAAGCTTATGGAATCCCAACCCAGTTTGAAGATGATGTCAAACAGCAGGTTGATACGATTCCATCTGAGATCAAAGCATCTGACTACAAAGACCGTATGGATATCAGAGACTGGCCAATGGTAACGATTGATGGAGAAGATGCGAAGGACTTAGATGATGCGATCACATTATCAAGAAAAGGAAAGAATTATTTACTTGGAGTACATATCGCGGATGTATCCGAATATGTAACAGAGTACTCTCCATTAGATAAAGAAGCGTTAAAACGAGGAACAAGTGTATATCTTGTAGACCGTGTGATTCCGATGCTTCCACATCAATTATCGAATGGAATCTGTTCCTTAAATCAGGGATGCGACAGACTGGCATTAAGTTGTATCATGGAAGTTGATCCAAGTGGAAAGGTTGTCGATCATCAGATCGCAGAGACATTGATCAACGTCGATCATCGTATGACATATACATCCGTAGCTAAAATCTTGGATGGGGATATGGAAGAACGTAACAAATACGAAGATTTTGTAGAAATGTTTGAGTTAATGAAGGAATTATCCGACATTTTAAGACATCGTCGTCATGAAAGAGGAAGCATTGACTTTGACTTTCCAGAATCTAAGATCATCTTAGATGAAAAAGGCCGTCCAGTTGATGTTTATCCACAGGTGAGAAATGCAGCAACAAAGATTATAGAAGATTTTATGCTGTGTGCCAATGAAACGATCGCGGAAGAATTTTACTGGAGAGAGATTCCATTTTTGTATCGAATCCATGAGATTCCAGACCATGAGAAGATTGATAAGTTACAGGTATTTTTACAAAACTTTGGAATTTACTTAAAGAGCAGTCATGATGAGATTCATCCAAAGGAAGTACAGAAGTTACTGACAAAGATCGAAGGAACACCAGAAGAACCATTGATCAGCCGTTTGACATTAAGATCTATGAAACAGGCAAAATATTCTGCATACAGCTCTATGCATTTTGGATTGTCCACAAAATATTACTGCCATTTTACATCACCGATTCGAAGATATCCAGATCTTCAGATCCACAGGATCATCAAGGAAACTTTGCATAATAAATTTACAACAAGACGATTCAGTCATTACGATGCAATTTTGCCAAAAGTAGCAGAACAGTCATCTAAGATGGAACGCCGTGCAGAAGAAGTCGAGAGAGAAGTATGTAAGCTTAAGAAAGCGGAATACATGAGAAGAAGAATCGGAGAAGTACATGAAGGAATCATTTCCGGTGTGACAAACTGGGGAATCTATGTGGAACTTCCAAATACAATCGAAGGAATGGTTCATGTATCCATTCTTCCGGGAGACTATTATTACTATGATGAGAAGACCTATTCCATGGTAGGAGAAAGAACTGGAAGAACATTTAAATTAGGAGAGAAGGCGAAAATCCGTGTCAAAGATGTGGATATGATGCTTAAGAATATTGATTTTGAGTTAGTGGAGGATGATGATTATGAGCAAAGCGAAGACGGATGGAATTAAACTCATAGCAAATAATAAAAAAGCAAGACATGATTATTTGGTAGAAGACAGTTTTGAAGCAGGGATCGTACTTCATGGAACTGAAGTAAAATCTTTAAGACAAGGACACTGCAGCATCAAAGAATCCTTTGTTGATATTGATAATGGGGAAGTGTTCATTCATCAGATGCATATCAGCCCTTATGAAAAAGGAAATATCTTCAACAAAGATCCACTTCGTACAAGAAAACTATTATTGCATAAATCGGAGATTTCCAAGATGATCGGACAGATCAATCAGAAGGGATATACATTGATTCCATTAAAAGTATACTTTAGTGGAAGTTTGGTGAAAGTTCAGATCGGATTATGCAAAGGTAAGAAACTCTACGACAAACGACAAGATATATCAAAGAGAGATCAGTTAAGAGAAGCACAGAGAGACTTCAAAGTAAGAAACTTTGGATAATTTCAAGGAAGATTAAAGATTGTATAAGAAGTTATACAAAAAGACTTGACATCCTATATAAGAGACTATATAATATAATTTCGAGACTGGGAAGGCTCTCAGTCTCGAACCAAGCTTATTAATTCCGGGCTAGTAAAGGTTTCGACAGGGGTTATGAAGCTTGAGGAGCCATTGGGAGGGACCACCTTACGGTACAAACTTAAATATAAACGCAGATAATAAATTAGCGTACGCTGCCTAGTTTGCAGCAGTCAGCTCTAGATCACCTGTAGTCTGGAATCCTGGCTTCAAACATGCAGGACCCTTGACCGGTCAAGCTTTGTGCCGGTTAAAGTATTGATGAAGCTACTGAAGCTGTGATCCTGTTAGTCGGAGCACGGTAGAGGGAATGAAAGAAGACTGACTGTAATGGGAGAGCCTCATGTGAATTGGCTTTTGGACGCGGGTTCGATTCCCGCCTAGTCCATTTTTAAACCTCACGTTTTTACGTGGGGTTTTTGTTGTATATGGAGAAAATGAAAGAAAAAGGATGATAAGATGAAGTATATTGCACATAAAGATGGAGAAAGGGAACAAACAATTAAGGAACATTTAATTGGAACAGCAACATTAGCTGGACAATTTGCAGAGAAGTTTGGAAGTAAAGATTGGGGATACTGTGGCGGAATGCTTCATGATATTGGAAAATATTCAGAAGAGTTTCAAAAAAAGATTAATGAAGATACAAATAATATGGTAGATCATGCAACAGCAGGGGCACAGCTTTGTAAAAAAATAAATTTGCCAGTGTTAGATTACTGTATCGCAGGACATCATGCAGGACTTCCAGACTATGGGAACACTGCTGAACGTTCAAGTTTATGTGGAAGATATAAAAAGAAAATATATAATTATGAAGCATATCAAGAAGAAATTAAAATTCCAGAGATTTATACGGAACCATTCGATATAAAAACACTTTCTGATCCAGATTTTTCATTAAGTACATTTACAAGAATGATTTATTCCTGCCTAGTGGATGCAGATTTTTTGGATACAGAATATTTTATGAAAAATGGGCTGGTGGAACGACAATCAGGTCAAAGTATGAACATTCTATTGAAAAAGTTAGAAAATCGCATTTTAGATTGGTTGAAAAATAATGATATTGATACGGTAAATGGAAGAAGAACAGAAATATTAAGAAATTGTATAGAAGAAGGAAAAAGAAATAGAGGTATTTTTCGGTTAACAGTTCCAACAGGAGGCGGTAAAACAATAGCATCGCTTGCATTTGCACTAAATCATGTTGTGAAACATCATATGGATCGGATTATATATGTTGTTCCATATATCAGTGTTATAGAACAAAATGCAGAGATATTTCGAGAAATTTTAGGGGATGAGAATGTATTAGAAAATCACAGCAACGTAGATTATGAAAATTCAGAAGAACTTAGACCAATGCAGCTTGCAAGTGAAAATTGGGATAAACCAATCGTTGTGACTACGAATGTACAATTTTTTGAATCCCTGTTTTCAAATAAATCATCAAAATGTAGAAAAATACATAATATTGCAAATAGTGTAATTATTCTTGATGAGGCACAAATGCTTCCGATGGATTATCTTATTCCATGTACAGCAATGTTGCAAGAATTGGTACAAAATTATAAGACAAGTGTGGTATTGTGTACAGCAACACAACCATCGTTAGATAATTTTTTTGGACAAATAGAAAATTTTGTTGAATTATGTCCAAGAATGGAAGAACAATTTGAATTTTTTAAACGAGTGACGTATCAAAATATTGGAAATATTTCAAAAGAAAATATGATAGAAAGATTAAAAAAAGAGAACAGGGCATTATGCATTGTAAATACAAGAAAAAGAGCTCAAGAATTATATCAATTATTAAAGTCGGAAGGTGTATATCATCTATCAACAACTATGTATCCGAAACATCGAAAAAGAGTGTTAGCAAATGTAAAAGAAAGATTGGATAATAAGGATCGATGTATTTTGATAGCCACAAGTCTTGTTGAAGCTGGTGTTGATTTTGACTTTTTAAGTGTCTATAGACAAATAGCAGGTGTTGATTCAATGATTCAGGCAGCTGGACGTTGTAATCGAAATGGGAAGAAAAGTGCTGAAGAAAGTAAGGTATACATATATGATTTTGAAGATTCAAAAGTGATACCTAGCCAACAGAAAAAAATTGATGTTACTAAATCTGTTGTACAGGATTATGAAGATATATCCGATTTAGAATGTATTACGGATTATTTTAAGCGACTATATAAATTTCACGGTAGAAATTTGGATAAGAAAGATATTATGAAAGAATTTCATGATGGAAAGTATAATTTTGCAAAGGTTGCAAAGGAGTTTCGGTTGATTGAACAGGAGACAAAGACAATTTTTATTTGTAAAGAACCAGAGGCAAAAGAAATTTTAGATGAAATTAAAACAAAAGGAACGTCAAAAGAGAGAATGCGAAAAGCAGGACAATATTGCGTACAAATTTATGGTGATTTCTTTGGCAAACTAAATGGTGCAGGTATGTTACAATTAGTTTCAGAGGATATTCAAGATTTTTATGAACTTGTGTCAATGGATCAATATTCGGAAGATTATGGATTGGATTATGCGATGGATAATGGAATTGCAATATTTGTGTAGAAGATTATAATACAGCGGTGTAAAGATTAAACTCTTTACACCGCTGTACCTTTTCATTATCAAAAATACTATTATTTCAATCCACTGGGTTTCCCAGACGGAGTTAGTATAAAGGATTTTAATAAAAATAGCAATATGTAGCAACAAATTAATTCTTCAATAGTATTTTGAATAACTAATTATTTCAATAGAATTTTATATAACAGTATTGATGTTTGGCTTGATAAATATTAAGAAGTGTAGTATAGTCAACTTATAAAGTAATACGTAAATAAAATTATAAAAGGAAGGAGTATAAGATATGATTTTGTACCATGGAAGCAGAGAAATTGTAAAATATCCAGAAATTCGAAAAGCACAATATCATAAAGATTTTTATTTTGGATTTTATTGTACAAAACTTCCGAATCAGGCAAAGCGTTGGGCAAGCCGTTATGGGATAAAGGGATATTTAAATTCTTATGAATATACACCAAATTATGAATTAAAATATCTTATATTTGAGGAGATGTCGGAAGAATGGTTAGATTTTATTGTAGCGTGTAGAAGTGGGAAACCACATACATACGATATCGTAGAAGGACCAATGGCAGATGATACCATTTACAATTACATTCAGAATTATATTGATGGGAAAATTTCTAGAGCAGCGTTTTGGGAGTTGGCTAAATTTAATCATCCAACACATCAGATTAGCTTTCATACAATATCTGCATTGGATACATTGAAGTATATAGGAAGTGAGGTTGTAGATGGCAGCGAAAAATAATAATGCATTATTTTATACATGTAGTCTGATTGAATATATAGGACGGACAAAGAAAGAAACCAGATGTAAAATAGTGGAAGATCTAGGGAAAGATACAATTCAAAGAATTTATAATTATTCAGATGTATTCCATTGTGAGCCGATTGAGAAGGTAGCAATGGAATTCATTGAAGAATATCGGATACAAGATGGAAATTACGATAATGTTGGAAGTTGCAGATACAAAGTGCCAGATTACTGGGATATTGGAGAAGTGTATGAGCGATTGATCGAGGATTGTTATACAGATAATGAAATAATGAAAGGAATTTGGGAAGTATATCATTCATGGATTGATGCAGTGATTTCGGATTATAATACGGATTTTTATTATCAATCACGAGATTATATAGCAGCATGCTATAAGGAAGGAGAAGTATTATAAGATGGCAAAGGGAGTCAAAGTTCAGGTATGGGGAGATTATGCACTCTTTAGCAGGCCAGAGATGAAGGTTGAACGATGCTCATATGATGTTATGACCCCATCTGCTGCAAGAGGGATTTTAGAAGCGATTTACTGGCATCCAGGACTTCGATGGATTATTGATAAAATTTATGTAAAAAATCCAATTCGATTTACCAGTGTACGACGTAACGAAGTAAAAAGTAAAATATCTGCAAGTAACGCCTTACAAGTATACAATGGCGGAAAGAAACAACTCTATTTAAATACAAAGGAAGAAATTGTACAAAGAGCCTCTTTGGTTTTATGTGATGTATCATATGTGATTGAGGCACATTTTGAAATGACGGAAAAAGCGAATGCTTCAGATAATCCAGGGAAATTTAAAGATATCATGATGAGACGATTGAAAAGAGGTCAATGCTATCATATGCCATATTTTGGCTGTAGAGAATTTCCAGCACAATTTTGTTTATGTGAAGAAGATGAAATACATACAATTTATGACGAAGTATCAGAAAAAGATTTAGGATTTATGTTATATGATATGGATTATAGTGACAGCAATCATATAGAACCAATGTTTTTTAGAGCGGTTATGAAGAGAGGAGTTTTAGATCTTAGAGATTGTGAGGTGATTCGGTGATATTGCAATCATTAGTACGCTATTACGAAGATCTTCTTCAACAAAATGACAAAAAACCAATGGATGAAAGAATACCTAAATTAGGTTGGTGTCTGGCCAGAGTATCTTATATGATTGAGTTGAAAGAAGATGGAACGGTAAAGCAGATTATCTCATTAAAGACAGAAGCATTAAAACCACAGATTCTGTGTGTGCCAGAAATGTTTTCAAGAAGTGGAAAATGTCCACCTGCATATTTTTTATGTGATAATGCAAAATATTTAATGGGAATTAATATAGAAGGAACAAATTCTGATATAAAAGACCGCTTTGAAGATTCTAGGAAAAAACATTTAGAGATTTTAAAGGATACAGAAAGTATACTTGCAAAGGCTATCTGCAAATATTTTGAAAAATGGGATCCAGAAAAAGCAAAAGACAATCCAAAAGTGCAGGGGCGTTGGGAAGAATTAAATGATGGCGGAAATATTATTTTTGGAATGCGAGATCATTATGCACAAGATGATGAAGAAATACAAAAAACATGGGAAGATTATCAAGAACAAATAAAAGAAGGACAAATCGGTAAATGTCTTGTTACAGGAAAAGAAACAGAAATTGCACGTATACATAGAGGAATAAAAGGTGTTCCAGGAGCACAATCAAGTGGCGCAGCATTAGTTTCGTTTAACGCTACAGCATTTGAATCTTATGGAAAAGAACAGAGTTATAATGCTCCAGTTGGAAAATATGCGGAGTTTGCGTATACAACAGCATTGAATTATCTTCTGAATAAAAAAGAATATACACTCCGATTGGGAGATTCTATGATTGTTTATTGGGCAGAATCTGCACAAGAAACATATCAAAGAACTTTTTTTACGTTAATCAATCCACAACCAGATAATCAGGATGAGTTAAAGAAGGTATTTGGAAATCTTGAGAAAAATATATGGATAGACACAGAAGATATACAAATAAATCCAAATCAAAAATTTTATATTCTTGGTTTAGCACCAAATGCGGCAAGATTATCTGTCCGATTTTTCTATCAAAATACATTTGGAGAAATTCTTAATAATATTCAAAAACATTACAAGCGAATGGAAGTTATACAACCTGCATGGAAAGATAGAATTTATTTAGGAATTGAGGCAATGTTATTAGAGACGGTAAGTTCAAAAGCCAAAAATGAAAAGCAGTTTTCTAATATGATAACAATGACACTAAAAGCAATATTGGCAAATGATCGTTATCCCATGAGTTTATATACTAGTACAGTGTTGAGAGTTCGTTCTGAACAAGGAAAAGTAACAAGTGGAAGAGCAGCGATTATAAAAGCTGTGTTAATAAAAAATTATAAATGGAAGGAAGGAGAAAAATATATGGCATTAAATCAGGAAAGTGAAGATCAGGCATATGTATTAGGAAGATTATTTGCGGTGTTGGAATCTATTCAGAAGGATGCTAATCCGGGAATTAATACAACAATTAGGGATCGTTATTTTAATTCTGCATGTGCTACGCCTGCATTGGTATTCCCTATTTTAATTAAACTAAAAAATAGTCATACTAAAAAATTAGAAAGAGAACATCCAGAAAAGAAAAAGTGGTATGAAATAAGTTTGACAGAAATTATAGGGAAAATTGAAATGACAAAAGATGGTTTTCCAAAGCAATTACCATTAGAAGAGCAAGGAAAATTTATGCTAGGTTATTATCATCAGATACAAAAAAAGTATGAAAAAAAGGAGGATAAATAAATGGGAGAACCAATTAAAAACAGATATGAATTTGTAGTACTATTTGATGTGGAAAATGGAAATCCAAATGGAGATCCGGATGCGGGAAATATGCCAAGAATTGATCCGGAAAGTGGGCTTGGATTAGTTACAGATGTTTGTTTAAAACGCAAGATTCGTAATTATGTTGAAATGGTAAAAGAAGATTCAAAGGGATATGGAATTTATATTAAAGAGGATGTTCCATTAAATCGAAGTGATCGAAAAGCATATGAGAGTATTGGAATTGAGGAAACAGACGATAAAAAAATTAAAGAGGCCGTGAAAAAATTAAAGAAAACAGATCCAGATGTTGATATTAAATTAAGAGACTATATGTGTGATAACTTTTATGATATCAGGACATTTGGAGCAGTTATGACGACATTTGTAAAAGCTGCACTAAATTGTGGACAGGTACGAGGACCTGTTCAAATTGGATTTGCGCGAAGTATTGATCCGATTATTAGTCAGGAAGTCACAATTACAAGAGTTGCAATTACAACAGAAAAAGATGCAGAGAAGAAGAATACAGAAATGGGAAGAAAGTGTATTGTGCCATATGGTTTATATCGTGCAGAAGGATACATCTCAGCGAATCTTGCAAGAAAGGTAACAGGTTTTTCAGAAGATGATCTGGAACTTTTATGGGAAGCTATTATTAATATGTTTGAAAATGATCATTCTGCTGCAAGAGGAAAAATGGCAGTCCGAGAATTAATAGTATTTAAACATAGCAAAGAATTAGGAGATTGTCCTGCATATAAGCTGTTTGATTCTGTAGAAGTAATGAAAAAGGATAATGTCGAATATCCAAGAAAATATCAAGATTATGAAGTTCATATCAATAGAGAAAATATTCCTGATTCGGTGGAAGTGAAACAGATGATTTAAATAAAAAATGGTGTTGAAGGAAACAAATTGTGCATATTTGAGTAAAAAAGGGATGATTGCATGGAATATACCGAAGAAGAATATTTAATGATATCGGGAATACAACATTTTAAGTTTTGCAGGAGGCAGTGGGCGTTAATTCATATTGAACAACAATGGGAAGAAAATGTACATACAGTTGTAGGTGAACTAATGCATAAGAAAGCACATGATCCATATCTGAAAGAAAAAAGAAAAGACACATTGATTGTTCGGGCACTACCAGTTTCTTCACGAACATTAGGTGTTAGTGGAGAATGTGATATTGTGGAATTTCATAAATGTGAAGATGGCGTTAAACTATTTGGGCATCGAGACTTATATTCTATATATCCAGTAGAATATAAAAAAGGAAAACCCAAGAAGTCAGATGAAGATATACTTCAGTTGACAGCCCAGACGATGTGTTTGGAGGAGATGTTTTCAACAAGGATTGAAGAAGGAGCTATTTTTTATGGAGAAACCAGACGGAGAGAACAAGTGTATTTTTCATCAGAACTAAGAGAAGAAGTTGAGAATATGTTTTCGGAGATGCATGAATATTATAAGAAAAATTATACTCCTAAAGTGAAAAAGACAAAGGCATGCCAATCTTGCTCATTAAAAAATCTTTGTCTTCCTAAATTAGAGAAAACAGTTTCCGTGAAAAAATATATGTCACAGATATTTGAGGGGGACAGGAAATGAAAAAATTATTAAATACTTTATATGTAATGTCCGAAAATGGATATTTGGGATTAGATGGAGAAACAATTGTTATCTATGATGGAGAAAAAGAAGTTGGTAAGGTGCCATTGCACAATTTAGAAGGAATTGTTTCTTTTGGATACAGAGGGACAAGCCCTGCACTTATGGGTGCATGTGCTGATCGGAATATTTCTCTTTGTTATTTAACACCACAGGGGAAATTTTTAGCACGAGTAACTGGAAAAACATGTGGAAATGTTATTTTGAGAGATCGTCAATATACAAGTAGTAAAGATGAAAAACGTAGCTTGGAAATTTCTAAAAATTGCATTTCTGGAAAAGTATATAATGCAAGGTGGGTTTTAGAACGCGCAATCAGAGATCATGCAATGCAAATTGATAAGGAACGGGTAAAGGTGGCATCACTACAATTGAAAACATTTTTACAATATATACAAAATGCAGAATCTAAGGAACAACTTAGGGGATATGAAGGAGAAGCGGCAAGTATTTATTTTAGTGTTTTTGATGAGCTTATTTTACAACAGAAAAAAGATTTTTCTTTCCGTGGCAGAAGTAAAAGACCGCCGATGGATAATGTGAATGCAATGTTGTCTTTTGTTTATACACTGTTAACAAATCAGATTACGTCTGCATTGGAAGTTGTTGGATTGGATCCTTGTGTTGGATATTTACACACAGAACGTCCTGGAAGAGCATCTTTGGCATTAGATTTGATTGAAGAATTTCGTGCAGTTTATGCAGATCGATTTGTATTATCATTGATTAATAAAAAAATTGTAAATAAAAAGAATTTTACTAAAAAGGAAAATGGTGCAGTTTTAATGGATGATGATTCAAAAAAAAAGCTGCTGATGGAATGGCAAAATAAGAAAAAAGAAGTAATCACACATCCATTCTTAAAAGAAAAGGTAGAATGGGGAATGGTTCCTTATGTTCAGGCTATGTTATTGGCGAGATATTTAAGAGGAGATTTAGATGGTTATCCAGCATTTTTGTGGAAATGAGGTGATAAAATCAATGTTAGTATTAATTACCTATGATGTAAATACAGAAACAGCAGCAGGAAAAAAGAGACTGAGAAAAGTAGCAAAGCAATGCGAAAATTATGGAAGGCGAGTACAAAATTCTGTATTTGAATGCATTGTTGATAATGCACAATGTGTGATGCTAAAAGCACTCTTAAATGATATCATAGATGAAAATGTGGATAGCTTGCGTTTATATTATTTAGGGAATAAATATCAGACTAAAGTAGAACATTTTGGTGTAGATAGAGGAATACAAGTTGATCAACCATTGATTTTATAGTGATGCGAGTATATAGCAAACATAAAAAGAGTGGGAGATTCGCACTTAAAATATGAAGTAAAAAATAAATTTGTATCTAAAAATAAATAGTATTTGAATGATTTTTAGATATAAGATAAAATTTATTAGTGATATTGAACAAAAAATTAGAAAATTATTGGTTAATATTGCTGTCACTCCCTTCGTGGGAGTGTGGATTGAAATAGTTATATTACAAAGGAATAGCTTTAGAACTGTTTGTCACTCCCTTCGTGGGAGTGTGGATTGAAATAATCTAAAGTAGGTCGTTTGAATGATTTTCAACAAGGTCACTCCCTTCGTGGGAGTGTGGATTGAAATATTTTTTATTAGGCAGAGACTCAAGCCAGAAAAGGGTCACTCCCTTCGTGGGAGTGTGGATTGAAATATCTTCGCACAAATCCAATAATGTTTTCTGTTTTGTCACTCCCTTCGTGGGAGTGTGGATTGAAATTAATAAAACTGTATTATCAGCTTTGAGTTTTTCTGTCACTCCCTTCGTGGGAGTGTGGATTGAAATTTTGTGTATGATCGGGAACAGGCTGAAAATGATGTCGTCACTCCCTTCGTGGGAGTGTGGATTGAAATTACGGAAAGTATGACGAAAAGAAGAAAAGCTTAACGTCGCTCCCTTTGTGAGAATGCATATTCAATTATATTTTACTTGGTGTGGGTTATATTAATATTTGCAAATTGTCATCAATATTGTAGTAACGATAGGCGGATATACATATAATGGAAGCTCAAGAAAGGAAGAAATCAATGAAACGATGTAAAATTACCGCAGTACGGAAAACAGAATATAAAGATCTAATGGAAAAGTATGAAAATCCGATCCAGCATGCCTGCGATATAGAAGAAGGACAAGTATTTATCACAGAAGGATGGAAACGACCAGAAGGATTTTGTGAAAGTGCATGGGAGAGTATTTCACCATTTGTTATGACATTAGCATATGGAGGTAGTGATATTTATGAAGGCTGGATGAAAAATAAAAATTCAGCGATGATCAGTTGCAATGATGGTTTCAGACCGGTAAGTTTTTACATTGAAGTGTTAGATGAGAAAATATATTAACGAGGAGATATGAATCATGTCGACTAAATTTGTGATGATACAAGCAATAGGATTCTTAGGAACAATCACATTTTTCTTGTCATATCAATGCAAAAGCAATAAAAATTTATTCCGAGTGCAATTTATATCCTACTCCTTGTACACAATACATCTATTAATGCTAGGTGCGATTACAGGCGGATTCAGTTATATTTTAAATACCATTCGTTCTTTATGCCTTGGAAGTAAAAATGATTTTTTAAAAGGAAAGATCATGTGTGTGATTATCTGTGCATTGCAAATGATCGCATTATACTTTACTTGGAATGGAGTGATATCAATATTGCCGATCATCGCCAATATTGCAGCAACAATCGGTGGATATACATACAATGGAAAAACAATCCGTATGGTTGGAATGCTGATCAATTCTCCGCTATGGATCATATACAATATATTAGTCGGTTCGTGGGCAGGAATTATGGATGAGATTGTGAGTGAGATATCGATGATAATATCAATTGTTCGTTATGGATGGGACAATTTAAATGAGGTAGATAATTTGTGAAATTATGTACCATTAAAAAAGTGAAATAAATTGGAGATAAGAAATTTAATATCAACTCATAAATTCCCTAATATCTTCCAAAATAAAAGTAAATTCGATAACATGAGTATACAAAATAATTGACCAAACAACAACGGAGGTATACAAAATGTTAAACGAATCAGTAGTGAAATTATTAAAAGAAGGTATGTGGAATCTTGCAACATGCGCAAATGGAGAACCTAATGTAGTTCCAGTTGCTTTTAAAGATGTGACAGAGGGTGGAAAATTAGTTGTAGGAGATGTTTTCCTTGAGACAACATTAAACAACATCAAAGCAAACGATGGAAAAATTGCAATTTCTGTATACAATGCTCAGAAGCTTGAAGGATATCAGATTAAAGGAACAGCTGAATACGTAACAGAAGGAGCAATTGTCGATGCATTTAAGGCAATGGTAGAAGAGATGTTTAAGGGTGCAGCAACTGCAAAAGGAGCACTGATCATCACACCAGAAAAAGTCATCGTCACAACACCAGGGGCAGATAACAAGAAAGAAATCTAGGCAAAGAGTCACTAATAAGTTTCATAGTAACTTCAAAAATGATCACCTTCAAGCTATAATAAAACAAAAGAATAGTTTGAAGGTGATTTTTGTATGGCGAAATATCAAAAAAAATTAGAAGAAGATATAAGATGTCCTTTGGAATATGGACTAGCGATTTTTGGAGGAAAATGGAAATCTCGCATTATATGTGTGTTGTCTGACAATGAAAAATTAAGATATAGTCAAATTCGTAAAGAAATGTATAATATTACAGATGCTGTATTATCAGCAACCTTAAAAGATTTAATGGAAGATGGAATTGTTGATCGCAAATCCTACGATGAGATTCCGCCGCGCGTTGAATATTCACTGACACAAAAAGGAAAATCTGTTGTGCCTATTTTACAAAGTATCTGTCAATGGTCCGATATTTTTTACATAGAAGAAGGACCCGATGAGATGGTGCAATGTTAGAAATGCGATCATCGTGGATAAGGAGAAAAGAAAAATGTTTACATACACGGAAGAAAAGAAATTTACAAAAGAACAGGTACAGCAACTGTTTTTATCAGTGAACTGGATTTCAGGGAAATATCCAGAACGTTTATATAAAGCTCTTATGAATTCCTCAACGGTACTTACAGTATGGGATGAAAAGAAACTCATTGGATTAACCAGAGTTTTAGATGACAGTGAAATGTTAGCACAGATTCATTATGTATTGGTAGATCCTGATTATCAGGGAATGGGAATTGCAGGAAAAATGATCGAATATATCAAAGAAAAATATAAAGATTTTATGTATATAGACGGAATGCCAGAAGACAAAAAGAATGTACCATTTTATCAAAAACATGGATTTTCTCTTATGGAAAATGGTGCAGCGATTCAAATCTGTAATTACGAGAATGTATAATAAATTTCCATTTGACTTTTTCAAAAAATCAAAATATAATAAAAATCGAACGAGTAGCAAACGAGCGTAAATCCAGTTTTTGCTGCTCGTTTTTCTATTTTTAAAATCATAAAATGTCATTAAAAAGTGTGTAGCCAATCAGCGTAAGTCCAGCTTATTCTGATGAACTACATTCTTTTTTTATTTCATAGAAATTTCGATGAAATCCCCTATGAAATAAAAAAGCCCTCCGGGCAGGATCGCACTGCGGCGGAGGGGGAATGTGTCGCTGAAGCGACCCGCCGCAGGCGGAGAATCCTACAAAATAGGATTCTATATGCAAAAAAAGGAGGAAAAATTAAAAATGACAGAAAGTAATAAGATGAAGGACATGCCAGTTAATAAGCTCATGATTCAGATGGGAATTCCAATGATCTTATCGATGGCATTACAGGCAGTCTACAATATTGTAGATAGTGCCTTTGTAGGTAACATGAGGGCAGGAAGTGAGGCAGCTCTAAATGCCTTGACACTTGTATTTCCAGTTCAGATGTTGATGGTTGCAGTAGGAATTGGAACTGGCGTAGGAACGAATGCACTTCTTGCAAGGACACTTGGACAGGGAAATCATAAAAAGGCAGCCAAGATTGCTGGAAACAGTCTGTTTTTAGGCGTGATTATTTATGTGAGCTGTTTATTATTTGGAATTTTGGGAGTCAAAGCATATATTTCATCACAGACTGTTGATCCACAAGTAATCTCTATGGGAACAAGTTATCTTAGGATATGCTGTATCATTTCCATGGGAATCATTTTCTTTTCTCTATTTGAAAAGTTGTTACAGGCAACAGGGCGTTCGCTCTATTCAACAATCGGTCAGGTTGCGGGAGCAGTGGTAAATATCATCCTTGATCCGATTATGATCTATGGGATTGGACCTGTTCCAGAAATGGGGGTTCAAGGTGCAGCTTATGCAACAGTCATCGGACAGGTAGTGTCAACAGTGTTATTGTTTATCTTTCATATGAAATTAAACAAAGAATTTGAGCATGGAGCAAAGTATATGAAGCCAGATGCTGGAATTATCAAAGAAATATATGCAATCGGACTTCCGGCGATCATTGCACAGGCATTGATGTCAATTATGGTATATGTAATGAACCTTATTTTGAAATTCAGTCCTTCTGCCCAGACAGCCTACGGATTGTTTTATAAAGTACAGCAGTTTGTTTTATTCTTAGCATTTGGACTAAGGGATGCGATTACACCGATCATAGCATTTGCTTATGGGATGGGAAGTAAAAAGAGGATAAAAGATGGAATCAAATATGGATTGATGTACACGAGCGTATTGATGATCTTTGGAATTTTGATCACAGAAATATTCCCAAGTTCTTTTGCAACATTATTTAATGCAGGAAGTTCCAGAGAATATTTTATCGGAGCAATGAGAATTATTTCAATTAGTTTTATTTTCGCAGGAATCAATGTAGCATATCAGGGAATATATCAAGCATTGGATGGTGGTATGGAATCACTGATTATTTCACTTCTCAGACAACTTGTGATGATATTACCTCTGGCAGGAATCTTTTCAATTTTTGTAAGAAAAGGACGAGCAGGAGTATCTTTGATCTGGTGGGCATTCCCAATTACAGAACTTGCAGCATGTCTGATCGGATTTGTCTTTTTAAAGAAAATCCAAAAAATAAAAGTAGAGCGATTAACACATTAAGGAGGAAGGTATTATGGCAAAAAGAATCATTACAATCAGTAGAGAATTTGGAAGCGGTGGACGATTTATCGGAGAAGAAGTAGCACAACAGCTTGGAATTGCTTATTATAGTGAAAATATTATAGATCAGATTGCGCAACAGTCAGGATTATCACCAGAATATATCGAAGAAAATGCAGAATTATCCCCAAAGAAAGGATTTTTTGCCTATGCATTTTCGGGTCGTGATATTACAGGGAAATCCGTGGACGATATGCTGTATGAGGCACAGAGAAAGGTAATCTTGGAAATTGCAGAAAAAGAACCATGCGTTATGATTGGGAGAAATACTGATTTTATACTGAAGGATAGAGATGATGTGTTAAATGTGTTTATACATGGAGACATGCCAGAGAAGATCAAACGTATTTGCAAGTTATATAATGTTACAGAAGACGGGGCAGTAAAACTTATAAAGGATACAGATAAAAGACGAAGGACAAATTATAATTTCTATACAGAACAAAAATGGGGGATGGCAAGTAATTATACATTGTCATTAAACAGTTCGCAGTTGGGATATGCAAGGTGTGAGAAGATGATCATGGGTTGTGTGGATATTTGTTAGATTATAGGAATTTTTCTTATTATCTCATATAGGAAATATTTTTTGAATCTGATATACTAAAACTATAAGGAGGAATATAAAAATGGAATTTCAAACGATGGGAACAAAGTTATCAAAGTAAACAAGATGAAATTCATCAGATAGGAGAGTATCTGCAAAAGCAAGGAATAGAAAAAATAACGCTTATTGTCGCTTCATCAATTGGAGCAGATTTAGGACTCACATTTCTTTCTCAGATGAAAATTCCAATTGAGCATACTTTTTTGATGGAGGTCAATTTGCACAGATTTCAAGATCGACAAGGAAGGTTATGGTTCCATTTTTGTATCTGGCGATTAAGAGCCTTTATTGGAGTAAAGGAGCGACTTTAAGTAAATTTATGTGGTGCAGTGAAGAAAGTATAAAGCCATATTTTATAAAAGCAGGAAAAAATCTGCGGTATAAAAATCTATATCGACAGATGATGGACAGTTTGGAAGATAAAGAATTTCCAAAGCTGTCACAAGAGGTTCAAAGAACCATTTTCTTTGAGTTTGGAAGTGTCGAGGAACATTATAAATATCGTGATGCTGTAAAGAAGGCGTATCCGTACAGGAAAGTTGATGAGAATAGTTAGCGAACACTAATGAAAGGGAGAAAAGAAGAATGAATGAAAAAGCAAATTATGGAAACTGGGTACCTGAAAAAGCATTGTATATATTATTTGGAGCAGTAATTGTTTTAGGTGTTATTGCGGTAGCAGTACAAGTAGCTTTAAGTGAAATGGTCATTGCAATCATAGTAGGCGTATTATGCATTTTGACTCTGGTAATGGCAATTTATATGCTGATCTGTCATGAAGCATTCGCATTTGGAAAAGGAAATATGATGGCAGGAGTACATGAACATCTGATTAAACATTTTGATTGGGATGGTGAAGGGAAACTTCTAGACATCGGATGCGGAGCAGCAGCACTTACTGTTTATTGCGCCAAAGCATTTCCAAAGGCACAGATCACAGCGATGGATCACTGGGGTGTGGAATGGAATTATGCAAAAGAGCAGTGCGAGAAAAATGCAAAGATTGAAGGAGTTGCAGACCATATCGCTTTTCAAAAAGGAGATGCAGCAAAACTGGATTTCCCTGATGAGACATTTGATGCAGTAGTAAGCAATTTCGTGTTTCATGAAGTGCGAACAGCAAAAGATAAGAGGGATGTTGTAAAAGAAGCATTAAGAGTTTTGAAAAAAGGCGGTGTATTTTCTTTTCAGGATATGTTTTCACAGAAAGCATTGTACGGAGATATGGAAGAGTTTGTAAGAATCTTAAGAGAAGAAAGAATTTCAGAAGTTCACTACATAGGAAATCTGGAAAAGAAGCTAGACTTTATTCCGGGATTTGTAACAACACCATGGATGATCAGCGGGATGGGAATTATTTATGGGAAAAAATAGGACACAGTCAGGAAATTGTGATAAAATATAAGAAATTAATTAACAGGTTGAAAGAGGCTTCGGTATGCTGCAAAAGAGGGGGCAAATCCAGTTTAATAAAATTGGAAATTGCGAGAAAGGAGAAAAGTATGCTTACAATATTAAACTCAGAAAGCTTATGGATTGGAACAGACATGATACAATTTAATGCGATCAGGGATATCTTGGATCGGGAAAAGATTAAGTACAAATACAAAACATACAATCACTTAGGAGAATGGGCAGGATCAGGAACACTTCGTGGAAACTTTGGAAGTGTGGGGAATCCTACATCACAGTCCATACAGTATGAAATTTTTGTGGCGAGAAAAGACTTAGAAAAAGCACAGGCTGTAATGTGGAATTTGCTTAGATAAAGTAGATACATGATGATAATGAAGAAAGGAAAGATACTGTATATTACTAAAGTGATATGCAGTGCCATTCTTTTTATGGTATAATAATTTTGCAATGTTAGGAAATGGCTTAAAATGGTCATTTCCTAACATATGTGTTACTAATTTGTTACTTGTTGAATGGAAATTTATTATTTCAACAAGAGAATAGTATCTCTCAATTGTTCCACTGTTTTATGATTATAAACCCTATTTCCAACATCTTTAGATTTGTGCCCCATCAGCATATCAATACACTTTCTATTACCACCTGCATTATCAAGGAATGTTTCAAAAGTATGTCTAGCTTCATGAGGAGTTTTCTTCTTCTTTGTTATATAAGAAATAACAGTTTTCCATTCTTCATAAAAATCCCCTTTTTTAAATTTAGATCCTTCATCAGTTTCTAAAAAATATTCATTACTTTTCTTTAGCCGATTTTTCACAAACGGCATGATACGAGGATGGATTGGCACAATTCTGTTCTTCCCTGAAGAAGATTTGCTTCCGCCTTTAAAATATTCTTCTTCAAGATTGATCTGATCACATGTCATATTTAACAATTCCATTAATCTGAATCCGGTGTAAATATAGATTAATACAATATCTACATTTTTTTGATCAGATATTTTCCACAGAGCTTCAACTTCTTTTTCAGTGAATGGAGTGCGTTTAGTTTCTCCCTGTTCTGTGCTGACAGAAATTATTTGAGAATACATCTTATCTATAATGTCTAATTCAAATGCAAAATTATCTAAATGCCACCAAAGTGCTTTGATATGAGATTGTGTAGCGTAACTACGACCACAATCGTCCATGGTTGCTTGCATATGATAAGCTCGTATTTGCCTATATTTCTTTCCGTACAGTTTTTGACAATGTTTATAAGCTGCTTTAAGTGTATATAAACGAGAACTTCCAAGTTTAGGAGCTTTTACTTCAAGCCATCGCTTATATAATTCTGCAAGAGTGACGCGATTGCGATCAATATTCCAAGGATTATCATTGTACCTGGCTAAAATAATATTTGCCTCTTCACGAGTAGCAGCATAGTCCACTGGGACCTGCCTTCCGTGTCCATCTTCATCGTATGTAGTAACTTTTACAACGTATGGTCGTGATCGATTGCCTTTTAATTTGGTTACGCTGCCGTAGCCGTTTGGGTTTCTTCTTGCCATATATCATCATTCCTTTCCTAAAAAAGGGTACAAAAAATACACCCTTATCAAATTGTGTTTTTGCAGGATGTATGATATAATTCTCTTGTCTAGGGAGAAGTAATATCATATGCTGCAAAGTGGTTGATAAACTTCTGAGATTCCGTCCAGTTGGTAGCTGGGCGGTTTTTTGTTATTTATAAGCTTTATTTGCTCCGTATTTAGCTTGACTATTGGTAAATCCTTCGTATTCCAATTGTTTTATGAGACCAGATTTTGAAAAAGATTGACTTTCTAAATAAGATGTTGCTTTTTTGTAGGCCTGATCTTTCCAATTAGCGTTGCAATTATTTGCAGCATATTTGGCTTCTTTAGTTGTAAATCCCTCATATTTAAGCTGTTTTATTAATCCGGACTTAGAAAATGCATCATAATCAAGATAGTCGAAAGCTTTATTTAGAGCATTTTCTTCTCCCGTTGTAGGCGCGTAAGCCTCTGTAGTTTTTTCTGTAGTTGCTTCAGTTGTAACCTCTGTGGTTGTTGGTTCTTCTGTAGTTGCTTCAGTTGTATCATAAGCAGATGTGATTTCTATAGATTCAAAGATCTTATCAAACTCCGAAGAATAATCATTTTCGGGCGAGCTCATTGCACAAACTACAAAATATCCGCTTTTTACAGGAAATACGAGCATTTCATTTTTATAAGTTTTTCCATCAATAGATTTATTATAATATAACTTCTCTACATCAATACTATTTATTTGTGCATATTCGCCTTTTAAATCATCTTTATAATCTTGAGATTTTTTAATACTATCCTTTACCTTTTCAACATTTTTAGAATCCAGTACATTACCATTGAATTTATGATAAACTACACTCAATAATCCATCATTATCTCCGAGCTCATTCTTATAATAAAGGGATGTATCATCTGAGTTGGAATCGGCAGCGATCCATGATTTTGGAATTTTATATTTTATCCCATATGAACTTTCTGTTTGCTCGAAATCTTTATATGGATCATCAGCTGTATCATCCTTTTTTGATGCACAAGCAATTAAAAAAATACAAATTAGTGATAATATTATCCCTAATGATATAAATCTTTTTTTCATAAATTTTCCTCCTGATATAAAAATATGTTATAATCAATTTGTATAGTTTACATATTTTATACACTAGAGGTAGCGGTGGCTTATTGCAGTAGGTCATCGCTATTTTAATCTTAGTTTAATCAACTCTTCATTATATCCGAGTGCATGCGCGATCTGATCGGTAGTAAATTCTTGAAATTCAAGAAAAACTTCGTCGTCAATTAGAAGCTCAGTTGCAAACTTATCTGCTTCGATTTCCATTTTACTTACAAGAAGTCCAGTTCGTTTTCTTAAAAATGGAGTATTAGCATCAGGATGCATAATTGCATGACCTAATTCATGTGCACATGTAAATAGCTGATCGTGATCAGAAAGATCATGATTTATATGTATTTGCTTCATACGAAGCTGTTTATTGTAGTATCCACTAATGGATCCCAATGGTTCAAATATAACCTTTATCCCTAAATACTTAGCAATGTCAAAAGGATTATTCGTACCATATCTTTTCTTTAATGAGTTTGTTTTTTTACGAATATCCAATGAATCACTTCCTTTATTTTCTGTATTTCTTTGGTGTGAATTTTTGCTTAGCATTTATTTTTGCGATGGTTATACTGTTTTGGAGACTCGCTTTTAATAATTCTCTTGTTTCATCATCTAAAGGTTCTCCGGAGAACATCAGTCCATCTTGATCGGATTCTAGTTGATCAAGAGTTTGTTCTAATCGTTTTGCGATATCTTTTTCATCTTTCTTATTTAGTATGGTAGAAGATTGAGGTTCTGGTTCCTCCCATCCCATCAAATAAGCAGGGGATACATGACACAAATCTGCAACAGCTTCAATTTTATCAGACGGTATATTAGTAATAAGATTATTTTCATATTTATACAAAGTCTGCTTAGATACATTTATTTTTGTTGCAAAGTCTATCTGACTCATGCCAGTTTTCTTTCTTAGTAGTTGTATTCGTTCACCAACTGTCATCCACATCATCTCCTTTCTTAGTAACTTAATATTATCACAAAAATGTTATAAAATCAATCAAAAATATCTTGACAAGTTACTTTTTCGTGATATAATTAAAGTAACTTAAAAAGTTACGGAGGTGAGAAAGTGATTAGAACAGATAAACTTCGTGGAATTATATCTGAAAGAGGTTTGTCACAGACAAATGTGGCTCATTTAATTGGAATCACTCCTAAAACATTTTATGAGAAGATGGCAAAAGGTGTTTTTGGAAGTGATGAAATCGAAATTATGATCAAAGAACTTCATATAGAAAATCCCATGGAAATTTTTTTTGATTTAAAGTAACTTTAAAAGTTACCATAGAAATTAAAAACTAAATAACCAGGAGGTGAGAAAGACGAGATATATTCAGATAACTAGATTAGTGGCAGCAGGGATTTGTATCTTTGGAATAATTTCAGTTGTCAGATCAATGAAGAGTATCAAAAAAGAAGATCCCTTAAGAGATATAAAAAGAGATCTTCTAGTCCAGAGAATATTAATCTATGTACTTGCAATAGTGGTTGTTTTGGCAAGAACATCTATTTTTCTTTGGTTGTAGATGTAGAAGAATTATTTTTCTGTAAATCGATGTGAATTTTCTCAAGAAGTTCTGTTTGCTTGTGTTCTTCTTGAAGCATTTGATGCTGATATTTCTCAGTAGATTTCCCAGAAAGATAATCAGTGATAGGAGTATATATCAAAGTTCCAAAAAGACCAGAAAGTGAACAGAAAATACCAAGCCACAAAGCAAATTTTTCTATAGATATTTTCTTGGAATCTTTATATGGAATAGCAGGTTCAAGTTCATCAGCAGAAATTCCTAGTGTATCAGAAATAGATATAGCGATTTCGTTGGGAATGACAATGTCATCATCAATATTTTTATTGCTAAGTATTCCTGATGCAACACCAGAAACAAGAGTTTGAGATGGATTGAGATTTATACAACTAGCCAAAGCTTTGGCTTTAGCCGCACATCCGCGAACAGCAACTTGATTAAGGGATGATCCAATACTTTTAGCGAGATTGTTGTAGGATTCAACCATTTTAAAAAGTTGCATAATCGAAGCACTCATTTGATTGCTTAATGCTTGCTGCATTACAAGCGTTGCGGCAGCGGCTTGAGTATTTAGTTGTTTTGACATAGTTGATTGAAATTGCATAAGACTTTTGGAAACTGTGTTTATGGCTGTCGTATTATACAACCTTTGATATGAATCTAAAGTTTTTTGAATTGATGATAGTTCTTTAGAAAATGTAGCATTTTTATTGTATTTCATTAGGATTCTCCTTTCTTGAATACTCGGACATGGTAGTGCCCTGTGATTTAAGTATAGGAGATATATGGAAGAAAGACAACAGAATAATAGCAGATGGCTTAATCCTCTGTCCGATACACGTAACCTGTTTGAGAAATATGTAATTTTGTATGAATCTAAAATCTGAAATTCCCCCCCCCTAAATTGATTAATCATTAAAAATAGCACTCAATCGGGCGGAGACTTAAGCCATCTGAAGAAAGGCAGGTGATAAAGGTGTTCAGGGACAGGCTTAAAAAAGTAATGGTAGATCAAAACATCAATCAAGTAGAGTTGTCCAGAATCTGCAGTGTAAGCAGATCGACCGTCAGTAAGTGGATGTCCGGAGATTCGGAACCGACAAAAGCAAGACGAAATGAGATTGCAGAAGCATTTGATCTTCCAGAGAATTACTTCGAAGAGACAGTAATTCCTAAAAAGAAAATAGAGACGTTAACCCCGAAAGAAGTTGCGTATTTGATGGGAATGGGGGTTCCAACAATCGAAAAAGGACTGATTCAAGGGATTTTTCCATGGGGATATGCAATCCGGACAAGTGAAAATAAGCATAGATATTTCATAAATGCAAAAAAGTTTTTTGCAACTGAAATGATAAGTGTTTGAGAAAGGAGCATGAGATGAAAAGTGAAACAAAAGCCATGATCTGCACGGCAGCGGTGCTGATCGCAATGGGAATATTTAAGGAATTAGCAGCGTTGTGTTTGATCACAGCGATGATCTATGAGGAAGGAGTGAAGAAATTTGATAAATAAGATTTTAAAAGAGCTTGATCATATGATCAAATTTCAAGAGAAAGAAATTGAGCTAGATATGCAGGCGGAAGAGTTAGAAGGCAAAATACACTTCGAAACCGCAAAGCTTCTTGCTTATGACGAAGTAGCAAGAATGATAAAAAAATGTGCCCAGGAAGCGGCAACTTCCGAAGGCACAGATGTAAATACACAAGAAAAGTATAACACAGATCAGAAGAAAAGTGAAATCAGAAAATTGGTAGTTAAGATCTGGGAAAATGGCTTTAGTGCAGAACAGCGACCAGATTACAGTACAATGCTGTTTCTCAACAATCCGAACTGTATGATCGAAGCATGGTATCTGAAAGAAAAATTGATGGGACTATTAGAAGAAAGAAGAGGAAATGACAATGGGAAAGATGATTCTGATCACAACTGATAATGAGGTAAAAGAGCTGGAATATCCAGATGAGGGACTTAAATCATGGAAAAAGTTGAAAGAACACATTGGAAACAGATGTGAGTTAATTGAACACGTACAGCCCAAGAGATTATATACAGAGATCGGTGCAGGAATTGAGATTAAAAATGTGCCGGGATCAAAAGTAAGCATGTTGGTTGATGAAGAATTTTATTTTCACTGTGACAAAACCAAATTAAATAAGATAGCTTCATGGCTGTATGAGACAGATCGCCATGGATACCCGATCCTTGGAAATGTTTTGATCATTGGAGAGAAGTATGGAAATGCAGGAATTGAGTTTTGCGAAATGTCAGAAGAACAGTTTGATCTTGTCTTTCCTAAATTAAAAGAATTGGGAAAGAGGTTTAAAGATGCAGGAGATTGAGATTAGCAAAGGAATCAAACGGATCCAGTTCGATTCCTTTGATTCCTGGTTAAATGCCAGACACGGAATCGGTGGATCTGATGCATCTGCGGTATTAGGACTCAATCCATATAAAACCAATACTGATCTTTATTTAGAAAAAACAGGACAGCGGATCGCTCCGGATATTTCAGATAAGGATTATGTGAAGTATGGACATGATGCAGAGCCGCTACTAAGACAATTATTTGCTCTTGATCATTCAGAATACAAGGTTGAATACTTCGGAGACAACATGATCAGAAATGAAAAATATCAATGGGCACATGCTTCCTTGGACGGAGAGCTTACAGATCAGGATGGAAGAAAGGGAATCTTAGAGATCAAGACTACAAATATCCTACAAAGTATGCAGCGAGAAAAATGGAATGATCGAATCCCTGATAACTACTACATACAGGTTTTGCACTATCTACTTGTTACAGAATATGATTTCGTTGAGCTTCGGGCACAGCTAAAGTCAGAATGGCAAGGGCAGATAAGGTTGCAGACAAAAGATTACCATATTGAGCGATCAGACGTAGAAGAAGATATTGAGATATTAAGACAAGCAGAAGAAGAGTTCTGGCAGAAAGTTCAAAGAAGGCAACAGCCAAACTTGATTCTTCCAGAAATATAAAAGGAGAAATTGTTATGAATCGATACGATGAATATATGAAAGAGGTTCAAGAAAAGAAAAAAGAAAATCAGGCTATTGTAAATAAAATTGTGGAGATTTTAAAAGGCAATAACCTGACGGTTGAACATATTGAAGTCATCTTAAATATGACTCGTGAAGAGGTGATTAAAACGGCGCATCTGTAACAAAATCTGAATCGGAACGATTTTGGAGAGTAGAGTAAATATCATTGAAAAATGAAGTAAGTAATTCGGCTTCTCCATATAGTTCATTACCGGGATACAGATCAGATGAATCAATAAAGGAGAAACATATGGAATTTAAGATATACAATCCACAGGAAGAAGGATTCCTGAAAGAGATTGACTGGAACTATGAAGAGTTAAAAACAGAGATCCAGGGAAAAGCGAATGATTACATGAATCTGGTTTATACAGCAGATCAGGTAAAAGATGCCAAAAAAGATCGTGCAAATCTTAATAAATTTGTGGAAGCTTTAGAGAGCAAGCGAAAAGAAATTAAAAAACAGATTACAGAACCATATTCAGCATTCGAGAAACAAGAGAAAGAACTGGTTGGTATTGTTAATAAAGCGATTGCAAATATTGATACGCAGATCAAAGGATATGAAGAAGCAACAAGACAGGAAAAACTTGAAAAGGTCAAAGAAATCTATGCAAAAACAATCGGTGGACTTGCTGATGTAGTAACGTTTGACAAAATTTTTAAAGAATCCTGGCTGAATGTATCAACAACGTTTAAATCGATCACAAAGGAAATCACAGAAATTCGTGACAAGGTTGACAATGATTTATTTGTGATCAATGCAGACACGAGTTCCTTTGCTTATGAGATGAAAGAAGAGTATCTAAAGAACTTTGATCTCACTGCAGCGATTAATAAAAAACAAAAATTAGAAGAGACAGCAAAGCAGAAAGCAATATATGAAGAACAACTAAAAGAGGAAGAGGAACAAAGAAAACAACGATCACAAGAAGAAGCAAAGAAGGTAGTATTTGCAGGTAAAAGCACAGAAAAGCCAGTAAAAGCACAGAAGCCAGTGAATACAGGAGAAAAAATATCAACGATCACATTCCGATGTACTGTAAAAGAACATAACTTTAAAGAAGTTAACGCAAGACTCAGTCTAGTACAAAAAGTATGTGAAGAATTTAAAATCATAGATCCAGAGGAGGAATTATAAAATGGCAGTTGGAAACAGTTTAGCAAACAGACAACAGAAAACAGGATTAACGGCATATCTTACAAATGATGCTGTGAAACGTCAGATCAATAATGTAGTGGGTGGCAAAAACGGAGATCGTTTTATTGCCTCTATTGTATCTGCAGTACAGGTTAATTCAGATTTACAGGAGTGTACAAACCAATCAATTTTAAGTGCTGCATTACTTGGAGAGTCTTTAAAACTTTCTCCATCACCACAGCTTGGACAGTATTATATGGTCCCATTCAAAAATAACAAAAAGGGATGCAAAGAAGCACAGTTTCAGCTTGGTTATAAAGGATACATTCAGTTAGCAATCCGTTCAGGACAGTATAAAAAACTAAACGTTTTGGCAATCAAGGAAGGGGAACTGGTTCGATTTGATCCACTGAATGAAGAAATCGAGGTAAATCTGATCGATGATGAAGAAGCAAGGGAAGAAGCAAAGACAATCGGATACTATGCAATGTTTGAATATACAAACGGTTTCCGAAAAGCTATGTACTGGTCCAAAAAGAAAATGGAAGCACATGCATTAAAGTATTCCAAAGGGTATGCAGCAAAAAAAGGATATACATTCTGGGAGAAAGATTTTGATGGAATGGCTTATAAGACAATGCTTCGCCAGCTGATCAGTAAATGGGGAATCATGAGCATTGATATGCAGAATGCAATGGAATCTGATATGGCGGTGATCCATGAAGATGGAACAAAAGATTATGTAGATACAGTTTCAGAAGAAAATATTGTAGCAGATCAGGATCTGCAGGAAACGGCAGAGGAAACACCTGAACCAGAAAAACAGGAACTACAGGAAGAAACAACAAAAGAAGAACCACAGCAGTTCTTTAAATAAAAGAAAGGAGCAACACGATGAAACATATTGACTTAGAACAGTTTGCAGGAGGGAAACTTTCAGTACAGCTTAATAAGGCATTAGAAAAGATCACTGAAAATGTTCAGGATCCGAACACTGATGCGCAGAAGGTCAGAAAGATCAATGTATCAATCAGTTTCCGGCCAAACGATGAAAGAAACTTTGTGGCAACTACGGTAGAAACAAAGTTAAGTCTTGCACCAGAACTTGGAGCTACAACAGCACTGAGTATGGGCAGAGATCTTCGCACCGGAGAGGTTGAAGCGGTTGAAATCTTTAACCAGATTCCTGGTCAGATGAATGTTGATGATGTGATCGACCAGGAAGAAGATGAAACACCGAAAGCTTTTGATCCGGATACTGGAGAGATCTACGAACCAAGCAACAAAGTGATTGATTTAAGAAAAGCAAAACAGGCATAAAACAGGAGGATACATAACAATGGATAATACATTTTTAAGAGAAGCAATCGAAAAGATCGAAGAATTGACAGACAGTGCAAGAGAGCCACACGTTGTAAAAATCGCAGGAAAGACTTATTGCGATAAATCTATGTCACGATATGACAGAGAAGAGTTTGCAGAACCATTGACAGCTACAAGTCTTAATTCTCTGATCGATTATATCAGTGGAAAGAGTGAAGAGTTAAGAGAATCTATGATCATTCATGTAGAATCTCCAACAAAAGTAAGATTACTATCTGGTCTTACACAGGAAAGAAATCGAGAAGAATTATTCCGCGTAGGTACAAATCCAAATGGTTTTGATTTCGATCATTACTATGATCAGGAAGCGTTTGTAATTAATATGCAGACTGCCTTTAAACAGAGTGATGAAACAGAACTGATTCTTTCAGTTGCTGGAAACGTAGAAAATAAAACAGTGGCCAACTATGGAGATGATGGAGTCAGCCAGAAAGCTACGATCACAAAAGGTATTGCAGGAAAAGAAGATGTGATCGTACCAAATCCAGTAACACTTCGCCCATATCGTACATTTTTGGAAGTAGAACAGCCAGAAAGCAAGTTTATCTTTCGAATCAGAGAAGGTTCCGATGGACAGCCAATGTTTAAATTGGTAGAAGCTGATGGTGGTCTTTGGAAGTATGAAGCAGTAGATGCTATCAAGAAATATTTAACAGTGAGTTTACCGGAAGAACTGTTAAAAGTGATCACGATCATCGGGTAACAGTTATGGAGACAGTTAAATTTACAGTCCCTGGTGCTCCGAAAGGAAAAGCCAGGGCGAGAACTGTCCGTAGTAAAAAAGGTGGAACTTTCTCATATACACCAGAAGGTACTATGTTGTATGAGAATCTGATCAAGTGCTGTTACAGGCAGGAATCAAACAACATCGTTTTTAATGACGGACAGCCCTTAAAAGTAACGATCATAGCTTATTATCCGATCGTTAAGAGTACAAGCAAGAAAAAGAAACAACAGATGTTGGAAGACCTTATGTTTCCAACGAAGAAACCAGACATTGATAACATTGCAAAAAGTATTCTGGATGCATTGAATAAATTAGCATACAGAGATGATACGCAGGTGGTAACGCTGCATATGGAAAAGCATTATGCAGAGAACCCACGAGTTGAAGTAGAGATAGAAGAAATCAAATAAGAAAAAGGAGAATCGTTTTGGCCAGACATAAGAAACGAGGTATCGAATATTTTTCTTTGGATTGTAATTTCTTTTCGAACAGGAAGATAAAGATCCTGAAATCCAGATATGGAGCAGATGGGATCACAATTTTTATCTATCTTCTTTGTGAAATTTATAAAAATGGATATTACATCATTGTAGATGATGATTTTTACTATATCGTGTCGGATGATCTGAACATGAATAGTGACAAGGTGAAGCAAGTCTTGACATTCTTACTGGAACGGTCGATGTTTGATAAACAGCTTTTCCAGTCGGACGCTGTCCTGACTTCTGCCGGAATACAGGAGAGATTCCAGTTAGCAGTAAAAACAAGAGCTAAGAAGAATCCAATAAAAGTCGACAGGTTCTGGCTTTTAAATGAAGAAGAAACAGAACCTTTTATTAAAGTTACCCATTTTGAAGATAATTCCGAGAATAATACGGATAATTCCAAGAAAAATAACGATAATTCCCGAGAAGAATCCATAAAGGAAAGTAAAGTAAAGGAAAGTAAATATTATTATAGCAATCCAGATCTGAACAGAGAGTTCTGTCTTTATCTTGATATGAGGAATCATACTGGACCAACATTATCTGCAGAACAGATCAATGCCTTGAAAGAAGAACTTGATTCTCTGGCTGAGAATGATTCTGATAAGTTGGGCATTGTAAGAAAAGCATTTGGTGGAGGATATAAGAGTTTCTTCCCTACATCAAAGAAACGGAAGAAATCAACACCGAAACCAAAGAAAGAAGAAACTATACACAATTTTACACAACGAGAAGTGAAAGATTGTGAGTTTGAGAATCTGGAGAAGAAGCTATTAAAGAAACAATTAGGAGGTGACATAACGTATGGATAATTTAATTCCTGTTAACTACGATACAGAAGAACCAACAGTATCAGCAAGGGATTTACACGAAGCACTTGAGATTAATAAAAGATTCTCAGCTTGGTTTGAATCAAATTCACAAGGATTCGTAGAAAACGAAGATTTTACAAGCGTACTTACAGGTACGGTTGTAAACAATGGAGCACAACGCGAACTACAGGATTATAAAATGTCTGTAGATATGGCAAAACATATTTGTTTAATGTCCAGAACTGAAAAGGGAAAACAGATTAGACAGTACTTCCTTGACTTGGAAAAAGCCTGGAATACACCAGAACAGATCTTTGCGAGAGCATTAAAGATGGCTGATAGAACAATAGACAAATTAAAGACAGAGAAAGCTGCATTGATTGAAGATAATGAACGTATGAAACCTAAGGAGATATTTGCTGATGCAGTAACAGCGAGTAAAGATTCTATTCTGATTGGAGATTTAGCAAAAATTCTTAAGCAAAAAGGAATTGATATTGGTCAAAACAGACTGTTTCAAAAACTCAGAAATAACGGATATTTAATCCAAAGAAGAGGTCCAAGTTGGAATATGCCAACACAAAAGAGCATGGAAATGGGATTGTTTGAAGTTGAAGAAAGAACGATCACAAATCCGGATGGAATGACAAAGATCAGAAAGACTACAAAGGTCACTGGTAAAGGGCAGCAGTATTTTATTAATAAGCTGTTAGTAGCAATGTAAAAGAGAATAAAAAGCATCCGGTTGATCTCTGTCCGTAGTAACCAACAACCTAAGATTGTTGTTAAAAGTCGTAGTAATAGTCGTGGTAGTTGTGGGTTTCGGGATGATCTTAAGCGACAGGACGTAAAAAGATGATCACATATGCGGACAGAGATCAGCCGGATGGACTGAATTATATACCACAGGAACTATTAACATGCATAAGAAACAAGCCAATGTATAAGCCATGAGTCTGCTGCCTTAGGTGGCAGACAGAAAGGAGAACTAATGGCGGATTACAGCAAAGGATTTAAACGCCGTGTTGTGCAGTTATGGATCCAACATGGCATGTCCACAAATGAGATCAGTAGAACATCAGGCATCGATCATAAGACATTGATGAGGTGGTATAAGCGTTTCTACCCTGAGATAACAGGGGGGGCGAGACAAAACACGAAGGTTTGCAGTGGCATTATGTAGGTAATTGTGCCGGATACCATAAGTAAATAAGTAAAGGAGTACGATCAGACAGCTTAACTTTCTACCTGATTAAGATTTTTCGAGTAACTATTAACGAAGCAAGCAAACGTAAACATATTTTTCAGGTTTTTTGTATTTTTATTTTTCACAAACTAGATTTGGTATTACAATTTTTCAAATCACAGGAGAAGAATCACAGCAGTTTATATGATCAGGCAAAAATAAGGAGAAAGTGATCAGTATAAATGCTGTTTCAGGTAGAAAGTTAAGCTGTCTGAGATAGGTAGATAAAATGAGTAAACAAGATTATATTATGCAGGGCAGAAACGAAGGAATTGCGTTCTGCGACAAAATAGTAAAAGAAAAAGGATTAGAAGAGCTACAGAGAGTAACAAGACAGAGAAATCTTGCAGGGCTTCGAACACTAATAGATCCAAGAGAACTTGACCAGGATTTTAGAGATGCAACACTACAGATTTTAGATACTGTATTGATCATGAGTCTTATAGTTTTGAAAGATGAATTTGATTTCGGAACTAAGAGATTAGATCGATTCAAAAAAAGATTCAATGACAAAACAGAGTGTTTAGAAACAGGAAATGTGACATGGATTGATATGATCGAGCAGGTCAGAGAAGAAAACAACATTAAATTAGATCTTAGAAAGAACGATGTAGTGATGGCGTGGAGGAAAAAATAATGGTAAACAAGAAAGAATTTGAAGGTTACATCTGTGAGATCACAAATAAACCGATCAGAAAAATGAAGTTGTGTCCGGACAAGCAGCAGAAGCTAAAGGTTCGGATCAAGTGCGATAAGAGTTGTATTTATTGCGAGAAGGAAGTGATCGATAATGACCGATGAAGAAAAAAGAATGGTGGAATTTAACAACTACATAGATGACTTGATTAAATTTATGAATGGGGAAAACGATGACTTTGAACCGATTCCGATACCAAAAGAAGTTGATGACGAAATGCAGAAAGACCGTTTCTATTAATTGTTAAAGAAAGTTAAGGAGAAAGAATTATGGCAAAATTTAATATCGAAGTAGAACTTGATTGGATGGAAGAAGATTCCTATTCAATTGACGAAGAATTAAAAGAGAGAATCATTGAAGGTGTGGAAGATGCCCTTTTAAAGAAAGCAACACATGAAGCATTGAGAATGGTTGATGCAAAGATTGCAGAGAAAGTTAAAGAATCAGAAGAGACAATCAATAAAGCAATCAATAAATTTATCGAAAATGTATGCTCTGAAAAGATTAATAATATTCAGATTCCTGAAAAATCAAGTGATTGGAGTGATAAAATCACATATTATTCATTATCCGAATATGTAGGAATGCAATTTGAAAGTTTCATTAAAGAGAAAAGATATGATAAAGATGGAAATTATCAAGACTGGGGAAGTAATCGGTATTCAGCAGCAGATCTACTTACAACAAAATATCTAAAAAGAGAGCTTGATGATAAGATCGGTAACATGATTCAGAGAGCAAAACACGAAGTAGAAGTTGATATTGTTAAATCATTAGAACAGAAACTAAAAGAGAATCTTGCAAAAGACACTATTGAAAAGATGAATATTCCAGAGGTTTTGAAAAAGCTGCAATCAGGAACCCTTGGAATGATTGAAGAAAAGGGACAGTAAGCATGTTTGGAGGATAATTTATGATCATTGGATTTTTAAGTGGATTATTTATCGGAGCAGTAGCAGGAGTGGCAGTGATGTCACTCTGTGCCGCAGCGAAAGAGAGGGATGAGTTATGACAAGGGAGCAGAAGATATGGAGATTAAGAAGACGATGTGGGAACATAGGACATTGTGATGAAAAAACATGCAAGATTTATGCAAAATGTGTAAATCTTGGATATACATCGTTTGAACAGCTATCAGATGAAAAAATTAATGAAATGTACAATGAAGTATTTGGTACACAAATAACAGAGAATCTTACAGGTGTCGTGAAAGAGGATCATGAGAGAGTGAAGACAGTAACGGACATCTTGGAAGAAGTGAAGCAGGAGATGTGTGATGATTATTGCAAGTATCCAACTATTGTAAATGATAGAGAAGATTTATTTGCAGATAACAGTCCATGTACGGAATGCCCGTTAACTAAATTATAAGGAGTTGATACATAATGGCATATAGAGATTGTCCGTGCCTAAATTGTAAAGATAGATCACACGGATCAAAGAGAGTTGCTTGTCAGACAGGATGTGAGAAGTATCTGTCCTGGAAGGCAAAGGAACAGGAATTAAGAAGAAGAGAGAAAGAATCACGGCCTTATTACTCAAATGCAAGAAAAACGATCATAAGAAACCGTCAGATGAAAAGAAAGAGCGGTAGGCAGATATGATTGATCCATGCAAAGCCTGTGCAGAGATAACCTGCATGGGCATTTGTGCCGATCAGGTGCAATACAAGCAAGAGTATCAGGAGATGGCGGATCGGATAAGGCAGCAGATAATAAATCGTAACAGGAGGGGAGAACGTGGACAAGAACGTACTGATCCAATACACAGACATGATTGAAGAAGTAAAAGATATAAGAAAAAGAATCTTGCAAACAGAGAAGCAGATCAGCAGGATTGAGGAAGAAGGAACTGTAAAAGACACAGTGAGCGGTGGTATGGGTGGAATACAGCACTTTGTTGTTGAGGGTATGCCAGTACCAGAACTTAGCAGAAAGAAACTGCTGCTCAATAAACGAAAAGCTATGTTGATTGAAAAAGAGAATGAACTTCTGGAACTCATGAATCAAGCGGAAGAATATATAAATAGCATTGAGAAGAGCGAACTAAGAATGATGTTTAGATTTTATTACATTGATGGCATGACGTGGCTGCAGGTAGCACATAAGATGAATCAGTTACACCCTAAAAGGCGAGTAGCTTATACAGAAGACAGCTGCAGAATGAGAAATACAAGATTTTTTCAAGAAAATTAGAAAATGTTCGGTCACGTTCGCAAAAAATAGGCTAATATATAGGCTAGAGCGATTAGATGAAGCGATACTTCATAAATGTTCCTTTTTCTTGCTAATAAAAATACGTACAAAATACGCATAAAATTATTGACTTATACGCATTTTGTACGTATAATGAACATATAAATTAAAAAAAGGAGAGTTTTTCATGAAGAGAAGAGATTTGATTAAACTCCTTGAAAAAAATGGATGGTATTTAAAACGGAATGGTGGGAACCATGATCTATATACAGATGGTAACAGAATTGAGCCAATTCCAAGACATCCAGAGATTAAGGAGCGATTAGCTAAATCTATTATCAAGAAACTGGGGCTTTAAGCCCCAGACTTGGTGGATTCATGAAAAACAAAAATGAAAAAAGGATCAAACGGCAAGATTTTAGGAGGAACGGAAACATGGCAAAGAAAGTAGCGTATCCGGTTATTTTAAAACCGGATCAAGAAGGGTATTATGTAGAAATCCCTGATTTTGATATCGCTACAGAAGGCGATACAATAGCAGAGGCTATGGAAATGGCCAGAGATGCTATTGGATTGATGGGGATTGATATGGAAGATGAGAAAAAAAGTCTTCCAGAACCAAATTCAAAAGCTCAAAATGTAGAAGCAGGAGACACAGTAACACTTGTAGATGTAGACTTTACAGAGTACAGAAAGAGAGTGGATAATAAAGCAGTTAAGAAAAACTGTACAATTCCATATTGGATGAGTGTAGAAGCCGATAAAGCGGGAATTAATTATTCACGAGTATTACAAGATGCAATTTCTAATATATTAGGAGTTGCGCGTACAACAAAAGGTTAATCAAATCTCAAAATATATTGAATTAAGCACCTTCGGGTGCTTTTTTCGTGCATAAATTTAAGGACCTCTAGCTCAGCAGGTCAGAGCAGTCGGCTCATAACCGATCGGTCCAGGGTTCGAGTCCCTGGAGGTCCATTTAAGAAATAAGAAAGAAGGTGGTAATGTTTGAATGAAGAAAAAAACTACATATTGGCAGAGTCTGATTACGTAGCCGGAATGAAGTATAAAGACATTGCTGCCAAGTATGGAGTCTCGATGAACACTGTGAAATCGTGGAAGAAACGATACGCATGGTCGAGGAACAAAAAGACAGGATGCATCCAAAAGGGGTGCACACAAAATAAAAAGGGTGCACACAAAAAAGAAGCCGTTGCGGAGGATGTAAGTCAGGTCGTGATCAACGATGAACTTACCGATCAGCAGCAGCTTTTTTGTTTGTACCAATCCAGAATGTTTAATTATACGAAAGCTTACATGAAAGCTTATCCAGGATGTACTTATGCATCTGCTGCCGTATTAGGAAGCAGGCTTATGAAGAATCCAGTGATCAGAAAAGAGATTGAACAGCTAAAGCAGAATCATATGAACAGGGAACTGTTAAAGCAGGAAGATATCTTTCAAAAGTACATGGATATTGCGTTTGCAGATGTGACAGATTATGTATCGTTTGGGCGAGAAAATATTCAAGTTATGGGTGCTTTTGGTCCAGTAATGGTAGAAAACAAAGAAACTGGAAAAAAAGAAGTTCTCGAAAAAGAAGTCAATACTGTGAAATTCAAACAATCTGAAGATGTTGATGGAACGTTGATTATGGAAGTGAAGCAAGGAAAAGACGGAGCGAGTATTAAGCTGGTTGATAAGATGAAAGCTTTACAATGGCTTGCAGATCATATGGATATTGCTACAGTTGAACAGAAAGCTAAGATTGAGCAGATCAGAGCTAAGACAGCGATCATGTCCGGAACATCCGAAGAAGAGACAGAAGACGATGGATTCATCGAAGCCTTAAAAGGTGAGGTGGCAGATGTATGGGAAGAAGAATAAAGAAAGCTGTCTTTAAGTTTCGGCCGTTCTCTAAGAAGCAGAAAAAGATACTTACCTGGTGGCTGCCAAATTCTCCAGTACATGATCAGGATGGAATCATAGCAGATGGAGCAATCCGATCGGGAAAGACAGTTTCTATGTGCTTATCTTTTGCAATGTGGGCAATGGAAACATTCAACGGCCAAAACTTCGGTATGTGTGGGAAAACGATCGGTTCTTTCCGGAGAAACGTACTTTTTTGGTTAAAGCTTATGCTTAAGAGTCGAGGATACCACGTTGAAGATCACAGAGCTGATAACTTAGTTGTTATCCGAAGAGGTGGCAAAGAGAACTATTTCTATATCTTCGGTGGAAAAGACGAGCGATCACAGGATTTGATACAGGGTATTACTTTAGCAGGAGTCTTTTTTGATGAAGTTGCATTGATGCCTGAATCTTTTGTCAACCAGGCAACAGGACGTTGTTCCGTTGATGGATCAAAATATTGGTTTAACTGTAACCCAGATGGACCTTATCACTGGTTTAAGACTAATTGGATTGATCGTGCAGATGAAAAGAAACTTGTCTATCTACATTTCACAATGGACGACAATCTGAGTCTATCTGAGCGAATTAAAGCAAGATATCGGGCGATGTATACCGGAGTGTTTTACAAGCGCTATATCCTAGGTCTGTGGGCCGTAGCCGAGGGAATTATTTACGATATGTTCAATACAGAAAAGCATGTTGTAAAAGACCAGCAATCAGTAGTAGGCAGTAAATACGTCAGTGTCGATTATGGTACACAGAATGCGACAGTATATCTTCTGTGGGAAAAGAATCACAAGGGACAGTGGGTTGCTACAAAAGAATATTACTATTCTGGCCGAGATGAGACCACGCAGAAGACCGATGGAGAGTATGCAGATGACATGGAAGAGTTCCTGGAAGGAATCAATGTTGAATCAATCATTGTCGATCCGGCAGCCGCATCCTTTATCGCAGAACTTAAGAAACGAGGATTTAAGGTTAAGAAAGCAAAGAATGATGTACTTGATGGTATTCGATTTGTCGGAAATCTGTTAAATCTAAGTGTATTACAGTTCTCTGAATGTTGTAAAGAAACAATCAAAGAGTTCGGTTCTTATATCTGGGATGACAAGGCATTGGAACGTGGAGAAGATAAACCAATTAAGCAGCATGATCATTGCATGGATGCGGTAAGATATTTCGCTTACACAATTGTGCGACGTGAACGAAAATGGAGTTGATATAAATGATAAAAGAAATTATTGAGCGAATAAGGCAGGTGATAAGAAAAATGCTTGGAAAAGAAAATATCAGGGATGCGATCGGAGTTGATGTTGCCGTATCAGACAAGATGGCAAGAGAAATTGATCTCTGGTCGAAGATGTATAAAAATCAACCGCCGTGGAAAAGAAAAGAACTGAAACTTTGCGGATTACCTGCAGCTATTGCCGGAGAATTTGCAAGGCTTGTCACACTGGAATTAAAAACAGAGATCACAGGGAATAAGTTTCTCAACGATGAATACCAAACTGTGATTGATAATATACGAACCTATACGGAATATGCCTGTGCAAAGGGTGGACTTGCAATGAAGCCTTACGTGTCGGATGGGCATATAGAAGTGGACATGGTTCAGGGCGATCGGTTCTTTCCTGTAAAATTTAATTCCAGAGGAGAAGTTATTGCAGCAGTATTTATGGAAACTGTCACGATAGGAAAACAGGTATATACAAGACTGGAATATCATCGACACGATGAAAAGACGGCTACATACTACATTATCAACAAAGCTTTTGTAAGGCAGGACCTTGATAACGTTGAGGTGTTAGGAAAAGAAGTACCGCTTAGTGCTGTACCGGAGTGGGTCGATCTTGAAGAAACTGTCACAATCATAAATGTGAAGAAGCCGTTATTTGCATATTTCAAGATTCCGAATGCAAATAACGTTGATGATTCATCTCCGTTGGGAGTATCTGTATATTCCAGAGCGGTAGATGACATCAAAGAAGCGGATTATCAATGGACGAGGATATTATGGGAATTTGAGGGATCTGAATTAGCAATTGATGGAGACGTTAGCTTATTTAAGCGAAAAGAAAACGGAGAATTTGACCTTCCAAAAGGAAAAGAAAGACTTTTCCGAATGATGGATTTTGACGATGATAAGGAGCAGTACAAGGTATTTGCACCGCCGATCCGTGATAAGAGCCTTATCAATGGATTTAATGCGATTCTTCGTAGGGTAGAGTTTAATTCTGGATTGGCATATGGAACTCTGAGCGATCTGAACACAGTTGATAAGACTGCAGAAGAGATTAAGACAAGTAAACAACGATCATACAGCACAGTATCTGATATTCAAAAAGCTTTGCAGAAAGCATTAGAACAATTGATCTATGCAATGGATGTGATCGCACAACTTTCAAATCTAAATGGCGGTAAGAAGTATGAGGTCAGTTTTGACTGGGATGATTCGATTGTGATCGACAAAGAACAGGAACTGCAGAGTATGCAGCAGGATGCAACAGCAGGACTGATCCGAAAAGAAATATACATTGCGGCCAAGTATGGCGTATCTGAGGAAGAAGCATTGAAAATGATGCCGGTACAGGATGATCGTTTTACCATCCAGGAAGAGTAGGTGATCACAGATGCTTGATCCGAAGTATTTGGAAAAGTTCTCCGATCAGTTACTTGGCATCATTGACACTCTGACAATAGCGATCATATCTGATATGGCAAAAAGAATCGTAAAGATGGGAAATGTATCAGAGTCAACAAAACATCAGGCTGAAGTTTTACAGAATGCAGGTCTTGTTTATAAAGATACGATCAAGCGAGTAAGTCAGGTATCTGGATATCAAAAGCATGAAGTTCAGAGAATGTATGAAGAAGCAGGTGTTAGGAACTTAAAGAACGAGGCTGTATATTACAAACAGGCAGGCAAAGAAGATATTAAGTTAAATCAGTCCAATGGAATGCAGAGAATCTTGCAAGCAAATATCAGAAAAACATGCCAGGAACTTGATAATCTCACGATGACAACCGCAGTAAGATCACAGTCAGCTTACATACAAGCTTGTAATAGAGCACAGATGAAAGTTAGTTCTGGAGCATTCAGTTATGACAAAGCAATTGCAGATGCGATCAAAGAGGCAGCAGTACAGGGAACAGAAGTCTTATATCCGTCACAGCATGTCGATAAATTAGATGTCGCAGTAAGAAGAGCTGTACTTACCGGAGTAAACCAGACTGCAGCAGAAATGAACTTGCAATACGCAAAAGATCAGAATTGTGATTATGTTGAAACAACTGCACATGAAGGAGCAAGACCGGAACATGCCGTATGGCAAGGGAAGGTCTTTTGTTTATCTGGGACTGATCCGAAGTATGAAAACTTCTATGAAGCAACAGGATATGGAACAGGGCCAGGTTTATGTGGTTGGAATTGCCGCCATAACTTCCATGCATTTTTCCCAGGAATATCGACGCCAGCATATACGCAAGAGATGTTAGATGATTATTCTGCAAAGAATGTTGAATACAATGGAAAGCAATTTACAGAGTATGAAGCGGGTCAGATGCAGAGAGGTCATGAACGACAGATCAGAGAGACAAAGAGGAAACTTGCTGGATATAATTCAGCGATCAGTGAAGCGAAAGATGATTTAAAAAATACTTTACAGAATCGGTTTAATGAAGAATCTGTGAGATTAAAGAAACAGGAAGCAGCATTAAAAGTTTTCTGCAAAGAAACAGGAAGGCGATATGAGTCTGCAAGAGTTCAGATCCATGCGGTGAAGAACAAAGCAGGAGATATCGTTGGATTCAACCGAAGTGTAGCACAGAAGGCTGTATGGCAAGATCGAAAGAATATCTTTAAGAATCAAATGTCTAAACAGTTAGAAAAACTGGCAGAAGAAGAAAAGAAGGCAATCTGGCGATATACTGGTAATGCAGCGAACCGAGTGAACAGTGCAATATATTCTGGAAAACAGCAAAGAATTGATCAGGAAAAAGGATTTATGGATCTGTTGGATTCTGCATTAAGTAAAGGTACTGCAGAACATAAAATGGTAGTTCATCGTGATACGATTCCAGAATATTTAAATGCATTTCCAAAAGGTTTTCAATATTCCGAAGAGGATATAAAAAGAATGAATGGAATGACCTTAACGAATAAAGGTTATACATCTACATCTTTTCATGACATAATGTATCAGGGGAGAAATGTTCATCTTGAAATTGAGATCCCTAAAGGGTATAAAGGCTGTTTATATATAAAAGATGTCGCAACTGAAAAATACAAAAATCAAGAAGAAGTGTTGTTTAAACGAGGATTTCAGTATAAAATAAAAAGTGTAAATAAAGAAAAGGACAGATACTATATCAAAGCGGAGGCTGTTTTATGAGTGGAATAGGATATTATTATGATGAAAATGGTGTGAAACAAGAAATGGAAATAGGTCCGAGTTTTGATGACTTTCCTGGAATGGCAAAAGTGACAAGTCCTATACCAATATGCCATGCATGCAGAAAAGCAGATTTTGATGAAAAAGGTTACGAAACTTTATGTAAAGTGTATGGTAAGATACCAAGCAAACATTTAAAAGCAAAAGATTATAATTGCCCATATTTTGATAACGAAAATAATGGGTGGTATCAGTTGATAAAAGATAAAGTAGAAAAAGCAAAGGGTGAGAACAATGGATAACTTTAAAGCAGTATATAAAATCTTATCAGCATTGGAAAAAGCAATGGATTATCCAGAATTTGATATCAACGATGTTGGATCAGAAGCATTAGGAGTTTCTGAAGAACGTTGGGCACGATATATAGAGATGATGGTTGATGTCGGATATATTAAGGGTGTAAGTATAAAACGTGATATCACAGGAGCAACAAGGATTAATGCAAGCGATGTCAGAATTACGTTAAAGGGTCTTGAGTATCTGCAGGAAAATTCAATGATGAAGAAAGTATATAATGCCGTAAAAGGAATCAAGGATATAACACCAGGTTTATAAATATGTACCATCTGATCGACGTCAGGTGGTATTTTTATACGAAATTTTAAGAAAGGAGCAGCGAAACATGAAGTCAACAGAATAGAAAGGACGGTAATCCAAATATCTCCCGGCAGCAGGGTTAAGCTGCAGAAGACACGCAGAGAGATCTGGGTGTTATTTTTATGCAAAGAAATAACATTGGTCAGCTGATCAGACCTTAAACAGTCGGTTCGTGGCGGTTGGTTACACGCCTAAAACAACCTAATACGAAAGGAGCATAGTAACATGAAAACAGATTTTTTAAAAGGTTTAAATCTTTCCCAGGAAGTGATTGATAAGATCATGGCTGAAAACGGAAAGGATATCGCAGCAGAACAGAAGAAAGCAGAGAAGATCACTCAGGAGCGAGACGGCTATAAGCTGAAAGCAGAAAGTCTTGAAACTCAGGTAAACGATGCAAATGCAGAGATTCAGAAGTTTAAAGATATGGATATTGACGGCATCAAGCAGGCAGCAGATGACTGGAAAACGAAAGCTGAGAAAGCAAAGAGTGATGCAGATGCACAGATCTCAGAAATGAAATTTGATTATGCGTTATCTGTAGCATTGACAGGAGCGAAAGCTAGAAACAGCAAAGCGGTCAAAGCGTTACTTGATATGGACGGACTGAAACTAAACGATGGAAAGATCATTGGTTTAGACGAACAGCTGTCACAGATCAAGGAAGAAAACAGCTTCTTGTTCGAGAGCGATGAACCAGCACCAACGATCGTTAAAGGAACAAATGGTGGTTCTGGCGGTATTGGTGGAAAGAAACCAAGTGAAATGACATATTCGGAACTCTGTGACTATATGGAACAGAATCCCGGAGCAGAGATTTAAATAAAGGAGTAAGAAATGGCAGGAGAAAAATTTGATTCTAAATCATTCAATCCTCAGGCATTCGGTGCCTACACAGAGAGGATTCTAAATTTAAAAAGGAACGAGCTGATCAAGTCCAGAGCCTTAAAAGGTAATCAGGATATCAAAAACACGTTCAGTTCACAGACAGGAACAGTATATGCAGTATTGCCAATGCATGGTCTGATCGGTGGAGCAGCACAGAACTATGATGGCGAGACAGATCTTAAATCTGAAAGCACAGATACATTTGAGAGGGGTGTCGTTGTAGTTGGTCGTATGAAAGGATGGACAGAACGAGACTTTTCAGAAGATGTTACAGGTGGTGTAAGCTTTATGGACAATGTTGCAGCACAGGTCAATGATTACAAAGCTGATCTGGATCAGACAACATTAGTAAAGATCCTGGAAGGTGTCTTTGCAATGACCGGAAAAGAAAACAAAGTCTTTGTTGATACACATACATCTGATATCACAGCAGTAACAGCAACCGACAAAGATGGAAATGTAAAGAATGTTGTCCAGGCTGATACATTAAATACAGCTTTACAGAAGGCAGCAGGAGACAATAAGTCTAAGTTTACGATCGCGATCATGCACAGCGCGGTGGCAACGAATCTTGAAAATCTGAAACTGTTAAAATATATGACACAGACAGATGCAAATGGAGTTGAAAGAGACTTAACTCTTGCAACATGGAATGGCCGCTTAGTTCTGATCGATGATTCTATGCCAACAGAAGAAGTTGCTGCAGTAGAAGAAAGTGGAACAAAAGGAGAGTCTGGTTATGTTGCAGCACAGGAAGCTTACACAAAATATACAACCTATGTGCTAGGTGACGGAGCTTTTGATTATGAAGACATTGGTGCCAAAGTACCATATGAAATGTATCGTGATCCAAAAACACATGGTGGAGAAGATACTCTGTATATGAGACAGAGAAAAGTATTTGCACCATACGGCATTTCATTTACTAGAAAATCTATGGCTGCAAAATCCCCAACAGATACAGAACTTGCTGATGGATCTAACTGGACACTGGTTGATAACGGAAAAACAAATTCCGATAAGAAAGTGATCGATCACAAAGCAATTCCAATCGCAAGAATCATTTCCAGAGGGTAGGCGGTGATCCGGTATGGTGGAATATGCAGGCAGGGATTTTTATGAAAATACATTTCATGGCGAGATCATACCGGAGAAAGCTTTCCCTAGTATGGTCTTAAAGGCGAGTATCTTTGTGAAGTTTCTTACATTTTCCAGAGTCGATGATATGACAGAGATTCCAGAAGAAGTAAGCTTGGCCACATGTGCAGTGGCAGATGTAATGTATCAGGACAGAATGAGAAAAGATGATGCAGGAAGGGAGATTGCAAGTGAGAACAACGATGGATACAGTGTAAGTTTTGTGACGAGTCAGAGCAAAACAACAGGCACTGTGGAGCATCGTTGTAAGAAAGCGGCGTATCCTTATCTCGCACATACAGGACTCTTGTACAGGGGGTGTGGGCCATATGATGACAAATGCAGACCTCACGATCTATAACATTCATGGAGTTGATAAAAAGACAGCACGAAAGATCTATTTAAAGACTCAGATCAAAGGTGTTAATTTTTACACAAAGCAGCAGACAACTGTTACCGATCAGGGACTCAGTTCTGCCGATTTGTATCAGATCCGCATCCCGTTATCTGCAGATACAGAAGGGAGAGAATATATCGATGCAGACAAGTATCGGGAATTATCTGCAGAAGAAGCAGAAAAGTATTGGACGATCAACAACGGGGATCTGTTTGGAAAAGGGTTGTTAGAAGATTTTGAAAAAGAATCAGAGTTTTTAAAGCAGCAGTACACGGGAAAGGTATTATCGTTTTCGGATAACCGAAGAGGAAGTTTACCACATTGGAGAATCGGAGGTGCATAGGGATGGTAACACGAGTAAACGTGGATTTTACTCCAGAACAGATTTTAAAGACAAGAGGTCTTCAGATTGGTGGACCAGCACAAAGATTTTTTACTGGTGAATTCCGAAGAAAAGCAGATCCGTATGTTCCGTACTTAAACGGACCATTAAAAAATACAGCGATAGAAAATGAAGATTCTATTGATTATGTACAGCCATATGCACAGAGACAATATCATGAGAATAAAGGGAAAGGCCTCCGTGGTAAAGAATGGGATCAGCGATGTTGGGCTGACAACGGAGATCAGATTGTGGAATCTGTTGCGAAGTTTATTGGAGGTAAAGCAGAATGAGCGTGATCGCAAGTGTAAGAGAATTTATACAAGATTATCCTGGATTATCAGCATTTGATGATCTGGTGGGCGTGGAACATCTTCCGGAGGATACAAAAAGTTATGCGATCGAAGCATCGGTAACATCACAGCCAATTAAAAAGCGATATATTAACGGCGACACAGAACGCCGTTTTAATTTTGTCTTAGCAAGCCGTGAGTACTTCGGGGCAGACGTTGCAGAGAATATCGATGTGGCGGAGTTTTACGAAGATTTCTCAGACTGGTTGGAACGATGTACGATCAATAATGATCTTCCGGAAATGGATAAAGGAAAAAGAGCAATTAAAATACAGGCACTGACAAATGGCTACGTGTTTAACGCAGATGCATCAAAAGCACAATACCAGATTCAGTGCCAGTTAATTTATTATCAGAAATTAGGAGGAATATAAAATGGCAGAAACAGCAAGCAAAACAGTAAAACAGCGTTATCAGGAAGCTTCTTACTTAAAAGTAGGAGAGAACTTTGAACTTATGGGAACTGGTTTTACAGAGTTAAATGAAGATCCAGGAGCACAGACAACAAGTAAAAAATATATCAATGATAAATCATCCACATCAAGTATTACAAGTTATGAAGGTGAACACGGATTTACAGCCGATCAGATTCCAAGTGAAAAGGTCATTAAAGATCTGGTCAGTATTGGCAAAGAGAGAAAAACAGGAGCAGATGCAGAACGTGAATTTGTTCGCGTTGATCTGGATGAAAAAGCAGAGGGAGATACCGCTGGGACAGTATTCAAAGCACGTATGTTTACCGTAGCTGCTGAAATTTCAAGTTTTTCTGATAATGACGGAGAATTACAGGTTGAGGGAACACTTCACGACAAAGGAGATCCTGTTATGGGTAAATTTGATACAAAGACAAAGACATTTACACCGGATTCAGCAACGGAGTAAACGAAAGCGAAGCTTGAAATTGGAATTAAGGAGTAAGATATATGTTTATTTGGAATGAAGAGAGATTTGCATTTAATATTATGGATGCGGAGATGTTGAAGAAATTTAATGATACAAGTAAAGAAATGTGGAAAGAACTCGAAGAGTATGAAAAAAAGAATGCAACTACTGGTACGATCGGGCCGGAGGGTGTTGCGTATGAATCAGAAGTGATTAGCAAATTTTTTGATAAACTGTTTGGAAATGGAGCATCAGACAAGATGTTTACTTCAAAACATGATTTATCGGAGAGAACAAAGGCGGTGAAAAAGCTTTATAAGATAAAAAATGCACAGTTATCAACACATGATAAAACGTTAAACGATATTGCTGAAATGTTAGGAGCTGAATGATCAGGAAAGAACTCCCGGTGTCAGTAGATATCGGGAGTAAAACATATAAGATCGATGCTGATTTCCGAACGATCATGAACATAGAAGGAATTATCTTTGGAAAAGAAGTCACGGAAGATCAAAAGAACTTTGCAAAGGAAATGATGAAGGAAATTGAGATCAATGAAAAAGATGCAATCACGAACGCAAAGTATTATGATGCGTTAAAGATTTTCTATAAAGATAACATTCCAGATGATCTGGAAGAAGCAATGGAAAAGATGCTGTGGTTTTATTCGTGTGGAAAAGAAGAAACTTCGAAAGCAAAGACAAAAAAGAAAGTGATCAGCTTTGAACATGATTTTGATTATATTAATGCAGGGTTTATGCAGGATTATAAGATTGATCTGTTTGAGGTTGATTTTTTACATTGGTGGAAGTTTATGTCATTATTCAGTGCCTTGCATGATGATTGTAAAATCTGTGAGATCATCGGATATCGTGGAGCTGAGTTAAAGAATTTTGACAAAGAACAGAGAAAAAGGATACGGGAGATGCAAAAGATCTATGCACTTCCGGATGAGATAAGCAAAGAAGAGAAAAAGAGACAGGATGAGATAACGCAGATACTGCTAAATGGCGGTGATCTGTCAGGAATATTGTAAAAAAAGTCAAATTCTTGCAATGTGCATAAAAAATATGCGTAAATCGAGAATTTTGAGAAGAAAAATGCATCACAAAGGTGATGCAAAAATAGGAATTAAACTTAAAAAAGATTATGAGATTTGCACAAATGGAAAATGTCAAAAAAGAGTAAGAAATTTGACAAAAAAACAGGATGTGTTAGAGTCAAGTAAAAGGAATTTATTTTTTGAATAATGATAGATTTTGCAAAGAAAATTTACAAACAATAAAATTGTAGTACAAAACAAAAAAAGGGAACAGCTGAATACTTTGGCCGGTACAAGCTATTCCCAGATGATAACACCAAAAAGGTATCATTATTACAATGTTACTTCATTTTGGTGTAAAAATCAATATCCAATTTATGGAAGAAAGGCAACAAAATGAATAATTTAAAAATGACAGAACAGACAATTAGTAGTTTAGAAGTCGCAGATATGGTAGAAAAACAGCATAAGAATTTGTTGAGAGATATTACAAAATACAACGAGGAACTCAACCAGCTCAAAATTGAGCCCGTTGAATTTTTCAGAGCAAGTACATATAGGGATGGGAAAGGAGAAAATTTAGAAGTCGATTTAACCGACATCCGAAAATTTAGAAGTCACTATTATTGACTTCCGGATATGCATAGTATATGCTTTCGAAAGAATCAACGAGGGGGAATATTCACTCTGTTAGCCAAGTCCAAAATTGGACACAGCTAAACTGTATAAAAACATCTTGATTTTTGCCTAGGCATATGTTATATTATGCCTAGGCGTAAAAGTGAGGTGAGGAATATGTCGCCAAGAACAGGAAGACCGATTGTAGGAAAAGAACCTAAAAATAAGCAAATCGCATTAAGGGCAACAGAAACAACAGTAAAAAAATTTCAAGAGTGTTCAGATATTACTGGAAAAACAAAAACAGATTTACTTGAAAAAATGGTAAATGATCTGCATGAAAGTCTTAAAAGAAAAAAATAAGAAACACCCGCACTACCTACCAAGTACACACGAGTGTTTCCGAAAAGAAGTTTCCTTCTGTAAATATTATAATGCAGAGAGAAATTTCTTTCAAGAATCAAAATGAAAGGAATTTTTATAATGAAGGAATTAATGATTTTTGAAGGACATGAAGTAGAATTGCTTGAACTGAATGGAGAGGTTTTATTTAATCCTTATAATGTTGGTGCTTGTTTGGGCATGTCGGCAAGTGCAGTTAGAGATTGCACGAGCAAAATGAACAGAAAGCAGGTCGTTAAGCTTACTAATTCGAAAGTTGGTTTAACAAACTTTCGAAAATTAAACAATGCAGGTGAGAATTTTCTTACAGAAAGTGGCGTTTATAAGCTAGTATTTAAGAGCCGCAAACCTAACGCAGAGAAATTTACTGATTGGGTTACAGATGAAGTCCTGCCAGCTCTTCGTAAAACAGGAACTTACGAAATGCCTCAGAAGAAGGTGAGCAAGAAAGAAAAGCTTCCATCCGTAAATCAGATGGTAAAGAATGTGAAAAGTGCATTGCACGATGCAGGAGTAGATTCTAAATACATAGCAGCAGAGATTGTTCGTATTTATTCAGACAATGGTTATCCAATTAATGTACCACTGATTTCAGAAGTATCAGTTTTATGGGATTGCACAAAGATCGCTAAAGAATTAGGGATTATGTCAAACAGTGGTAAACCTCATGATAAAGCTGTTAGTGGTATCATTCAAAAATTGGATATAACAGAAGATGAAATTGTAAAAACAGCGTACAGTAGAAATGGGCATGATGGTGTTACAATCCAGTATAAGGACAGCGTATTCCGAAAAATAAAAGAATGGTTAGAAACTAATGGATACCCTACCATGATTGAATATCAGTTATCCAATGGAAAGATTAACAAATGTAAAGTTGTTTATCAGGAGGTGGCTTAGTTATGGCAAGAGTAAAGAATACGATGAAGTTAATTGAAACATCTGTTGGTGTTATAAATATTCGATATGATTTATGTGCAGAGAATATAATGGATATTAAAAATGCAAGTCGGGATATGTATGATCTGATATGTAACGGATTTCGCTTTGGATACATGCAGGGATTAAAAGCTGCAAAAGCAGAAATGAAATAGTTGATAATAAGAGCGTCTGGAGACAGGCGTTCTTTTGTTGCGAGTAATAATCCTATATGATACAATATTAAATAATTTAGGAGGTTTAAGTATGGGATTGTTTACAAAGGAAAAGTGTTCAATATGCGGAAGTTTAGTGGGTGCATTATCAAGAATAGAATTAAAAGATGGTTTTCTGTGCACTAATTGTATAGAAAAATGTAGCAAAGGAATTTCTTCATTAAATTTAAAAAGCTTAGAAGATATAAAACGTCACTTGGAATATAGAAAACAAAATGAAAAAAGATACGAAGATTTTGTTATGACTAAGTCTTTGCATGGCTATATGCAGTTGGATGAAAATAAAAAACAATTCTACATTACAGAAGCAATGCCTAAAGAATGTAAGCCAGATATTTTTGATTATAAAGATATATTAAATTTTGAATTGGTTGAAGATGGGCGAGTAAGTTTTTCTGGAGGAATTGGAAAAGCCATAGTTGGCGGTGCGTTATTAGGAAGCACTGGGGCAATTGTTGGCGGTATATCTGGAAAAAAGAAAGAAGAACCCACAGTAAGTTCTATGTATATTAGAATATCTTTAGAACATGAATGGGTAAGAGATAAAAGGATAAATCTAGTTACCTCTGAAATAAAGAAAAATGGTATTAAATATAAGAATCTCAAAACAATAGCAGAGGAAATTGTGTCAGAATTAGAGTATATATCTTCATTTAAAGAAGAAATTAGTAAAACTGCAACTTTTTCTGCTGCAGATGAAATCTTAAAGTTTAAGAAACTTTTAGATGCAGAGATTATAACAAAAGAAGAATTTGAAGCAAAGAAAAAGCAATTGTTAAATTTATAAAATTGAATAATTAAAAGAAGCATCTAGGATAACCTGGGTGCTTTTATTATACCAAAATTGCCCGAGAAGGCGTAAAACTATAACGGAATGTGACTAATCCGAGAAAGTAGTCAGAAGAAGCGAACAGGCGAGAGCTTGGATCTGCAGGTTGAGCACCCAGGACGTCAAATAGCTTAGAAACTTTAAATTTTTAGTTATTTGATGAGGTGAAAACATGGCAGATGGTACAGTTACAATAGAAACCAAACTAGATAATTCCGGTGTAGAAAAAGGATTAAATGATCTTAAGAAAGAGGTTGAATCTTCGTCTAAGAGTACAGCACAGGAGATAGATAAAGTTTCTGATCAGGCACAAAAGAGTGTAGAAGAAGTTGCTAAGTCAGCAGAGAAAACTGGAAAACAAGTAGAAAAGAGCGCAAAGGATTCAGCATCGAAAGCAGGACAGGCAGTAAAGCAAGGAGCTGATACTGCAGCAAAAGGAACAGAATCCGCATCTACGAAGATGCAGCAGTCTCATAAAAAGGTAAAGGATACTGCAAAAGAAAGTGCAGATGGCGCAAAAAAGTCTTGGGAAGAATCTAATCAAAGTACAGTAGCAAGTACAGAGAGCGCAACATCAAAGATGGCCGGATTGATGAAAAAATCTGCAGCAGTAATTGGAGTTGCATCTGTGGCGGCCGCAAAAAAGACGATCGATGTAGGTAAGTCCTTTGAAGCAGGAATGAGTGAGGTCCAGGCAATCTCCGGAGCATCTGGAAAAGATCTGGAAAAGCTATCTGTAAAAGCAAAGCAAATGGGAGCTACAACGAAGTTCTCGGCTACAGAGTCAGCCACAGCGCTTAAATATATGGCTATGGCCGGATGGAAAACAAACCAGATGGTTTCTGGATTGTCTGGTGTTATGAATTTAGCTGCAGCTTCCGGAGAAGACCTTGGAACAGTATCCGACATTGTAACAGATTCAATGACCGCTTTCGGATTGAAAGCAAAGGATTCTGGACATTTTGCAGACGTACTAGCGAAAGCATCGAGTAGTTCTAACACCAATGTTGCAATGATGGGAGAAACCTTTAAGTATGTTGCACCATTGGCCGGATCCATGAAATATAGTATCGAAGATACAGCTACAGCAATTGGACTGATGGCGAATGCCGGAATCAAAGGAAGCCAAGCAGGTACATCTTTGAGATCTATCATTACGCGACTTGTCAAACCTCCGAAAGATGCAGCTACAGCATTAAATGCGCTTGGTATCAGCACAACAAAAGCTGATGGATCCATGAAGCCACTTCGTGAAACGATGGCAGAATTGAGAGAAAAATTTTCTGGATTAACAGAAAGTCAGAAAGCTTCTTATGCTTCAAGCATTGCAGGACAGGAAGCGATGTCAGGTCTGTTGGCAATCGTTAATGCATCTGATTCTGATTTCAACAAATTACAAAAGGCGATTGATAATTCTTCTGGTGCGGCTAAGAAACAGGCCGATGTTATGAACAACAATCTGCAAGGAGCATTGTACGACCTCGGATCAGCAGCAGAGTCTGTTGGAATCGGCATTTATGAAGATATCAAAACGCCGCTAACAAAGGCTGTCGGTGTTGGAACAGCACAGTTAAGGGTTTTATCTAACAAATTGAAAAAAGGTGGAATAAAAGAGATTGTTCCGAAGGAAGCGATAAATACTGTTGAAAATCTTGGAAAAGTGGCTATGGTAGCCGGCAAAGGTGGAGTAAAAGTATTAGGAGCTGCGGCAAAACTTGCTGGTAATAATATGGAAGTTGCATTACCAGTTGCAGCTAGTTTATTGACCGTATTTAAAGGCTACAAGGCGGTAACGACTGTAGTAACAGCTTTTAGAACTGTATCTACAGCTACGCAAGGGGCAAGTATTGGAGTTCAGCTATTAGGAACTGCTATTCAGCTGTTTACCGGTAAAACAATTCAAGCAACATCAGCAACAACCGCTTTTAAAGCTGCAAGTGCGGCTCTAGGTGGACCAGTTGGAATTGCAGTAGTGGCAGTTGGAGCGTTGGCAGCAGGAGTCGCAGCATACACACTAACACAGAAAAAAGCAGTTACAGAAGCAGATCGATACTATTCTTCTTGCACAAAACTCAAAAAGAAACAAGAAGAGATGGCGGCATCGATCAAGAGCTTACATAAAGAAAATCAGAAAAATGTAGATTCCACACGTGCAAATGGTGTTCGGGCGGATCAACTGTATCAGAGATTAACAAAACTGATGAATGTTGAGCATAAAAGCGCCGGAACAAAAGCACAGATCGCGAGTGTTGTTAAGCAGTTAAACGAATTATTACCTGGATTGAATCTTGAGTATGACAAAGAAGCAGATAAGCTAAATAAGTCCACTTCTGCGATCAAGAAAAACATCGCAGCATTGAAAGAACAGGCAATGGCCAAGGCTTACCAGAAAGGGATGGAAAGTGCAGCATCCAAAGTGGCTAAAGCCGATATCGAAAATGAAAATGCCATTAAGAAAAAAACAGAAGCAACAAACAAATATAATGCCGCTGTTGAAAAAATGAATCAGGTTACCGCAAAGGTAAACCAGGGAAAGATAACAACAAGCAGTGATGAGTATAAGAAAGCTTCTAATGATCTGACAAAATACTATGACGCAATGATGACAGCCAATAAGGCAGTTGAGCAAAGTGGTAAAAATTTAAATGCAGCACAAAAAGAACTGACCGCATACACAGATAAATATACGGCTCAGACAAATTATACAGAGTATCTGAAATCCTTAGATGATCTGGCCAAACAAGCAAAGATTAAAGCAAGTGATATTCCGAAGTCTGTTGGAGAGGGAATTAAACAAGGTGTTTATGCAAATCCAACATCCGGAAAAGAATTAAAGAGTTTAATCAAATTAGATGATCTGGTTAATTCCGATCAGTTGGCCAAGATGCAAGAACAGGGGATGAAGATCCCACAGTATTTGGCACAAGGTATTTCTGATGGATCTGTTTCATTTAAAACCGCAGCAACACAGCTTGGAAATGCAATTAACTGGGAAGATTTAATTCAGCAAGTAAAAGATAAAGGAAAAGAAGTTCCGGACAGTATTGCACAGGGAATTAGTTCCGGACAGTATGCTGTTCCAACCTCTATAAAAGCTGTTAAGAATCTTATTACGTTTGAAGATCTGAAAGCCAAGGCATTGCAAGGTGGAATTGAAGTACCAGATTATTTGGCAAATGGTATCACATCTGGAAGTATGAAACCTGAAGAAGCAGTTAAGGCACTGAGTAATTTGGTATCTTTTCAGGATATGATAGATAAGGCAGGAATTGAGGGATCAAAAGTTCCAACAGAATTAGCAACCAGAGTTGCGCAAGGACAAATATCTGTTCAAGCTGCAGTAAAACAATTGACAGATGGAGTCAAAAAGGATTTTGATAAAGCAGAAAAGGATACAAGTAAGTCAAAGAAAAATATAGAAAACAATACAACGTTAAAGACTGCCAATAATTCTGGTGCCGCAAAATCATTTAATGTTGTAGGAAATGCGGCTAAAAAGACTGCAAATACTGTTAAAAAAAGTAAAGCAGATACAGAGAAGAACTCTAAGATAACTCCGACTGATAACTCAAAAAGTGGGAAAAAGACATTTGAATCTTATTCGAAAGAAGCGCAAAAAGCATCTTCAAAAACAAAAACAAGTGTAAAAACGCTGAAAAGCACAACTGCGAAAGCACTTTCATCAAGTGATGGATCAGCGAAGAAAGCAGGAGCGAAGCTTGGAAATGATTTTGCAAAAGGAATTGCATCAAAATCTGGAGCTGCAAAAAGTGCCGGTTCAAAAGTAGCTAAAGCAGGTTCTTCCGGAGCAAGTGCACAGAAATCTTCTTTTGTATCTGTTGGTGGTAATTTATCTCTTGGATTAGCATCTGGTATCAGATCAAACTCTGATGCTGTATCAGCAGCCGCAAGAGAAACAGTAAGAGCAGCAGTTGCAGCCGCAAAAGCAGAAGGTAAGATTCATTCACCATCCCGTGTCATGGATAGTGACGTAGGAAAATGGATGCCATTAGGAATGGCAGCAGGTATCCGAAAGCATACGAAAGATGTGGAAGATGCTTCTGGAGAGATGGCTAACGCATCGGTAGAAGCTACAGCAACAGCCTTAGGAATCCATTCTCCATCTCGTGTATATAAAGATGCGATTGGTAAGAATATTCCAAAAGGTGTAGCAAAGGGTGTCAGAGAAGGACAGACAGAACTCAATGCAGAAATGAATCTAGCTGTAAATGAAGCGTTATCTGCAGCTAAGAGTGCATCGAAAAAAGGAAATTATTCCGACATCGGAAACAACCTTGTGTCTGGTATATCTGAAGCCCTCAACACGGCCAAGTCAAGATCATCAGAAACTGTACAAGAAATCATTGATCAGCAGACAAGTAAAGTTTCTTCGAAGCACGATACAGCAGAGAAAAATCTTCAAGATAAGATCAGTAAGACAAAAAATAAAAAGAAAAAAGCAAAATTAAAAAAACAGCTGAAAAAGTTAAAGAAGCAGAATGCTGCAGAAGAAAAGCAATTAAAAATTGCAGGAGAAAAAACGGCAGCAGCATACAATGATGCATTTGAGAAAGAAGCTGATCGATTAAATAAGATTGCACAGGAAAAACTACAGGAACTGTCAGATGAATACCAGGAAGCGTATAACAACATCAAGAGCAAGATGGACAGTTTAACTGATAAACAGCAATCTTGGGGAAATATCTATAACCTTGATCAGAATATCATGGACATTGAAAAGTATCAAAAGAACTTGAAGTCGCTAGAAAACAAGATTCCTGAGTCTATGATGGAAAAGATTCTCGGAATGGATATTGATGCAGGAAACGCTTATATGGCATGGTTTCAGCATATGTCAGAAGCCGAACAGCAGGCTTACATTAATAAGTGGAATCAGCAACAGAGCATGTCCAAAACATTTTCTGAAAACTTCTTTGGAGATGATCTTGCAAAACTTCAAGCAAATTATGAATCTGAAATGAAAACAGTCACGGATGATCTGCAGAAAGAGATGAAACAGGCAGGAGTTAATATTGCTAAAGGATTAACTGCAGGTATGGAAAGCGAAACCAGAAACCTCAGCAAATCCATGAAGAAAATCTGCCAGAATATTATTAAGACAGCCAAAAAGACACTTAAGATTCATTCTCCATCTCGAGAATTTGCAAAGATTGGTTCCCGTGATATTCAGGGAGCAATCAAAGGACATGAAAAAGAAGCTCCAAATCTGTATAAACAAATGGGAACGATTTCTCAGAACATGGCACAGAAATTTGCGAAAGCGAAGTTGAACGTTCAAGATATTCAGTCAAGGATGCAGGATGCGATTAACCTGCAGATGCAGACGATCACAACAAGGATGCAGCCAGTTGTGCAAACGGATTCAGCTAATGGATCAGAGTCAATAGTTTATACCGGTCCAGAGCGAATAGAAGTGCCACTGATTATAGATGGTCGAGAGGTTACAAGAGTAATCGCCCCTTACATGGATACAGAATTAAGTACAAGAGCAACACGAAAATCAAGAGGAGGTGTATAGTATGCCAGGAACATTAGGAGTCACGATCGGAGAAAAACATACCTTAAAGGATTGGAATCTTGGGTGGACTGCGATCACTCTTGGTTTTCCGGAACCAAAAACATATGAACTGGATATTCAAGGAGCAGATGGAACACTAGATATCACTGAAGCGGTTACTGGCGGAGATGTGAAGTACAAGAATCGTAGTCTTTCCTTAGAATTTGAAACTCCAGACGAAGACTTTTTTGAATGGGGATCTATTGTATCGGACATTGCAAATTACCTGGTTGGTAAGAAAATGAAGATCTTACTCGATACTGATCCATCTTTTTATTACATTGGCCGACTTACGATTGATGTCGAAAAGACAGATCGTATAAATGGAAAGCTTGTAATGTCCGGAGAAGTTGATCCATATAAGTATGAAGTTGCTTCGTCTCTGGAAGATTGGTTATGGGATGATTTTAATTTTGAAACTGATATTATCCGTGAATATGGAGGCATCAAAGTTTCTGGAAAATACGAGCTAAATATTTATGGAAGAAGAAAGAGAGTGATTCCTGTGATCGAATGTGATACACCGATGCAGGTTACATATAACGGGGCCACTTATGATCTTCCAAAGGGCAAAAGTAAAGTGTTCGATATCTGGTTATCAGAAGGGGATAACCTTTTAACGTTTACAGGAAATGGGACAGTATCTGTCGATTATCGAGGAGGTAGTTTATAAATGTATAAGATACTATGTGACGGGAAAACACTGCACGATGTCCGCGATCCGCATTATATGGTGCTTAGCCCTAAGATATCATTAGAGCTAAATAAAACAGGAAATCTTGATTTTGGGATGTTACAAACGCATCCTCACGTTAACGATATCAATAAGTTAAAATCTCGAATCGATGTTTATGAAGATGATGAGCTGTTATTTTCCGGAAGAAGTTTAACGGATGAAAAAGATTTTCAAAACACAGGGCAGATTTCCTGTGAAGGGGAGCTTGCTTTTTTGTTAGATTCAGTACAACGTGCGCATAATTACGGAACCGAAACAACAGAAGCTGGGACAGCCGATACCAATATAGAGGTTTTTAAAAGACTGATTCAAGAGCATAATTCGCAGGTAGAAGAAGAAAAACGATTTGAAATCGGCGTGATCAATATTGAAAGTGTTACGATCTCAAGTTTATCGACAAATTATGAGAAGACCTGGGATTTTATTAATTCCAATTTCTTAGGGAAATACGAAGGGTATCTTCGTGTTCGGCATGATGGAAACATACGGTATCTTGATTATGTAAAGCAGTATGGAAATGTAAGTAATCAGGTGATTCGTTTCGGAGAAAATCTTCTCGATCTGAAGAAATACTCTAAGGCAGAAGACATTAAAACAGCGATTATCCCAGTTGGAAAAGATAACGTGACAATCACAACAGCAAATGGTCATAACGGAACGGATTATGTATATAGCCAGGATGCCGTAGATCTATATGGATGGATCTATGACAAGGTTGATTTCTCTGAGGTATATGATCCAGACAAACTACTGGAAGAAGCAAATAAATATCTGCAGAAGTGCATCAACTTAGCAATCACGATTGAACTTACAGCTGTTGATCTGCATATGATCGACGTTGATATTAACGCAATCAGACTTGGAGATCTTGTTCCTTGCATATCTACACAGCATGGAATCATGAGTACGTTTGGAAATCCAGACACTTATTATCTTGTAAGTAAATATGAATTGGATTTAGAGAACCCAGCAAACAATAAGATTACACTAGGAAGAACAATCAGTACATTGACAGACAAACAAGTGCAATCGTCACAAAATTTAGAAACAAAAATAAATGAAGTTCGTACAGAAATGTACAACATATCAGGGAACGATATGGAACCTATCACAAACGAAACACTAGAAGGATTATTAAATTAAAATAGGAGAAAAAATGGCAGATAAAAATTATTTAGATTCTGATGGGGTATTATATCTGTGGCAGAAGATTAAAGCAAAGATTACGGATGCAGTCAAAAACAAAGTTGATAAAGTCAATGGAAAAGGTTTATCTACGAATGACTACACGACAGCAGAGAAAACAAAACTTGCAGGGATCGTGGATGGTGCAAATAAATATGTCCATCCTACATCTTCTGGTAACAAGCATATTCCAAGTGGTGGAAGTTCTGGACAGATTCTAAGATGGGGAGCAGATGGTACAGCTGTTTGGGGCTCTGATAATAATACAACTTATGCAGATGCTACTCAGTCAACACACGGACTTATGAGCACGATAGATAAGAAGAAACTAGATGCATATCCAACGTATTCATCTATCCAGAGTACATATGCTACAAAATCAGAAATCACAAACATGTACAAGTATTGCGGTTCTGCCGCATCTGCAGACAAATTGCCGACAACAGGACAACGTGTTGGCGATGTTTATAACATCGAAACTGCTAGTACATACGGCGGTGCTGGTATGAATGTAGCATGGAATGGCAGTGCATGGGATCCATTAGGCGAAATTTTTAGTATATCAACGATCGCAAATACCTGGATGGATACAAATCTTACATAAAGGCAGGTGCTTGATATGGCAAATTACTTAGATGAAACAGGATTGTTAAAACTTTGGAGTAAGATTAAATCTTACGCAGCAAAGCAGATAGATATGAATAAAGCAATCGTAAACATATCCGCTAGTGGTACAACATTAACTGTCACAAAAGCAGATGGAACAACAAAATATGTAACAGCGGAATTAGTAAAAGGGCAGATGATTTATTGCTGCAGTAACAGCGAAGATCAGATTTATTGCTGTTAAATGGAAGGAGATAAAAATGGCATACACAAAGAAAACATGGGTAAAAGGAAGCACACCGCTTAGTGCGGAAAATTTTAATCATATGGAACAAGGGATTGCTGATGCACACACAGAAATTACGCAGCTAAATTCTGACTTAAATAACAGAATAGAATTTACAATTACTAGCATAGATTCAAAATATGCATTCACCGGAAACAGTTATAAACATAATGGAAAAGTATATATAAATGGATATTTCCATTGCAATTCTCCTAGTGTTGGGATTACAACTTGTTTTTTTGTTCCAGAAGGTTTTAGACCTAAAATAAAATGCGGATCGGCTTGCTATACCGATGATGATGTTAATTTTAATAATATTGGTGCTGTTAAAATTGACACAAATGGTGATATAACAATATATTTTCCTACAGTGTACTCAACATGTGTATATACCTCCATAGTATATGATATAGATTAATTTAATTTACGATAAATCATAAAATTAATCCTAACAACACCGTTTGTATCACTGGATAATCCTATGTTTATATTTAAATTTGTATTATCCCATTGTAAAGCAGCACCTGTTACCAGACCTTGATACGCATTCCAATCACCGTTGCAAGCTGCTATATATAACTTTTCGTTATTTATGTCTGATATTTGCATGCCTAATGCTTTTGCAATTTCAGACTGACATCTTTGCCAGTAAATCATTTTGTTGCTTGTTCCAGAAAATACTTTTGATAAAAATGCTCTTTCAGAATTTAGTTGTGCTATTGATATTTAATTTTTCATATTTTCTAAACAAATACATGGAGATCTGCTTCTAAATTTAATTTTTTGCATAAAAATAAAATCTCCTTCCCTTT
>OLNK01000214.1_pt1 | contig 89223 bp, 92 predicted proteins | sample 1672791 | NCBI WGS metagenome assembly OLNK01 (sample SAMEA3136724, study PRJEB25190) | human gut metagenome | biome: human gut; feature: human-associated habitat; material: faeces | place: Austria | collected 2013 | reverse complement strand
CAATAGTGATTGGTATGATGTTTATGGAGAAGGTAAAGGTATTTGTGATTTATAATAAAAGAAATGCTCATGTTCATTTGAACAGAGCATTTTTTAATATTCTTTTTTGTTTAAAAGTTTTAAACTAATGTGATAAGAAATTATATTACAGATGAATGTGAATATAACAGTTGCAAGTGTTGTAATAGATAAATGATTTTCTATAAGTGAATCAATAATTGTTTCTAAATCAAAACCAATGAATTTTGTAAGAAAATAAATTAGAGCTACAAATAAGAAGATACCACCAAAAACAATGATCATTGCAAGTTGACTTCTTTGAGCTTCAAAGTAGACTCCTACAGGAGTTATGATCGCAATCACAAAATAAGAAAACATAAGTGTTAGTAGGCAACCTTGTAGAAAATCACTATTTAGAAAATGAAATGATTGTTGAATACGATAGTAACCTATACTTGAAATACAAATCGCAAAGAATAGAAAAAGTAATCCTAATAAAATACCTAAGCTATATTTTTGTTTAAGATAATCTTCTTTTTTTATAGGCAAAGTAAATAAAGATGTAAAGCCATGATTGATACTATCATAACTAATTGTACTCATTAAAATGATACCTGGAAATACACTGAAATAACCTAAAACAAAGGTGGGTTTCTTATAGAAATAAGAAGAGCCAAAACCAAATAAAAAAAGAATGAGAAAGAGTAATTTGCTTTCTTTGATATATGAAAAATCTTTAATAAATAGTCCTTTCATCTTATTCACCCCTTAACATCATAGAAAATAAAGTATCAAAATTATTCTTTTCAATAATAATTTCTGGATAGTTTTCTTGATAGAATTGTTTTTGATTCGTTAAAGCAGTATAACCATAATTTTCTTTTCTCGTCTTTATAAAGTAATTATGATCTACTTGATTAAATTGTTCTTCTGTTAATTTTAATAAACCATATTGATCTAATAAACAATCCGTTGTTTCATGGAATATAAACTTGCCATCATCAATCATATAAATATCATCACATAGACCTTCTAAATCAGAAGAAATATGAGAACTAATTAAAACTGAACGGTTTTCATCTTCCTCCATAAATTCTCGAATTAAGTCAATGATTTCTTCTCGAGCAAGAACATCTAAACCATTTGTTGGTTCGTCGAGAATAAGAAATGAGGCATGATGTGATAAGGCAATTAAAACATTGAGTTTTGTTTTCATACCGGTAGAGAATTCATTGATTTTTTTATCTAAAGGAAATTGATATTGTTTACATTTTTGTAGAAAGTAATCTAAATCAAAATCTTTATAGGTGTTATTTAAAAGATTCATTAAATCTTTCAATTTAAGATATTCACATAAAGAAATATTAGCTAGTGTACAACCAATTTTATTTTTATCAACATCTTTATAATCTTTATCTAAAAGTGTAATATCACCAGAATCGATATGAATGAGATTTAAAATGGCTTTAAAAAGTGTAGTTTTTCCTGAACCATTTTTTCCTATTATTCCAGTAATGGAACCGGGTTTTATTTCTAATGAACAATCTAAATGAAAATGTGAATAAGTTTTTTGAACATGATAAACTTTTAACATATTACTCCTCCATTAATAGTTCTAGCATTTCTTTAATTTCTTCATAACTCACACCAGCTTGTTTTCCTTTTTGAATGGCTTTTTCTAAATGAACTTCAATCTCTTTTCGTGCTTCTTCTAGAAGTGTTTCTTCATTAACAGCAAGAATAAAAGTTCCTTTACCATGAATCGTTTTAGTAAGACCTTCGTTTTCTAAAAAGTCATAGGCTTTTTTTACGGTAAGAGCACTGATTTGTAATTCTTTAGCAAGACTTCTTACAGAAGGTAAAGCATCATTTTCTTTTAAAGTGTGGTTATTGATTTGTTTCTTTATCTGATCGACAATTTGTTCATAAATTGGAATCATAGATGAGTGATTAATAATTATGCGCATATAAGTCCTCCTTCATCTATAAACAGTATATAACAGTATAAAACAGTTTGTCAACACTTCCCTTTTTTATCATTTGTTTTTATGTTAAGATGATAAAAACAAGGTGAAGTGTATGGAAAGAAAAGGAACAGGAAAATTAAGAGTTATTAATGATCAAAAAGTATTTGATTATTTTATAAATGAAAAAAGGGGAACTAAAAAGGAAATAGCACAAAAAACAAATGTTTCTATTATGACAATAGGAACTATCTTAAATGATTTTTTATCAAGAGGGATTATTGTGGAAAATGAACTTATTTATGTTGAAAAAGGACGCCCTACACATCAATATAAATTAAATCCAGGTTATTATCATAAGTGCATGATGTTTGTCAAAAAGGAATATGATTGTTGTTCTATTATTTATTGTTTAAAAAATGCTTTGGGTGAATTAATTGAATCTAAAGAAATAAAGAAAAAGGAATTAGTAGGGGAAGATATTGTTGAATGTTTAAATCAAATTATTGAAGAAGACAAATCTCTTCAATATATTTCTTTAGGATTACCAGCCATTATTTCAAATAATCAAGTTATTGAATCAGATATTGCTTCATTAAAAGGATTCCCTTTTGATAAGAAGATTCAAAAAGAAATTATTTTGATGAATGATATTAAATGTATTGCTTATGGATATAATCAAATACATCATCAAAATGTTTGTTTTCTTACTTTCCCAAAGGATTCGGGTCCAGGTTGTGGCATGATTTTAGATAATCAATTAATTGATGGAAATAATGGAATTGCTGGAGAAATTGCATATTTACCCTTATTTGATTTTTTAAAGAAAAGAGAATTTGATAATTCGCTTGAAAAGATTATTCAAGTGGTTGCGACCACAATTGTGATGTATAATCCTCATTTACTTATTTTAACAGGAGAAAATATAAAAGAAGATGATATAGATGCTATTCAAAAAGGATGTTTAAATTATGTTCCTAACCATTTTATGCCTTCTTTAAAATATCAAGAGAATTGTGAAGATTATTATTTTCAAGGATTAGAAGGTCAAATTATTCAAAGAATTCAATTCTAGAAGATGAAAATCTTCTTTTATATTGACTGTTTATTAAAAGACTTTTAATATATAAACAAAGGGGGATGAAAAATATGAAAAGAAGAATACTCAATAAAGAACTTGCAGCACTTGTAGCACAAATAAGACATGGAGAAATGATTTTTATTGCAGATGCAGGAAGTGGTACAAGTCCTAAAGCAATCTATCCACTAGATTCAAGTGTGCAATATATTGATTTAGAAGCAGTAACAGGATCACCAAGTTTTCATGATATTTTCACAACATTAAAAGAATGTGGTGATTTTGAAGGTGCTATTGTGACAGAAGATATGTTAGAATTAAATCAAAAGGATTATCAAACCGTTGAAAAATTATTTGGGAAAGAGAATATACATGTCATGCATTATATTCCTGAATATTATCAAATGAGAGATCGTTGTAAAGCGGTGATACAAACGGGAGATTATGGTGTACATGCTCAAGCAATTTTAATTGCAGGATATCCAAGTGATGATATTCCTATGGAATGGTTAAAGGAAGGATTAAAACATGACTGAAAAAGAAAAGATGAAAGCTGGTTTATGGTATGATGCCAATAATGATCAAGAACTCATAGATCAAAGACTTATATGCCAAGATTTATGTTTTGCATTAAATCAACTGAAACCAAGTGATGAAAAAAGAAATGAAGTAATTGAAAATATTTTGGGATATTTTCCAGATGATTTAGTTTTATTAAGTCCTTTTACAGCGGATTATGGAAAAAATATTAAGTTAGGAAAGAATGTTTTTGTGAACATTAATAATTATTTTATGGATGGAGCAACTATTGAAATAGGTGACAATGTTTTTATTGGTCCTTCATGTGGCTTTTATACAGCAAATCATCCTTTAGATTATACAAATAGAAATCAAGGATTAGAAAAAGCCTTACCGATAAAAGTAGGGGATAATTGTTGGTTTGGAGCTAATGTTTCTGTGATGCCAGGAGTTACAATTGGTGCGGGGTGTGTGATTGCTGCAGGAGCAGTGGTGACCAAAGATATGCCAGCAAATAGTTTAATTGCAGGTGTTCCAGCAAAAGTCATCAAAACAATTGAACAATAAAAATGACCTCCAATGGAGGTCATTACCTTTTATTTTAATAAACCTAATTCAATCATTTTTAATCCGATGTCTACAGAGTTATAAGCAGCACCTTTCATTAATTGATCACCTGTAATCCATAAACTTAAAGCATTATCTTTATATAAATCTTTTCTTACACGTCCAACGTGAGTTAATTCATCACCGATAAAGCTTGTTGGCATTGGATAAACTTGATTAGCTAAATCATCGCATAAATCAATACCAGTACTATTTCCTAATAATTCAAAAACTTTATCCATATCGATTGGTTTTTTAGTTTCAATATAGATTGATTCACTATGTCCACGTAAAACAGGGACACGTACACAAGTTGCATTGACTTCAATATCTTTATTGAAGATTTTTTTAGTTTCATTTACCATTTTCATTTCTTCTTTACTATATCCATTTGATAAATCAAATTTATCTACTTGAGGAATACAGTTGAAAGCAATTGGAAAATGTTTTTTATCACCAGCACAAGGTAATGTTTTAGCAACAGGTTCTTTACCATCTAAAACTTCTTGGCTTTGACGATAAAGTTCTTCCATACCAGCAACACCAGCACCAGATACAGCTTGGTAAGTAGAAACAACGATTCTTTCAATATCAAATTCATCATTTAATCTTGTAAGAGCACTACACATCATAATTGTTGTACAGTTTGGACAAGAAATAATTCCATGATGGTCTTTTAAGGCTTCACCATTTACTTCAGGAACAACTAAAGGAACATTAGGATCCATTCTAAAATGTGAAGTATTATCAATATTGACACACCCAGCTTCTACGGCATATTTCATATATTTTTCTGAAATACTTCCACCAGCAGACCAGAAAGCAACTTCTACACCTTCAAAACTATTTTCAGTTAATTCTTCAACAACAAATTTATGTCCTTCAAATTCGATTTCTTTTCCAGCACTTCTTGCAGAAGCTAATAATTTAATACTTTCAAAAGGAAAGTTAAATTGGAAAACACATCTTAACATTTCACGACCAACGGCACCAGTAGCACCAACAATAGCAATTTTAAATTTTTTCATTTTTATAATCTCCTTATCCTCTTACTTTGAAAATAACAGCATTTTCATCATTTAATTTATTTTTTAAATCAGCTAATTCAATTTCTTCTGTTATATAAATATGATCATCTTTTTCACTATAGTATGTTTCATAAGGAATATCTACAGGTTTAGATGCTCTTACATAATAGCGTGAAGAAGAAATAGGGTAAACATGTTTACAATCTTCATAATCATGTGACCATCTTTCTACTTGGTGTGTTTTCATGATATCACTAACAACAGCTGAAGCAGTGACATAACGTCCAGCACCACGACCATAATAAATAATGTTATTAACATAATCGTTATCGATTTCAACAACGTTGTAAGAATCCATAACATTGGCTACAAGTTCATTTAGGTTTACAAGTGTTGCTGAAACATCAATTCCTAAACCATCTTTAACAGGTTTTGCTTGAGCAATCATTTTAAAACGATAACCTAATTTTTTAGCGTAATCCATATCTAATTTAGAGACATTACGGATACCACTAGCTTGAATTTGATCAAAGTCAACAAATTTTTGATAACCATTTTGTGCTAAAATACAAATTTTATGAGCAGCATCAATTCCATCTAAGTCTAAAGCTGGATTAGCTTCAACGTATCCTAAACCATCTGCAATTGATAATGCTTCATCAAAATCAAGATTTTCATTTTCCATTAAAGTTAAAATAAAGTTGGTTGTTCCATTTAAAATACCAACAATTTCTTTGGTATTATTTGCAATCAAACTTTCTTTTTGACTTGCTAGAACAGGAATACCTCCTCCTACAGAAGCTTCATAGAAAATATGTACATCATTTGCTTTAGCAGTTTGGAAAATTTCTTTTCCATAATGAGCTAATAAAGCTTTATTAGCTGTAACTACATGTTTTTTGTTATTTAATGCTTCTAAGATAATGTTTTTCGCAATTGTTGTTCCCCCAATAAGTTCAACAACGACATCAATTTCCTCATCATTAATAACATCATGATAATCTTTTGTATAAATAATACCCTTAGGTAAGTCTACTTCTTCAAGACCACACCCGTATTTAACAACAATTTCTTGTTTCATTTCTTTTTCTAAACGTGTTTTTTCATTTGTAAGAATTTCAATGACCCCATATCCTACAGTACCAAGTCCAATAACACCTATTTTCATGATAGTCCCCCTTATAATAAAAAATAGACCAAATGGTCTATTGAAAACTTAACATAAACAAACCATTATTCTTGAGCTTTATTTTTTAAATGCATCAATAATAGTTTTAATGGTTATCATAGTTAAGCCTCGCTTTCTTTACTTTTTTGATATAATAGCATGATTGTATACAGTAGTCAATTTTTTCTCATAGTTTCTTTCCTTATATTATATTAATAATAAAATCTTGGATTGTTGACTTTGTATACAATATTCAATATAATAAATTCAATTATTGGAGGATATAGCGATGAATAAGACATATGTAAGTACGCGTAATCATCAAGATCAAATCAATTTCTATCAAGCAATTGTACAAGGAATTGGTGATGATGGGGGATTGTTAGTTCCTAATTTTGATTTTCAAAAATTAGATTTAAATAAATTAGTTCAATTAAATTATGTGGATTTAGCAACAGAGGTGATTTCAACTTTTGTTCCTGAAGATGGTAAAGAACTTATCCATCAAGCATGTTTAAATGCATATGGAAAAGGTTTATTTCCAGAAATTGTTGTTCCTGTAAAAAAAGCAGGAGATGTTTATGTAGCTGAATTATTCCATGGACAAACCGCTGCTTTTAAAGATATGGCATTATCTTTATTACCACATTTAATGACTTTATCTTTAAAACAATTAAAAGAAGATCGTGAAGTCATGATTTTAGCAGCAACAAGTGGTGATACTGGTAAAGCTGCTTTAGAAGGATTTAAAGATGTTGAAGGAACATGTATTAAAGTATTTTATCCATTAGATGGAGTAAGTACGATTCAACAACAACAAATGGTTTCTCAAGAAGGAAAAAATGTTAAAGTAGTTGGAATTCATGGTAACTTTGATGATGCTCAAAGTGCTGTAAAAGTAGCGTTTGGAGATAAAATGTTAAAAGAAGTAAGTGATCAACATCATGTTTTCTTATCTTCAGCTAACTCAATTAATGTAGGACGTTTGATTCCACAAATCGTTTATTATTTCCATAGTTATTTTGAACTTGTAAGAAGTAAAGAAATTGAAATGGGAGATCAAGTAAACTTCTGTGTACCTAGTGGAAACTTTGGAAACTGTTTAGCAGGATGGTTTGCAAAAAATATGGGTCTTCCTGTTAATAAATTTATTGCCGCATCTAATAAGAATAATATTTTAACTGATTTCTTTACAACAGGTAAATATGATGCTAATAGGGAATTCTTTAAAACAAATGCACCAGCAATGGATATTTTAGTATCAAGTAACTTAGAAAGACTTGTATGGTATATGTCTGGAAAAGATGGTGATAAGGTTAAAGAATACATGGAAAAATTAAAAGCAGATGGTATTTATGAAGTTGATGATGAAACATTTGCACGTATTCAAGATCAATTTAAAGCAGGATATTTAAATGAAGAAGAAGTTTTAAAAACAATTAAAGATTGTTATGAAGATAATGGTTATGTTTTAGATACACATACAGCATGTGGTTATGGTGTATTAAAACAATATCAAAAGGAAACTGGAGATCAAACTAAAACAATCTTACTTTCAACAGCTTCACCATATAAATTCCCTGAATCTGTTTATAAAGCATTATTCAATGAAGAATTAAATGTTTATGATGCAATTGAAAAATTAAATAAAAAAACAGGTGTAGCAGTACCTAAACCATTAGTTGGAATTAAGGATAGAGAAGTGCTACATAAAACACATATTGATAAAACAGAAATTATTAATTTTATTAAATCAGAAATGGAAGGACTTTAAAGAATGAAAGTCAAAGTCAAAGTACCAGCAACAAGTGCCAATTTAGGACCAGGATTTGACGTTGCTGGATTAGCGTTAACTTTATATAATACCTTTACTTTTGAATTAAATGAAGGTGGATTAAATATTACAGGTTGTCCAACACAATTTTGTAATGAAGAAAACTTAACATACCAAGCTTTTAACCAAGCAGCTCAAAGCTGTGGTTTAGATTTTAAAGGTGTCAATATTCATTGTGAAAGTCAAGTTCCTTATACAAGAGGTCTTGGAAGTAGTTCAACATGTATTGTCGCAGGAATCGTTGGAGCTTTTGCTTTTAAAGACAAAACAGATGATCGTCAAGAAATTCTTGAACTTGCGACAAAGATTGAAGGACATCCAGACAACGTTGCACCAGCTATTTTTGGTGGTTTAACAGTTTCAGTCATGGAAGAAGAACAAGTGCTTACATTAAATATTCCTGTAAAACATGAATATCGTTTTGTAGCTTTAATTCCACCATTTACTTTATCTACTGAAGAATCACGTAAAGTGTTACCACAAACATTAGGTCGTCAAGATGCCATCAAAAATGTTTCCCATTTAGCTCTTGTCGTTGCTTCTTTGATTAATGGTTATGATGATGGTTTAAAATTAGGATTTAAAGATCGTTTACATCAACCTTATCGTGGTAAGTTGATTCATAATTATGATGAAATTATGAATGTTTTAGAAAACGATGAAAATGTTTTAGGATGTTATTTATCAGGGGCAGGACCTACTTTAATGGCAGTTATTCGTGAAGAAGATAAAATGGGTGTTGTTCGTTTAAAAGAAGAACTTGGATCATTATTAAATGATTGGGAAGTTATTAAATTAGAATTAGATCATAAAGGTTATACTTGTGATTATGAATAAGGGATAAGGAGATTTTACTCCTTATCTTTCTTTTTTTCTTCAATAATGCTTAGATAATCAATACTTTTTTCTAAAAGTTTAGAAAGTAATTTCCAAGTATCGAGGGACATTTCTCTTTCGTTATTCTCATAGTGAGAGTATGTACGCGGAGATACATGGATCAATTTGGCTATGTCTTTTTGTTTTAAATCTTTATCTTCCCTGGTATTTTTTAAATTAATATAAATATATTTCTTCTTTTTAGTCATTTTTTACCTTTCTTTATTTCTCTACTAACACGCTATAATCATAGTATCAATAGAGTATGGAATGTTCTTATTTTCATTATATGGAAAGATTAATTAGAATTGTTGTAATGGAACAATTTGGTCTTTTTTTGATAAATTCATCATTTAGACATATTATTTGTTATAATGAAAAATACATGGAGGTATTAATATGGAAGGTATTACAGAAATTGATAAAACTAAATATATAGATGAGTGTAAAGAAATTGTAAGAAATGAAATACCAGAGGAATTATCTGATGAAATGCTTACAATTGTAACAAATGAAATTATGGATACGTGTCTTTTTATAGGTGGAGATTTTAAAAAAGAAAATATTATAGATATTACAAAACAATATGTCACAATGGGTGGTATTCGAAGAATCAAGAAAGCACATGAGGGTATTTAAAATGCAACATTATTGTGAAATTCCTACACCTAAAGGAACACTTAGAGGATTTTTTCATAAACCTAATCAAGACAAACATCCTGTTTGTTTGATTTTCCATGGTTTTACAGGACAAAAAACGGGAACAAAGTTTTCTTATGTACAATTATCACGTATGTTAGAAGCTAAAGGAATTGCTTCTTTTCGCTTTGATTTTTTAGGAAGTGGAGAAAGTGATGGGAATTTTGTGGATATGACTTTTCAAGATGAACTTTCTTGTGCCAGAGTTATTTTAGAAGAATGTTTAAAAATGGAAAATTGTACAGAAATCTATGTTTTAGGACATTCGATGGGAGGAGCTATTGCTAGTGAACTTGCTAAGCTTTATCCAGATGTAATTAAAAAAATGGTTTTATGGGCGCCAGCTTTTAATTTACCAGATGCGCTTCATTATTTAACAGGACAAGTTGAAAGAGCAAAAACTTATGATCATGGTGGGTATGAAATATCAGATGATTTTGTAGAAGATATTTTAAAAAGAGATTTTTATCAAGAATTAGATACTTATCAAAATGATTTACTTGTGATTCATGGAACAAAAGATACAACAGTTCCTTATGAAATCAGTAACAAATACATGAAATTATTTCATAAGGGAACAAAATTTATATCTATAGAAGATGGAAATCATAACTTTGATAAACTTTCAGATATTAAACAGGTTTTAAAATTAACTTTAGATTTTTTTGAATAATGTGTTTAGCACATTATTTTTTTATCAACAAATTCGTTGTAATATAATACTATACGTTGTATAATATTATTGTAAAAAGAATAGGAGGGCAAATATGATATTTAATACAGGGGCTGCTTTGTTAGACGCCATTGTTTTAAGTGTTGTCGCTAAAAAAGAAGAGGGAACGTATGGTTATAAAATTACCCAAGATGTGAGAAAAGGAATCGATGTTTCAGAATCGACACTCTATCCTGTCCTTAGAAGATTACAAAAAGATGATTGTTTAGAGACATATGATAAACAAATTGATGGTAGAAATCGAAGATATTATAGAATTACAGATAATGGAAAGAATAAATTAGAGATGTATAGAAATGAATGGATAAGTTATACAGAAAAAATTAATTCATTATTAAAAGGAGGGGATAATAATGAATAAGGAACAATTTTTAGATGAATTGGAAAAATTATTACAAGATATAGATTCAATAGAAAGAGATGAAGCACTTAATTATTATCGTGATTACTTTGAAGATGCAGGAAGTGAATATGAACAAGAAGTTATAGATGAATTAGGAACACCTGAAAAAGTTGCACAAACAATTAAAGAGGGACTTGATATAAATGAGCAAGAAAATGAAGAAGTAATTCATCATTATAATGAAAGAAATACACGTATATTAAGAGGAATCATTGTTGTTTTATTAGTTTTACTTATTTTACCAACAATTGGTGGTGTTGGTGGTTTAGTAGTAGCAGCGTTTGGTTTATTTCTTTCAATTGTATGTATCGGTATATTTGGTACATTTGGATTGTTATGTGCTTTAGTTGCTTTAGTTGTTGTTGCTATTAAAATGTTTATGGATGGTTTAATTGCTGGTGGTCTTATTTGTTTAGGTGTTGGTTTATTATTATTTTCTTTAAGTTATTTAACTTCTTTAATGACAGTCAGTATTTTTAAATATTTACCACAAGCATTTAGAGCACTCATTGATTTAGGTAAAGATATTTATAATAAGGTGGTGGGTTAATATGAAAATTTATAAATGTATTGCACTTGTAACATTAATTCTTGGTCTTGCTTTATGCGTTGGTGGTGTTTTGATGAATGGCTTAGATCAATTACCTGGTGAAGCACAAAAAGTAACGAATTATGTTAAATTTAAATCTTTTGGTAAAGCAAAAGATGTTAATTTGGAATTAGGCGTTGATGCTCATTGTAACCTTGATTTAGAATTATCAGCATTAAATGGTAAAATCGTTTATTATGATGGAAATACAATTAAAGTAGAAGGAAGTCATGTTAATAAAGATTATGATTTTAAATATAATGGACAAGTTGCAGATATTTCTTTTACGGGTGTAACTCATAAAAAAGAAACAAGCAAACTTACTTTATATATTCCAAGAAATATTCAATTTAATCACATTGATTTAGATATTGATGCCTCAAAGGTTACAATTGAAGATTTACAATGCAATCAATTAGAAATGGAAAGTGATACAAGTAAAGTAACAATCAAACATTTACTTGTTAAAGAAAATGCGGATATTTCTAATGATATGGGTGATTTAGAAATTTCTAATTTAGATACGTATAACTTAGATTTAGAAAATGATATGGGAAATGTATCTTTAGTGATGGCAGATACAAGAGATCAATATAAAGTGACAAAAGATGGTAGTATGAGTTCTGTTCATGTAAGTGATGTAAGTCAAGTTATAGGAAATAAAAATATTGATATCGATACAGATATGGGAAATGTAACAATCCATTTTAAGGGGGAATAATAATGAATAAAAAGTTATATCGTTCAACTAAAGATAAGGTATTAGCAGGGGTATGCGGAGGACTTGGAGAATATTTTGATGTAGATCCAACACTTGTAAGACTTGCTTGTGGTTTGCTTTGTTTATATGCAGGAACAGGACTTCTTGCCTATGTTGTTGCAGCGTGTATTATACCTGTAGATCCAAGATAGTTTTAGAATAAAAAATATTCGATTTTGTCGCATTATTTTGTTGACATTGATATTGTGATTTCATATAATTAAAAAGGTTTCATAGGCAAAAACCTTTTAAAGTCCCCGGTAAGGATAAACAAAGGAGAAAAGAAAAAGATGAGACAAACAACAATGGCAAATGCTGCCACAATCGAAAGAAAATGGTATGTAGTTGACGCAGCTGGACAAACATTAGGTCGTTTAGCTTCAGAAGTTGCTACAGTGTTAAGAGGGAAAAATAAACCTACTTACACACCACATGTTGATACTGGTGATTATGTAATCATTATCAATGCTGACAAAGTAGTTATGACAGGTAAAAAATTAGAAAACACTAAATATTACCGTCACTCAGGATGGTTAGGTGGTCTTAAAGTTAAGACAGCTAAACAATTCTTAGAACAAAATCCAACAGGATTTGTTGAAGCAGCAGTTAAAGGTATGTTACCACATAACACTTTAGGTAGAAAACAAGGAATGAAATTATTTGTTTATGCTGGTGATAAACATCCTCATGCAGCACAAAATCCAGTAGAAATGAAAGTGAAAGGGTAAGGTGAAAGATAATGGCAAACGTACAATATAGAGGAACAGGTAGAAGAAAATCTTCTGTAGCACGTGTTATCTTAACACCAGGTACAGGAAACTTCGTTATTAATGGAAAAGAAGCTAGAGAATATTTAGCATCAGACGTATTAAACATGATCGTTAATCAACCATTAGAATTAACAAACACTAAAGACAAATTTGATGTAACTGTTAATGTTTATGGTGGAGGGTACTCAGGACAAGCTGGTGCAATCCGTCATGGTGTTGCTAGAGCTTTATTACAAGCTGGTGACGATTACAGACCAACATTAAAAGCTGCAGGATTCTTAACTCGTGATTCACGTGTTAAAGAACGTAAAAAATATGGTCTTAAAAAAGCACGTCGTGCTCCACAATTCTCAAAACGTTAATTTATACGTTTATTCAGAGAAATTCACAAAAACTCAAATCGACAAAACCTTGTATTTATGGGGAAAAACTCGATTTGGGTTTTTTTCTTTTTTTGTAAAATAAAAACGGTATGCAACTTATATGCAACACGTATGCAACAAAGTTCTCACCACATATTCTCAAATATGCAACAAATTAATTGTTATATTCAGTTTTGAAATGAACTTGCATATTAAAATATGAAATGCTATAATTTGGTTGCAAGTTAGAGATCATTGTATCAATGCAAAAAGGTAAGGATGAGTCAGATCCTTACCTTTTTTGGAATTTTAGAGTGTTCTTAGCACTAGGTTCATTATCGTTTGAATATCTTGTCCAACCATTTGCATATGTAGTATACTAATACACCTGCCACGACAGATATTATTAAGTTAGAAATCACTGTATCACCTCCTTTCAGGGAGGACGATAACAAAGTAATTATATCAAATATTGTCGATAAAGAATATATTGAAAATAGTATAATTTAAAATAAAACGAAGGACTTAAAATCCTTCGTTTTTGCTTATCTGGAAAGTGTGTCTGGGATGATGATTGTCTGCTTTTTATTATTAGAATATTCGATAAGAATCTTATTATTTTTATATTGGATATTTGCAGTTTCATGATTCATATCTTTTATTTTAATTGTTTGATTATCAACAAGTTCAATTTCAAGTAAATCTGTTTCAAAATTCTTTTTGACCCATTGATATGCTTTAAATTGAGATACTGTCTTACAATGAAACATGCCACTCACTTCTTATACTTTCCGGATAGTAAATACTATTTACAGCATCAATCAATAATTTAATATCAATATGTGTATAAACCTTTTCAGTCAAGCTCATTGCTCCTTTATGTCCAACAATCATTTTTTGATATGTAGGAGATACTTTAGCTTCAGCTAATAATGAAATACATGTATGTCGACAACAATGAGGTGTTTGATCAAATCCAAGTTGTACCATTAATGGTAGAAAATAACTATCATAGTAATTTCTATATTTAAATCTTTTATCTTCTTCGGTGTGTAATAAATATTCACAATTTGAGGAATAATACCAGTTTTCAATAAAGGGGTAGATATAATCACTGATAGGAACTTTACGTATACCATTTTCTGTTTTTGATTTAATTACATCAAAATAATGGTCATCTAAATGAATATTTTCTTTTTTTAGTGATAACATTTCATCAATTCTAATACCAGTATAAATCAATATAAGAATAACTTGGTAATATTTATCATCTTTTAAAGACCATAATATATCAATTTGTTTTTTGGTAAATGCTTTTCTATCATACTTATTTGGGTTCTTATCACTATATTTACCGATATCCACATATTTTGAATAATCTTTTCCACAAATATCTAATTTCATTGCATAAGAATATAATTGGTTAAATAATATCTTTATTTTTCTTAAAGTTGGATAATTTTTACCACAACTATCAATTACATTCTGTAAATCTTTTGTTTTTAAATCTCTAAATTTTTGTTCAAATAAAACAGAGCAAGTATTATATGCTGCACGATAGCCGTTGATTGTCGATTTAGTAGCATCAGCATATTTTTCTACCGACCAATTATCATAGACTTCTCTAAATGTCATACTTCCATTTTCTAAATCAAAAGGACGTTCGTGATATTTAGCTAACATTTGCATACCTTCTTGTCTTGTTTTTGCGTATCCAATAATTGCATATTTTTGAATACTTTTACCTTTGGTTTCATCTAAAGCATAACCTGTGGTAATACGCACCATATAAGGTTTTCTTCTACGAGAAGCGTTACTCATTTTTGTAACACTTCCATAACTATTTGGTAATTTTAAATTTTTTGCCATCAAAGACGACCTCCTTATTTTGATATACATAAGCTTTTAGAAAATCTTTTCTTATATTGGATAGTAATTTTTCTCGTTCAATTTTTGTAATAAATTTATTGTTTTCAAATAGTACTTTTGTTCTGTTTTGAAAAAGTTGTTCACAAAAGCAATTGAGAACAAATAGTTTATTTTTATATTTATGACTATATTTGGATAGAAGATATTTAGATGGATGATGTTCTTTTAAATAATTGAGTTTTTCAGTAGCGTAGTAACCTAATGCAGGTTCAGCATCATCAAATATAGGATAATAAATATCTCCTATTTTCTTGTATTTAATTTCGTGTTTTATATTATCTTTCTCGATCATGTGTGTTCTTCTTTCTAATAGGATTTTCAAGTATGCGTTCTACTTCTTTTCTTCCTATTACTTTTTTTAGTTTGTTTAATTGCTTTTGTAATTTCATATTTTCATGAGTAAGAAACCCATTTTCCCTTTGTAAATAGTTAATGGTACCTCTTAAGGGACCTATTTCTTCATTCAATTGTTTTACTTCGCGATAAAGATGATTGTATTTGGTTATAACAACATCAATAATTTTTCTAAGTTTATTGATATAAGGTTCGATTATTTTATTTAAATAAGTTTTTGCGCTCATAAGTTTAGTTGGTTGAGGTATTTCCCATAGTTCTTCTTTGTTGATTTCGTTTGTCATTCTATAAAGTTCTTGTTCATTATCTTTGATTTCATATAATTTTGATTCAATTGCAGCATATTGTTTTTCAGAGGATTCAATACAAGAATCTAAATGATCTTTTTGTAAGCTTAAATAAGATATAGAATCTGTAAGTGATTCAACTTCCTTTTCACGTTGTTTTTTTTCGTAATTTAGAACACTTAAATGTTTTTCGTGTGTGCCAAGTATTAACCAATGAACATTGTATTTTTCCATTACTTTTGATAATTCTTGTTTTTCGGATGCAATCCATTGATTCCATTCAGTGTTACTACGACTACCACCCTTAAAACCTAATTGAGCAAGTGCTTGTTTAAGAGAAACACGTGTATCTAAACCACGCTTACTATTGGTGATAAAAGGTATGAAATCAATATGAAGATGCGGAGTTTCTTCGTCCATGTGCAAATGTGCCGAAAAGACAAATAGTGATGGATTTCTTTTTTGAAAGTTCTTCATATATTCATCAAGTATTATTTTGGCAAGTTCTCCTTCAGGAGATCTAGCATTTGTATCTTCACAATTCCCAATTTGAATAATGACTTCATGAAATGTTTTTTCTTGTTTACTTGTTCTTATCTTATTGTAGTAATCTTTAATAACACGATCTTTTCTTTTTTGTTTAGCATTGTATCTTTGTAAAGCTTCATCAAATAATCGATAATAGGCTGTATGAATATTCATATTTATATATTCAATATTTTGGCTGGTGCGTGATGGATCAACGTTGTTTGCAATGAATTTTCTACTATTATGATTTTGATTTCCTTTACCAAGCATTGCACTGATTGTTCGAGATAAATGATATTCATTCATTAAATAAGCCTCGCAGAGCGCAAAGCATCTTTTGTTTTTGACAAAAGTGCTTTTGCGTTACTTTCGCAAAAGTAACAAAGGCTATTTTTTAAAAGAAGATTGCAACATTGCAAGTATCTAAGGAGTCTGCAACCTTGCAATGTTAATTTAATTTCCAATACCATGATTTACCTTCTTTGAATGATTGAACTTTTAATTCAGCCTTTGCTTGATCAAGCGTTCTTTTTGAAAAATTCAAGTTTTTTCCTTTTTCATACATTTCACTTGCTTTAACGGGAGAGTAAGCTAATGTTTCTTGAAGAAATTCTTTTGCTCTATCTTTATCCGTTAATTTTTTAAATCCATCGAGTAATTCATCAACATCAATTTCATATTCACCAATCCATTTAAAACCTTCATCATCAAATTTGAATGCAAATGGTTTGCCTCTTTGAGCAAGACTTGATTTATCTTGCACAACAGCTCTTATACCATTTTCATTTTTTAATTCACCACAAATAAGAACACTACGAGCAGCTGCAGGAATATCAATGCTTCCTAAATTACGATAAGAAGATTTACTTCCTTTACCTTTATTCATATGTCCTACTAAAACAATAGCAACTTGATGTTTTTGAGCAATTGTCATTAGATTCTTCAATAATGGTCGCATTTCATTGGCTCTATTCATATCAACTGTTTGTCCAATGTATGCTTGTATTGGATCAAGAACTAACAACTTTGCATTTTCTTGAATAATTGCTTGTTCGATTCTTTCATCTAACATGGTAAGTGAACAATGATCTTCTTTGATAAAAACGATATTATTAAAATCAACATTTTCAAATTTTTCTAGACGAGGTTTAATTGTATCTTCATAGCCATCTTCAGATGTTTGATAGATAACAGTTATTGGCTCGTGTTTAACGTTTTTTTCTTCGGTAGGTAAGGGAGAACCAGTAGACAGCAAACCAGCAAGATAAAGTACAAGCATTGTTTTTCCACTTCCTGGATCTCCTTGAATTATGGTTAACTTACCGAAGGGAATATAGGGATACCATAACCACTCAACATCAGTACTTTGTACTTCAGATAAGCGCGTTATTTCTAATTCAACCATCTAAATATTTCCCTTAAAATAACCAGTTTCTTCCCATACCTTTTTATCGGGACAGTAGTAATTGAATTCTGATGAATTATCTCTTTTCATTGCATAACCAAATTTCAAAATACCTTTTTGTAAGCCAATACGGATAAATTGTGCATCCTTTCCAATGGCTTTTGAGAGTTCCATAATAGGAACGTTTCTACCAGTAAATTCTGGTAATTCAATAAATACTCTATTTTCTTCTTTCATATTCACATTCCTCCTTTAAAAAGAGTATTAAATTGTGAAAGAAAGTTTGTTATAATGTACAAGAAAGGGCATTATGAAAACAGTTCTTTCACAATACATAAGAGTTCATTAAGCAAAGTTTGGTCGCGGAGTTTAATGAACTTTTTATATAGACTAGTAAGTGCGAAATTAAAATCGCAAATACTAATCCACAACATCAATATAACACTCAGGTATAGTATTTGCAATACAAAATAAAAAAATATTGTACTTTATGTATAATTAGAAAATAAAATAGGATATAATGAAGTTAGAAAGGAAGAGTGATAGAATGGCTTTTTGTGATTTTGTAAAAGAATTACGAGAACAAAATAATTTAACACAAGTGCAACTTGCGGATAAATTAGAAGTCAATGTAAATACAATTAAACAAATTGAAGCAAATAAAATTAAAACACCGAGTAACAGAGTTTTAGATAAGTTTTGTGAATATTTAAATGAAGATAGATTAACTGTTATAAATAAAATAATATTTAATAAAACTTATTGTGAAGATGACTATCTTAATGAACAAAGTGATGTTCTCTCAAAGTATATGTCTTATCTATATTTACAAGGGTGGAATATTGATATTGTGCCCGCAGTTTATCATACAAGGGATATTGGAAAGTTGGTATATGCTGGACAATTAACAAAAAAGAGAGAACCTAACAATAAAATTGTTGTTGCATCAATAGGAGCGGAATATGATGAAAATGTTGATCATATATCTAATGATGAAGCCATTTATTATATTACATCATCAATGGCAGCATTTTTTTGTATTGATGAGATTAGTTTAAAAGGAATACATATAGTTTTTGATGCACAAAGATCAAGTCATGTAAGTTTATTTAATATATTTAAGAATTTAAAATTAAATAAAATTCCATTTAATTATCAAATGATTTTATTTGATTCCAAAAATGGAACTCTAGAAGATAAAAGAGATTTAAGAAATTAGATAATGTAACTGGTTTTATGATTAAGGTTTGATGAAAGTTAGGAGGAAAAATATAGTGGAAAAATCTATAGACTGTGTTGAAGAAAAATTAATTATTAATAAGCCTCTTTTACAAATGTACGGACATTTCATTAAGATTGAATGCAATGATATTATTTTATATGAAGGCGAGATAGAAAAATATAATTCTATTGATATAAAAGCTAATAATAGTATTTGTAGAATTAATTTATACATAATGGTAGATGGAGATTACTTATTTTTTGATAAATATTTTATACAAAAAAATATTCTTAATATTGATTCGAGAAGTATAGAAAAATTTTATAATATATTTTTTAGAAAAGTTGAGGAATATATAAATGATTGATTTAGATTTATTAAAAGAAATAGATAAAAAAGATTTTACGAAGATATTTGACTTTTTAGATAAAAATTTTTTGAAAAGAAAATTAATAGAGTATGGAAAGAAGCAAATGAAAGGATCAAAATACTATATTGGAAATAGAATGGGATCTTTTTGGAATGGATTTAGCAAATTAGATAAAATTCCTGATATTAAAATAAAAACATTTTATAAAGAAGAAATAAGAAAGGGGAATGTTGAAGTAATTAAGATTTTTAATGATGCTATTTTACATAAATTAAATTTATCTGATCAAAGTGGTGATATTGATACGAAAGAACTACAAAGTAGAATATCAGTATTAAATAATTCAGAAGTAGCAACGATATTATTTCAATTATTTAAAATTGACAGTGACATTACTTATGAGCAATATATTTTCAATAAAAATGAAATTATAAAGCAATATGAAGAGAAAATAAGAGAAAATGAAGAATTATATAATCGTACTATAGCTGACATGAAAGATAAAAATGAAGATGAAATAAAAAAAGTTAGTATTTTAACTAAAGATATAGAAGAAAAAAATAAAATTATCAATGAATTGAAAATTGAAAATGAAAAATATATTAATCAGTATAAAGAACAATTAGAAAAAAATAATTTTATTTTAAATAGTCTATCTACTAGAAAAAGAAGCATAGATGATATTGTGAACAGTATATCAAGTATTATAGAAGAAAAAAATATTGGAAATATATCCCAATTGAAAGAATCATGTTTAGAATTATTAAAAAATAATGTGGTAAATTTTTCTAAAGATGAAGATATAACAGATAATTTGGTAATAGAATATATTATAATAAAATTGATGGAGGAAATTAAAAATGGATATGCAAATGATAAAAGATAATTTAAAAGAACTAGAACTAAAGAAAAGATACCTTTTGTGTAAATATGAATCTGCATTTGATATAAATAACTTTGTTCAGGTTGTATTGAGAATAAAATGTGATGAACCTGATTATGTTATATCAAATGAATCACATTTTGATAACTATTCTAGGGATAACCGTACATATGTTAAAGCTGATTCTTTTAGTAAATTTGTAAAAAATGATATGGATGAAGAACTTTCTAACAAACCATTAAATGAACAAATAGAATTATTAGGAACATATTTAAAAGATAAATTAATTGTTGTAAATCCTTATTATTATTTTAAAAGTGATAGTGAAGATGGTGAAAAATTTTATAAAAATGGGACTGTTATAAAAGTTATTCCATGTGATGAAGAAATAAATCACGAATATTTTTGCGTTCCAGAAATTCCCAACCAAAATTCTTTTGATAGTTTTAAAAGCTATGATGAATTTCCGCTACCTCTTGTATCAAAAGAATTAATAGGTATGCCGAATTATTTATTTTATAATCAAAAAATATATAAAGTGGAAGTCGAAGCATCAAGCTCGAATGATACATATTGGAAAGCAAAAGATAATACTATCAAAGAATTAAATGTAAATTATTCGACAGCAGTATGGAAAAATCAGATTATTGATTGTAATAATGGATTTGTATTTATAGATAAGACGTTGATATTTACTTCTAAAATCATTGATTTCAATGTTTCTAATATTCAATCAAAATCGATTCAGAATAAAGATACTGATGAAATTAAATATGAATCTTCTAAAGCTGGAAAAGCAATGCAAGATTTTTTTGAATTTACAAAAGAAAATAATTTATGTTATTCACTTAATGATATATATAATTTTTATACATGTGTTTGTGCATCTCAACTAATTATATTGGCTGGAATGTCTGGAACAGGTAAAACTAAATTACCGTTAAAATTTGCTGAATATTTTAATATGACAGAAGATAATAAAAAACTTTTGTTTGTCCCTGTTTCGCCATCCTTTACTGAACCCTCTGATATTCTAGGTTTTTTAAATCCTAATAATGGTTTATATACTTCATCTGAAACAGGATTAGTAGAATTTCTGAAACACGCTGAGGAAAAACCAGATGAAATGCACATGGTTATATTTGATGAGATGAATTTAGCTCAAATTGAATACTGGTTTGCTCCATTTATTTCTATTCTTGAAAAAGATTTGGGAGAACGAAAATTACGACTATATAGTAAAGCTCAAAGGTGTATAAATGATGATAAATATACTGATCTAATTGAGATTAAGAATAATATTATATTTGTTGGAACAATAAATTTAGATGAAACTACGAAAAATATTTCAGATAGGTTATTAGATCGTTCTTTTATCATCAATTTAAAAAAAGAATCTTTTGTAAACTATAAAACTCAACAATCTGGTCGTCAGCAAAAAAATGACTTAAAAAATTTTGAGGAAGATTTCAAAATTTTTATGCCGGAAGATAGTAGTTATAGTGAAGATTATATATCTAGTTTTAGTAAACAAGAATTGGAATTTTTTGATAGAATCCATACAGAATTAAATAAAGTGGATTCACAAAAAGGAGTTTCGTTTAGGTGTGTAAAAAATATCGCTTTATATTTAAAAAATAAGCCAGAAGAATTGGACAAAAATAGAGCTTTTGATTATGCGTTTAAACAAACTGTAATGAAAAAGATAAATGGAAGTATTGAAAGTATTGGGGAGTTTATAGGTAGCACTATTGATAATAATAATGTTGTGGATGGAATTTTAATTAAATTATTTGATGAATTTTCTGAAATTAGTGATTTTACTGAATGTAGAAATGAAGCTAGAAATAAAGTTTTAGAGTTAAAGAAATATGGATATGCAAGATAAATTGATAATCAATTATAGTTTCAGACATTATGAGAAAGAAATAGATCTTCAACATATAAAGAATGGAGAAATACTATTTACTTTTAATGAGTATGAGCCAATAGAAATAACACTATTTTCAGAAAAAATATTGGTTGAAATAGAATGCTTGAGCTATCGTAAAGATAAAGAAACTATTTTTTGTGAAGATAACGTCTTAAAAATGACGTCCGGTGAAAGTTACTTCATTTCATCATCAGATAATAAAGAAGAAATAGGGTATATTCCTTCTAAATATCAAATTAATTTTCAAATAAATGGCACAAATATAAATTGCTTATTTGAGGTAAGATATAATAATGAATTACAAGAAGAGGGAATGGACAATATTATTGAAATGATAAATAATTATATTAATGGTTTATCAATAGATTTTTTTAGAAATTCACCTATTAACAATATTCGGTCAACTGAAGTGATGTCAAAATATTATATGTATGAAATCTTAAAAAAATATGAAAAAAGAATTCCGTTTGCTTGTGATAGTATTTTATCAAATTTAAGATCTAATATCGAAATAACTTACAAAAACGAGAAAATAGAAAAGAAACAAAATTATGTTACAATTAAGAAAAATATATTGAATAAAAACAAAACAAGTTATTATAACGTAAAAAAAAGTATTACATTCAATAACGAAGGAAATATTCTATTAAAAAAATATCTGTTAGAAATAATAAAGATTTTAAATAGAAATTATTTAGATCTTGATTATGAATTAAATGAGAAATATGCAAAACGTAAAGAATTGGAACAGGAAATTAATATTGAACGTTATCGTTATGTTGAAAATGCAAAATCTATAAGTAGTAAAAATTTTATTCAAAATCATATTAAAAGTTTAAAATCACAAAATGAAAATAATGATCAATGGATATTAAAACTTTTATCTTGGAAAAAATCATATGAAAAAGTTAAATATCATTTAAATCATTTGTTACAATCTAGCGAATTAATAGATATAAATATTGCTAATAATCAGATATTGTTTTCAAATATTTTTTATACAAATACAAATTATCATTTCTTTAAAGAAATGTATGATACATTAAATTTAAGATTATCAAGTAAAAGAAAATTCAATAATTCCGAATTGTTTACTGATAAGAAATCATATACTTTATTTGAAATATATGGATTCATATTATTGCAAAATATTTTAAAGGAATTAGGGTTCTATTTGATAAATGATTTGAAGACAGATGTTTTTAGCTTTGATTCTGATACAATTATGCATTATACAGATGGAAATTTATTTGTAGATATATACTATGATCATTTTTGCAATAGATACGATGCATCAGATGACAATGAAGTGGTAAGTATTAATAGTAAAAACTGTAAACCTGATTATATTATTGTATTCTTTGACAAAGATCATAATTTTAAAGATATGGTTATTGTAGAAATGAAGTATAGGAGATTAGTATATATGGCTCCTAGTATAAATCAAACAACTGAAACTGATACTACAATTGACGATTATAGTCAATTGGTGTATTGTGTTTCTAAAAAAGATACTATTTTAAAAAGACCACCGGGTGCGGGGGCAGTTGTAGTAATTTTATATCCTTCAATTGATGAAAAAATATTTAAGCGAAATTTAGGTGAGTTCATAGGGATAAATGCGCAATTAAATTTTGAAGATAGTTCTGCGTATAATAGAATAAAAGATATAATTTTCTCGAAAATAAACAAGATATAAATATGTGATTAATAAGATTTTAATGTAATTAGAATTACATAATTGATATAGGTTAAGTGGTTTTGTTAATACATCTTGAAAGTGATAAAATTGTAGGAAATTTCTTGCTTTTTAAGAAGTTGGAGTCTAAGATATTAGCGGTAATATTTTTAGAGCTGTTTAAAGAAGTATTTGAACTTTGTAAGAAGTTAGAATGCTTCTTTTTCTTTTAAGAAAAAGTAGTATAATTGGAATAAGAATAAGATAAATTTTAATTTGTGAAGAAAGATTATAAAATACAATATATTGTGTAAGAGGTAGTTATATGGAGAAAAAATTTCGAAAAGTAGTAGTCATATTCATAGATATCCTAGGTTCACAAAGCAGAGTGGATTTTAATGAATGGTATAATGTTATGAGTATCTTTAGTAGAATGATAGAGCACGAAAAAGAATATGATAGTAATCATCCATGGACTGTTTACAAAAGGGAAACACATGTTTTTTCAGATTGCGCATACATTATTTATGACTATAAGGATAATATTGAGGATGGTCGAAAAGATATGTATGAATTAATGGGTGTTGCATGCTATAACACTGAAAAAGTGTTATATGAATTTTTAAAAAATGGGTTTGTTGCTCGTGGTGCAATTACGTATGGCGATTTATTTTATGATAATGAAAAGAATATTTGGTTTGGACCAGCGATGAATCGTGCTTATTTTTTAGAATCGAATCAAGCGATATTTCCTAGAGTTATTATAGATCCTGAATACGCAGAAAAACTGTTTGAATTTAACGAGAATAAATATCGTAGTAATAATGAACAAAAAATGTTTAATGGTAAAATTTTGTGCCGTGATGAGGATGGTTTCATATATTTAAATTATTTGAACAAAGGAAAAATAGGTATAATAAATCAAATGGAATATATGAATGTTGTAGAAGCTGCTCTTCAATTGTGTGATATGGAAAGAAACAAAACAAGAAAAACAGAAAAAATGCGACAATCTATAAAAATCAAATATGATTGGTTGGAAAAGTATTTGTTGATCCCTAATAATATGTTGTAAATTGTAAAACAAATACCTGTTTATAATATTCTTATAAGAATTAACAGAATGTTATTTAATTTTAGTAGTGAACAAGGTGTTTATGTAGTTTTCGCAATGCAACTCATATGCAACAAAATGGCTTAAATCCCCTTACTTTATAAGGATTTGTAGTTCTCAAAACGTTAATTTATACGTTTATTCAGAGAAATTCACAAAAACTCAAATCGACAAAACCTCGTATTTATGGGGAAAAACTCGATTTGGGTTTTTTTGTAAAATGAAAATGAGTACAATGTTTACTATGCTTTGAAATGAACTTGCATATTAAAATATGTAATGCTCTAATTTGATCGCAAATTAGAGAACAATTGCATCAAAACGAAAAGGTAAGGATGAGAGAGATCCTTACCTTTTCTAACTTTTAGAGTTAGTTGTTTTGAAAAACAAAGCATTTATGAATATAATATAATTCAATACCTTTGTGCGAATTTAGTTTTATTATTTTCCAGCTACGCAACCACTATCAACAGGAAGTACAACACCGTTTATAAAAGATGATGCATCTTCACATAAGAATACTGCAGCATTAGCAATATCTTCTGGCTTTCCTAAATGACCACTTGGATTTGATTCTTCTGCTTGTTTATAAGCATCGGGAGCGATTTCTTTGAGTGAATTTACTAATTCAGTTTCGATAGTTCCTGGTGCGATAGCATTAATAGTAATATTAGATGTTGCGTAATCAAGAGCAGCTGCTTTTGTAACACCTACAACACCATGCTTAGCTGCACAATAAACTGAGTTTCCTTTGATTCCTAATAATCCAGCACCAGATGTCGTATTGACAATACGCCCAAAACCATTTTCTTTCATTATTTTTATTTCTTCAATCATACAATTTGTAACAGCAATTAAACAAATTCCAATTACTTTATTAACTTCTTCACTGGTACATTCATCAAGTGGCTTTGCCGGAATACCAAATCCTGCATTATTCATAGCATAATCTAATTTTCCAAATTGTTCTTTTATCCATACATAGGCATTTTTGATTTCATCAATATCAAATAAATTAACATGTTTATAAACAACTTTTTTTCCTTGATCACATAATTCTTTTGCTAAAGTTTCTCCTTTATCATCCTGAACATCAAAAATAATAACTTGGCAACCTCTATCAGCAAACATACGAACCATACCTTTTCCAATTCCACTTGCTCCACCAGTAACTAATACAACACGATTTTCCATTTTTCTACCTCCAAATATTTGATTATATATAAATTATAATTTATGGAGTAACTCTATAGTCAAGGATGGCTTATTTATCTAATTTAGGTACATTATCTTCTAAAAATACACAAAATTGAAGAAATAAATCTTGTATGATATAATTTTATATCAATAAAACATTGGACTAACTTTAATGTTAAGGAGATCATATTATGAAAATTAGTGAAGCTGCTAAATTGTTAGGCATATCTACAGATACAATACGTTATTATGAAAAAGAAGGAGTGATTTATCCAAAAAGAATAAGTCAAAACAACTATCGTGATTTAGATAATAAAGATGTTATTTCATTATTAGCATGTTTATATAATCGAAAGATAGGGTATTCTATGAAAGAATCAGTAGAGTATGTTGAAGGTATACCTGTTTCTAAAGTAACGGATATTTTAAATAATAAAATTTGTGAATTAGAATCAGAAGTAAAGGAAACTAAAAATCTTATAGATTATTTAACAACTTTAAAGGTTGAGTCAGAAACAGATTTTTATAATATTGGGAACTATTGGATCACTGTTGAACCTAAATGTTATTTATTACCTTATGCGAAAATTTCTCAATCAGAATTTTGTTTTACTAAAGATGATCCAAGATATTATGCAAAATTATTTGAATATCTCCCATTCATTAGTCAAGCACAAGTAACAGATGTAAAACAATATGATTCTTCACAAAGTGTAACAGAGTGGTTTTTTGTGATACCCGAAATTATTTATAATCAACTTCCTCAAGAATTTTTAAAAGATGCAAGAGTTATGCCAAGACAACATTGTTTAAATACAGTTGTTATTAATGAGAACTGGGAATATCCAAATACTGAGATTTTTAAAGATCTATCGATTTATTTAAAAAAACGTAATATTAAATCTTGTGGAATTGCGACAGCAACTTATCCAAATTACTATTTTCAAGAGAACGGTAAAAAAGTACGTTATGCAAAAGTTAAAGTACCTATAGAATTGAAATAAATAGTTGAATAGATAATATGAAAAATATGTAGACTTTATAAAAGTGTGCATATTTCTTTTTTTGTTTTATAATATGAATATATTTAGAAAAGGAGAAATTTTATGAAAAAGAAATATGAGGTTCTTTTTTATATTGATAAATTATCTACAAAAAAAGATCAAAACGATCCCTCTAAAATGGTGTTTTCAACAAAAGAATTAGCAAGTCATTTAAATATTCAACGTTCTAATTTATCAGCTATTTTGAATGAATTAGTTAGAGAAAATAAATTAGAAAAAATAGCTGGGAGACCGGTACTTTATAAAATACATAATAAATTAGATGAAGACGATTCTATATTTAATCAACTAATAGGATTTAATGGAAGCCTTGCTAAGTCTATTCAAGATATTAAATCAACACTTTTATATCCTGGTAAAAAACCGGTTATTTTATTGTCAGGGGAAAGTGGTACAGGTAAAAGTTTACTTGCTAAAAAAATATATGAATTTTCTAAAGAAAAAGGCCTAATTAATGAAAATGGTCAATTAGTGAAACTAAATTGTAAATACTTTATGAATGATGAAACTATGATTAAGAATTTATTTATTGATTATGGAAAAGCTGCTTTAGAAAAGGCGAAAAACGGAATGGTTTATTTTGATAATGTTCATTTAATACCAGAAAAATATAAATCAATTATATATGATTTAATTGAAATGAGTTCACTAAAAGAAAATAACTTTATGGTTGTTTTGTCATCGGATTGCTTTAATGAAAATGATTTAAAAAGTAATGCTCTCGATAATATATCAATAAAAATTGATTTGCCTTCTTTAGATAAAAGAGGATTGGTTGAAAGGATGGAATTAGTTCAGGGATGTTTTAAAAAAGAAGCAAGAAAAATAGATAAGTCGATTGTTATAGAACCTGAAACATTAGAATGCTTATTACTTTATCATTGTAAAAATAATATAAAACAACTTGTAAACGATATTTCTAGTGCATGTTCACATGCTTTTTTGAAAAATTTAGATAATAATTCAAATGTCTATGTCTATCTTGATGATTTTCCAATCTATGTAAAAAAAGGCTTTATTTTTTATAAAGAAAAATCGACAGAGATAAATAGACTTATTTCACATGATTTTTTATATTATTATTCAAAAGATTCTATTGAAAAAATAAAAATAAAGGAAAGTACTTCTGCTGTTTATGAACATCTTGAAAAACAAGATACATCATTAGTTGATAAATCCCTTTTGTTAAAAAATAAATACAATCAATTAATATCAAGTTATAGACAATACATTGATAAAGAGAAAATAAATGAATTGAATATTAGTAAATATATTCCACAAGAAATTATAGATATTGTAAAAGAATTCTTAGATAGTTCATCACAAAAATTAAAACGAGTTTTCCCGCAAGAAGTCTTTATTGTTTTATCTCTTCATTTAACAAAAATAATAAATAATAAGCAAAATGAACAAATTAATTTTGATTTAAATCAAATAGTAAATAAATATCAAGAAGAATATATACTAAGTTTAAAATTAATAGAACATTTAGAAAAGAAATATAAAATAGATATACCGTTAGATGAAGCAATAACTATTGTTTTGATTTTACTTTTGAATCAATTAAAAGAAAGCGAAAATAAACCTGTATTGTTAATTGCTATGCATGGAAAAAACGTAGCAAGTTCCCTTACTAATGTTGTTAAACAAATGTCAAATAGTAATAGTGTTTATTCATACGATCTTTTATTAGAAAAGAAAATGCAAATGGCTTATGAAGAAATGAAATCATTGATTGAAAAAATTAATAGAGGTAAAGGTGTATTACTTATCTATGACATGGGTTCTGTAAAAATTATGGGTAAATTGATTTCTAAAGAAACAGGTATAGATATCCGCTTTATTGCTGCACCTTCCACAATGATTGCTTTAGAAACCGTAAAAAAGATGAGCAGCAATGATGATTTAGATGATATTATGTCTGAATTAGAACAAAGTTATCAACATTATTTTCCATCAATTGTTGAAAACTATCATCGACAAAAAAAGAAAAATGTTATTATCACTTTATGTATGAATGGCGAAGGTGGTGCTATACAAATAAAAAAATACCTAGAAGATTCATTAGAATTACAAGATATTGATATTGTTCCATTATCAATGAATAATCATAAAGAATTATTGTTAAAAATTAATGAATTGAGAAAATCGTATAATATTTTATGTACAATGGGATCATTTGATCCTCAATTATATGGCATTAAATTTATATCTGTAACTCAATTATTTAATACACCATTAGATAAATTATCACTATTAATTTCAAGTTCTAATCAAGACATTGTCATTAAAAAGAAAATAAAATATTCATTAATATTTAAAAATATTGAAAAACAAGCACCGAATATTGATATTGATATTTTGAAAAAAGTATTACCAGAATTTATTCAAGAATTAGATTGTCAATATCAATTATCCTATGATAAAAAGATAGGTCTTATTATGCATCTTAGTGGTGTTATCTGTAGCTTGGTTGATAATGCACCGATTCCTAAAAAATATAATTATAAAAATATAATTTCAACACATAAAAAAACATACGAATATTTATATGATTTAGTAGAAATGATAGAAGAACCTTTTCATATTCAATTTTCTGATTCTGATATTGCAAGTTTAATTACGATTATTAAAGAAATTTAATACTTATTTTAATAGCTTATTGTAAAGTAAGCTATTTTTTATTTATTAGTGTATAAAGTGTATAAAAAATATTTAAGAGTAATAAAAAGATAAATAATTTTATTGCTTGTAAATAAACAGTTTAACGAAGAAAATAAATGATAAAGAAGAAAAAGTGTATAAATTAAAAAAATAGTGTATAAATGAAAGGAAAAGAGATAAAATATGCTATTTGAATAAAAAGCGGTTACATTTTATACTACAGTTGCTAAGTAAAAAGGAACAAATGATCGATCAAATATTCAATTTACTTGATATTAGCAAATTTAAAGAGAGGGAAGATTTATGAAAATATTATTAATGTGTGCTAATGGTTTATCAACTGGTATTTTAATGAATAAGATGAATCAATGGGCAGAACAAAATAACGAAGATTTAGAAGTTAAAGCAATTCCAATTGATGATTATTTAAGTGTTTATAAAGATTATGATGTCTTATTAGTGGGACCACAAATGAGATATAAAATTAAAGATGTTCAAAAAGCAGTAACTGATCGACCTTCAGCTGTTATTAATCCTTCAGATTATGCTTTAGGGAATGTTGAAAATATTATAAAAGAAGTAAAAAGAATGATAAAGGAGGGGAAGTAAATGGATAAGTTTATGCACTTTGTTGAAGATAAAATGTCTCCAATCGCTGATAAGTTAGGTGAACAAAGACATTTATCTGCAATGCAAAAAGGTTTTATGACAGTATTACCATTAATCTTTGTTGGGGCAGTATTTATGGTTATTGCTAATCCACCAGTAACTGCAGACATGGTTAAATCTGGTGGTGTTTGGTCAATTTTTTCTGGATGGTTTAATTTTGCTACTAAGTATAAAATGGCTATTTTAGTTCCATACAATATGTCAATGGGATTATTGGCGTTAGCAGTTACCTTTGTTATTGCTGATAATTTAGCAACTTCATATTCAATGAAAGGTATTACTAATGGTTTAACTGCACTTGTTGTTTTTCTATTAGTTGCAGCACCAGCAAATTATTTAGCTTTAGCGGATGGAACAACTCCATTATTAATGAATTGTACATATTTAGGTGCACAAGGATTATTTACTGCTATTATTGTTGCTTTATTAACAGTAGAAATCACAAGATTTTGTGAAATACACAATATTACAATTCGTTTGCCAGAAATTTGTCCTCCAGCATTAACAAATTCGTTTAGAACAATTGTACCTATGGTTATCAATGTTTCTATATTCTATATTTTAAGTTTATTAAGTAGTAATTATTTAGGAATGTCAATTCCAGCGCTTATTGAAAAAGTTTTAGCAACACCAGTTGCAGCAGTTAACTCTGTTCCTGGTTCAATATTCTTATGTGCATTTATGTTGTTATTATGGTGTTGTGGAGTGCATGGACAAATGGTTACCATGGCACTTACTGCTCCAATTACAACAGCAGCTTTTACAGCAAATGCAGCATTAGTTGCAAAAGGACAAGCACCAATTTTTCATCCTATCTTTATGACATTAGGTATTGGTTTTTTAGGAGGAACAGGAAATACTCTTGGACTATGTATTTTATCTTGTTGGAAAGCAAAATCACAACAATTAAAAGCTTTTGGGAAAGCAACAATTGTGCCTAGTATTTTTAGAATTTCAGAACCAGCATTATTTGGAGCACCAATTATGTTTAATCCTGTATTAATGCTTCCTTTCATCGCTAATGGATTAATCGTAGCCATTCTTTACTGGTTAGCATGTTCATTTGGTTTATTGACAGCACCTTATTTATTAATTAGTGGGACTTATCCTGTTTTCCTAAGTCTATTTGTTTATTGTTTAGACTGGAGAGTGTTTATTTTTATTGCTTTAATGATTCCATTAACATTAGCTATTTGGTATCCATTCTTTGTAGCTTATGATCATTCTTTATGCAAGAAAGAAGAAGCTGCAAAATTAGCTGAGGAGGAAGCATAAAGTGAGAACCTTACCAAAAGATTTCTTATGGGGTGGAGCAATAGCTGCTAATCAAGTAGAAGGTGGCTATAATGAAGATGGTAGAGGTCTTGCTAACATGGATGTAGTTCCAAATGGAAAAAATCGTTTTCAATATATGTTTGGAAATGTACAAGATTTATCTTTTAAAGAAGATGAAAAATATCCGGTTTTAAATGGGATAGATTTCTATCATCGTTATAAAGAAGATATTGCATTATTTGCGGAAATGGGATTTAAGGTTTTAAGATTATCTATTTCATGGTCAAGAATATTTCCTCGAGGGGATGAAGAAAGACCGAATGAAAAAGGATTACAATTTTATGATGATGTTTTTAAAGAATTAAAAAAATATCACATTGAACCTTTAGTAACGATTTCTCATTACGATTTTCCACTTTATTTAGTAAAAGAATATGGTGGTTTTAAAAGTAGAAAAATGGTTGATTTCTATAAGAAATATGCAACAGTTTTATTTAAAAGATATAAAGGTATTGTACATTATTGGCTTACCTTTAATGAAATTAATGATACATTAATTTTGCCTTATTTATCAGCAGGTGTTGTTATTGATCCAAATGAAGATAAAGAACAACAGTTATATAATGCAGCTCATCATATTTTATTAGCAAGTGCGTGGGCAGTAAAAATTGGTCATGAAATTGATCCAACAAATAAAATTGGGAATATGTTTGCAGGAGGTACATGGTATCCATATACATGTCATCCTCAAGATGTATTTGCAACAATTACAAAAAATAGAGATGCATTCTTTTTCTGTGATGTACAGGCGAGAGGGTACTATCCATCATATAAATTAAGAGAATTAGAAAGAAAAGGAATAACTATTCCATTTGAAGATGATGATAAAGAAATTCTTAAAAATAATACGATTGATTTTCTTTCATTTTCATATTATGCAACACATGTTGTTAGTGGTGACGAAAAACTCAATGAAGAGATTAAAAATAATCCCCTTGCTACTTTAAAAAATCCGTACTTAGGTGAAATTTTATATAAAAGACAAGATGATCCAATGGGTTTACGTAATACATTGAATATGTATTATGATCGTTATCAAAAACCATTATTTATTGTTGAAAATGGTACAGGAACAAATGAAGTATATGTCGAAGGTAAAGAAATCAATGATGAAAGACATATTGAGTATTATCGAGAACATATTAAAGCATTAAAGGATGCTGTTATTATAGATGGCGTTGATTTAATGGGATATACAACATGGGGATGCATTGATTTATTAAGTGCTTCATCTTGTCAAATGTCAAAAAGATATGGATTTATTTATGTAGATTTAGATGATGAAGGCCATGGAACGATGAATAGATATCGAAAAAAATCGTTTTATTGGTATAAAAAAGTCATTGAAACAAATGGCGAAGATCTAGATTAGTTTTATAATTTTTCTTCCTTAATAATATATAAAACTGAATAATAGAGGATATCATACGAATAAGTATGATATTTTCTTTATATAAAAGCATTTAATTTACAGGATAAGTTTTAAATAGTATATTTGAGTAGCTTTTGTAACGAAACTTGTATGCAACAAAATCATCTAAATACCCTCATTTTATAAGGAATTGGAGTTCTCAAAACGTTAGTAATAACTTTTATGAGATATCTAGAGAAGTATTTGAACTTTGTAAAAAGTTTGAATACTTCTTTTTCTTTTATAATGGACGTTATAATATGATTGTATAAAAGAGGTGTATTTATAATGAAAATCAAACAACAAAAACAAGTAAAATCATATTTAATCGAAGAATTTGGTCCAAATAAAGGAAATGAAATATTTGATAAACAAGAAAAAGAACTTTATAAAATTATTAAAAAAACAAAAGATAAAACAGAAAATCAAATGAAAACACTTATTCAAACAATTCTACCACGAATTGCTTTATATAAAGTCTTATTGAACGAAGAATTTTCAAAAGAAGATGTCTATCAATATATGAGAAAATATATGATTGATAAAATTGCAGCCAAAAAACATGCATCTACAGCTAAAATGGAATTAGTGCCTGGGTTTTATAAAATTTATAGTTTTATTTTTTTAAAAATCATGCGTACAACAGATTTACAAGAAAACACTCAAAGCTATGGTAAAGATTATTATGATGTTACGATTACTAAATGTTTATGGCATACAGCATGCAAGGAAAATGGCTGTGAAGAGTTGTGTCATTTGTTTTGTGATGTGGATGATGTGACTTATGGTGGTTTAAAAAAGATTGGATTTACGCGTACAAAGACTTTAGGTTATGGTGGAGATTGTTGTAATTTTCATTTCTTTAAGAAATAGATGATGTGATTTTATGGATTTAAAAAATATTGAATTCATTGAAAAAAATAAACCAGCAATTGATGAAGATATTCATTTAGTAAATAATCAAATAAAGGGTATATTGCCAGATGTCTATAAAGAATTTTTAAAAATAACAAATGGTGCGGTATTAAATGAATATGTTTTTTATAGTACAAAAGAAATGATAGAAATGTACAAATGTCATGATTTTTCTAATAATATGCCAGAATATATAAGTATTGGTAATGATAATGGAGACTGGGAACTTGTTATAAAGGCAACAAAAGATGCTACATTGTGTGGCTTTTTAGATGCAGGATCAATTGGTATTTCTGATCCTGATGAATGGTTTGATTTTAGATTATGGATAAATGAGGGATGTAAGATGTTTGAAGAAGATGATAATAGTTATTTAGGGAAAGTATATATTATAAAATTACCAAAAGAAAAATTAAAATTTTTAGCTGAAACTAAAAGAATATTTTCATAAGTACAGGTCTTCTTTATAAAAAGGTCAATACTCTACCTTATGTAATAATGGAAGATATTTATATTTCAAAAGCGGATACATATATTGAACAAACATCTTTTCCAGAATGTTATGAATTTAGAAATGATTAAAAGAAGTATTTATATAAAAATCTAAATACTTCTTTTTCTTTTATAAAAAGAAGAGAATGTTTATAATATAAACAAAAATAAGAAGTTATGGAGGATTTATGAAAGTATTATGTTTTGGATCCGCTAATTTGGATCATGTATATAAAGTCAATCATTTTACAGTACCAGGAGAAACACAAGGATGTCTTGAATATACAGTTAAATGTGGTGGAAAAGGCGTTAATCAAGCAATTGCAATGTCTCTTGCAGGAAATGAAACGTATTTTGCAGGAATTATTGGAAATGATGGCACTTTATTAAAAGATGCGCTTGTAGGAAAGAATGTGAATATTGATTATTTAAAAATTTCAAATAAGCCAACAGGACATGCTATTATTGAAGTTGATCAAAGTGGTCAAAATCATATTCTTTTATATGGTGGAACAAATAAAGAGATTGATTTTGAATATATTGATGAGGTTTTATCTCATTTTTCAACGGGTGATGTGATTGTTTTACAAAATGAAATCAATAATGTACCTTATATTATTGATCGCTGTTATGAAAAAGAAATGAAGATTTTTTTCAATGCAGCTCCTTATGATGAATCAATTCAAAATTACCCAATTGAAAAAGTAACATGGCTTGTAGTCAATGAGACAGAAAGTGCTGCTTTAAGCGGTGAAGAAAATTATGAAAAGATGCTACAAGTGTTAAAACAAAAATATCCACATACAAATATTCTTTTTACAATGGGAAAAGACGGAAGCAGAGTTTTAACAAACAATGAAGATGTCAAAGTAGAAGCAATGAAAGTTAATGCAATAGATACAACAGGTGCAGGAGATACTTATATTGGTTATTTTGTAAAAGGAATTCTTGAAGGATTCTCTTTAGTTGAATCAGCAAACTTAGCAACAAAAGCAAGTGCAATTGCGGTGACAAGATTTGGTGCAGTTGACTCAATTCCAAGTTATGATGAAGTAAAATAAAGAATGTTAATATGTGTTGCTTGAAGCAACAACTACTTTTATATAAGATGTGTTTATCTTAATAAAGGAGGATAGAGGAATGTTTGCTGAAAACCTAAAGAAAATAAGAAAAGATAAAGGTTATACGCAAGAAATACTCGCTGAAAAATTGAATGTTGTTAGACAGACTGTTAGTAAATGGGAAAAGGGACTTTCATTGCCTGATGTAGATATGCTTTCTAAAATAGCAAACGTATTAGAAACAGATGTGAATATTCTTCTTGATGGTCAAATTACAACAACAGATCAAAGTGAGATTGTTAAACAATTAGCTAAAATAAATGAACAACTAACAATAAAAAATAGACGTTATAAAAAAATAATGAAGACAATAGCTATCATTTTATTGATAATCGTTATTTTTGGTATTTTATTAGTCATCCTAAATATAGGAACTTTTATAAGTATTTCTAATAGTGAAACGACAACAACTGTAGAAACAATGATTAAAGAAGTAGTTAGATAAAAATTTAATACTTGTTTTTTTTTATAAATATGATATACTATATTTAACATTTAAGTTAAATGTTAAATGATAATGAGGTGATAAAGATGGCAATGCAAAATACGCTACATGCTTTAGCGGATCCAACAAGGCGAGAAATACTTAATTTATTGAAACAGTCAAGAATGTCTGCGGGTGATATTGTTAAGTATTTTTCAATTTCGGGAGCTGCTATTTCAAGACATCTATCGGTTTTAAAAGAAGCGGGTTTGATTCGAGATGAGCGAGAAGGAAAGTTTATTTATTATGAACTTAATGCAACAGTGCTTGAGGAAATTATGTTGTGGATCAGTGAGTTAAAAGGAGATACTAAAAATGATTAAACAAAATAAAAAAATGATAATATTAACATCTATTGTGACATTGCTTCCTATAGTTATTGGATTACTTTTGTGGAATCAACTACCACAATTAATGGCTACACATTTTAATTTTAATGGTCAACCAAATGGTTATTCTTCTAAAACTTTTACCGTATTTGTCTTACCATTGATTTTACTGGTTATTCATCTTTTTTGTGTGATAGGAACAAGTATTGATCCAAAGTCTAAGAATATTAATAAGAAGATATTTTCAATCGTATTATGGATCAGTCCGTTGATTTCATTGCTTGTTTGTAGTTGTATATATGGTTATGCATTAGGTTATATCACAAATATTAGTTTTCTTACAGAATTGATGATAGGGGTATTGTTTATTGTTTTAGGTAATTATATACCAACAGTCAAACCAAATTATACAGTAGGAATTCGTACTTCGTGGGCATTAGATGATCCAGACAATTGGTATCATACACACCGTTTTGGTGGAAAATGCATGGTTATTGGTGGTATTCTTCTTATTGTTTTATCACCATTTATGAATTTATTTATTTTCTTTATTTTTGTTTTTATTCCGGTACTTTTGCCAATTATTTATTCGTATTTATATTTTCGAAAGAAAAGTGTTTAAAAGGAGTATTCTGGTTTTGTAAGAAGTTTAAATACTTCTTTTTCTTTTAGAGAAAGTTTATAATGTGGATAAATAAGAAATGAGGAAAGAAAATGAATTTATTTGATATGGATGAAGATATAAGAAAACTACCACTTGCCAGTAGAATGCGCCCTGTAAGTATAGATGAAATTGTAGGCCAACAACATATTATTGGAAAAGATAAATTACTCTATCGTGCTATTAAAGCAGATCGTTTGGGTTCTATTATTTTATATGGACCTCCAGGGGTTGGAAAAACAACGATTGCGAGAGTTATTGCTAATACAACAAATTCACATTTTTGTAAATTAAATGCGACGAGTGCAGGAATTAAAGATGTGGAAAAGATAATAGAAGAAGCTAAATTTAATCAAAATGCTTATCATAAAGGAACGATTTTATTTATCGATGAAATTCATCGTTTTAATAAAACACAACAAGATTATCTTCTTCCTTATGTAGAAGATGGTATTGTTATTCTCATTGGAGCTACTACCGAAAATCCATATTTTGAAGTCAATAATGCCTTACTTTCAAGATGCCGTATCTTTGAATTAAAACCTTTAGAAAAACAAGATCTAATCCGTTTAATTGATAGAACGCTTACTGATCAAAAACGTGGTTTAGGAAATGAAAAAATCATAATTGATGAAGATGCTAAAAACTTTTTAGCTGACATGGCTAGTGGTGATGCAAGAAGTGTTTTAAATGCCTTAGAACTTGCTTATCTTACTACAGATAAAAACAAAGAAGGAAAAATTCACATCAGTCTTGAAGTCGCAGAAGAATGTATTCAAAAAAAAGCAATTCGCTATGATAAAAGTGGCGATAATCATTATGATGCGATTTCTGCTTTTATTGAATCTATGAAACATACAGAACCAGATGCAACTTTATATTATCTTGCTAGAATGTTGATTGCTGGAGAAGATGTCAAATATATTGCAAGAAGAATATGTGTATGTGCAAGTGAAGATATTGGTCTTGCTAATTCACAAGCTCTAGTTGTGGCTACAAATGCCTTTTTGGCAGTAGAAAGAATAGGAATGCCCGAAGCGGCTAAGATCTTAGCTCATGCAGCACTTTATGTTTGTTGTTCTCCTAAATCAGATACGGTATCTCGAGGAATCACACAGGCAATGGCAGATGCTAAGCAAACAACCAATGTACCTATCCCTCCTTTTTTACAAGATGCAAGTTATAAAAATGCCCAAAAGCTTGGTAGAGGTGTTGGTCTAGATAATATTCATGCTTTTAAAAATCATTATTCGGGTAAAAAATGTATGCCAAAAGAATTATCAAATAGACATTATTTTCAATTGACACAAATGGGAAATGAAAAGAGTATTCAAAAGTTTTTAGATTATTTACGTGAAAATAGAAATAATTAAATGAAAAAAAGTAAAGATGATTGGCAATCTTTACTTTTTAAATACTTTCTTTAAAGTTTCTACCAATTGGTAGAATTGTAGAATCTTTTAAAATCAATTCTTTTGCTTTGATTTCTTTAATAAAGTTTTTATTAATAACAAATGATTTATGAATTTGAATAAAATTATTAGAATCAATTTCTTTAATAAAAGAAGATAAGTTTTTTCTTTCAATAAAGTCACCATTATCATGATGAATAATAAGTTTATGATTCATTGATTCTACATACATGATTTGAGCAAGTCTTAATTCAAAAGACATTTGTTTGTTTTTATAATGATAAGTCTTAAATCTTGAAAATATTTGTTGATGAATGGCTTCTGATTTGGAATAAAGACTATTTTCTAAATCATCATTTTCAAAATATAAATGTACCCCTAAGGTTAAACATTCATTGAGTAAATGAAAATCTTTAGGACCAATAATGTAAATCAAAGTTTCTGGATATTTATTGATTTGATGGATTTTGTCTAAATCATTAAGTGAATTTATTTCAATAAAATAGATATCATCATAAGATGCTGGATTGAATTTTTCTAAATAGTAATTTTTTGCTGCAAAATATTTTTTGATTATCTCAAAATAATAATCTTGTACATGACAGGCGATACGAATCATTTTCTATCACCAGCTATCTTTTCTAAATAATAAGCTAAAGGCTCTTTTTTATCTAATTGATCAAGAATATGATAACGATCTTTAAAGATAATTCCTTTACTTTTTAAAAATTCAATTGCATCGATAACTTCTTTTCTTTTTCTAGTAACGATTGGTTGAAAAGAAAAAGAAGATCCATCCTTCATTAATACTTTAAAAATAACATTATAACCATTAGTGCCATAAAAAAGCATTGGAACTGCTTCATAAGTAACTTGGATACACATGATTTTATCCAGCTTTATTTTCATTTGATAATCTATATTTCTTGTAAAAAGACTATGAAAAAAAGCACGGGATTTTTCTACTACATTGTCATAAAAAGTGTATTTAAGATAATGTTCATCCACTTCCCAAATATTATTACAAAATGCCATACTAGGAAGAAAGATAAAGATAATCAAAAAAATAAGCATAAATCCACAAATATTCATTCCTGAAAATGGACTATAAATGATTAAAAAAACAGCCCAAAAAATAATGATGAATGAATAAATAAAACTTAATTTATAATGGGGTTTTCCTACTTTGTACTTCATACTATTCCTCCTTTAACTGTATTGTATCATAAGTTATTTAGTTAAAGATGTTGTTTGTGTCATTTCTAGGTTGTTGGTGCCACTTTTATTGTAAGGTGTGATGGAAAGTTTATGATGGAGTTAGGAGGTGGAAGCAATGAAGGTTTTTTCACTAGCTACGTTAACATTAAAAAGAAATAAAAAACAATATATGATTTATGGACTCACACTTATTTTTGCAATTGTCATTCATTTGATCTTTTCAGAATTTATCAACAATCCCTATTTAATAGAAGCAGATAGGGCTAGAGGAATAGATGATCCTCTTGGAGCGGATATACCATTATCAATGGGATTACCCTTTTTAATTATTTTATTTTGTTGGTTTATGATTATTTATGCCAGTCAATATAATTTCAATAAAAAACATCAAGAATTTGGAATTTTATTTACTTGTGGTTTTAACTTGTTAGATTTTATTAAATATACACTTATTCAAATGGGAATCGTTTTTATCTTTGTTTTACCGATTTCATTTATTTTAGGTGTTCTTAGCTTATTTTTCATTCATTCAAAGATATATCCTTATCTACAAATCAATCATTCAATTTATACCATTATGCCAAGTACCTTTTTTACAACGATTTCAGCTTTATGTGTATTAGTTGTTATTGTGATCATCTTTTTAATAGGGCAACTTCATAAAAGTGATATTTATACTTTGATTAATGATGAAAATAAGGTACAAGCTATTCATTTTGTAAGTTTTAAAAAAATGATGATGTATTTACTTATTTATTTGATAGGATTTTGTTCAATTATAACGGTTGAAGGAAATTTAATAAATTATATTCCGCCAACAGCTTTAGGGGTGATAGGAATGTATGGTTTGTATAAGTATCTATTGCCACAACTCTTTTTAAAGAATAAAAAGAATTTAAAAGGAAAACAAATATATATTTGTTTATCACATGTGGGATTGATGATTAAATCAACAGCTTCGTTAATTGGCTTGCTTACATTACTGATAACAGTTTTATTACCTATTTTAGCGTCACAAAATATTGAAAGTAATGAATTTGTGACAGGAATGATTAGTTATTTGTTTATTGTAGCGATGGTAATTATTTCTATTTTATATAAGATGAATATGGAAAAGAAAAATAAAATGAAAGAGTTTTCTATTTTAAATAAAGTAGGTTATGTTTATAGTGATTTAAAGAAGATGCTTTTGAAAGAAAATATCCTTTATTTTATTTGTGTTTTAGTAATTCCATTACCTTATTTAATCTTTATGGCGAGAGAGTTTATTTTAATGAATTCAACAATGTTATTTTTCTATAGTGGATTATTTATCTATTATGTAGTGACATTATTGATTTGTCTTTTATTAAATTATCATGCAGGGAAAATACAATTATTAAAAGGAGAGTAACAACTATGGAAACAGTTTTACAAGCAAAAAATATGACAAAGATTTATGGTATGGGAAGTAAACAACCATTTACAGCTTTAGAAAATATAGATTTAGAAATTAAAACAGGAGAGTTTATTGTTGTTATGGGACCGTCAGGTTCCGGTAAATCTACTTTAGTAAATAATATTTCAACAATAGATATTCCTACTAATGGGAGTTTGTATATTTTAAATCAAGAAGTGAAACAAATGTCTGAAAATCAATTAGGAAAATTTAGATATCAATATTTAGGTTTTGTTTTTCAAAATTATAATTTATTAAATTCCTTAACAATCTATGAAAATATTATGATTCCTTTAAAACTCATTGGCGAAGATAAAAAAGTTATTGATGAAAAAGTCCATCAAATTACAAAAGAATTAGATATTGAATCACTACTCAATAAATATCCTCATGAATGTTCTGGTGGACAACAACAAAGAGTCGCTATTGCAAGAGCATTAATTGGAAATCCTAAAATCATTATTGCAGATGAACCAACAGGAAACTTAGATAGTCAAAATTCACATGAAATATTATCTATCTTTAAAAAAATGAATGAAAATCATATTACGATCATTATGGTAAGCCATGATCCATTGATTGCTTCTTATTCTTCAAGACTTCTTTATTTAAAAGATGGTAAAATTGAAAAAGAATTATTTAAAGGAGATAAGACTCAACAAGAATATTTTAAAGAAATTGTAAGCATTAATTCAAAAGAAATGCAAAAGATGTTGGACTAAGATATAATACCTGACTTTAGAAGTTCAAGACAAAAAAATGGTGCTAACTTCTAAAGATGGGGTTTTATAAGTTCATTAAGAATAATTTAAAAATAATATTGCTAATCCCAAAAGAAAGTGCTATCATAAAACTTGTAATTAGGATGGTAATTGTTTAGTCAAGCTTAACCTATTTACACACAAGAGTATTTTTGTGTGTAAATAGGTTTTTATTTTTATGGAGGGATACAGATGATTATTAAAAGAATATTAACAAATAATGCAGTTGTAATTGATGATGTAAATCAACAAGAGAAGATTGTATGCGGAAAGGGAATAGCTTTTAAGAAACGCCCTGGAATGGAAATTGATGAAGCCTCTATAAATCAAACGTTCATATTAGATGGTGGAGGAGAATACTCGCGTTTTGAACAACTTTTGAAAGATGTTCCGCTGGAATATTTAGAATTATCAAGTGAAATAATAAATATGGCAAAATTGGAATTTGCCAAAAATTTTAAAGATAATGTCATTATTACTCTAAGTGATCACCTATATGTTGCTATTAAAAGATGTAAAGAGGGAGGTATTATTTCTAATCCGTTACTATGGGATATTAAGAATTTCTATGAAATAGAATATGATATTGGCTTACGAGCTTTAGAATTAATAAAAAAGAAGTTTAATATACAATTGCCGGATGATGAAGCAGGATTTATAGCATTACATATTGTGAATGTAGAATTAGATGAAGATAACATGGATCATATTTTTCAAGTAACAAAGGTTATTCAGGAAATATCAACAATTGTTAAATATCATTTTCATACAGAGTTTGATACATCGAATGCGTATTATTACCGCTTTATCACACATCTAAAATTCTTTGCGTTGAGATTATTAAAGAATAATCAATTTAATGAAGAAGAGGAAAATGAGTTATTAGATGTGGTTAAAGATAAATATTGTGCCAGTTATGAATGTGTATTAAAAATTAGGGATTTCTTAAAAAGAAAGTATAAATATACATTACATGAAGATGAAATTGTATATTTAACAATACATGTTCATAGAGTTGTACATAAGACAAAAAAGGAGTGATAAAGAAAAAAATGAAAATAAATATTTAGGCAGGATGGTAACATTAAGTTGGCTTAACCTCAATTCATATCAACTATATGATAAGAGATGGAGGTAAAAAAATGGTTAAATATGAAGAATTAGTAAATTTTATTATCAAAAATATTGGTGGAAAGGAAAATGTTATTTCTTTGACACATTGTGTTACGAGATTGCGTTTTCAATTGAAAGATGAATCAAAAGCAAATGATGAAGTTTTAAAAGCAAATGATGGAATTATTACAGTTATGCATACCGCTGGACAATATCAAATTGTTATAGGTAATCATGTTGGAGATGTATATGAAACAATTTTACCTAAGTTAGGATTAAGCGGAGAAGTTGTAGAAACAAAAAATAAAACAAGTATAAAAGATAAATTTGTTGACTTAGTAAGTTCTATTTTTATGCCTGCTATTGGAATGCTATGTGCATGTGGAATGATTAAAGGACTTAATACAATTTTAAGCTTTGCGGGTATCTATAGTAGTACAAGTGGATTATATACATTAATTGATGCGATTGGGGACAGTATTTTTTATTTCTTTCCAGTTATTATAGGGTATACTTCTGCGAAGAAGTTCAAACTTACGCCGTTTGTGGGAATGGTTATCGGATTGGCACTATGTTATCCAACAATCAATGGAGCAGATTTATCAATCGTTGGCATTCAAATGAATGTAAGTTATACTTCAACGGTTTTACCAGTTATTCTAACTGTAGCTGTTGCTGCTCCAATGGAAAGATTGTTAAATAAATATATTCCAGATGTTGTTAAATCTTTTTTAACACCTATGATTGTTATTTTATTAAGTACAATATTAGGATATATGATTATTGGACCTGTTGCTAATACTGTAGCTGGTTGGCTAAGTGATGGAGTTTTAAGTCTTTACTCAATTAGTCCAGTTTTAGCAGGTATCGTTTTTGGTGGGTTATGGCAAGTATTTGTAGTATTTGGTGTACATATAACATTTATTGTTTTAGCTATTATGAATTTAGCAGCTGGACATCCGGATCCTATTCTTTCTTTACAAGCATTCGTTGCATTTTCACAAACAGCAGTAGTACTTGCAATATTTTTAAAAACTAAACAAAAAAAATTAAAATCTATTTGTTTCCCAGCAATTATTTCTGGAGTGTTTGGTGTTACTGAACCAGCAATTTATGGAATTACATTACAAAGATTACCAATGTTTGTTATTTCTTGTATTGGTGGTTCATTATCTGGAGCTTATGCAGCTTTTGCTGGTCTAAAATATCAACAAATGGCAGGAATGGGAATATTTGAAATGCCTGCAATGTTTCCACAAAATGGTACAGGAGCAGCAATGTTCCAATGTGTAATTGCATCTGCATTTGCGATTATTCCAACATTTATTGCAGCATATGTATTTTATAGAGATGATCATAAAGAAGATAATGTAACAGAAAGTTTAAGTGAAGAAGTAAATCAACCGATAGAAGGAAAAATTATACCATTAAATCAAGTAGAAGATGATGCGTTTTCACAAGAAGTATTAGGAAAAGGAATTGCCATTATTCCTTCTGAAGGGAAAGTATATGCACCGTTTGATGGTACTGTAATAACATTATTTCCAACAAAACATGCTATAGGAATTGTAAGTGATAATGGGTGTGAAGTGCTTATTCATATTGGAATGAATACAGTGCAATTAAACGGAAAATATTTTACATCTCATGTTCAACAAGGTGATAAGGTAAAAAAAGGACAATTACTTGTAGAATTTGATATAGATCATATTTTACAAGAAGGATATAATTTAGAAACACCTGTTATTATCACAAATACAAAAGATTATTCCAATATTAATACAAACACAAATAAAGATAATGTTGTATTAGTAGCGGAAGCTTAGAGGTGATGGTAAATGTTGAATAAAGATTTTTTATGGGGTGGTTCAACAGCGGCTAATCAAATAGAAGGTGGATATGATGAAGGAAATAAAGGAGATTGTATCTCAGATCATTTGACAGGAGGAACATTAGAAACAAGACGATGTTTTACAAAAAGGATAGATCCTCAAAAGAATTATCCTAGTCACGAAGCTGTTGATTTTTATCATCATTATAAAGAAGATATTGCTTTGTTTGCACAAATGGGCTTCAAAGTATTTAGAATGTCAATTGCATGGTCAAGAATATATCCAACAGGTGAAGAAAATGAACCTAATGAGGAAGGATTAAAATTTTATGATGATGTTTTTGATGAATGTTTGAAATATGGGATAGAACCACTGGTAACACTTCATCATTTTGATATGCCTTACTTATTAGTAGAAAAATATCAAGGTTTTCTAAATAGAAAGGTTATAGATTTATTTGTAAAGTATGCAACAACGGTATTTGAAAGATATAAAAATAAAGTAAAATACTGGTTAACTTTTAATGAAATAAATTTTGCATGCATACCAATGGGAAATCTAGAAGTTTTAGGAATTTATCATGAGAAGACCAAAGACTATACGGAACCTTATGATAATTTACAAGATCGTTATCAAGCTTTACATCATGTTTTTTTAGCTAGTGCTAAAGCTGTTCGGGTAGGGCATAAAATTAATAAGAATTTTAAAATAGGATGTATGATTGCTCATGTAACACTTTATCCGTATAGTTGTCATCCTCAAGATATGTTACTAGCTCAAAAGACGGATCATTTATTTAATGATTTTTGTGGAGATGTACAAGTTAGAGGGTATTATCCTTACTACATCAAAGAATATTTTAAAGAAAATAAAATTCATATTATTAAGGAAGAAAATGACGATGTGCTTTTAAAAAAAGGATGTGTTGATTTTTATTCATTTTCTTATTACATGTCTAATTGTATTTCTTGTCAAGAAGGACTGGAAACATCAATGGGTAATTTATTAGGTGGTGTTACGAACCCTTATTTAAAATCAAGTGAATGGGGATGGCAAATAGATCCAGAGGGGTTAAGATATACGCTTAACAAATTGTATGATCGCTATCAAATACCGTTGATGATTGTTGAAAATGGAATAGGTGCTGTTGATGTTAAAGATGCAAATAATTTAATACATGATACCTATAGAGTAGAATATATAAAAAAACATATAGAGCAAATGAAACGTGCTGTAGATGATGGTGTTGATTTAAAAGGATATATGATGTGGTCGCCTATTGATATTATTTCATCAAGTACGGGTGAAATGAAAAAACGCTATGGATTAATTTATATTGATAGAGATGATTATGGAAATGGTGATTTTTCACGGTATCCTAAAGATTCTTTTTATTGGTATAAAAAGGTTATTGACACTAATGGAGAAATCTTATAAATACAAAATGAATTTATTTTTGAAATAAAAGATAATTTTAAAATATAAATAAAAAGTATCTATACTTTTAAACTTGTTTGTATAATTTATACAAACAAGTTTTTTTATGAAAAACTTGATTTTTATTAAAGGACAGGTGTAAGCTTTTGGAGAATGAATAATAAAGGATGAAGGAAAATGAATGTTAATGAAATAAGAGAAAAAAGTAGAAGTGTTATTGGACCTTATTGTAAGTCATGTCCAGTATGTAATGGAAAAGCTTGTTCGAATAAAATACCTGGACCAGGCTCTAAAGGAACAGGAACAGTAGCTATTAAAAATTATGAGGCTTGGCAAAAGATAGAAGTTAAAATGGATACTCTTGCTGAAAATAAAGAAATTGATACAACTTTTGAAATGTTTGGAAAAACATTTAAGTATCCTATTTTTGCTGGACCAGTAGGAGCAGTAAGTCAACATTATAGTGATTTATATAATGATAATACGTTTAATGAAATTTATGTACGTGCTTGTGCAAAAAGTGGGATTGCTGCTTTTACAGGGGATGGTTTAAATGAAGAAATCATGGTGCATGCAACACATTATATTAAAGAAAATAATGGCATTGGTGTTCCAACGATTAAACCTTGGGATAAAGAAACATGTTTTAAAAAATTAGAGTTGGCAAAAGCTTCAAAGGCTTTTGCGATAGCAATGGATGTTGATGCTGCCGGACTTCCTTTTTTACAAGGAAGAATACCTCCAGCAGGTAGAAAAAGTGTTGCTGAACTTAAAAAAATCATTGATTATGCCAAAGTTCCTTTTATTGTTAAAGGAATTATGTCAGTTGAAGGAGCGCAAAAAGCGATTAATGCAGGTGCTCAAGGGATTGTTGTTTCCAATCATGGAGGAAGAGTTTTAGATGGGACTCCTGCAACAGCTTCTGTTTTAGAAGAAATTGCTGATCAATTTAAAGGACAAGTTAAAATTATTGTTGATGGTGGTATTCGTAGTGGTTTAGATGTTTTTAAAGCCCTTGCTTTAGGGGCGGATGCAGTCATTATAGCAAGACCATTTGTTAATATGATTTATGGTAATGGTGAACAAGGTGTAGAAGCATATGTCCAACAATTAGGTCAAGAATTAGAAAATACGATGATGATGACAGGTGTTTCTTCTTTAAAAGAAATTTCTAAAAAGAATATTTATAAATAGAAGTCTTTGTGAAAACTATAGACTTCTTTTTTATTATAATAATAATTGTTGTTTATGAATTATTATCGTGATAATATATAGATATGAATTATTATCATAATAATAAGGAAATGAGGAAGAAAAAAGTATGTACAAAAGTTTAGAACCTTATGCAAAGTTAGTTTATTTTTTAAGTGCTGCATTAGGTGACAATTGTGAAATAGCTTTACATGATTTAACATCTAAAGATCAAGAAATCGTAGCTATTTCAAATAATCCAATTTCAGGAAGAGAAGTTGGTGCGAAGTTATCAAATTTATCATTACATTATCTAGAAGAAAAACAATATTTAAATCATGATTATGTTATGAACTATAAAACAGTAGGAAATGATGGTAAATTAATGAGAGCGGCAACTTATTTTATTAAAGAAGAAGGCCGTGAAATGCCAGTTGGTATGTTATGTATTAATGTTAATATTTCTGATTTAGAATATTTAACTTCTACAATTAAAAAGATTTTGGGAATTAAAGAAGAAAAAGATATCGAATTTAAAATGGATAACCCAGTTGAAATCTTATCATCACCATTAGATGAAATGATTGATATGTATATTAAAGAATGTTTAGAAAAGATGGGATTCCCAAGTTATTTCTTAGCTGAAAGATTAAATGTTGATGAAAAGATCAAGGTTGTAAAATATTTACAAGAAAAAGGGACATTTAAGGTAAAAGGTGCTATTGTATTAGTGGCTGAAAAATTAGCGGTATCTGAACCAACTGTATATCGTTATTTAAAGAAAAATGTTTAAAGGAGAAAATGAATGAGTGATTTAGTTTATGTAAGTGGACATAGAAATCCAGATACAGATAGTATTTGTTCAGCAATTGCTTATAGTTATTTATTAAATGCAACAAATAAATATAATGCAGTTCCTGTACGTTTAGGAGAAATTAATAGAGAAACTGAATATGTTTTAAAACGTTTTGGAGTAGAACATCCTGTTTTACTTAAAACTGTTAAACAAAAGGTAGAAGATTTAAATTATGATAAAGTGACTGTTTTTTCTAAAGATTTAACTTTAAAAACTGCATGGTTTTTATTAAAACAACAAAATTTAAAATCTGCTCCTATTTTAGATGAACATGGTCAATTATTAGGGCTTTTATCTACATCTAATATTATTGAAGGATACATGGATCAATGGGATAGTGAAGTTTTAAAGAAAGCTAAAACTCCTGTTGAAAATGTTATTGATACATTAGAAGCTAATGTGATTTATTTAAATGAATCTTTAAAAGTTGTTGAAGGTGATATTCACATTGCAGCAATGTCAGGTAGTGAAGCTAAAAAACGTATTCATGAAAATGATGTTGTGATTGTAGGTGGAGATAGAAGTGATGATTTAGAAGAACTTATTTCAGTTAAACCATCTTTAATTGTATTAACTGGTTCTTTAACTGCTGATGAAAATGTTGTAAAAAAATGTGAAGAACAAGGAATTTCAATTATTTCTACACCATTTAATACTTATCAAACATCTCAACAAATTGTTCAAGCAATTCCTGTTGAATATGTCATGATCAAAGGAGATATTAAAACTTTCTCTACAGATGATACTTTAGATTATATGAAAGAAGTTATGTCTGAAACAAGATATCGTGGATATCCAGTTATTGATTTAAATAATCGTTGTGTAGGAAGTATTTCTCGTTTTGCTTTATTAAAAGGATTAAGAAAAAAAGTTATTTTAGTAGACCACAATGAAAGAGGTCAATCTATCCCTGGTATTGAAGAAGCTGATATTTTAGAAATCGTCGATCACCATAGAGTGGCTGATATTCAAACAGTAGGACCATTATTATTTAGAGGAGAACCATTAGGTTCAACAGCTACAATTGTAACTAAAATTTTTGATGAATTAGATGTTGAAATGCCAAGTCATATTGCTGGTTTATTATTAGGTGCGGTTGTTTCTGATACATTATTATTCAAATCACCAACTTGTACACCAGTTGATACTAAGATTGCTAAGAAACTAGCTGAAATTGCAGGTGTTGATATTCAAGAATTTGCAATGGAAATGTTTAAAGCAGGAACATCTTTAGTTGGTAAAACTGTAGATGAAATCTTTAACCAAGACTTCAAAAAATTCAGTTTTGATAACTTACAAGTAGGGGTTGCACAAGTAAACTCAATGGATATTGAAGGATTCTTACCATACAAAAAAGATATGTTAGATTATATGAATAAATTTGCGGAAGATAATAATTTAGAATTCACATTATTATTACTTACAGATATTATCAACGCTAACAGTGAAATCTTTGTTGGTGGACCACGTCCTGAATTAGTAGAAAAAGCATTTAATGTTCAATTAACAGAATGTCAAGGAACATTAGCTGGTGTTATTTCTCGTAAAAAACAAGTAGTTCCAGCAATTACTGCTGTTATGAGTGAATAAGATGAGATTAGATAAATTTTTAAAGGTATCTAGAATTATTAAAAGACGTACTTTATCCAAAGAAATTTCTCAAAGTGAACGTGTTAAAGTCAATGGTAAAGTAGCTAAACCTTCAACAAAGTTAAATGTTGGAGATTTGATTGAAATTGAATTTGGAAGAACGATATTAACGGTTAAAGTTAAACTTCTTAAGGAACATGTTTTAAAAGATGAAAGTACAATGCTTTATGATATTGTTGATGAAAAAAGAAAAGAAGTAAATGAATAAGAGAATGTCATGAACATTCTCTTTTTTCATATGATGTAGAGGAGGGATATTATGGATAATCAAATACATTTTGAACAAACACCTTATCATCATGTGTATTTAAAAGATCGTAAGACATTGGAACTTACAGGCATTAAAAAAATTGAAAGTTTTGATTCTTTAGAATTTTTAATTGAAACATCTTTAGGATATTTAAATATTAAAGGTAGCGATTTAGCACTTGTGCGTTTTGATCAAGAGAAAAAAGAGGTCAGTATTAAAGGAAATATTGATGCGATTTCTTACTTATCGAATAAAAGAACAACAAAGAGTAAAGATAGTGTTTTAAATAAATTATTGAAATAATGGATTTAATTACACAAATACAAGGAATAGGGTATTCTTTTGTATACGGGATTATCTTTACCTTTGTATATCATTTTATTTATAGTCATCTCATCAAAATTAAAATCAAATTTATTTATTTTATTATGCAATGTTGTTTTGGTATTATTTTTGCTGCAATCTATTTTATAGGCTTATTAAAAATCAATGAAGGTATTTTAAGAGCGTATTTTTTAGTGAGTGTTTTGGCGGGATATGTTGTTTATCAAAATTTGATGCATGAAAAAATGTATATTATGATCGTTAAAATAAACCAAAAATTAACACGACTATTTAAACCTGTGCGCTTTGTTTTTTTGAAGTTTGATGGTATAATAGGGTCTATAAAAAAGAGGGTGAAAAGATGACAAAAAAAAGACTAAAAAAAGTGTATAAACCAATGGCTTATCTTTTTATTGGATGCTTTTTAATATACATCTTATTATCTCAAGCCATGTCTGTTTTTTCAAGAACAGCAGAAATTGACAAACTCGAAAAAGAAGTCGCAATAGTAAAAAAAGAAAAGAAAGATTTACAAAATGAAGTAAGTCTTTTAAATGATGATGATTATGTGACACGTTATGCAAGAGAAAACTATGTTTTCACAAAAGATGGGGAACAAGTTGTCATCTTACCAGATATAGATCAAGAAAAATAAGCAGAGATTGCTTATTTTTGTTTTAGGAGATTTTTTATGATTATTAAAGAAGAAATGTATATTCGTTCATTAAAAAGAAAAAGACATATTGATATTTATGTACCTGATGATTATCAATCAGCTAAAAAAAGATATCCTGTGTTAATAATCAATGATGGCCAAAATGCTTTTTTTGATGAACAATCTTATATAGGAAAAAGTTGGGGATTTTTAGAAAGTGTACGGGAGCTGAAATTAGATGTGATTTTAGTAGCTATCTACTGTAATTTTGAACCTTTAAAAAGAGAAGATGAATATGGTCCTTGGGTCATGAATCAAGAATTTTCAAGAGAATATGATACTCATAGACTCGTAGGAGGAGAAGGAAATGCTTATGTTACTTTTTTGACAACGCAATTAAAACCTTATCTAGATCAAAACTTCCCTACTAAAATAGATGATTATGGTATTGTAGGAAGTTCAATGGGAGCTTTGATTTCATTTTATGCTTTTTTAAAATATCCAACGATTTTTAAAAAATGTGCTATTCTTTCAACAGCTTTTTGGATTTATGAAGAAGAGTTTGTAAAGTTATTGAAAGTTAGTTCAATAAGTCATAATATGTTGTATATGGACGTTGGTGGTCAAGAAGATGAAAGATATATTCCAAGTAATCTTCATTTAAAGGAATGTATTGAAGAAAAAATTGATCATTTTCAATATCATTTCTTTCCAGAGGGAAGACATAGTGAATATGATTGGTCACAAAGAGTGCCACTTTTTTTAAAGATGTTTTATAAAGGAGAATAAGTATGTATCGTTTAATGTTTTCAGATTTAGATGAAACTTTATTAGTAAATCATCATGTACCAAAAATGAATCAAGAAGCTATTTTAAAAGCAAGAGAACAAGGTTTAAAGTTTGTTCCTTGTACAGGAAGAGCTTTTAATATGATTCCAGATATTTTAAAAGAAATAGGTACATATGATAAAGCAGGAGAATATTCACTTTGTTTTAATGGAGGCCTTATTGTTGAAAATAAAGATAATAAAGTTCTTCATTTTAAAGGATTAGATTTTAAACAAGCAAAGGAAATATTTGAAAATGCAAGAAATTTAGATGTTTGTGTTTTAGTTTTTACTTTAGATTGTTGTTATATTTTTCATGCGGATGAAGATGAAATTCAAAGAAAAATTGCACAAAAAGCAAAATTTAAAGTAATCGAAGATTATGATATTGATTTTCTAAAGGATGAAAAAATTGCAAAGATTCTATATGAAAAAAGAGACATGGATTATTTAAAACAACTTGCTAAAAAATTACCTGAAAGTATTCAAGAAACATGTAGTATTGCATTTTCTAGTGGGCGTTATTTAGAAATGAATACCAAAGGTGTTGATAAAGGTTATGGGATGCGTTGGTTAGTAAATTATCTAGGATATGATATGGATGAAACGATTGGTATTGGAGATAATTATAATGATGTAGAAATGATTAAAACAGCTAAACTTGGTTGTGCAGTGGCTTGTGCAAGTGATGATATTAAAGAACTTGCTCAATATGTGACACAAAAAGATTATGATGAAGGGGCTGTTAAAGAAGTTATTGAAAAATTTGTATTAGGAGAAAATCATGAATAGATTTAAGACCATTGTTGAAATAGAATCACAAAAAGAATATTATCAAAAACTACATCAAGTTATTGAAAAAGAATATGAAACCAAAACGATTTATCCACCTAAAAAACAAATCTTTAGAGCCCTTAATTTATGTGACTTTGATGATGTAAAGGTTGTTATTTTAGGACAAGATCCTTATCATGAACCTCATCAAGCCAATGGACTTGCCTTTTCAGTTACCAAAGATGTGCGTATACCACCAAGTCTTGTGAATATTTATAAAGAAATTCATGATGATTTAGGACTTCCTATTCCTAACCATGGTGATTTAACTTATTGGGCTAAACAAGGTGTTTTGTTACTTAATAATGTTTTGACTGTTGAAAGAGGAAAAGCAAATTCTCACAAGGGACTAGGTTGGGAAACTTTTACATTGAATATTGTACGTTATTTAAATGAAAGAGAAAAACCACTCGTTTTTATTCTTTGGGGAAAGAACGCAATCGAAAAGAAAAAATACATTGATTCTAGACATTTAGTACTTACAAGTGTGCATCCTTCACCACTTTCAGCATATAGAGGTTTCTTTGGTTCAAGACCATTTTCTAAAACAAATGAGTTTTTAATTAAAAATGGAATGACACCTATTGATTGGAGTATTCCCAATGTTTAAAACAATTGATGAAGCTTTGAATTTTATTGAATCACAAAGAATGAAACGTTCTTTTAAAGAGTTTCAAGAAATTATAAAAAGGTATCATCTACCTGTTGATTTAAAAAATGTTATTCATGTAGCAGGAACAAATGGAAAAGGCTCAACAGTGACTTTTATTAAAGATTTACTAGTAAAACAAGGCTATCATGTAGGAACGTTTACATCACCTTATATTATTAAACATAATGAAAGAATTTCGGTAGATGGAAAACCTATTCCTGATGAAGAGTTGTTACGATTAGTCAATGATTTATATCCAATAATAGAAAAAGAACATCTTTCGATGTTTGAAATAGATACAATAATCATGCTTAATTATTTTCATGAATTAGATTTAGATTATCATGTGATTGAATGTGGGATTGGTGGTTTGAATGATAAGACAAATGTCATTCAAAGTCAGGTAGCTGTTATTAGTAATATTGGTTATGATCATCAATTTATGTTAGGAGATACTTTGTTAGAAATAGCCAGGCATAAAGTAGGTATTGTTAAAGAAGGGGTCCCTTTATTTACAACTGAACAAAATAAAGAAATATTAAGTTATTTTAAAGATTATTGTACAAAACATCAAAGTACTTTTTATCCTTTACAAGTAGAAAAACAATATCAGTATCCTTATCATCTACATTTTCATCAAAAAAAATATGTATTACATTTACCAACATATCAAGTAAGTAATTTAACGCTTGCTTTAAATGTTGTTGATTATCTTTGTGATTTAAATGATGAAGATATTCAAGCGGTGATCGATGATTTTAAATGGCCTTGTCGTTTTGAACAATTTGGACATCTTTATTTAGATGGTGCTCATAATATCAGTGGAATAGAGGCATTGATTCAAACAATCAAAGAAAGAAAGTTAGAAGATGTTGGAATTGTTTTTAGTGCTTTGATGGATAAAGATTGTCAAAAGATGTTAGATATGTTGAAAGAATTTGATGTTGTGATTGCTGATTTTGATGATGAAAGAAGTCAAGGGGGACATATTCCCTATCAAAAAGCTATTGAAATAATGAAGGCTAAACATCAAAATATTGTTGTAACAGGATCATTACATTTTGTATCAACAGTACGAAAATATGTAATAAGTGCGTAAGCACTTATTTTACTTTATATTGATAATCTAAAGGCTCATCAAATTCTGCCCATAATAAATAAACAAGTAATAACATTACTGTTTTACCAGTATCAGTTACGATAATAAAATGATCTCTACCAGCTTGTTGCAATGTTCCTGTATAAATCTTATCATTCCATGTTTTAGAACCGGTATAACTAAAATAGAATGTTCCTTTTTTACCAACGTTAACACGTAAGATATTTTCAACGTATGTTTGTTCTACGGGTTGAGTAGGGGGAACAGTTTGTTGCCTGGTAAGATTTTCATTATCATCTTCTTTTACTAAGTAAGGGTTTAAATCATCAAAATAATCCATAGAGACCTCCTATAAGTCACAATTATCTTTTAACCCTGGGTTATAAAAACAATGTTTTTTATATTTTCCAGATAGTCTTCCATAAAACGTTTCTGGACAATCAACATTTGTGCCAGGATTTTTAAACCATAAGGCGTTCGTGGCGGGTTCATTTCGATAGCCATTAATACATCTTAAGGCAATGTCTTTTTCATTTTGACTCACAGGTTCATTAAATAGCGGTTGTCCTACTCCAGCAAATTGATTTGTCTGATAGACAACTTCACTAATAGTTCTGACATTTCTAAAAATGTCACAATTTGCGACAACACGATTGACAATGACATTTCCTACAAGGAGCATGCCTTCTTCGCCCTCTCCTAAAGCTTCAGATTTTATCAATCTCGCCAATAATTCGACTTCTTTTTCGGTATATGAAATTCGAGCCATGTTTTCACCTCAAAATAATTTATGATTATCCTTTAAATTTATGTCAAAAAAGGAGTACAATAATATTACCCTAAGTATTTGATCTATTATTGCTTAAAAACTTAAATAATTCCGTGAATTATAAAGTGAAATATGGTAAGATAAAGATGTAGATTAAAGCGCTTACATTTTGTATAGGAGGAGTTAAAAATGGGAAAAGAAATTGTCGCTATGATTTTAGCTGGAGGGCGTGGAACACGTTTAAAAGAACTTACAGCAAAAGTCGCAAAACCGGCAGTTCACTTTGGGGGGAAATATCGTATCATCGACTTTCCACTAAGTAACTGCGCAAATTCAGGTATTGATATCGTAGGTGTACTTACACAATATGAATCAGTTTTACTTGGAACTTATGTTGGAGCTGGAACTAAATGGGGATTAGATGGAGCTAATTCTTTGGCCGCTATTTTACCAGCACGTGAAAGAGACGAAGTAGGAGCCACTTGGTATGCAGGTACTGCAGATGCCATTTATCAAAACTTAGATTTCTTAGATCGTTATGATCCAGAATATGTTTTGATTTTATCAGGAGATCATATTTATAAAATGGAATACGATCAAATGTTAGAAGCTCATAAACAACGTGGTGCAGATGCTACAATTGCAGTATTAAATGTATCACTTAAAGAAGCGAGTCGTTTTGGTATTATGAATGCTCATGAAGATGGAACTATTTATGAATTCGAAGAAAAACCAGAACACCCAAAATCAACTCTTGCATCTATGGGTATTTATATCTTTACTTATAAACAATTACGTAAATATCTAGTAGCTGATGCAAAAGATAAAGATAGTAAACATGACTTTGGTATGAATATCATTCCAGCAATGTTAAATGATAATAAAAAGCTTTATGCTTGGGAATTTGATGGATATTGGAAAGATGTTGGTACTGTAGATAGTTTATGGGAAGCTAACATGGATTTACTTAAAGATAAAGATTTAGATTTATATAATATCAAAAAAGATTGGAAAATCTATACTGAAGACACTTTAGGAAAACCTCAAATTATCGGTGAAAAAGCAGAAGTTAAAAACTCTCTTGTTACTCAAGGATGTATGGTTAACGGAACTGTTGAAGGATCTGTTTTATTCAATAATGTCAATGTTGGAGAAGGCGCAAAAGTTGTTGACTCTGTATTGATGCCTGGTGTTCTTGTAGAAGAAGGGGCAGAAATCTATAAAGCCATTATTGATGAAAATGTAGTTGTTAAAGCTGGAACTGTCATTAATTCAGAAGCTAAAGAAGTTGAATTAGTGAGCGATAATAGTAGATAAGAGGGGGAAGTAAAGATGGCAAAAGTTATTGGTTTAGTAAACTTACATTCAGATATAGAATTTACGGGATTAACAGAAAGAAGACCAGTGGCCTCTGTAAGCTTCCTTGGTCGTTATGGAATTATTGACTTTGTTTTATCAAATATGTCAAATTCTAAAATAGATGCAATTGGGGTTATGATTCAAAAGAAACCACGTTCTTTATTTAAACATTTAGGAAATGGTAATTCTTGGAACTTTAACCAAAAAGCTGGTGGTGTTTCATTACTTTATAATGAAAAATACGCTAACGATCCTAAATACAATCATGATATTAACAACTTAGTTGAAAATATTCATTTCTTAGAAACAAGTAATGCAGATTATGTTGTGATTGCACCTGCTCATATCGTTACAACAATGGATTATAATGATGTGATTACAGCTCATGAAAAATCAGGAGCATCAATCACAATGACTTATCGTAAAGCAAAAGATGCAGATGTTGCTTGGGTTGGTTGTGATGTTTTAGAAATAGATAAAGATGGTTTATTAACTGGTAAAACAATTAACAAAGGTACAAGAAAAAGACAAAATATTTCATTAGAAACTTATGTAATCAATAGAAAAGAATTATTAGAAATCATGAAAAAGGCACATAAGATTTCTGCTTTCTATGATTTAAAAGATATTCTAGGATATTTATGTGATGAAAAACAAATTCATACTTATGAATATAAAGGATATGCTAGATGCTTAGATTCTACAGAAGCATACTTCAAATATTCATTGGAAATGTTAGATATTGATATTTCATCACGTGTATTTAAATCAAATTGGCCAATTTATACAAATACAAACGACACACCTCCAACAAAATATTTAGAAAACGCTAATGTTAAAAAATCGTTCGTAGCTAATGGTGCAGTAATTGATGGAACTGTTGAAAATAGTATTCTTGGACGTGAAGTTACAATTGGAAAAGGTGCAGTTATTAAAAACTGTGTTATCTTCTCTGGATCTAAGATTGCTCCTGGAGCAGTATTAGAAAACGTAATTATTGACAAACGTGCAAAAGTTGAAAAGAAATTAGAATTAAAAGGAACAGAAACAAGTCCACTTTATATTAAAGAAGGAGACCGTGTTTAATGAGAGTTATGTATGTTGCCAGTGAAGCGACTCCTTTTATCAAATCGGGTGGTTTAGCTGACGTTATTGGTTCATTACCAAAAGAAACAGCAAAAAAAGATGTTGAAAGTATTGTTGTTATTCCTAAATATCAAGATATGAAATTTGTTGATCAAATTGAATATGTAACAAATTTTGATATCTATATGGGATGGAGAAAACGCTATTGTGGTATATTTAAAGCTGAAGTAGATGGTGTAACTTTCTATTTCATTGATAATGAACAATATTTTGGTAGACCAGGATTATATGGTTATGATGATGATTATGAAAGATTTGCATTCTTTGATTTTGCGGTTCTAGAATTAATTAGTCATTTAAATATTAAACCTGATGTTTTACAATTAAATGATTGGCAAACAGCAATGATTGCAATGCTTTATAAAGAAAGGTATTGTTATTATGATTATTATCAAAATATTAAAATTGTATTCACAATTCATAATATTTTGTTCCAAGGAAAAGCTGATCCAAAATTATTGGAAGAATACTTTGCGTTAGATAGTTATTTATATTATAACGGGAACTGTCGTAATGATGGATGTTTAAATATGATGAAAGCGGCAATTTTCTACAGTGATGTTATTACGACAGTGTCTCCGACTTACGCTAAAGAAATTTTAACTGATCAATATGGTGAAGGATTACAATCTATTCTTGAAATGAGAAAACATGATTTATATGGTATTTTAAATGGTGTTGATTATGATGTTATCAATCCAAGTAAAGATCAAACAATCGTTAAAAAATATTCAGCTCGTTCAGTTAAAAATGGTAAGTTGGAAAATAAATTAGCATTGCAAAGACAAGTTGGATTACCAGAAGATCCAAAAGTTGCTTTAATCGGTATCGTAACAAGATTGACTGAACAAAAAGGATTAGATTTGATTATTAATCAATTTGAAGCGATGTGCCAAAGAAGAGTTCAAATTATTATCTTAGGTTCAGGAGATCATATGTATGAAGATGCTTTAAAAGGTGCAGCATGGGCTCATCAAGATAAAGTATCATTCCAATGTAAATATGACTTTGTATTGTCAAATCGTATTTATGCAGGATGTGATATGTTCTTAATGCCATCATTATTTGAACCTTGTGGTTTGTCACAAATGATGTCATTAAAATATGGAACAATTCCTATTGTTAGAGAAACAGGTGGTTTAGCTGACAGTGTTCAACCATATAATGAATTTGAACAAACTGGTACAGGATTCAGTTTTTCTAACTATAATGCACATGAGATGATGGATACAATTGATTATGCATTGCATACTTTCTATGATTATCCAGATGCATGGGATGCAATGGTGCAACGTGCAATGGCTGAAAAATTAGATTGGGATGCAAGTGCAGAACAATACATTCGTTTATTTGCGTCATTACTTTAAAAATAGAGGAGTATCACTTGGTGGTACTTCTTTTATTATCTTTAAAAGTATTGATAATAAGGGTATTATATGAAATATAAGGGAGTTGTTGACATGAATAAAAAAGGGGTTTACATTAGTAGAAATTATTGTTGTACTTGTCATACTTGCTATACTTGAAGCTATTGTAGCTCCATCAGTATTAGGATATGTTGAACAAGCAAAATAATCTGAACAATTATATTCTGAACAATTATATAAAGTAAGAGATGCATTGATTGCATCACAAACAACTTTGATTAGAACTCATGGGACTGATGGTGAATTTGGTAATGATAATGGCTCTAAAAATGGAAATAAAAAATTAACTAAAGAACAGGCTGCTGATTTAAAATCAAAAGCAGGATTGGAAAAAGTCCATATATATTGATTTTTGGAGCGGGACATACTTCTTATAAAGGAAGTGCAGATGAAGAAAAAATGTATCATGTTTACTGTGCTATCTATCAAGAAACAAAAGATAGTAAGCCATGGTTTTATGATGTAAAATATGGTCTCATAAATATTTATGGTCTAAAAGCGAAGAAGCAAATACTAAAGAAGAAGCGGGGCGTGCAATGTATACAAAGGTTGAAAATGGCATTAACTATAATCGTATGAAAGGTGTAAAGGATTCTACCAAACAAGATGTTAAAGTACAATTGTATTGTGCTTATATTAAAGGTGAATCTAATGCTTCTGATGATGTTCCTGGTTTTTGGAATGATATAAGAAATAAAAGCAATTAATGTCAGTTTAAACTGGCATTTTTTCTTTAAGAACAAAATGGTCTTTTCCATAGAGTTGTCAAAATCAATAAAGTCGTGTAGAATAATAAGAAGACGAGGTGATGATATGAAAAGCATAATAAAATTAATGGTGATTTTTGTTTGTGTTGTTTCATTAGTTGCTTGTGGGAAAAAAGATACAACTGTTTCAGCAAATAAAGATGGTGTTTTATATGAGGCAGGTGTAGGTGTTTCTTTTTATTATCCTTCTGATTTTAAATTAAGTGAGGGTAATCCAAATGATGGAGTTACACGTTTTACTAAAGAAAATCAAATATTATTTTATAAAGTAGAAGAAAATGAATATGATAATGATACTGATCAATTATCTGAACTTTATAAAGGTGAATTAGAGGCTTCAGAAGTTTCATCATTAAAAGTTAAAAGGCCAGCTTTAGAAAGTGGACTTAAATGTTATGAGTATAAGGGAAGTTATGTAAAAACTGGATTGAAGTTTATTCATTTAGTATATTTTGATGATAAGAATACGTATGTTTATGGTTATGAAGCAAATCGAAAAGATTTTAGAAAGAATTTAAAGAAAATGATTGTTTATTTAGAGTCTTTTACGAAGTCTTCTGGATTGTAAAATAAATATTTTGTGATAGAATAAGGTCAATAAAAAAATTATAGGTAAGAGAAGTATATTGATGATATTTTATAGAGAGGGCATGCTGGTGGAAATTGTCTAAATGATTGAATAGAAATGCACTTACTTGAGTCTTTTGAAAAGAAAGAACGTTGATTGCGTTAAGGTCATGATAAGCATCGTCTATCTGGTGGAAGAACACGGCAGTGTCTAGATAGTGTATGCTTTTTTTATTAGAGGAGGAACGTTATGAAATTATTTAATACACTTACAAATAAAAAAGAAGAATTTAAACCTTTAAAAGAAGGTGAAGTAAGTATTTATGTATGTGGACCTACAGTTTATAACTATGTTCATATTGGAAATACAAGACCAATGATTGTTTTTGATGTTTTAAGAAGAACATTTGAATATTTAGGGAATAAAGTGACTTTTGTTTCAAACTTTACTGATGTAGATGATAAAATTATTAAAGCAGCTAAACAAGAAGGTATTACTGAAAAAGAATTAACTGATAAATATATTAAGGCTTATGAAGATGTTAGAAGAGGATTAAACTTAGAATTTCCTACTTATGCACCTAGAGTTACAGAAACAATGGATCAAATTATTTCTTTTATTCAAAAATTAGTAGATAAAGGTTATGCATATGTTGTTGATGGAGATGTTTATTTTAGAGTTTCTAAAGTAAAGGAATATGGCGAATTATCGGGTATTAAAATTGAAGACCTTGTAGCAGGTGCAAGTGAACGTGTTGAAGATAAAGGTGTTAAAGAAGAAACAACTGATTTTGCTTTATGGAAGAAGACAGATGAAGGTATTCAATTTGATAGTCCTTGGTCAAAAGGTAGACCAGGATGGCATACAGAATGTGTTGTTATGATCAATGATATTTTTGAAAATGGGCGTATTGATATCCATGGTGGAGGTCAAGATTTAAAATTTCCACATCATGAAAATGAAATTGCTCAATCAAGAGCTTTAAATGGACATCCTATTGCAGATACATGGATGCATAATCAAATGATCAATATTAATAATGAAAAGATGTCTAAATCTTTAGGTAATGTTGTTTGGGCTAAAGATTTAATTGTAGAACTTGGATGCAATGTTTATAAATGGTTTATGTTATCAAGCCATTATAGAAATCCTTTAAATATGACAAATGAGATTATTGAAGGTGTAAAAAAAGAAGTAGCTAAAGTAGAAAACGTTTTAAAACAAACATCTCTTTATGTACAAGTAAATCATCTTGATGGTGATGACTTTAATAAAGACACTGTTGATCATATGGTAGATGCTTTAGCTGATGATTTGAATACTTCTTTAGCTTTAACTGAAATTTTAAATCAAGTTAAAGTATTAAATCAAGCAATGCGTGTTAAAGAAAAAGACAATACTTTAATTTTAAAAGAATATAATACTTTACTTAAGATGACAGATGTCATTGGATTTGTTTTTAAACCAAAACAATTAGATGAAGATGAATTAGAATTATATTCAAAATGGTTAGACGCTAAAGTTGTTAAAGATTTTGAAAAAGCTGATCAATATCGTGCAGAATTAATTCAAAAGGGGATTATTTAATGAATCCAGATTTTATCAATCCATTAGTTCTTGCTTATTTAGGAGATAGTGTTTTAGAACTTTTAGTTAGAGATTATTTAGTAAAAGAAAGTGAACTAAAAAAAGTAAATGAGTTGTGCCAAGAAGCAACTCATTTTGTTAGTAGTTTGTCCCATGAAAAATTTATTTTACATTTATTAGAAACTGATTTTTTAACTGAAGAAGAAGTTGGTATTTTTAAAAGAGGGAGAAATACAAAAACTTCTAAAAGAGATACTAAAGAACATCGTTATTCAACAGGATTTGAATGTTTAATAGGACATTTATATTTAAATGAATGTAAAGATAGAATTTATGAGATATTTGATGAATTCAAAAGATATGTAAATGAGACAAATTTGAGACAAATTTGAGACGAAAAATGGAGAAAAATATGAAACAATATATATATGGAAAGAACCCTATCATGGAGGCGTTAAAGGGTGCAAGTGTTTATAAGATTTATATGTTAAATGGGCATAAGGATCCTAAAATTTTTGATATTTGTAAAAGAAATCAAATTCCATTAGAATTTGTTGATAAAAAAGAATTTGATAAGAAGGTAGGAAAGGTTGTTCATCAAGGAGTAATGGCCTATATTGAAAATTATCGCTATTATACAATTGATGAAATTTTAAAAGATATTCCTGAAAATAAACAACCTCTATTACTTATGTTAGATGGTTTGGAAGATCCTCATAATCTAGGTGCTATTTTGAGAACATGTGATGCTGTTGGTGTTGATGGTGTTATTATTGGAAAAAATAGAAGTGTTGGATTGAATGGAACGGTTGCGAAAGTTTCAACAGGAGCTATTCATCATGTAAAAGTAGCACAGGTAACAAATTTAACAAGAACATTAGAAGATTTAAAAAAGAAGGCATTTTGGATCGTTGGTTGTGAATTAGAAAACAGTCAAGATTATAGAAGTGTTGATTACAATATGCCTACAGTATTAGTTATTGGTTCAGAGGGATTTGGAATGTCAAGATTGGTAAAGAAAAGTTGTGATATTAATGTTGTTTTACCAATGGTAGGACATGTGAATTCATTAAATGCATCAGTAGCTGCATCTGTTCTTTTATATCAAGTCTATAACTCACGTCATCCTTTATAGTAAGAAAGGAGAGACAAACTATGATAGCGTATAATGAACAAGAATTATTGTATTTATATCATTTAGGTTCTTCAATAGCGTATAAATTGTTGTTAGATGAGTATAAAAATAAAATTGAAATTTTTGTGAAACGTTATTGTAGAGAAACAGCATTAACTTCTGCAGAAGATTATAGTCAAGAGGCGTTACTTGTTTTGATTGGAATTTTTGATCGCTATCGCTATGATAAGAATGCTTCTATAAATACATATTTTTCATATGCGATTAATGATGTATTAAAATTACAAAAAAGAATACTTAATAGAGGTAATAAAATTTCTACGATTTCTTTAGATCAAGAAATCTATGGAAGTAATATGCGTATTGAAAATATTATTGCAGATCAAAAGAGTTATAATAGACCGGAATATCAATTACGGTTAAATGAAAACAAAAGTTATTATTTAAATAAAATAGAAAAAGCAAGCTCTTCACTTGAAAGAAAAATATTTGATTGTTTTATGAAAGGATATAAGAGTAAAGAAATTGCTGAATTGTTGAATATTGATATTCGTTGTGTCTATAATGCGAAATATCGCTTACAAAAAAAGATGGACAAATCTAAATAAGATTGACTATAGCTAGCTTTTATGCTAAATTATAGTGGCATAGAAATGAGTTGATAAGATGAAAGAGAAAATCATTTTAGTGTGTAGTGAATGTTTATCGAGAAACTATACAATGACTAAAAATAAACGATTAAATGTAAAAAGATTAGAATTAAATAAATATTGTAAACGTTGTGGAAAGCATACGTTACATAAAGAAACAAAATAAGGAGGCTATGTCGTGTTTGGTAAAAAGGCGGAAACAGAAGTCGTTGAAGAAGTAGAACATGAATTAAAATTTAAAGAGTGGTTCAATTTAAAAGGAATCAGAGCTGAAATTAAAAATATTCATTGGTTAACAAAAAAAGAATTATTTAATAATTCTTTAACTGTATTAGTGTTTACTTTTGTAATGGGGTTATTCTTCTTTGGTGGAGATGCCGTTATTGCATTTATATTGAAAGCGTTGGGGATGGATTAATTATGGCAGGAATGAATGATGAAGGAAGACAATGGTATGTTGTTTGTACATACAATGGTCATGAAAATAAAGTAAAAGAAAACTTAGAAAAACGTATTGAATCAATGGGATTACAAGATTGCTTATATAATATTATAATTCCAGAACATGTAGAAACAGTTATTAAAGATGGTAAAAAAATCAACAAAGTAACAAATATGTTTCCTGGATATGTTCTTGTAGAAATGGTTATGACAGATGAAGCTTGGTATGTTGTACGTAATACTTCAGGGGTTTCAGGATTCATTGGTTCTTCTGGTGGAGGAGCAAAACCTTTCCCACTTCAAAAACATGAATTAGATCCAATCTTAAAGAATATGGGTATTAGTACTTCAGCAATCGAAATTGACTATGCTGTTGGAGATGAAGTAAATGTTATTTCAGGTCCATTTGCTGGTAAAAGTGGAACTGTTGAATCGATTGATTTTGAAAAAGAAACAGCTAAAGTACTTATTGATTTCTTAGGTAATCAAACACCTATGGAAATTGATTTAGTAGCATTAGAAAAAACATTCTAGACAAATGTATTCACATTTGTCTTTTATATTATGGAGGTAAAGATGTCTAAATTATTTTTCTTTGATATAGATGGTACATTGATAGATTGTAATAAAGGGCTTTATGGTATATCAACAATAAATAGAAATTCCTTTGATCAGTTAAAACAAAAAGGTCATGATGTATTTCTAGCTACAGGTAGATGCAAATGCTTTATTACAGAAGGTGTTATGGATTATCCTTTTAGTGGATATGTCACTTGTAATGGGGGCTATGTAGAATATAAAGGAGATGCTATTTATAAAGCTGTTGTTCCAGCAAAAGCAATAGAAGAAACAATTAAATTATCTAAAGAACATCATTTTAGTTTCTATTTTGAAAGTAGCGATTATATTTATGTCTTAGATAAAAATGACCCACAACATAAAGAATTTGCTAGAGTATGGGGAATGAAAGATGAAACAATTATTGATGATTTTGATCCACAAGAAATTGAAACATATATTGGAATGATCGTTATCAATTCAAAAGAAGATATTCCTCTTTTAGTTGAAACATTATCTCCATATTTTGATATTCAAAGACATCAAACAGGATGTTCGTTTGATTTAACATTAAAAGGTGTTTCTAAAGCTGTAGGAATCCAAAAATTAGTAGATGCACTTCATAAAGATATCAAAGATACGATTGCTTTTGGAGATGGACGCAATGATTTAGAAATGTTAGAAACTGTTGGAACAGGTGTTGCAATGGATAATGCGGTTCCTGAAGCAAAAGCGGTGGCTGATGAAATATGTCCAGATGTCAATGATGATGGAATTACAACATGGTTGAAGGAACGTGACTTTATTTAAAGTGAACTTTTTTGTTATAATGACAAAGGTGATTATATGAAAGAAAAAAATTAACAATGAAAGATATAGATCATAAGCTAAGTCGTGAAATTATAAATACAGCAAAAGCACATGATGTCTCAGTAATCAAATTAGAGCGACTACAAAACATCCGCTCAACGACAAGAACAAGTCGAAAAAACAATCATAGCCTGCATACATGGTCATTCTATAGATTAGCTACATTTATAGAATACAAAGCAAAACTGGCAGGCATAAAAGTTGAGTATGTAGATCCAGCATATACAAGTCAGATCTGTCCGATATGTGGAAGTGTTCATCATGCAAATGACAGAAATTATACGTGCAGATGTGGATTTCATACACATAGGGATTTATTGGGAGCAATAGATATATGCAACTCAACTGAGTATATTGGTAACAGATATACTGCCTAGAGAACTATAGGTTCTGCTCTAGGAAGGGCAATGGCATACCTCTAACTTGCACTGCGACCTATCAGAAATGAACTGGTCAGCCAACAATGTTGGCAGGTAGTAAGAATCCCCTGTCTTAGACACGGGGAGTGTCAAAACAAGAATATTTAGTGAATGTAGTATGTTAGAATGTAATAAAGATCTTGAACTTTATTATTTAGATTCTTTTAAAATAGTACATGAAAAGTAGACTCTTTATAAAAGTCTGCTTTTTAAATTACATTTTTTTGGTGTATTCTTAACAATAAAAAGAGTAAAATAGGCTTTGGAGGTGAGACTATGTTGTTGTTTGGACATAGAGGTTATAGTGATCAATATTCTGAAAATACAATGTTAGCTTTTTCAAAAGCTATTGAAAGTGGATTTGATGGTATTGAAACAGATGTGCATAAAACAAAAGATGGTGTTCTTGTTTTATGTCATGATGAAAAAATCAATCGAACAAGTGATGGAAAAGGTTATATTAAAGATATGACTTATGAAGAGCTTTGTGTATATAATTTTGGAACAAAAGAAAATCCTCAAAGAATTTCTTTGTTGAAAGAATTATTGGAATTATGTAAAGGAAAAAATGTAAAGATCAACTTAGAAATTAAAACAAATAAAATTCAATATCCAGGAATAGAACTAGAAAGCTATCAAATGATCAAAGAAATGGGGATGTTAGATCAAGTTCTCTTTTCAAGTTTTTATGTTGATTCTCTTTATAAATTAAGAGCAATCGATTCATCTTTATATTTAGGTTATCTTTTTGAAGATGATTATGAAAAAAATAAACAATTATGTTTAACACAAAAATTTCATGTACATGCACGTGAAGATTTTCTAGATGAAGATGAAATTGCACTCTTTTTAAAAGCTGGATTAGACATCAATACATGGGGTGTAAAGAACCGTTTTAGATATGCTTATTTTAAGGAAAAAGGTGTCAATATTGTTATTGCAAATAAAAATTTTAAGAAATTAAAAATGTAATCGCCTATGTTATTTTTTTACATCAAACGAGCGATAATGCTTGTTTTTTGTATGTTTTTCATGTAAGATGGTTGTGTACAAATGAAAAATTTCACAATAGTTATGGAGGAAATAAAATGGCAGAAAAAAAACCTGTACAACAAGCTGTCCCAACTGAAGCAGAAACTGATGCTCATGTTGATGACCTTGTAAACAAAGCTTTAAAAGCTTTAGAAGAATTTGAAGATTTTACACAAGAACAAGTAGACTACATCGTTGCTAAATGTTCTGTAGCTGGACTAGACCATCATGGTATTTTAGCTGAAGCTGCAGTTAAAGAAACAGGACGTGGAGTATTTGAAGATAAAGCTGTTAAAAACTTATTTGCATGTGAATATGTTACTAACAATTTACGTCATTTAAAAACAGTAGGGATCATCAATGAAGATCCATTAACTGGTATTACTGAAATTGCTGAACCAGTGGGTGTTGTTTGTGGTATCGTTCCAACAACTAACCCAACTTCAACAGTAATTTTCAAATCATTAATCGCTTTAAAAACAAGAAACCCAATCATTTTCTCGTTCCACCCAAGCGCTCATGAAAGTTCAAAACAAGCTGCTATCGTAATTAGAGATGCTGCTATTGCTGCTGGTGCACCAGAAAACTGTATCCAATGGTTATCAATTAAATCTATGTATGCTACTAATGCATTAATGAATCACCCAGGTATTGCAACTATCTTAGCAACTGGTGGTAACGCAATGGTTAAAGCTGCATATTCATGTGGAAAACCTGCTTTAGGTGTAGGTGCTGGTAACGTACCTGCATATGTTGAAAAAACATGTGTATTACCAAGAGCTGTAAATGATATCGTATTATCAAAATCTTTCGACAATGGTATGATTTGTGCTTCTGAACAAGCAGCAATCGTTGACCAAGAAATCTACAGTGATTTCATGAAAGAAATTAAAAGATTCCATGTTTACTTTGTAAATAAAGAAGAAAAAGCTAAACTTGAAAAATTCATGTTTGGTGCAGAAGCTTATTCAGAAAATGTTGCTCAAGCTAAATTAAATCCAAATGTTGTAGGTAAACCTGCTGAATGGATTGCTGAACAAGCTGGATTCAAAGTGCCTGCTGAAACACAAATTATCTGTGCTGAATGTAAAGAAGTAGGACCAAATGAACCATTAACTAGAGAAAAATTATCTCCAGTATTAGCTATCTTAAAAGCTAAAAGCACTGATGATGGTATTGCTAAAGCAGCTGCAATGGTTGAATTTAACGGTTTAGGTCACTCTGCTGCAATTCATACAGAAGATCATGAAATTTCTAAAAAATTCGGTCATGCATGTAAAGCAATCCGTATCATTGAAAACGCTCCATCAACATTCGGTGGTATTGGATCAGTATATAATGCATTCATTCCATCATTAACATTAGGTTGTGGTTCTTACGGACATAACTCAGTATCTAACAACGTAAGTGCTGTTAACTTAATCAATATTAAGAGAATAGGGAGACGTAATAACAATATGCAATGGGTTAAACTTCCTCCAAAAGTATACTTTGAAAAGAATTCAATTAGATACTTAAGAGATATGAAACATATGGAAAAAGCCATGATCGTTACTGATAGAAGCATGGTAAATCTTGGTTATGTTGAAAAAATCGAAGACGTTATTAGAAGAAGACGTAATCATGTAGATATTGAATTATTCTTTGATGTTGAACCAGATCCAAGTATTGATACTGTAAGAGAAGGGGTAGAATTGATGAGAAAATTCGAACCTGATTGTATCATTGCTTTAGGTGGAGGATCATCAATGGATGCTGCTAAAGTTATGTGGTTAATGTATGAAAACCCAGAAGTTAACTTTGATGATATCAAACAAAAATTCATGGATATCAGAAAACGTGCTTTCAAATTCCCTGAATTAGGTAAAAAAGCAAAAATGATCTGTATCCCAACTACATCAGGAACTGGATCAGAAGTTACTCCTTTCGCAGTTATCACTGATAAGAAAGAAAACAAAAAATATCCATTAACTGACTATGCTTTAACACCAACTATCGCTATCGTTGACCCTGAATTCGTAATGTCATTACCAGGAGCAATCGCTGCTGATACAGGTATCGACGTATTAACTCATGCGGTTGAAGCTTATGTTTCAATCTTAGCATCTGACTTTACTGATGGATGGGCTAAACAAGCTGTTAAATTAGTATTTGATTACTTAGAAGAATCAGTTAAGAAAGGTACTCCAATTGCTAGAGAAAAAATGCATAATGCTGCAACTATCGCAGGTATGGCATTTGCAAATGCATTCTTAGGAATGAACCACTCATTAGCTCATAAGATTGGTGGAGAATGGCATATTCCTCATGGTAGAACAAATGGTATCTTATTACCACACGTAATTAGATATAACGGAACTATTCCAACTAAATTAAATATCTGGCCAAAAATTGAAAACTATAAAGCTGATGTTAAATTCATGGAATTAGCTCAATTAATCGGATTAAATCCTAAAACTCCAGCTGAAGGTGTTGAAATGTTCGCTGATGCTTGTGAAGAATTATGTCACAAAGTAGGTGTTGTATCTAACGTAGAATCTCAAGGTATCTCAAGAGAAGCTTGGGAAGAATCAGTTCATAGAATTGCTATGAATGCTTACGAAGATCAATGTACACCAGCTAACCCTAGAATGCCTATGGTTAAAGATATGGAAGATATCTTACGTAAAATTTACGATTACAAAAATAAATTTGATAAATAATAGTTAAGGTAGGCATGTCCTACCTTTTCTTTTACCTTAAGAGAAAGTTCATAATGAATTCATATAGAATTGTTATATTAATCATGTCAGATGAAGACAATATAATAAACAAGTATAAGTGACCCCTCTCCCAAAAAATCACTTATACGCAAGGAAAGGAACGGTGTTCCTTTTTTTGTGTAAAAATAATAAATTTATTATTGCAATAAATATTTAATATTGTTAGAATAAGAAAGGGCAATACAGTGTCTTCCATAGGAAGGCACTTTTTATTTTTATAGATACTAGAGGAGGATAAAAAATGGCTAAATACATATTTGTAACAGGTGGAGTTGTGTCTGGTCTTGGTAAAGGGTTAACAGCTGCATCTTTAGGAAGAATTTTAAAACAAAGAGGACAAAAAGTCTTCATGCAAAAATTAGATCCATATATTAACGTTGATCCAGGAACAATGTCACCTTATCAACATGGGGAAGTATTTGTTACTGCAGATGGGGCAGAAACAGACTTAGACTTAGGACACTATGAAAGATTTATTGATGAACAATTAAATAAAAACTCATCAATTACAACAGGTAGAATTTATAGTAACGTTATTTCAAAAGAAAGACGTGGAGATTATTTAGGAGCTACTGTACAAGTTGTTCCTCATATTACAAATGAAATTAAAGAAAGAATTTATGCAGCGGCACGTAGTTCTAAAGCAGATATCGTCATTACTGAAATTGGTGGAACAACAGGAGATATCGAAAGTTTACCTTTCATTGAAGCTATCCGCCAAGTAAGATTAGATTTAGGATATGAAAATACTGTTTATATTCATACAACTTTACTTCCATACATTGGAGCAAGTCATGAAGTAAAAACAAAACCAACACAACATAGTGTTAAAGAATTAAGAGGTTTAGGTATTCAACCAGACTTTATTGTTTGTCGTAGTGAACATCATATTGAAAAAGAATTAAAAGATAAGATTTCATTATTCTGTAATGTACCAACACAAAATGTTATTTCAAACTATGATGTAGAAAACTTATATGAATTACCACGTATGTTATTAGATCAAAAAATGGATGATTTAGTATTACAACATTTACAAATCAATGCACCAGCGGCTCATATGGATGAATGGGATGCATTAGTTAACCGTGTTAAAAACTTAAATCAAGAATTAAATATTGCGTTAGTTGGAAAATATGTTCAATTACCGGATGCTTATTTATCAGTTAATGAAGCTTTAAGACATGCAGGATATTATGTAAACAGTGTAGTTAATATTGATTTTATTAATTCAGAAGAATTAAATAAAGAAAATGTAGCAGAAAGATTAAAAGATGCTGATGGTATTATCGTTCCAGGTGGATTTGGTGATCGTGGTATTGCTGGTATGATTGATGCCATTGAATATGCACGTACTAATAAAGTTCCACTTTTAGGTATTTGTTTAGGTATGCAATTAATTACCATTGAATATGCTAGAAATGTTTGTGGTATTAAAGATGCTAACTCATTAGAATTTGATGAATTATGTAAGAATCCAGTGATCAATTTAATGTCTGACCAATCTTTAGAAGATATGGGAGGTACACAAAGATTAGGTGATTATGAATGTCAATTAAATCCAGGGACACATGCTTATCGTCTTTATGGAAAAGAAATGATTAAAGAAAGACATCGTCATAGATATGAATTTAATAATAACTATAAAGATGTTTTAGTTGAAAATGGTTTAAAAGTTGCAGGATTTAACCCAGAAAGAAACCTTGTAGAAATTGTTGAGTTAGAAGATCATCCTTACTATGTAGGATGTCAATTCCATCCAGAATTTACTTCAAGACCAAACCGTGCACAACCTTTATTCCAAGGTTTAATTTCTGCAGCACATGATCGTAAATATAATAAATAAAAAAGCAATATCGAAAGATATTGTTTTCTTATACAAAAAAAGGAGATTGTCGAGGCAATCTCCAAATTTTTATTTCTTAGGTAATTTAAATGAGCTCTTTAATGAAACGATTCTATTAAATACAAAATGATCATCTGTAGAATCTTTTGTATCAATACAGAAATATCCATTTCTTACAAATTGGAATGAATCACCAGGTTTATATTTTTCAATAGCTGGTTCAACATAACAATCTTCAATAACAGTTAATGAATTAGGATTTAAGTTTAAAGATCCATCTTCATTATAAACACCTTTTTCTTCATCAACTAAGTTTTCATATAAACGAGCTGTTACTTTTTTACAATGATGAACAGGAACCCAATGAATTGTTCCTTTTACTTTTCTACCTGTAAATCCTGTACCATTTTTAGTAATAGGATCATAAGTACAATGAACAACTGTTACTTTTCCATTTTCATCTTTTTCAAAATCAACACATTTAACGAAATAAGCATTCATTAAACGAACTTCATTTCCTGGGAACAATCTAAAATATTTTTTAGGTGGTTCTTCCATAAAGTCATCACGATCAATCCATAATTCTCTTTCAAATGGAACTTTTTCATAACCTAAATCAGGATTTTCCATGTTGACCATCGCATCTAAATATTCTACTTGTCCTTCAGGATAGTTATCGATAACTAATTTAATAGGATCTAAAACAGCCATCACACGAGGTGCTTTAGGTTTTAAATCATTACGAATACAATACTCTAACATTGCATAATCATTTGATGAGTTACTTTTTGTAACACCAACTAATTCCATAAAAGATTTAATGGATTCTGGTGTAAATCCTCTACGTCTTAATGCTGCAATTGTCACTAAGCGAGGATCATCCCAACCATCAACGATTCCTTCATCTACTAAGCGTTTAATATAACGTTTTCCTGTAATAACATTTGTTAAATAAAGTTTTGCGAATTCAATTTGTTTTGGTGGATGTTCATAACCAATTTCTTGAACGACCCAATCATATAAAGGACGATGATCTTCAAATTCAAGAGTACAAATTGAATGAGTGATTCCTTCAATGGCATCTTCAATTGGATGAGCAAAGTCATACATTGGATAAATACACCATTTATCTCCTGTATTATGGTGTGTCATTCTGGCAACACGATAAATAATAGGATCACGCATATTGATATTGGATGAAGCCATATCGATTTTAGCTCTTAATACTTTTGATCCATCTTCAAATTCACCATTTTTCATTCTTTCAAATAAATCTAAGTTTTCTTCAATAGAACGATTACGGTATGGAGAATCTTTACCGGGTTCTGTTAAAGTACCACGGTATTCTCTAATTTGTTCAGGACTTAAATCACAAACATAAGCTTTTCCTTTTTTGATTAAAAGAACAGCAGCTTCATACATTTGATCAAAATAGTTTGAAGCAAATTTGATATCACCATCATATTTAGCACCTAACCATTCTACATCTGAAACAATACTTTCGACGAATTCTGTTTTTTCTTTCATTGGATTTGTATCATCGAAACGTAAATTAAATGTTCCGTTATATTTTTTAGCTAATCCATAATTTAATAAGATTGATTTAGCATGACCAATGTGTAAATAACCATTTGGTTCAGGAGGAAAACGTGTCGCAATTTTTGTATATTTTCCTTCCGCTAAATCTTGATCTATAATTTTTTCAATAAAATTTTTACTTACTACTTCTTCTTTATCCATAGGAAGTCCTCCCATAATTTTTATATGTTTTAGTTTACCATATTTTCCTTGATTATAAAACATCCAATACTTCATAAATTAGAAAATATGTGCTAGAATGTTTGCGGAAGGTGATAACATGTTTAGAATAGGACAATCGATTGATATTCATCAATTAGTAGAAGGAAGAGATTTATATATTGGTGGTGTAAAAATTGACCATGATAAAGGTTTATTAGGACATAGCGATGCAGATGTTTTATTACATGCCATTATTGAAAGTATTATTGGGGCATTAGGTCTTGGTGATATTGGAAAACATTTTCCAGATACGGATCCTCAATATAAAGGAATTTCTTCAATGGTTTTATTGGAACATTGTTATCAACTGATGGATAAAGAAGGTTATGAAATCAATAACCTTGATAGTATTATTATGTGTGAAGCACCTAAGATGGCTCCACATATTCAAAAAATGAGAGAAAATGTCGCAAGTAAATTACATTGTGACATCAGCCAAATTAACATTAAAGCAACACGTGGAGAAAAACTTGGTTTTGTCGGCAGACAAGAAGGAATGGTAGCTCAAGCGGTTGTATTATTAAGGAAAAAAGGAGTATAGAAATGGCAAAAGTAAGAACAAGATTTGCACCTAGCCCAACTGGATATATGCATATCGGTAACTTAAGAACAGCATTATATGAATATTTAATTGCTAAACATGATCATGGAGATTTTATTTTAAGAATTGAAGATACTGATCAAGAAAGAGAAGTTGAAGGTGCTGTTGATATGATCTATAAAGTTATGGATCAAACAGGATTAGGTTATGACGAAGGACCTAATAAACCAGGAGAAGTTGGACCTTATGTTCAATCTGAAAGATTAGCTATTTATAAAGAATATGCTGATAAATTAGTTGAATTAGGGGGAGCTCATTATTGTTTCTGTGATGAAGAAACAATCAATAAGGCAAAAGAAGAATCTGATAATGAAGAATTAGGATATATTGATCCTTGTAAACATCTTTCTTTAGAAGAAGCAAAACAAAGAATCGCTAATGGTGAAAAATATGTTGTAAGACAAACAATTCCAAGTACTGGAATTACTTCTTTTGAAGATGAAGTTTATGGGCATATTGAAGTAGAAAACGCAGGACTTGCTGAAGGGGTTTTATTAAAAAGTGATGGTTATCCTACATATAACTTTGCGAATATCGTAGATGATCATTTAATGAACATCACTCATGTTGTAAGAGGAAATGAATATTTATCTTCAACACCTAAATATAATTTAATTTATCAAGCATTTGGATGGGATGTACCATCATATATTCATTGTCCACCTGTTATGAAAGATGAAAAACATAAATTATCTAAACGTAATGGAGATGCTTCTTATCAAGATTTAATTAATAAAGGTTTCTTAAATGAAGCAATCTTAAATTATATTGCTTTACTTGGGTGGTCACCTGAAGGTGAACGAGAAATCTTCTCATTAGATGAATTAATTGAAGCATTTGATGTTAAACGTATTTCTAAATCTGGGGCTATTTTTGATATGAATAAATTAAAATGGATCAATAGCCAATATATTAAGAAATTAGATACAAAACAATTAACAGAATTATGTTTACCATTTTTACAAGAAGCTTATGATTTAAGCGATAAAAGTGAAGCATGGATTGAAAAATTAGTAGAAGTGCATAGAGATCATATTTCTTGTGGTGAAGAAATCGTTGAACAAGTTAAATTATTCTTTGAAGATGAAATTCATTTAGAAGAAGAAGCTATTGAATTTATGAAAGAAGAAGCTATTCCAAATACTTTAGCTGTATTTAAATCTAAAGTCGCAGAATTAGCTGAAGAAGATTTTAAACAAGATCAAATTTTTGCTTGTATTAAAGCGACTCAAAAAGAAGCAAAAGCAAGAGGAAAAATGTTATACATGCCTTTACGTATTGCAACAACTGGTATTATGCATGGTCCTGATTTAGCGGCTTCTATGGAATTATTAGGTAAAGAAAAAGTATTAAAAAGATTAGGATAGGAAATTACTCTTATCCTTTTTTTATGTTTTTTTTACATAGAGTTTGATTTATATTGCTTTTTTTGAAATGAAGGCATAATATATTGTCAAAAGTACGGTATTTTTCACAAAAAAGACATAATGAGATGGTATAATAGGTTAGAAAGAGGTGATAACAATGAAGAAGAAAATAATTGGTATTGTTTTAATATTCTTTGTTGTTGTAAGTACTCTTCTAACGATTTTTGCTTTTAGAATAACACCCGTTACTTTAAAAAGAGATACTTTTGTTTATGAATATGGAACACCAATTTCTAATAATCCGGTAGATTATGTCAATGCTAATGCAAATGTTATTAATGAGGTACAATTAAATTTTTCTAATTTAAAAAATGAGATAGGTGTTTATAAAGTATCGGCTTCTTATGCGGGAGTAGAATTTCCATTTTACATTAAAATTCAAGACACAACAAAACCAGTTGTAACTTTAAATCAAGTTGTTTTTAATGTGAATTTAAATGAAGAAATTAGTGCTTTGAATTTGATAGATAAAGTAGAAGATCAATCAGAAGTTATTGCTTATTTTTTAGAGGATGATGGAACAAAAAATACAACTCTTAAATTCACAAAAAAAGGTTCTTATATAGTTAATATTATTGTAGAAGATGTGGTGGGAAATCAAGCGGCTAAATTAAGAGCTAAGATTGTTGTGGGAAGCTTAGGAAATCATCCAACGCTTGAAGGTATTGATGATGTTGAAATTGTTCAAGGAACACATTTTGATATTATGGAAGGTGTTAAAGCTAGTGATGGTAATGGAAATGATATTACACATCAAATTAAGATTTTGAAAAATACAGTCAATACTGAAGAAGTAGGAAGCTATGAAGTTATTTACTCAATTACAAATAGTCAGGGTAATAATATTCAAAGAACAAGAAAAGTAGAAGTGATTAAAAATGAAAGTGAGAAGAAAAAATGAGTGTAACTTTAGCGATGATTGTGATATCCGTAGCCATTTATGTCATTATTAATTTTATAGATCATTCAGATGAAAAATCAGCGTTGGCTATTAAATATGGAGCTTTTTATCCTCCTAAAATAGAATATAAACAAGAGTATTGGCGCTTTTTAACAGCTAATTTTGTTCATGTTGATTTAGTTCATATTTTTATGAATTGTTATGCACTTTATTATTTGGGTGGAACTTTCTTTGAACCTTTTTTGGGAAGTTTAGAATATTTGTATTTAGTATTAATTTCTGGAATTTTTTCTTATCTTATTACTTATATGGCATCAAAAAAAGAGGGACGTTATCAAAATACGATTACTTTAGGTGCAAGTGGTATTTTTTATGGGTTTTTAGGAGCTATTGTGACTTTAGGCGTTGTTTTTCAAGGACCATTTTTAATGGTTTTAAAACAATTTATTCCTGTCATTGCTATTAATGTTGTTTTTACGTTGGCAGATAAAAATATTTCTAAGACAGGGCATTTAGGTGGCTTTGTTGGTGGTGTTATTGCTATGCTAGTGCTTATTGGAAGTGGCTTATGCGTTTATTAATTGATGGAGATGCTTGTCCTGATCGTCAAAAAGTTATTGAACTTGCTTTGCATTATGGAGTAGAAGTTTTATTGTTTATTGATTTTGCACATGTTATTGAAGATGAAAGAATTCAAATAATTATGTGTGAAGTAGGAAAAGATAGTGTTGATCAAATGATTCTTTCTTATTTACAAGAAGGTGATCTATTGATTAGTCAAGATTATGGACTTGCAAGTTTAGCTTTGCTTAAAAATGTAACGATACTTCATGTATCGGGGAAAAGAATTACAGAAGATAATATTAATAATTTGTTGACTTCTCGTTATTTAGGACATCTTTCTAGAAAACAACATAAGCATGTAAAAGGACCTAAAAAAAGGAATTATAAGACATCACAATTCTTTTTAAGAGAATTAGAAAAGATATTTATTGAAAATAAAATAAACGAAGAAAAAGCAATACTAGAATAAACATCTAGCATTGCTTTGTTTTTATTTTCCAGAATCTCCATAGTTTTTAAGCACACGAGCACTTGGATCATCAACATCACAGTTTTCCCATTCTTTATTTGGCATCCAGAAATCTTTGATCCATTTTCCTTGTTGTGGGAAGAATGATTCAAAAATATCTCTATACATTAATGATTCTTTGGTGAAAGGTGTACAATATGAATATTTATCTTTAGCATTTAAAACATCTTCATCACTGTATTTATCTTCAGCTAATTCTTTTAAATAATCTACCATTGAATGACCAACAGCATCAGAAAAAGCTGCTTTTTCTCTAAATAAAATATCGTGTGGTAAATAATCAGTTCCTTCAAAAGCATGTCTTAACAAATATTTTCCTTTATTATAAACATTCATTTTTTTAGCAGGATCAATAGACATAGAATAATCAACAAAATCAAGATCAGCAAAAGGAACACGTCCTTCAAGAGCATGTGCAGAAATACAACGATCGGCTCTTAAGACATCGTACATATAAAGTTCTTTGATTCTTTTACTTGCTTCTTCTTGGAAAGCTTTAGCGTTAGGTGCAAAATCAGTATATTTATAACCAAATAATTCATCTGAAACTTCACCAGTCATAATAACTTTAATATCGGTATTTTGGTGAATATATTTACATAAAATATACATGGCCATACTCGCACGAATTGTTGTAATATCGAAAGTTTCAAGATGATAGATGACTTCTTTTAGATGTTGATAGAGATCTTCTTTATTCATAATAACTTCTGTATGTTCTGTTCCTAAATAATCAGCAACTTGTTTAGCATATTTTAAATCAATAGGATCACTTTCCATACCGATAGCGAAAGTACGAATAGGTTTATCTGATAATTTTTGACCAATGGCACATACTAAAGAAGAATCTAATCCACCGCTTAATAAATATCCAATTGGAGCATCAGACATAAATCTTTTTTCTACGGCTTTTTCAAGTTTCGTTTTTAATTTTCCAGCAATTGTTTCTAAATCATCATCAACGATTGTTTTAGGATCACTTAAATCATTATAACAAACAAATTGACCATCTAAATAATAATGTCCTGGTGGAAAAGGCATAATATCATCACATAAATCAAATAAAGCTTTGGCTTCGGAAGCAAAACATATTTGATGTTCTTTTTTACTATAACCATAAAACATAGGTCTAATTCCCATTGGGTCTCTTGCTGCCATTAACTGTTTTGTTTTGTTATCGTATAAAACAAGAGCAAATTCAGCATCTAAATATTTACATAAAATTTCAAGTCCATATTGTTCATATAATGGAATCAAAACTTCACAATCACTACCAGATTTAAAAGTATAGCTACTTTCTAATTTTGTTTTTAATGCTGGATAGTTATATATTTCACCATTACATACAAGTGTATAATCTTTATAAACAAAAGGTTGATTTCCATTTGTTGATAAATCCATAATTGATAAACGGTTAAATCCCCATGTTATTCCATGATCAATTGAGACATGTTGATAATCAGGTCCACGATACGCTGCTTTATCTAAAGCTTTTTGGAAAACCTGTAATTCAAATTCTTCACTTCCAACGACTAAAAAACCACACATTTTAATATCCCCCTTATAATTAAAAAACGCACATAGTGTGCGAGTATCGTGTAACATATAAATCCAAAGATATACATGGTACGGAAAATACTTCAAAGAGTACTCGATACCCGCTAGTTGTAACATAACTAGAGACGTTCTAGCCTACTTGCATTGCTTTCGGTAGACAGCTCGAAGGTGTTCTTCATATTTTCGTTCACTGCTAGTCTTTCACCTTCTACTAGCTCGCTGTTGCTTCGTAAAAATACTACTCTCCTTGTCTTTGCTTTTAACTTGTTTACAGTATAGTATAGGATTTATAAAAAATCAATAAGAAATAATTAATATGATAAAAAATATTTAATTTTATACAATTATAAAATGTGAATAACTTTTGAGACAAATTTGAGACAAAAAACATAAAAAAATCATGTATAATGTTAATGTCTAGAAAAATATAAATATAGGAGTTTAAAAATGCCAAAAGATATACACATGTTAGTAAGTATGATTAATATGAAATTAAGAGATGATGATATGCAATTATCACATGTTCTTTCTATTTATGATTTGGATGAAACTGAGTTTATGAAAAGATTAGATGAAAACGAATATTTTTATGATGAAAGTACAAATCAAATTAAAACAAAATAATTGTTTTATCGAAGAATAGTGATATAATTATGAATACTTAAACGGAGGGAATTTAAATGTTAAAATTAGAAGATTTTAAAGCGGCTAAAAAAAGAGTTGATGAAGTTATCTTACCAACTCATTTAATACATAGTGATGCCTTTTCTGAAGAATGTGGAAATGATGTCTACATCAAACCTGAAAACTTACAAAAAACAGGAGCTTTCAAAATTAGAGGGGCCTACAATAAAATTATGAAATTAGATGATGAAGCAAAGAAAAAAGGGTTAATTGCTTCTTCAGCTGGAAATCATGCACAAGGTGTTGCTTATGCAGCAAAAAAATTAGGGGTCAAAGCAACAATTTGTATGCCAGCACATACACCATTAATTAAAGTTGATGCTACAAAAGCACATGGAGCGGATGTTGTATTATATGGTGAAGCTTATGATGAAGCTTATGAAAAAGCTGTAGAATTACAAAAAAGTGAAGGATACACTTTTGTTCATCCTTTTGATGATGAAGATGTTATGGAAGGGCAAGGAACAATTGCTTTAGAAATTATGGAAGAACTTCCAGATGTTGATTATATTTTAGTACCAATTGGTGGTGGTGGATTAATTTCAGGTATTGCTTGTGCAGCAAAGCAAATCAATCCATCTGTTAAAATCGTTGGTGTTGAACCAGAAGGTGCAGCGAGTGCCCTTGCCGCAGTTGAAGATGATCAACTTGTTAAATTAAGTGAAGTAAGTACAATCGCTGATGGTACAGCAGTTAAACAAATTGGAGAAACTCCATTTGAATATATTAAAAAATATGTTGATGAAATCGTAACTGTAAGTGATTATGAATTGATGGAAGCCTTCTTATTACTTGTTGAAAAACATAAATTAATTGCTGAAGGATCAGGTATTTTATCATTAGCAGCTTTAAAGAAATTACATTGTAAACGTAAAAAAGTTGTTTCACTTATTTCAGGTGGAAATATGGATGTTATGACAATTTCTTCGATGATCAATAAGGGACTTATTTCAAGAGGAAGAATTTTAACATTTTCAGTACAATTACCAGATATTCCAGGACAATTAGAAGTTGTTTCTCATTTACTTAATGAATGTAATGCAAATGTTATTGGAGTTGAACATAACCAATTTAAAAACTTTGCTCGTTTTTCTGAAGTAGAATTAAGAGTGACCTGTGAAACAAATGGTGAAGCTCATATTCAAGCGATTGCTGATAAATTTAAAGAAAATGGTTATATTATTCAAAAAATTAACTAATCTTATAAACCGCTTAGGCGGTTTTTTATTTTCAATGAGGTGAAGATTATGATTTATAAATATTTTAAAGAGTGTAAAAAATTAATTGTATTGATTACTTTATTAGGCATGCTTATTGGTATGCTTTTTTTTATAACTAAAGATACACCACCAACACTGGTACTAAAAAAGAAAAAAATCAATATTGAATATGGACAAACTTATTATGCTAATTTTAAAGGTTTAGTGGATACAACAGGAATGAGTAAAAAGGAGATTTGTTATTTAAAAAAGAATGTAAGTATAACGGATAATCTTCAAAATGAAGATCAAAAAAGTTATCCAGCAGTAGGAAAATATAAGATTTTTATAAAATATAATAATAAGCTTTCAACGATTCAAATTATTTGTAAAGATACATTAGCACCTGTACTAGCATTTCCTAAAAATGTAGATGTTATAAAAGAAAGTGACTTAGAAAGTATTGATTTTAAATCATTGATCATAGCTACCGATTTATCACCATTAAAAGAAATTCAAATAGATACAAGTCAAATCGATATTCATAGAATAGGTGAATATCAAGTAAAAGTATTTGTAGAAGATATATATAAAAATAGAAGAGAAAAAGAATTTAAGGTCAATGTTACAGAAAATAAACAAGAAACAACTAATTCTCAAAATAATCAAGAAAATAATGTGAATAAGATTGAAAGTGAAAATAATAAACCGAATGAGGACATTACAATCTCTCAATCAAATGAAAAAAATAATGTAAAGGATCATTTAGATAATGATCATCAACAAACAAAGCCCCCACAAACGGTTTATTGGTATGAATGTTACCTTTGTGGATTATATGTTGATTCAAATGTTTCTTTAGAAGATGCTAAAAAGAAGTTTGATCAAACAAAGTGTACAGATGCTATTGAATTTTCAGGAATAGAGTGGAGACATAGTAGATTTTATTATGGAATTAATCATTCTTAGAAAATTGAAGGAGGAGTAAAAGTGAATTGTGTTTATAAGTGGATTTTAGGTCCATAGGCAATCAGAGATTGTCTTTTTTTATTAGAAATTATTTATGATGGAGGAATATGAAATGAAACAGAAAAAAATATTTGATAAAGTTATGAAAATATTTGCAGTTATGGTGTTTATTTTATCTATGTGTTTTTCACAAAAATATGCAAATAATGTCGAAGCATGGGATAATAGTACACCTCATGAATTTACACGTATTAAACAAATTGATTATCCATGGTGGTGGTCTTCTAAAATAGCTAGTGCGAAAAAATGGTCCACTTATATGTGTAAATATGATAATAAATATGCTTATTGTTTAGAAGCAAGTAAAAAATCACCATCAGTTGGAAAATACCCAGCTCAAGTGATTGAAAATAATGAGGCTGTAAGAAAAATTCTTTATTATGGATTTGGAGGACCAGGCTATGATCAAGCAATTAAAGAAATGTATACAGTTGAATTAAATTCTTGTGTTCCTGATGATTTTGGAGAAAAGCATGGTAACTTTGATGATGGTGCTTATTTGTTTACCCATATTTGGCTTTCTTATGCTTATGGCGGAGATTTAATGGGGTTAAACTTAAAAGATTTCAATGCTAAATGGCCAAATGCAGATGGTAATAGTGGTTATGGAGATAATATTTTATGGGGCTATAACTGGCTTATGAATCAACCTGATATTGGTTATGCTTATTTTAGCCCAAGTCAAGATGGTGGAGTTACAGCCTCTTTTAAGGCTGAATTTGATAAGGTAAATAAACTTCAAAAAACAAATACTGTTAAATTAGAAGGAACAAGTCATTCTACCATTCAAGTTCCTTTACAAAATAATGTTACACTATATAACGTAACAAAAGGAACGATGCAAACAGGAGGGACGGCAACTGTAAATGGTGGAGAAAGTTTCTATTTAACAGCACCATGTAAAAATAGTCCAGAAAATTATAAGTCAGGAAATATTGCGGGAAAAGGTTGTGAAATGTTTACTGCATTAGCTATTAAAGATGGTGCAGAAGGAACACAAACAGAAGGTTCATGGAATTTAGATCCTGATGGAAATAAATTAAAATATGAAGTTGAATGGTTGGATTTTGGAGCGTTACGCCTTTCTAAGGTAGATAATACTTCTGAATTTCAAAAAAATTCTAAATTTAGATTAATTTCAACTTCTTATACAGGATATGATGAAACTTTTGAAGTCACAAAAGATGAAAATGGAGATTATGAATTATTTATTGATTATTTACCTGTAGGAACTTATTCACTTACTGAGATTGAATGTGAAGATCACTTTGCACCTGTTGTTGCTAAATGGCAAGTGACAATTGTAAAAGATAAGACAACAAAGAAAATTGTTGTAAATACATTAAGACCAACAGGAACATTAAAACTTCAAAAGAAACTTGAAGACGCACGTCAGGGAGCTGTTGATCTTGCAGATAAAGATATTAAAAAAACAAAATATAAAGTTGTAGCAATGAATGATATTGTTGATGCAGTATCCTTGAAAAAATTATATTCTAAAGGGGAAATAATTACTTTAGGAAGTGGAAAATGTATTGTTGATACAAATGATGGTCAAATGATTACTTATTCAAATGGTGTACAAGTTTCAAAAGGAATAATGAATGAAGAAGGAATTATTTCTGTAGATGAAAATGGTCAATTAGAAATGACAGGAATTCCTCTTGGAAAATATCAAGTTGTTGAAGTTTCATGCCCTCAAGGTTATGTTTTAGATTCTACACCTTATGATTTTGAAATTACACAAAAAGATCATACAACAACAATTTATACAAACTCTCATGAACAAACAAATCAAATTACTAAGACAACATTTACTAAAACCGATGTTACTGGTGATCAAGAAGTTAGTGGTGCTAAAATGTCTATTACGGATTTAGAGGGAAAAGTTATTGATGAATGGATTTCATCTAATAAGGCCCATGAAATAGATGGATTAGAAAGTGGAAAAACTTATTATTTAAATGAGGATACAAGTCCAGCAGGATATGTAAAAGCAACGAAAATTGAATTTAAAGTCAATGAAGATGGAAAAATTCAAAAAGTAAATATGAAAGATAAAGTTATAACAATTTCTAAAGTAACTTTAGGTGGTGAAGAAATTCAAGGAGCTTTATTACAAGTAATAGATGAGGAAGGGAATACAGTTGATCAATGGTATAGTGATGGAAATGAACATCCTGTAAGTGGGTTAGAAGAAGGAAAAACGTATACTTTACATGAAGATTTAGCACCTTTAGGATTTAATTTAGTAAATGATATATCTTTTACAGTTTCTTATGAAAAAGAAAATCAAAAAATAGAAATGATTGATACTTTTGTTAAAGTTTATAAACAAAAAGAAGATGGTAATTTGTTAAAAGGAGCACAGCTTACAGTTGTTTCTACAAAAACAAAAAATAGAATTGATCAATGGATTACAGGACAACATATTTTTGATATTAATGATGTTATGAAGAAAAAAATATTAAAAGGGGATATGTGTCAAGGTAAAAATGAAGAAGGTATTGAATACAAAGTTGTTCCCCAATTAAAATCAAATGATTATTTTTTAATGTTGAAAGATGGAGAAGATGTGACATATTATTGTATAGATATTCAAGGAGATGAGACAGCCCACTTAATACAAGGACTTAATAGTGGGGAAAAATATATTTTAAGAGAAACATTGACACCTTGTGGATATGCAACAGCTAAAGAACAAATTTTTGAAATAAGAGAAAAGAATATTGTTTTAAAAGTTGTTGATGAAGATATTAAAGTGGATATTTCTAAAAAAGACATAACAAATAAAAAAGAATTGTCTGGAGCTCATTTACAAGTGAAAAATGAAGATGGAGAAGTTCTTGATTCTTGGATTTCAACTGATCAAGAACACCGCATTTGTCATTTGGAAGTTGGTAAAAAATATATTTTAGAAGAAACAATGGCACCTTATGGTTATGAAAAGAGTGAAAAAGTCGAATTTGTGATTAAAGATACTGGAGAAATACAAAAAGTCATCATGTATGATCAACCAATTATTCAAGCAATTAAAACAGGTGATAGTTCAAAGTTGAATTATTTTATAATGCTTGGTGCTTTAAGTGGAATTTGTATTTTTTTATGTAGAAAAAGGGATGTTAAATCCCCTAAATCTAAATGATTTCATCAATAAGACCATATTCTAAAGCTTCTAATGGATCTAAGTAGTAATCACGATCACAATCATGAATGATTTTTTCTAATGATTGTTTAGAATTTTCGCTTAAAATAAGTGAAAGTTTTTTCTTTTGTTTGCATATTCTTTTGGCGTTTATTTCAATATCACTTGCTTGTCCTTCTAAAGAGGCAAGAGGTTGATGTATCATTATTTCACTATTTTTTAATGCACATCTTTTTCCTTTGGAACCTGCACTTAAAAGAATAGAAGCCATACTTGCTGCCATGCCACAACAAATTGTGCTGACATCACATGAAACAAAGTTCATTGTATCAAAAATTGCTAGTCCTGCAGAAACACTACCGCCAGGTGAATTGATATACATGTAAATATCATTTTTATTATCTTGTGCTTCTAAATAAAGTAATTGACCAATAATTGAACTTGCCATGGCATCGTCGATAGTTCCTGTAAGTAGAATAATTCTTTCTTCTAAAAGTTTGGAATAGATATCGTAGGCATATTGATGATTTTTATCTTTTTCTATAACGGTTGGTATTAGATGCATAAAATAACCTCCATATGTAATTATAGAAATTAATAATAAAAATTATTCTTTGCGCTGATGAAATAAGTAAAAATTTTTTTAAAAAAATAGTAGAAAATAGTGTAAGCGCTAACGATATGATGAAATGGGAATTATTAGAAAAATAAAGGAAAAATTAATGCATCTTATACAAGAAATCAACGTTGTAATAGTTGCTTTTGTGAAGTTTTTGACTTATAATAATGGCATAAAAGCTATTTACAAGGAGGAATATTAATAAAATGGCAGTAAAAGTAGCAATTAACGGATTTGGACGTATCGGACGTCTAGCATTCAGACAAATGTTTAATGCAGAAGGATATGAAGTTGTAGCAATCAACGATTTAACTAATCCTAAAATGTTAGCACACTTATTAAAATATGATTCAGCACAAGGTAAATATGCATTAGCTGATACAGTAGAAGCTGGTGAAGATTCAATCACAGTTGATGGAAAAGAAATCAAAATCTACGCTAAAGCTAACGCAGCTGAATTACCATGGGGAGAAATCGGTGTAGACGTAGTATTAGAATGTACTGGATTCTATGTATCTAAAGCTAAATCTCAAGCTCATATCGATGCTGGAGCTAAAAAAGTTGTTATCTCAGCACCTGCTGGAAATGACTTACCAACAATCGTATTCGGTGTAAACGAAGGTACTTTAAAAGCTTCTGACACTATTATCTCAGCAGCTTCATGTACAACTAACTGTTTAGCACCAATGGCTAACGCTTTAAATAATTTAGCACCAATCAAATCTGGTATCATGTTAACAGTACATGCTTATACTGGAGATCAAATGGTATTAGATGGACCTCATAGAAAAGGTGACTTAAGAAGAGCTCGTGCAGCTGCAGTTAACATCGTTCCTAACTCAACAGGTGCTGCAAAAGCAATCGGATTAGTAATCCCAGAATTAAATGGTAAATTAATTGGTTCTGCACAACGTGTACCAGTTCCAACTGGATCTACAACTATCTTAACTTCAGTTGTTGAAGGTGAAGTTACAGTTGAAGAAGTAAATGCAGCTATGAAAGCAGCAACTACTCCATCATTCGGATATACTGAAGAACCATTAGTATCTTCTGATATCGTAGGAATCACTTACGGATCATTATTCGATGCAACTCAAACTATGGTTAAACCATTAGACAACGGAACTACAGAAGTTCAAACAGTTGCTTGGTATGACAACGAAAACTCATACACTTCTAACATGGTTAGAACTATTAAATATTTTGCTGAATTAGCTTAATCTAGCGAAAAATATGCTAAATAAAAAAGGGTTTCAAGATAGAAGAAGCCCTTTTTTGTTCTTTAACTCGTAAATCAATTTTGATTTACGAGTTTTTTCTTTTATAGAGAATATTTTGTAAAACAATAAAAAACAATAATTCTAATGTATAATTAGATAAATACTATTCTTATTGAAATATATGATTTGTTAATAAGATAAGTGTATTGTTTAAAATATAAAAGAAGTAAAAGATATGTAACAAAGAAAATTTAAAGAGATTGTTATTAAATTTATGTAAATAGAGTATTTTATTGAATTATTTTACAATAAGTATTGACTGTGGAGCCACTCCATAGTGTTCAATGATGTTGAAAGGAGGAAAGGTAATATGAAAACAAATGAATTAGAAAAAGAAATAGGCCTTTCAAAGTATACAATTCGATATTATGAAAAGGAGGGGCTTATTCAACCTAAAAGGGAGGAAAATGGTTATCGTGATTATGATGATGAAACAGTCCAAAAATTGAAAATTATTAAATTTTTGAGAAATCTACAAATTTCTGTTGATGATATCAAGGCGATATTAGAAGGTGAATTGGATTTTAGGCATTGTTTAAAAATCAATCAAGTGAACATGCAAAAACAAATAGAAAGTATGAATGAAATCAAAGATACAATAGATGATTACTATGATAAAGATTTACCTTTAATAGAAGAATTAAGTGAAATTAAAAATAATAATAATAATAAAATGGGGTTAGGCTTTCGAAAAACTGCTTCAACAGTTTCATTAGGAAGAAAACTTACACCAGAACTTGCAAGAAGACAATTAATTATTACTTTTATGGGGGCTATTGTAGTTGCTGGGTCATTTGCTAGAATGCCATATGATTTAGGCAATATGAGAATTTTAGTAGGTATATTATTTTTTATAGTGACATTTATGTTAATGATAGCATTTTCTTTCAAACAAACATCAGCAATGATGTTAGATAATACGCTTAACCAATCTGTAGAGTTTTTAAGTGATGGTATTTACTATTATCAATTTGATGGACCAATAAGCAATTTTAAATATTTCTTTGCAGTTGTTTTTAATAAAAAACATCAATTTATGCATAAATGTTTATATGAAGATATTGAAAAACTTGAAGTTGTAGCTAAGAAAAAATATATGAGCATAGGAAGTCCATTAGCTTATGAAGCTTATGTTTCTGATTTTAAATTCACATTTAAAAATGGACAAACATTTTATTTTTATTGGCCAATGATTTTAAATGATGATGCAAGATATATTGCGATAATTGTAGAAAAGAAAGTAAAACATATTGAAGATCCCTATAATATTCTTTATGCAATGAAACAAGGTATAAATCTTAATGATTATTTAATAGGAAGATTATAATAAAAGTATGCTATAAAAGAGTCGAATTTTAAATTGACTCTTTTGCATTTTTATTAAAAAAACAAATAAAGGGTATATAAAATTTGCTATTTTTGATACTCAAAATAGTTTATAAACACCAAATTATAAAAAAGCATCAAAAAAGACCAATGGAAAAAATGTTGATATAAAGGCAGAAAAAGAGTGAAAAAGAGAAAAAAATAAAAAAAGGACAAGAAAAAGCTTTACAAAAGGGAGAGAGG
>OLNK01000198.1_pt1 | contig 93463 bp, 85 predicted proteins | sample 1672791 | NCBI WGS metagenome assembly OLNK01 (sample SAMEA3136724, study PRJEB25190) | human gut metagenome | biome: human gut; feature: human-associated habitat; material: faeces | place: Austria | collected 2013 | reverse complement strand
GTGTTAAGCACGCCGCCAGCGTTCATCCTGAGCCAGGATCAAACTCTCGTTAAAAGTGTTTGTATCCAGTTCAGAATCAACTAACTAGCTAATTCTTCCCTTTTTACTGTTGTTTTGGTTTGTTTAAAAACCGTTCTTAAAAATCTTCTCTTAAAGAAATTTTCAAGGGTTGTTGTTGTCTATTGTTCAGTTATCAAGGTTCTTACTTCGCTTTGTTCATTTGCGACAGCTCATTTATTTTATCATAAGCATTTCGCTTTGTCAAGAACTTTTTTGAAGTTTTTTATTTTTCTTACCTCTTCGCTTTATTTCAGCGAATCAGCTCATTTATATTATCATGTATTTTTCAGAAAGTCAAGAACTTTTTTGAAGTTTTTTTATTTTCTTTTTACATGATCTTTAACTTTCTTCAAAATCAGGAGAAGTCGCCAAACTTCTGTCATCCCGCTCTTTTGATTTAAGTTAAACGGAGAAAGAGGGATTTGAACCCTCGCGCCGGTCACCCGACCTACACCCTTAGCAGGGGCGCCTCTTCAGCCTCTTGAGTATTTCTCCGTACACTGAATTCTACTATAGAATCTATAGCTTTGTTCAATTGTGTGCACCAACAGTGCGAAATTTATTATAGCAATACACTGTCATCTTGTCAATCACTTTTTTTCATTTTTTAACAAAATTTTAAACTATCTGTTCTACGCAGCTTTTCAGCTTTGCAGTTGCTGTCTCAATATCCTTTTGGGCAAAGATTGCACTGATCACTGCAACACCATTAATTCCACTACCCGAAAGCTCTTTTACATTATCTTGTGTAATTCCTCCTATAGCAACAACCGGAATATCAACTTTAGTACAGATTTCCTTCAACACACTGTGTTCTACTTCCCGTGCGTCTGTTTTTGTTCCTGTTTGAAACACCGCTCCAACTCCCAGATAATCTGCCCCATGCTTTTCAGCTAATAAGGCCTGCTCTACTGTCCGTGCAGAGACGCCTATGATTTTATCTTCTCCCAACTGCGCTCTTACATCAAGAGTTTCCATATCACTTTGCCCAACATGCACTCCATCCGCATCAATTTCCTTCGCAAGCTTCACATTATCATTAATTATGAATGGAACTCTATATTTTTTGCATAACTGTTGTATCTTTTTTGCCTCTTCTAAAAACTCTTCTTCTGTCAAATCTTTTTCACGTAACTGAATAAAGGTAGCGCCACCTTTCAGCGCTTCCTCAACCTGTTCATAAAGCGTCTGCCCATTCAGCCAATGTCTGTCCGTAACAGCATACAGCAACATCTGTTCCCTTAATTGTTCCTTAGTAAAGCTCATACTTAGCCCCTTTCTCCAGTTTTTCTCCTGTCATATTATAGATGGCATCAATAATTCTATTTCTATATGTAGCGTTACCATCGCCTTCCTGCATTCTCATCCATGCTATTTCACCGGCAACGCCCATCATACAAACTGCTGCCACAGCAGCTTCCAGTTTTCTTTTCGGATTTGCTGCCAGAAAAGCGGTCGTAATACCGGATAACTGACATCCCGTGCCAGTTATTCTTCCCATTTCTGAACGTCCATTTCTAATTACATAACATTTCTCGCCATCTGTCACAAGATCTATTGCTCCTGTAATTATAACAATTGCTTCTTTCTTTTTCGCAAAACCTTTAATAAATGATATGCTCTGTTGCAAATTTCTTTCATTAACGGCTTCTGTAAGATCAGCATCTACGCCTTTTGTACTTCCGCTTCCGTAAGCCAGCGTCTTAATTTCTGAAACATTACCTCGAATCACAGAAAACTTTATCTCTTTTATTAATTTTAATGCCGTCTCCGTCCTGAACCTGCTTGCTCCTGCTCCCACCGGATCCAATAATACCGGATGTCCCAGTTCATTAGAGCGATGCCCGGCTTTAAGCATTCCCTCAATACTCGTTTTATGTAATGTTCCCAAATTAATGTTCAGCCCTCCACATATAGATGTAATGTCCGCTACATCTTCCGGCTCATCTGACATAATTGGACTGCCACCACATGCAAGAATCACATTCGCAACATCATTCACTGTTACATAATTTGTTATGTTATGCACCACTGGGGCTTTTTTTCTAACTTGATCCAAGCATTCCTTTAGCATTTCTCTTCTACCTTTTCTTTCGTCAGGTTCTTATTGATTGTTTCCTGGATCTGCTGTTCTACTGCAGCAGCAATTTCCACGGTCTTCATATCTTTATAATCTTCATAAAGCATCGGTTTCAGAAAATGCACCTGCACCGTCACCGGTCGGGTACTGTTTGTATCAAACGGTTTAAAAGAATCAACAAGTGCTACCGGAATAATCGGGCACTTTGCTTTGGTTGCTGCTTTAAAGCTTCCCCCTTTAAAAGAACCGACATTATTCCCATTTTTTGAACGCGTTCCTTCTGGGAAAATAAGATAATTTCTCCCCGATACAACTTCTTTTGTTACACTCGTAATAGTTTTCATTGCCTGACGGACATCCTCACGATCAATCATAAATGCTTTCATGATTTTAAATACCTGTTTTAAAAACGGAACGTTTTCCACTTCTTTTTTAGCTACAACAGAAAAAGGGTGCGTACACGCTTCAACAATTGCCAATACATCATACAAACCTTGATGATTTGGAAAAAACATAAATCCATCCTGCTTTGGAATATTCTCCTGTCCATGTACATCGATTGTTACATTTCCGCCTTTATTTGCACGAAAAACAATCCAACGCAAAAATTCATAATTATCTTCTTCTGTATATTTATCCACATGTGAAGCCCGATAGCAGAGTTTAATCCATCCCCCCGGCACGATCAAAAGATTCCGCAATACCATCAGTAGAATTCTTCTCATGCATCCTCCTCCATTCTACAATAATCCTTAATTGCTGTTTCATAAAGATTATTCCCATCTTTATCTATTACTACAATAACCGGAAAATTTTCAACTGTCAGTTTTCTGATCGCTTCTGTTCCAAGATCGTCATACGCTACCACTTCTGAAGATGTGATACATTTTGAAAGAAGCGCCCCCGCTCCACCAACAGCCGCAAAATATACTGAACCATTGCGTACAATTGCATCAATTACCGCTTGATTTCTTTTTCCTTTTCCTATCATAGCACCAAGCCCAAGATCCAGGAGCTGAGGTGCGTATTTATCCATTCTGCTTGCTGTCGTCGGTCCTGCCGAGCCAATTGGGCGTCCTTCTCTTGCCGGTGATGGTCCCATGTAATAAATCACCTGACCTTGAATATCAATTGGAAGTTCCCCGCCTTCCTGTAAAATCTCATACATTCTTTTATGCGCTGCATCTCTTGCTGTATAGACCGTTCCTGTAAGATAAACATAATCTCCTGCCTTCAGTGTTGCCACGGTCTCTTTCTTCATTGGTACTGTTATATGCTTGTCCATTTCACTTTCCTCTTTCACTTAGCCTGTTGAATTAAATTGTACGAATCACATGACGATTTACATGACAGCAAATATTAACCGCCACCGGAAGTCCCGCGATATGTGTTGGATAAGTATTAATATTCACCGCAAGTGCTGTTGTTGTCCCTCCAAGTCCACCAGGTCCGATACCAAGGCTATTTATTTTTGTAAGGAGTTCTTCTTCCAACTCTTTTACGTATTCAATTTCTGAATGTGATCCGACTTCACGTGTCAGAGCTTCTTTGGCCATCAAAGCGCATTTTTCAAATGTACCACCAATTCCAACACCAACCACCATTGGCGGGCACGCATTCGGTCCGGCATCTTTTACCGCAGTAAGAACCGCATCTTTTACACCTTCAATTCCTTCTGCCGGTTTCAGCATAAATACACGACTCATATTCTCGCTTCCGAAACCTTTCGGTGCTACTTTTATCTTTACCTGGTCTCCATCTACAATTCTTGTATGCAAAACTGCCGGCGTGTTATCCTTTGTATTCTCACGGATCAACGGATCTCCAACGACTGATTTACGAAGATAACCTTCTACATAACCTTGACGTACGCCTTCATTTACCGCATCTTCCAATGCTCCTCCTTCAAGATGAACATCCTGACCAATCTCAAGAAACACTACTGCCATTCCTGTATCCTGACAAATCGGAATCATATCCTCTCCTGCAATCTTCAAATTCTCTTGCAACTGTTCCAATATCTGTTTTCCAAGTGGTGCTTCCTCATTCTTTTCGGCACATTTCATTGCCTCTGCCATATCTGGTGACAGAAAATGATTTGCTTCAATGCACATTTCTTTGATGTTTTTTGTTATTTCTTCTACACGTATTGTCCGAATCATTTCTTCTATCTCCCTTTTCTTTGAAACAGGTACGCAAGCGCAATGCAAGCGTACCTGTATTTTTATATCTCAAATTCAATTTTTCTGCCTGTTCGATGGTACTGGTGATATCTCACTCCTGCTGCATCCATCATTCGTTTTGATGCTTTTACTCCCGCTGTATCCGCGTATTTGTCACAATCATAAATAACTTCTTTAATTCCTGCCTGAATAATTGCTTTTGCGCATTCATTGCACGGAAAAAGAGATACGTAAAGTTTTGCTCCCGCAAGACTTCCGCCATTATAATTCAGAATTGCATTCAATTCACTATGCGTTGTATATACATATTTTGTCTCTAACGGATCTTCGCCTTCGCGCGCCCATGGGAATTCATCATCAGAACATCCCATCGGAAGACCATTATATCCCATGGAAAGAATCTTATTATCCTGACTTACAATACAACACCCAACCTGTGTATTCGGGTCTTTTGATCGCATTCCGGAAAGCATTGCCACGCCCATAAAATATTCATCCCATGATAAATAATCTGTTCTTTTATCTGACATTATTCTTCTCCTTTTGCATATGAATTCAGTTTGTCTGCAAGTTTATCTATAAGTCCTGTCAGTATCTCAAAACATTCTCCATAAGCTGTCAGGGGTTTTCCATAAGGATTCGGAAGTTCTTCTGATACTCCAACAAATTCATTTATTGTATATACATTTTTTACATTTTCATAATCCGAAAGAACTTTGTTCTTAATTGTCTCATTCAATGTCAATACAAGTGTATCTCCTTGTAGATTGCTGCCATCAAACTGCTTTGACACATGATTTTCCAACGTCATCTGAGCACTCTTCATAATTGCCTCTGCCTTCTGGTTTACCGGTTCAGGGAAAAGCACAACCAGTCCGCCGGATTCAATAATATACTCTTGCTCAAGATCCTGGTGACATAGTAATTCTGCCGCCATTGGTCCTACTGCCGAATCCGCCTCGCTGACAAAAATCACTCTTCGATACTTCTGCTTCTTTGTGATCTCTGTTGCCTGCAGGTGCATATGTCCTGCCGCCTTTTCAAGACGATTCATAATCGCCTTTCCTATTCCGTTCATAGCAAAAGATTCACTATAAATCAGATCAACGTCTTCTTCATCGAATTCACGAAGCACTCGATAAAGGTTTCTTGCAATAGTATTCTCATTCTCACGGGTTCCTATATTCTTCACAATCCCATAATTATAGAACTGAACTGTTTCCCCCGTTGCAATGATTCCGACTTCCTTTCCTTCCCGATGCGCGGCATAAGCAAGCTGACGAATTGCAAGAATCTCTTCTCTTATATTTCCTTCCACAATCATCATTTTCGCCTTCGGTGCATAATGTCGGTACTTCATTCCCGGAGCTTTCGGCGCCTGCTTGCTTTCACTGTTAACCAATGTCTCATCAACGCCAACCGGTCCGATTACCTCCTCAAACATATCCGCTGTAATTGCACCCGGACGTAAAATCATCGGCGGCTCTACCGTCATGTCAAGAATTGTGGATTCCAATCCGATATCTACCGCACCTCCATCCAGGATCATATCAATCTTACCTTCCAGATCCACCCGCACATGCTCTGCTGTCGTCGGACTCGGACGCCCGGATGTATTCGCACTCGGTGCTGAAACAAATCCACCTGCCGCCCGGATCAATGCCGCTGCAATTGGATCACTTGGCATACGAACCGCAACCGTATCTAATCCTCCGGTTGTCCCGTAAGGTACACTCTCACTTTTTTCAAATATCATCGTCAGCGGACCTGGCCAAAAATGTGCTGCCAGTGCGTCTGTCTCCGGTGGAATATTCACCGCCACTTTTTTCAAATCCTCATAGTCTGCAATATGAACAATCAACGGATTATCTGATGGACGTCCTTTTGCTGCATATGTTTTCTTTGCCGCCTCCTCTTTTAATGCGTCCGCCCCAAGTCCGTAAACCGTCTCCGTAGGAAATGCAACAAGACCTCCTTGTTTTAATACATTTCCCGCTTCTTCTATTACATCCTGGTTTATTTGGTTTTTATCTATTTTTCTAATAATCGTTTCCATAAATTTTATTATATCATTATTTGTTCTAAAAAAAAACTGTTTCTCTTCTACTATTCATTTTCTTTTATATAAGACAAAATTCCTTCTGCCACTGCTTCTGCTACTGATTTCTGATAATCTTCCGTAACCAGCTTCTGTGCTTCTTTATAGTTACTCAAAAAACCACATTCTACGATCACTGTAGGTACTTCCGTCTTTTTTAATATATAATATGCATTATTTGCTTTTATCTTTTTGGTATTATCCGGATTTACCTTTTGTAAAGTATCCTGTATTATCCCCGCAGCTTTTTCTCCTTCCGTCGATGTCTGATAGTAGAAGACCTGCGCACCGAAAACATTTTCTTCATGATAACTGTTCTGATGTATACTGACTGCTAATACAGGAGAAACTTCATTCATAATCTTTACTCTGTATTTCAAATCTTCTACTTTACTTTGTGCAAGCTGTTCATCTGTTTCTCTGGTCATGATTACCTGTATATTTTCTTTTTCCAAAATTTTCTTTACAGAATTCGTAATCGTTAAATTGATATCTTTTTCTTTCACTCCATTGATTCCGACCTTCCCCGAATCAGTACCACCATGTCCTGCATCTAAAACAACTATCCTGTCTGACTTTTCTGCTTCTCCGATTGTCTCCATTTCTTCTTTTAATTCTTTCTGTAAGTTTTTCGAAACTTTCCAACAACCTGCGATAAGCCCTGTCATAATCAGAATCCCTATCATCAACCTGATTTTTCTTTGCAAAAAAACGACCTCCCTTCACATATTCTATCTATATGCAATGAGAAGCCGTTTTTTAACTTATCTTTTATTTAATTTACATACTGAGAAATGAGCTTCCATACACTGCTTTCTTCTTTTCCCAGACTCCATTCTGCCACACCTGCCAGTTTATTTTCCTGTATCACCTTCAGCTTTGCTTCCAATGATTGAGCATCTTCAAGCCAGATACGGTAGGTTCCGCCATCCGCAGACCATTTTGCATAGTTTTGCTGTGTCTTTTCATCCCACTGTGCTGTTGCTCCCGCATTCACAACACTCTGCGCTGCTTCTTCCATTCCCAGTGCCTTACTTGATACTTTATTCGGATAAGATGCTGCTTCTGTACCAGCTTCTTCCGAAAGTTGCTCCGGGCTCTTTGCTGTCTCAAACCATAATCTGGTAAAAAATGGAATTCCGGCAATTACTTTATCAGCTGATACCTTTTTCAATGTTTTTTCTATTCCATCCTGTAAATAGCTGATCGATGCCACTGATCCCGCTTCATAGGATCCTTCTGTATGTTCATCATAAGCCATAATCACCACGTAATCTGCCACAATCCCCTGCTCTTTAAGATCATAATGTGAATTGTATGACTGTGGCACATAATTATCAACTGAAAATACAAGATTATTCTGGTGGCACTTCACAGACAGCTCTCTCACAAGCTGCACGTAATGCACACCACACTTGGAAGAAATCAATTCAAAGTCTAAATTAATTCCATCCACTCCTGCTGCCACTGCCGCAGCTACAACCTGATCTTCCAGTTTTGCTCTTTTTGATGTATAACGCAATGTCTCATAGGTCTCATCATAGGAATTCGTTCCACCATGAAAATCCCGGAATACAGCCCACACTTCCAGTCCTGCCGTATGTGCATAATTCACATAGTCCGCATCTGCAATTGAACTGATATTACCTTCCGTATCCGCAAGACTAAACCAGGTTGGTGCGATCGTCGTAAGTCCACTGGTTGATGCAAGTACCTGCTGAACCGCATTATTCGCTGCCGCATTCGTCACATTATGCCATGCCATATTGATCGAATGATCTTCTGTCATGTCTGAATAAACCGGTTCCGTAAAATCTCTGGATGTTTTTTCTTTTTTCTGGTTCTTTAAAGATTTGGTCTTAATATATCCTACATAACCATCCGCTGTGGCAACTTTCATCCAGTCATCTTCGTCTTCAAGCACTGTCACCTTGTCCGATTTTTTAACTTCTGTCAGTATCGGACTCTTAACGCCACCAAGATAACGAACCTGTGTGTCTTTCTTCACTTTTGCTGTCTCAATCTCGCCCCACTTTGATGTGATAATTGCTCTGTTTGGTTCCTGTTCCACAGAATATTCCATATTCGTATACTCTTGTATGAACGGAAGTGCGATATATGCGATATCTCCATCCGTCTTAAGAATTACATAATCTTCACTTTTTGTTTCGTTCACTGCTGTATATTCACTGCTGTTCTCACTTACAGAAATATTTCCATCCGGCAAGGTATATAAAAGCACCCGTTCGTTCGCATCCCAGTAAAATCTGCTGTTTATCTTATCACGAAGAACCTGATATGCTACATAATATTGTCCATCAAAAACCTTACCCGGTATAACACTATCTGTAGAAGAATCGGAAGAAGATTCCGCGGAACTCTCTTCTTTTTTCACTACTTCATTATTAATGATCAATGCCAGATCATCACTGTTTTCTATTCCATAATATTGTTCTTTATCGGCTTCCTCATTTGATGAACCGTATCTCTTAAAGAAAACTGCGCCTGCTGCCAAAATCATGATCAATAATATGATGATCATTACGAAAAGAATTTTGTTACGTCTTTTCCGCGCTCTATTCACTTTCTTCGCACGTCGTGTTCCTGACCTTCCATTTCTGCCTCTACCTGTTGTCATTGGTCTTCCCTTTCTCCGGGAACTCCCCGGATGTCCAGATTGTCCTTCTACTCTTCCCCTGCTTCGCGCATGGGTACTGCCTTTTCTTTTGTCCATGCCAACCCTCCTGATTGCAATTTTTATATCTCTGGCGCTTTCTTACACAAACAGTTCCTTACGCTCTGCTGTGTGTATTTCTAATATCTCCACATCTCTGGATAAAATAATGATTCTGGAATTCATTATATCATATTTTCATCTTGCGTCATTAACAAATTGCATCTACAACAGTTGTACATATCAAAAAGTTGTTACACCTTAAATGTCTGTCCATCTTCTATCAATTATAACAGCTTACAAATATACTTCTGTCCGGCAGTTCAAGGGGTAATCTCTGCCTGTCTGTTATGATTCACATCTGTAAAAACCAATGATTCTATCCTTCCTTCCGGATCAATCACATAATCTCTCATATAAGTACCTTCTTCTCTGGCCATATATGCTGTCACAATCTGCAATGGACTCATCGGATATCCATCCATAACTATGTCCACTCCTTTTTCTTCATAACCTCTTAGTTCCGCATATAATTCCTTATATCCATCTTCCGTTCTCATATCGTATGTACTCCTTCTCTCCTGGGATCCTGATAAAACGTTGTCCGCCATCTCCGACCATAAAAGGTATCTGTGACATACTGTAGAACAAGTGACGGACAAGAAGACAACCCTGATCTTCGGAGGGTCTCCTTCTCATAATTATTGTGAATTTTCCCTTGATTTCAGGGAATTGAATTTTTTTGAAAATCAGAAATGCTTTCAGTGCCTCCTTTCTTAACATTCTGTTTTATCAAATGGTGTGTCTTCTGTAAGTGCCATTATATGAGCAGCCTTTTGGAATTTCAATGTGTTTATTGTTGATAAGTGGGTGGGATTTGTTGATAACCTAAAATAGTTATAAACAATTTTCGTTTTCCTTTACATCTTTTCTTTTTTTGTTTATACTAAACGATGAAAAGATATATCTAGTTATGAACATAATGAACAGTTCTTAATCCACAGATTATCTTAATATCATAAGACATAAGGATGTGATCATATGAAAATTGAAAAAATCAATGACAATCAGATTCGTTGTACTTTGACACATGCCGATCTTGCAGCCCGCAATCTCAAGATCAGCGAACTGGCTTATGGTACCGAGAAAGCAAAATCACTATTTCGAGATATGATGCAGCAGGCATCTTTCGACTTTGGATTCGAGACAGATGACCTTCCTCTGATGATAGAAGCAATTCCTTCTTCTTCAGACTCTATCACCTTGATCATAACAAAGGTGGAGGATCCGGAAGAACTTGATACACGTTTTTCCAAGTTTACACCTGCCGGAGATTCTGATACACTGAACAGCAATGTTCTTGAAAAGCTTCAGGGCGCAGATGAATTCTTTGATCTGCTTAACAAAGTGAAGGAAGTGGCTTCCGAAGCAAAAGATCCGGAACCTAAAGAAACAGTACCGACATTTCCGGTCCGCCTGTTCTCCTTCGACACATTAGATTCCGTAATTGAGGCTTCCCGCCTGCTTGCTCCGTTCTATACAGGTGCAAATACATTATATAAGGACGAGGAGAATAATAATACCTTTATCCTTGCGCTGGCACCTGCTGATGGCGCAGATCAGGAATTTAATAAAGTATGTAATATGCTTTCGGAGTACAGTTCCCCTGAGAAGGGAGATTCTTCTGTTCTTGCATTTCTGGAGGAGCATTGCAAAATCATTGTTTCCGCAGACGCAATTCAGAAGTTATCCACAATTTAAACAACGAATAAAAAAGACGGTCTGGAATTATGGGAATAACTTTTCCCACACTTCAGGCCGTCTTTTTCACTTGTTATCCACAAAAACTTTTAACGATACGAACAAAGAATGTGCCTTGCACATTCTTGCGCCTGCGGCGTTGCTAAGCGCCAGTGGCGCTTGTTTAGCAAGGACCGAAGTGGAAACGTAGACCGCTTGCGACATCTACATTGTACGCCGCAGTGCGCATCCTTAGCGGAGCGTTTTTTATATATTAGGAAAGCACTTTCCTAATATATAAAAAAGCTGCCATACTCTCTTTTTTGAGAGCACAACAGCTTCTTGTATATCTTTTCTCTTAATTATTTACCAGCGGCTGCCATTGCTGCATTGATCTTCTCTACAAGCAGATCTGCATCAATTCCATGAACCATAGCTGCTTCCTCAAGAGACTCCATCTGAGATGACGGGCATCCAAGACAATGCATACCAATCTCCATCAAAATCGGAGCTGACTCTGGAAATGTTACCAGAAGTTCGCCAATTGTTGTGCTTTTAGAAATTGCCATCACTGTTTCCTCCTTACATTTTTCTATTTTCAATTAATTTCTGTCACCCTTGAACAGTAATCTTTATTATAATCCCTGATCTATGATTTAGCAACCTTATTTTCATTATCATTCCATGAAATTTTCTGAAATTTTCACACAACTTTTTCCGTTTATCACACTACTCAAAAGTCAATCAGTTTTCTTTTTTTTTTCGACAAATCGTCATTTTCATAACAATAACCAAAACGAATGTTCTTTTTATTTCCAAAAGTTATCCACACTATTCACATCTTTCTTTGTTGATAATGTGGATAACTTTCAGGAAATCTTTTATTTTTCCTCATTTTTTCGATTTTTCAATGTTGATAAGTTAAAAACTACTTTTTTTCATTTTTTTGCTATTTTGAATATTCTTGTCATATTTTGTGCATTTTGACTATCCGTATATTTTTCCTGGAAAATACCGATTTTAGAATTTACAGTCAAATCTTTCATTTCCCATACATATTCTGGACAATGCATTGTTTTCTTTCTATTATTCTTTAATAAATCCGTCTGACAGCCACGATATTTGTATACGTTGCACTGCTGATACCAATTCCCTGATCTTCGTTCATTGCATTTACAATCTGATCATTTCCTATATATAGACCAACATGTCCTTCATATAAGATAAGATCCCCCGGCTGTGCGTCTTCATAACTCACTTCATATCCCGCACTTCGCTGTTCATAAGAAGTTCGTGGAAGACTTATACCAAAATGTGCATACACAGACTGGACAAATCCCGAACAATCTGCTCCATCTGTTAAACTTGTACCGCCCCACACATATGGATTCCCAATAAACTGACAGGCATAATCAATAACTTCCTGCCCTGACGCAACTGACTGAGCCGCTGCTTCTGCAGCCTGGGCTTCTGCTTCCGCCTTCGCAACCGCAGCTTCTTCTGCTTCCATTCGTTTTTGTTCTTCCTCTTTTGTCTCCCCGTAAGAATAAGAACTTTCCTCTGTAACATAATCACCGCACACCCAGCCATTAACTTCACCGACCTGTATCGGATACCAGCCCTCTACAGGATCTTCTGTCACAAGATATTCTTCTCCCTGATTAATCTGGGTTAATACGGTAGTATCCGTCCCATGTCCCTCTCTGACATTCAGACAATCTGCTGTGACTGTTACATTCTCATTTGTATACTCATCTGACCTCGAACGGGCTTCTTCCCCTGTGAACAATGTTTCCGTCGGAACATACCCCTCTGCATTTCCCGACCGGATCTTTGTCCATCCATCCAGATATTCCAACACAACTGCCGCTGAATCAGAATATAATTTTCCAACCCATTCACTGTTTTCATCTGCTTCGCTTCTAATATAGGTATAATCCCCCGTATTAGAAAACGCTATATTCAAATACTCTCCCTCTTCTGTCGGCACCAGATACAGATTGATATTGTTCTTTATTTCTGTCTGATATGATGCTTCCAAAATGTTTTCAATTCCTGTAACCGGAACCAGACTCTTCTCACTGTCATCAGTTTCTGCCGCCTGTGTTCTGACTACACTCCCCGGAATTATGATCATCCCTGCCATCATTGACATGATAAGCTTATGCTTCATCCGCATGTTACTCATATAAAACCTCCTTTATTTCCAGCCTTATCTTTTGTGGGAAGTTTTAATTGTTACATAATTGTTAATTTTTGTTACGCCGTAATTTTATCAATCAACCATAGATGTGTCAACCGTTTTAATAGTTTTTTCATAATTATCGCCCTCCACCATTTGTAATTATTCCCCTTTTTTATTAATCTTAACGTCCTTTTTGTTAATTATTTTGTAATATTTTGTCAGGAGAAATAAAAAAACTTATTTTTTTCTCTTGACAATTTTAAAAATATAAGTTATATTCTAATTACAGTAATCGTTATCGTTATTGATTCAATTTTAGAAAGAGGTGAATCTATGGCTGCAATTAAATATAGCCGACAACGAGAAGCTATCAAGCATTATCTCGCTTCGACAAAAGAGCATCCCACTGCCGACACTGTTTATCTGCATGTCAAAGAGGATTTTCCTAATATCAGTCTTGGTACTGTTTACCGGAATTTGAATCTGCTGACAGATATCGGCGAAGCGATCAAGATCCCTACACCTGACGGCGGAGATCGATTTGACGGGAATGTTATTCCCCACAATCATTTTCTCTGTACAAGCTGTGGACGGTTACTGGATCTGGAACTGGATATGAAGAGTATTGAAGAAGTGAACCGGCTGGCCGGGGAGAATTTCGATGGAATCATCACTTCAAGTTCCACTTTGTTTTATGGGGAATGCAGTGACTGCATTAGGAAGTCTTAAGTTATAAAAAAATTAATAAGAAAAAGGAGATTATCATTATGAAAAAATTTGTATGTACAGTATGTGGTTATGTTTACGAAGGAGATGCTGCACCGGCTGAATGTCCAGTCTGTCACGCACCAGCTTCCAAGTTTAAAGAGCAGGAAGGAGACAAAGTATGGGCTGCTGAGCACGTTGTAGGTGTTGCACAGGGTGTCAGCGAAGATATTCTTGCAGATCTTCGTGCAAACTTCGCAGGAGAATGCTCTGAAGTAGGAATGTACCTTGCAATGGCAAGAGTTGCTCACAGAGAAGGATATCCGGAAATCGGACTTTACTGGGAAAAAGCTGCTTACGAAGAAGCAGAGCATGCTGCAAAATTCGCTGAACTTCTTGGTGAAGTTGTAACAGACAGCACAAAGAAAAACCTTGAGATGAGAGTTGATGCTGAGCACGGTGCTACAGAAGGTAAATTCGATCTTGCAAAGAGAGCTAAAGCTGCTAACCTGGATGCAATCCACGACACAGTACACGAGATGGCTCGCGACGAAGCTAGACACGGAAAAGCATTCGAAGGACTGCTTAAGAGATACTTCGGCTAATTTAAACAAACCTTATCAGCAGATGCGATTGCTTCTGCTGTGATAAAACTGCCCATCGGGAATGGAACATTTCCTTCCTGATAGGCAGTTTTTTAATCTTCTTTCTCTTTTCTTTCATCTGATAATTTAACTTTTTTGCCGGCAATGAGTTTCTGTTTCTCTTTTCTCCCTAATTGCTTAATCGCATATTCCCGCTTCATTGCCTGTTCTTTTGTCTCAAATTCCTCATAATAAGCCAATTCAACAGGTCTCCGTGCCTTCGTATATTTTGCGCCTTTCCCGGAATTGTGCGCCTCCACACGTTTTTCCAGATCATTTGTCCAACCCGTGTATAATGTTCCGTCACTACATTTTAGCATATATGTATAATTCAAAAACTCACCTCTGCTATCTCCCGCATTACTCTTTCGATGCATGTTATTTACTATATCATGAATCCCTTATCCAAGACCAATACTATATTATCAGGAAAACTTTTCTTAAACTTTTTCCTGTATCCAATACAATATAGTATTGATCCTGCACCCGTAATCAAACTTTTGAATCCATCATTTTATCCAAACAAATACAACTTTACTCCATAAAATTCATGGGGTCAACTGGTGCCCCGTCTTTCATAATTTCAAAATATAAATTGGGTCCTTCGACACTATAATATTTCGTCGGTGAATTCAGTGTTCCCACTTCCTCTCCGGCTGCAATATAATCTCCGACTGCTGCCGCCACTTCATCCAGCTGGCCATAAACCGCAGTATACCCATTTCCCATATCAAGTGTCACAGTAGTTCCTGTCTGGGCAGTCTGTTCAATACTCTCTACCACTCCTGCTGCCGCCGCGTGAATCACTTCTCCCTGCGTTCCACCAATAATCAGTGCAGGATTATATTTATACTGCTCCAATGTCGGAAAATATACTGTATGATCCATACTAAAACTTAAAAGCGTTGCTCCGCTTGCCGGCCAGGCAAGTGTGCTTTCCTGAGTAAACCACACATTCTGTGTATTTGAAGATGCTGTGCTTTGAATTTCCTCTGTGGATGTATTTCCATTCTCCACACTGTTTTCATTCTCTTGCTGAACATCCTTTTGGGATTCCTGGTTTTCTTCATTATCCTCTTCTGAATCTGTGTCTGTAGGAAGAATATCATCTGTATTCGCCAATGTACTATCATCTTCTGTAAGCTGTTCTGCTGTTGTTTGCGCATCTTTGATCTGCTGCTCCATATCTTTTTTGTAATGATTGTATGTGTAGCTCCCAACCATTGTAATTACCGCAACAAAACAAAGTACTGCGCCAACTGCAGCTCCCTTTCCTTTCAAAAAGGCCGGTCTTTCATTTTTATTCATAATCATCACCTCTGGCCATAGCATTGCCTGAAATGATCGATCTTATTCATCTATGTGGTGTAGTTCTGTTCCTTCGTAAAAAAATTGCAGGATCTCTTCATAATTTTTCCCATCCTTTGCCATTTCCTGTGCAGTCCACTGACTCATTCCGAATCCGTGCCCTTTTCCAACAGTTGCAATTTTTAATCCATGCGGACCTTCATAAAAAGAAAATGAACTCGAAGGAAGTTTCAGTGCATCACGGAACTGATCTCCTGTACATATCGTCTCTCCAATCCTCATTTTTCTGACATAACCGGAAGAATCCCATTCCTGAATTTCAAAATCTTCGTATCCATACCCATTTTCTGCTTTTTTCTGTTCCTCTGCCACAAGGAATTCTCTACATCTCTTTTGTATCTCTTTATATTCTATCAAATGTACCTGAATTTCATCTTCTGCCGCCTTGTCAAGCGGACATTCTTTTGCTGTGATGTACGGATAATCTGCATTCCCAAGTACCTCCTGCACATCTCTGGTCTTTCCATTACTGGATTGATGAAACGGTGTCCATGCAAAGGTCTCATGATACCACAGTACAATTCCTTTTGTTTCCTGTACTGCCTGTTGACATTTTTTCAAATTCTCTTCGTATTTTGTCCCCCACTTTTTCTTCATCTGAGTCTGCGTCAGACATTTATCCAAAAGAGTCTGCTTTTCTTTCTCTGTTCTGTACAACTCTGTACGTAGAACAACCGCCTGTGCCTTCAATGCTTCTATTTCACATCCACCATCTGTTTCTCCTGCGAGCATTTCTGCGAGATACACAGATGCATTATCGCTGTCAGCTCCCTGCACCGCATTTTTTCCGTTTATAAAAACAGAAATGATGTAAGGAAGTAAAAACAGTATGATAAGAAATGCAAAAAATAACTTTATTTTATTTCTAATTGTATCACGCATAAAAACAGCCCTCCATACTCTATTGTATGGAAGGCTGTCCTATTTTAGAACTTATCTGGTTCATTCTCCGTGTAATTGCTTATTCGAAAAGGTCCTGTCCTGATGGAACTTCAACCTTCTCCAGATGCCAGATATCACGCACATACTCCTCGATTGTTCTGTCAGATGTGAACTTACCGCTGCATGCTGTGTTCATCATTGCCATCTTAGACCATCTCTGCTGATCTCTGTAAGCTTCTTCTACTCTCTTCTGTGCATCTGCATAAGAACGGAAGTCTTTCAGAATGAAGTAAGTATCTGCTTTGTCTGTACACTGTGTATTGAGCAGTGAGTTATACAGATTGATATACATGTTGTGATCACCGTTTGAGTAGGTTCCATCCATCAGCTGATCTACCACACGTTTAACTTCCCAATCATTGAAATAGATATCTGTCGGGTTGTATCCGCCATTGTTCTCGTAATTGATTACTTCCTGTGAGCTCAGACCAAAGATGAATGCATTTTCCTCTCCAACTTCATGAACGATCTCTACGTTTGCTCCGTCCATTGTTCCAAGTGTCGGTGCACCATTCAGCATGAACTTCATGTTACCTGTACCGGATGCCTCTTTGGAAGCTGTTGAGATCTGTTCGCTGACATCTGCTGCTGCGAAAAGAATCTCTGCATTGGATACTCTGTAGTCTTCGATAAATACAACTTTCAGCTTTCCGTTGATGCTTCTGTCGTTATTTACAACATCTGCTACGGAGTTGATCAGTTTGATTGTCTCTTTCGCACGAAGGTATCCTGCTGCCGCCTTTGCTCCGAAGATAAATGTTCTTGGGTAGAAGGACATCTCCGGATGCTCTTTGATCTGATTGTACAGATACATGATATGCAGGATATTTAACAGCTGGCGTTTGTACTCGTGCAGACGTTTTACCTGAATATCAAAGATAGAACGAGGATCTACATCGATTCCGTTATGTTCTTTGATGTATTTCGCAAGGCGAACTTTATTCTGATATTTAATTTCCATAAATTCACGTCTTGCATCTTCATCTTCTACAAGCGGTTTCAGTTTTGCGATCTGAGACAGATCTGTGATCCATCCGTCACCGATCTTATCTGTGATCCAATCAGCAAGGAGCGGATTTCCATGTGCAAGGAAACGTCTCTGTGTAATTCCGTTTGTCTTGTTATTAAACTTCTCAGGCATCATCTGATAGAAATCTTTCAGTTCCTGTTTCTCAAGAATTTCTGTATGAAGCTGTGCAACACCGTTTACAGAGAATCCTGCAACAATTGCCATGTTCGCCATACGAACCTGTCCGTTCATAAGGATTGCCATTTTGCGGACTTTCTCTTCATTTCCCGGATACATCTCACGAACCTTGATCAGGAAACGACGATCAATCTCCTGTACAATCTGGTAAATACGTGGAAGTAATTTTGAGAACAAGTCGATTGGCCATTTCTCAAGTGCCTCTGCCATGATTGTATGGTTTGTGTAAGCACAAGTCTTGCTTGTAACTTCCCATGCATCCTCCCAGCTTAATCCTTCTACGTCGATCAGAAGACGCATCAGCTCCGGAACTGCAACTGTCGGATGTGTATCGTTCATCTGGATAACAACTTTCTCGTGCAGTTTTCTGATATCTCCATGTTTCTTCTTATACTTCTCGATCAGAGCCTGAAGACTTGCAGAAATGAAGAAATACTGCTGTTTCAGACGAAGCTCTTTTCCTGAATAATGATTGTCATTCGGATAAAGGACATCAACGATCAGTTTTGCAAGGTTCTCCTGCTCTACTGCTTTGTGATAATTTCCTCTGTCAAACTCGTCCAGCTTGAAATCTGTGATCGGTTTTGCATCCCATACACGCAGTGTATTTACTACATGGTTACCATATCCAACGATCGGCATATCATACGGAACAGCCATAACAGACTCATAATTTTCCTGGATAAATTTATCTTTTCCTGTTACAGGATCTTTCTCGAAACGGATATTTCCGCCAAAGCGTACTTCTTTTGCGTATTCTTCACGGCGAATTTCAAATGGATTTCCTTCTTTCAGCCAGTTGTCCGGAACCTCCACCTGATATCCATCTTTGATTTTCTGTTTGAACATTCCATAACGGTAACGGATTCCACATCCATATGCAGGATAGTTCAATGTTGCAAGAGAATCAAGGAAACATGCTGCAAGACGTCCAAGACCACCATTTCCAAGAGCCGCATCCGGCTCCTGGTCTTCAATCACGTTCAGATCAATATTCATCTCTTCCAGTGCTTCTTTTACATCTTTATATGCTGTCATATTGATGAGGTTGTTGCCAAGTGCACGTCCCATAAGGAACTCCATTGACATATAGTATACTGTCTTGGCGTCTGTCTCATCATATCTTTTCTGTGTCTCAATCCAATCATCGATAATAACATCTTTGACTGCATAGGATACTGCCTGGAATAACTGCTGCGGTGTAGCTTCATCGATTGTTTTTCTATAAAGTGTCTTAACGTTATCCTTTACTGCCGCTTTAAAAGCCTTTTTCTCGAATCTTTTACTGAACATGTTTATTACTCTCCTTTTTTCTCAACACCCATTGTAACTACTTCGCCGTTGATCTTCCATTCTTTCACGTAACCAGCCGGCTGTGCTTTTACAACTTCATCCGCAAGTACCTCACCTGCGATCAGTGTATTGTTCTTTTCGAAAACAGCTTCTGCCTTTTCACTACCCTCGTATGTAACTTTGATTCTGTCCATAACTTCGAAATCAGCTTCTTTTCTCATTGTCTGGATCTTGCTGATGATCTCACGTACAAATCCCTCTTCCAGCAGCTCTGGTGACAGGTTTGTATCGAGAACAACTGTGATTCCGTTGTCATTTACAGATTCATATCCTTCAATCTGTGCTGTATCGATCAGAAGATCTTCCTTGAAAAGTTCAATTTCCTGTCCGTTTACATCCAGTTTGAGTGCACCTGTAGCGTTGAGCTCATCCATTGCTGCATTTCCATCGATGTCGTTAAGCGCCGCTTTGATACCACCTAACATCTTACCATATTTCGGTCCGACTGTCTTTAATTGTGGTTTAAAACTATAAGAAGTAAAGTCTCTTACATCATCTGTAAATTTAACATTTTTAACATTCAGCTCGTCTGCAACGATCTCCTGATAGAATTCCGGAAGATCAAAGTCTGCTTTCACAAACATCTTTCCGATCGGCTGACGGTTCTTGATGTTGGATGCATTACGGCATGCACGTCCCATAACAACAAGGTCAAGAACATGTTCCATGTTATTTTCAAGTTCTTTGTCAATCTGCTCTTCATGAACTTCTGGGAAGTCACAAAGGTGAATACTTTCCGGAGCATCCTTATCAATGCTGCGAACCAGGTTCTGATAAATCTCTTCTGTCATGAACGGGATCATCGGAGCTGCTGCCTTAGATACTGTAACAAGAGCTGTGTACAGAGTCATGTAAGCATTGATCTTATCCTGCTCCATTCCCTTTGCCCAGAAACGCTCACGGCTTCTTCTTACATACCAGTTACTCAGATCATCTACGAAATCCTGAAGCACACGTGCTGCCTCTGGGATTCTGTAATTGCCAAGATTATAATCTACATCTTTTACCATTGTGTTCATCTTGGAGAGGATCCACTTATCCATAACCGGAAGTTTATCATATTCCAGAGTATATTTTGTTGCATCAAAATTATCAATGTTCGCATAAAGCACGAAGAATGCATAAGTATTCCAAAGTGTTCCCATGAACTTACGCTGTCCTTCCTGAACGGCTTTTCCGTGGAAACGGTTCGGCAGCCACGGAGCACTGTTGATGTAGAAGTACCAACGGATCGCATCTGCACCGTATTTCTCCAGTGCATCAAACGGATCAACGGCATTTCCTTTAGACTTACTCATCTTCTGTCCATTTTCATCCTGAACATGTCCAAGAACGATAACATTCTTATATGGAGCCTTGTTGAACAGCAGTGTTGAAATAGCAAGCAGTGAGTAGAACCATCCTCTTGTCTGGTCTACAGCCTCAGAAATAAAGTCTGCCGGGAACTGTCTCTCAAACAGATCCTGATTTTCAAATGGATAATGATGCTGTGCAAATGGCATGGATCCACTGTCGAACCAGCAGTCGATAACTTCCGGTACTCTGTGCATCTCTTTACCACACTCCGGACACTTGATTGTTACAGCATCGATGTATGGGCGGTGAAGCTCAATATCATCCGGGCAGTTATCAGACATTGATTTCAGTTCTTCAATGCTTCCGATAGAGTGCATATGTCCACACTCACACTGCCAGATATTCAGTGGTGTTCCCCAGTAACGGTTACGGCTGATTCCCCAGTCCTGAACGTTCTCGATCCAGTCACCGAAACGTCCTTTACCGATACTTTCCGGAATCCAGTTAATTGTGTTATTATTTCTGATCAGATCTTCGCGAACTGCTGTCATCTTGATGAACCAGGACTCACGAGCGTAGTAGATCAGCGGAGTATCACATCTCCAGCAGTGAGGATAGCTATGCTCGAACTTCGGTGCATCATAGAGAAGTCCTCTTGCATCCAGATCTTTTAATACTTCCGGATCAGCCTTCTTCACAAACAGACCGGCGAACGGTGTAGATTCTGCCATATCACCCTTCTCATCTACAAGCTGTACGAATGGAAGATCATATTTTCTTCCTACATTCGCATCATCTTCACCAAATGCTGGTGCGATATGAACGACTCCTGTACCATCTGTCAGAGTTACATATTCATCACATACAACATAGAATGCTTTCTTGTGCTGTTTTGCAGCCTCGTCTGCTGCACACTGATACAACGGCTCATACTCTTTTCCTTCCAGATCAGTTCCCTTGTAAGTCTCAAGAATTTCATAAGCATCTTTGCCTTCTTCTGCAAGTCTTCCAAGAACTGTATCAAGCAGTGCGCAAGCCATATAATATACATGTCCGTCTGCTGCCTTAACCTTTGCGTAATCTTCTTTCGGATTTACACAAAGTGCAAGGTTGGATGGAAGTGTCCAAGGTGTTGTTGTCCATGCAAGAATATATGCATCTTCATCTTTTACTTTAAAACGAACGATTGCTGAACGCTCCTTAACATCCTTGTATCCCTGTGCAACTTCCTGTGCGGAAAGCGGTGTTCCACAACGCGGGCAGTAAGGAACGATCTTAAATCCTTTGTAAAGGAGTCCCTTATCCCAGATCTGCTTCAGAGCCCACCATTCAGACTCAATAAAGTTGTTATCATAAGTTACATATGGGTGCTCCATGTCAGCCCAGAATCCAACTGTACCGGAGAAATTCTCCCACATTCCTTTGTATTTCCATACACTCTCTTTACATTTCTTGATAAATGGTTCAAGACCATATTTCTCAATCTGATCTTTTCCATCAAGACCAAGAAGCTTCTCAACTTCAAGCTCTACCGGAAGACCATGTGTATCCCATCCGGCCTTTCTTGGAACCATATATCCTTTCATTGTACGGTATCTCGGGATCATATCCTTAATAACACGAGTTAAAACGTGTCCGATATGCGGTTTACCATTTGCTGTCGGAGGTCCGTCATAGAAAATATAATCCGGACATCCTTCTTTTTCATCCATACTTTTCTGGAAGATTTCATTATCATCCCAGAACTTTTCAACTTCTTTTTCACGGCTGACAAAATTCATGTCAGTTGAAACTTTCTTATACATGTTCTTATCCTTTCCTGAGTTTATTTTATGATTCTTAAAAAAAGAAAGGCTTCCGTCCTGTAATAGGACGAAAGCCTGAACTTCTCTCGTTAAACCACCTGTTACATCATACTTAGGTCTGATTTCTGACCTGCATATGGTATCCTTTAACGCCGGACACGCGTCAGTCCTTACTCTCTCTTTCTGCAGAAACCTCTTTTCTGCATCTGTTTCAGGAACTGCTGCTCTGGAGTGATCTTCAAAAATCTCTTACTTGCACCGGACTCCCACCATCTCCGGCTCGCTGTAACGTTCAGATAAATCCTACTGTCTCCGTCATCGCTTTACCTGTGAACTTCTACACACGGCTTATTATAAAGAGATTCTTGGCTCTAGTCAAGGTTTATTATGATAAAAAAAGTGCGAAAAAACGTTGTTTTCAGCGTTCTTTCGCAAATTTCTGTTTTCTTATCTGCGGCGTTTCTTCTTTCTTTTCACATTACCACTCTTTGCATTTCTTCTTTTTCCTTTTTTTCTTCTGCGACGTCTTATCTGCTTCCGGTAATTCGCAAGTACAACAATGATGATCAATAAAATCACAACTGCAATTACAACTCCGATCACAATTTTCATAAACTTTGAAATCCCAGTTACGACAGTTGAAGTTGTCTTATCTTTCTTTTTTTCCAAAACAGCTGCACTGCTTTCCTCTGTTTTTTCTATCGCAGCTTTCACACTGCCTACTTCCTGCCCTTTATAAGTAAATGTTACTGTTCCGGATCCATCCTTGTTGCTGTCTTCCTTCACTTCTGCTTTCACATCAGAAAATTGTGCACTCTTCGGAAGTACGATATAAGCATCTTCGTCTTCATAAGACTTCACACCTTCCGGAAGCTTCTGATCCTTCAAAGATATTTTTGAAAAATTACTGTAAGCATAATCAAACATGGCACGAGTATCTATATAAGCATCATTTCCAAAATCATAAAGTACCACCGCAACAAGCTGCATATCTCCGTTATCTGCCATTGTCACAAGCGTTGTTCTTGCCTGATCTGTGTAGCCGGTCTTACCGCCCTTGCAGTATTCATAATAATTATCATTCTGTGGCCAGAGCATCTTGTGCTTCTGCTGAAAAGTACGTTCTTCATTCACCAGATTCGTTGCCGGAATCGTATGGCTTAACGATTGGGAAATTGTCCGAAACGCTTCCTTCTGATAAACTGCTGCACCAATTCTTGCCATATCATGCGCCGTTGTATAATGTTGTTCATCATGAAGTCCGTTCGCATTCGTCCAGTGTGAACCTGTACATCCAAGTTTTTCTGACTCATCATTCATCGCCTGAATAAATGTGTCATAACCCCCACCCATCTTCTTGCCAACACTCTCAGCTACTGCATAAGAAACCTCATTTGCTGATGCCAGAAGAACGGCATAGAGCGCATCTTCCATACTGATCTGCTCCCCCGGTGTCATGCCGATATGGGCATCGCCATATTCCAGAAAGGAAATGCTGTCCTGGGAAAATTCTACCGTATCTGTAAGCTCTGCATTGTCCAGCGCAACCAATGTTGTCAGAAGTTTTGTAATACTCGCCGGATAATGCTTCTTTTCAATCTGCTTGCTATATAAAACTGCCCCACTGTTCATATCCATAACGATTGCAGAGTCCGCATAAGTTGCCGGTCCCTGTGGCCAGTTCTCCACACTGTTTGAATCTGGTGCGATCGCATAACAGTTCTGACGCTGTGTCTCCCTGTCTTCTTCCTCTGTCTGAGTTGAATCTGTTGTGGCTGCCGCCGTTTCTTCCTCAGCAAATGTCTGTACTGCCGGCATTAATATCATAGATGCCGCCAGAAAAAGAGACAGACAGCGCTTTCCGTATTTCTTAAAATTTATCATAAAGGAAATCCTCCGGTTGTTTGAATTCATAACGCAAAAATCCCCACAGACCTTTCATCTGTGGGGAATCTGTGACTATTATTATAATTCTACTAAAAGTTTTTTTCAATAGTCCGGAGGCTATTTTCTTTCAACTATCGAATCTCTTCCATCATGATTTCTGCTCCCGCAGCCTCTACCGCAAGACTGTCTTTCTGTGGATAGAACCGTGTGGTGAATACATACTCTCCATTATTTACAAATACTTCCACAGAGGATTTATCCACAAGAATTTCAACACTTGAAATTTTATCTACATCAACATAACGCATTCCTCTTCCTGCAGATACAGAATTTTTATCCTGACTTGTGAAATGCATCTCAAATCTTCCATTTTTGTACTCAAGAATCAATTCTTCATCAATCACTGTCCTGAATTCATTGTTCTGAATGCCCGAGATATTCACATCATAGACTTTATATCCATCTTTTTTCAACATTCCTGTAGACTTATCCACAAGAGTTTTCCTCTTTTGCAATTCTCTGACCGGTCTCTGACAAACTTTGCCGTCTTCCACAAATACTTCTCTCGGGAAAGTGAAGCAGTGCTGCCACCCTTCTGCGATCGTCAGATTAGTATATTCTTCACAATCCGGCATTCCCATCCAGCTGATGTGAACCCTTCTTCCATCTTCAGTCTCAAAACTCTGCGGTGCATAGAAATCAAATCCGTAATCCCAAAGCATGTATTCTGAAAGTTTATAATCATCTAAAATATTTCCATCAACCATGAAATATCCTGACTGATAAACATTTCTGTCATCCCATACTCCGCCTTCAAGTCCCTGCACAGAAGCAGAAAGAATTTTTGTCCCATCTACTTCAAAGTAATCCGGGCATTCCCACATATAACCAAACGGTTTCTTTGATTCCACACGGCTTCTGAACTTCCAGTTAATCTTATCTTTTGACTCGAAGATCAATGCCTGTCCGACATCTTCTTTTGTACGTGCGCCCTGAATCATGTAGTAAGTATCTCCGTCTTTCCACACCTTCGGATCGCGCACATGGCAAGTCAGATCTGACGGGTAATCCACATTTCTCATCAGTTCTTTTTTTGATCCAAATGTCTTTCCATCCTCACTGACAACAAGAACCGTATTTGACTCGCGTCCTGTGTTGATATAGTCAAAATCTCCGTCTTCCAGCTTTACATTGCCTGTATAGTAAACATACATTTTGTCATCTTCGATAAATGCTGATCCGGAGTATACACCATGACAGTCAAATGGCTGATCCGGATATAACTTTACTCCCTGGTATTCCCAGTCGATCATATCTTTGCTTGTATAGTGCCCCCACATCTTCACGCCGCCTTCGGCATTAAATGGAGAATACTGAAAAAATGCATGATAGATCCCATTCAACTGGCACAATCCGTTCGGATCATTGAGCCAGCCAACAGGAGGCATCAGATGCAGCTTCTCACGATAACCCGCTCCTTCTTTCTGCTCTTTTTCTTTCATCATCTCTTCCGTCATATCTACCAGTTTGATCAGATCCCTTGTTAATGCATTCATGCTCTTGTCTCCCTTTTTCCATTTACAGCCGTTCTATTCTGCAAGAATTCTTCTTTGAATAAAACGGCTGTATCTTTTTTTAATCACTGTTCAATTTATTTCTCAATCTTCATTGCGAGATCAGCTGTTGTAACTGTTCCCGCTGCTGTCTTCTCTACTTTGCTGAAGTCATCTGCATTCGTCAGTATCATCATCGTAGTTGCCGGATGTCCTGCTGCTTTGATAGCATCCAGATCTGCTTCGATCAGCACATCGCCCTTACGAACTTTTGCTCCGTCTGCTACTTTCTTTACAAATCCTTTTCCATCCATGGAAACTGTATCAATTCCAATGTGGATCAGAAGCTCTGCTCCTGCTTCCGTTGCGATGCATACTGCATGCCCTGTATCGAAGATATTCATTACTTCACCGTCACATGGTGCTACAATCTTTCCATCTGTTGGCTCAACTGCAACAGTTGTTCCAAGCATCTCTGATGCAAATGTCTCATCTGCTACTTCTGCTGTCGCAACAACATTTCCGTTTACCGGGCTTGTAATTTCTTCTGCTGAAACATTTTCTGCTTCTACTACATTCTCTGTCTCTTCTGTTTTCTCAACTGTTGTCTCTATTGCGGATGTCTTAACTACCGGATCTTTATCTTTGTAAATCATGAAGGAGATCACAAATGCTACTCCTACTGAAATTGCCATCTCGATAATGTACTGAAGCGGCTGATTCAGGCAAAGCAGGATACCGAAGATACCTGTTACTCCAGTTCCTTTTGCTCCAAGATGTACAAGTGATGCATACAATGCTCCGCATCCTCCACCAATACATCCTGCGATAAATGGTTTGAAGAATCTTAAGTTTACACCAAAGATTGCCGGCTCTGTGATTCCCATGAATGCACTCAGTGATGACGGAAGTGCAAGGGATTTAATCTTCTGATCTTTTGACTTAACGCCAACTGCCAATGCTGCTGCACCCTGTGCTACATTTGCTGCACTTGCAAGTGGAAGCCAATAAGTTACTCCATATTTTGCCAACTGACCAATATCAATGGCTGTGTACATCTGATGAATACCTGTTACTACTGTCGGTGCATACAAACCTCCCATGATCAGACTTCCAAGTCCGAGCGGAAGTGTCAGCATCCACTGGATTGCTCCAAGGATCGCATTCTCACCCCATACGAAGATCGGTCCTACAATGGAAAGTGCAAGATATCCTGTCACGAATACGCTGACAAGTGGTGTTACAAACAGGTCAAGTGCTGCCGGAACTACCTTGTGCAGCTTCTTTTCTAATACAGAAAGGATCCATACTGCAATAATGATCGGGATTACATGTCCCTGATATCCAACCATATCGATGTGATACAGTCCGAAGAATACGCTCTGTGTCTGCTGTACACCTTCCGTTGCAACCGTATAAGCGTTCTGCAATGACGGATGAATCATAATCATACCGATAACGGCTCCAAGATACTGGTTTGCACCAAATGCTTTCGCAGCTGAAAATGCAATCAGAATCTGCAGAAATGTATAAGCGATATTACTGAACAGATTCGCAAACACATAAATAGAACTGCTTGTATCAATTGCTAAAAATCCATTTGCATTCATGAAATCCAGCGCATTCATGATTCCCATCAGGAAACCACTTGCTACGATGGCCGGAATAATCGGTACAAAAATATCACCTAACAGCTTGATGGCCTTCATAAACCAGTTCTGCTTCTCTGCCGCTGCTTCCTTTGCCTCAGCTTTTGTGCTTGCTGTAATACCTGCGATCGCGATAAATTCATCAAACACCTTATTCACTGTTCCTGTTCCAAGAATAATCTGAAGCTGTCCAGATGCCTCAAATACTCCCTTTACTCCATCCACATTCTCTATTGCCTCTTTATCTGCCTTACTATTATCTGCGATAACAAGACGAAGACGCGTTGCGCAGTGCGCTGCGGATACAATATTCTTACTTCCACCTACATATCCCAGAATCTCCTGGGCTGTTTTCCTGTAATCCATGATTACTCTCCCTTCCTTCTATGTTTTATATGTAATCGTTTTCACATCTTATGATTTTATATTAAATAAAAAAATGCCATTTGTAAAGATGGCATTTTTACTAATTCTGATTCTTCTGTTTTGTTTAACTTGCACTATACTCTTAGTTACATTCATTCAAATCTATTCACGATCTGGAATCCCAGCTTCATATGCACCGGCACCGGATTTTTCTCTTCAATCTGTTCAAGTAAGAGCTCTGCCCCCTTGATTCCACTCGTTTTATACCCAAAATGAACCGTTGGAATACCGCCTGTCACAGCCCTTAACATCTGATTATCACCAAATCCTGTGACACAGATACCAGACTGTTCCAAAATGTGTAGCATCCTTGCACCAGAATTCTGAACCGACTCCGGAACCGCCTTTTTACTCTGTGCGATCAATGCCTCGATTGCTCCTGCTGCAATCGTATCTGTTGCGCATGATATGATATCGATTTCATTTTCTTCACTCAACAAATCCGCTACTGCTTCATATCCGCCGCTCATTGTAAATTCTGATTCGCGTCTGTACCGATGGTCATCGAAAGTAATCCCTGCTTCCTGAAGTCCCTTGCGGAACCCGTCTTCTCTGGCAGCACCTGCTGCCTTATCTTCACGAGTAACACCAATATATGCAATCTTGCAATCTTCAGGTCTTCCACCATTCCGCTTCAGTGCTTTCACCGCAACTTCTTGTCCCATTGCTCTTCCCGCACCAAAATCATCATGATAGATACAACTTGCCATTTCTGTCTCCTGTCCCACAACCACAACCGGAACCTTTGATTCTTTTAGAAATCTCCGATGCTCGTCTGTAAGCACTGTACCGATCAGTACAATTCCATCTACCGGATAACTTTCAAAGATTCTCAGATAAGTCAGCTCATTCTTTGGCTGATTATCCGTGCTTGCAAGAAGCATCTGGTACCCTCTTGCCGAAAGAACCTGTTCAATTCCCGCTGTGATCCGGCTGATTGATTCTGAATTGATCTTCGGAGCCACCACACCAACCAGATGTGCACGTCCGGTTCTTAGGATTCTTGCCTGAGTAGACGGCTGATATCCTGTCTTCTCAATCACTTTACGGATCTGCTCCTTTTTCTGTTCACTCACATATCCGCCATTCAAATATCTTGATACTGCTGCGCTGGACACCCCGGCCATCTGCGCAATCTCTTTTATCGTCATTGTATACTGCCTGCCTTTATTTCCCTGATTTTCGAAATTATCCAAATCCATTTTCGCTCTTTTTCTAGCTTTGACCTGAACCTGAATGACATTCACATTTTAACATTCAACAGACAAATATGCAACGGCGTTGCGCTACATCATTCTTTATCTACCTGTCCCTATTATATAAAAATCCATAAAGTATTACTCTTCCATTCGTCTGATCGTTAGAACAAGTAGATAAGCCAATGATCCTGTTCCACCCCTCTTTTCCTTTTTTCTCAGGAAGACGATACTGCACGGCATGTGCCTTTATATATTCCATCAGTTCTTCTAGGTTCTCTTTCTTATAATCTTGTGGATTATAAATAACTTCATCATACGCATCCGTCTCCACACAGGCGAACCACTGGATTTTTTCTAACTGTTCATTCAAATATAGCGTACCTGTTTTGTGCGATTCAAAATACTCCTTTTCTTTATAATTCATCACATCCCCAAACATTGCGCCATTATCCATATGGTGACCATATAATAAACTGTAACTGTCAATAAATTTTCTGTCATTTCTGCTATCCAGAAAAATACTTCCTGAAAGAGCAAACTCTCCATAAATATCCTGATTAATATATTCTAGATTTGTTTCTCCCTGCACAACCGGATAATCAATCTTTGTTCCGTCTACCGTCAGCCAGGCACACACATCCGGATTGATTTTCTGAAGTTCCTGCAGGGACGGACTTTCATCCGTTTTCCCTGCTGGTTTATATTTCATCAATTCTCCACTGATAAACGCACGTCGGTTGATCTGGCAGGTGTCCCATAATGAATATGCACCATAAAGAAGCATAAGAATAATAAAGAGCGCTGCCAGAATTTCCAATATCTTATTTCCCGCTTTTATAACTTTAAAAAGCAGCTCTTCCCTCTGCTCCCCTGCCTCCTGATCTTCTGTCGTTTCGTTTATCATGCTCTTTTTCTACGGAAGAAAACTGATCCAAATGCGCCTGCCGCACCCACAAGTAGTACGTATGGTGTGTATTTCTTTGCAACGCCTGTTACTACAGCCGCATCTTTCTCATTCACATACTGAACTACTGTACCATCTTCTTTTGTAGTTCCTGTCTTTGTTCCGGTCGCAGTTGTTTCTCCATCAATCGTAGTAGTATATCCATCTTTATTCGCATCGGTCTCTGTTACCGTGTATTTATCAGATTCTGTCAATCCATAAATTGTAATTGAACCTGTATCAGAAATCTGATAAGAAGTTTCTGCTTCATTGCTTGTGATGTATTCTGTAAGTGCCTGTGCATTTGCATTTTTCTTCACTACAACTTTGTAGAGTTCTCCCTGTCCACCATTCACCGCAACCTTAAATTCGAAGGATTTATTTTTAACTCCCTGATTACCTGTGATCGTTTTTTTGATCGTCACATCATGCGTTGTATCATTTTCTGCACCATAATCATTGATAAATTCAAGATCACCTTTTTCACCATTATTTTCTGTAATTACATTTCCAACATAAAGTGCTCCATCTGCTCCGTTATATACAAAAAGATAAACATCTCTGCTTGCTGTATCATAATCGATTCCTTCATAAGAGCCTGCATCTTCAGTTACAACATAATGATAAACACCAGCATGTTCAAATACCCCTGCATTAATTTCCAATGTTGCATTCTTGCTGTAAGCTGCTGCCAGTGTATCTTCTCCTGATGGCTGGAATCCGATTGTCTGAGTGGCCGTGATTCCACCTGTCACACCGGCATATACTACATTATCTCTCCAATTTTCTGCTGCTTCACCATTCTCCACATGAAACGAAAATGAAGTGTTTGGCTGGTATGTATTTCCATCCGTTGTCACCGTTTTCTTCAGATTCAGCTGTGTGATCGGTTCATTTTCCTCGGCTGCCGCATTTACCACGCAAACTGACATCATCATCATGCTCGCCATTGCCATTGCTGAAATACGTCCTGCTGTTTTCTTATTCATAATCTCTACCTCACTTTTTACTCTGATTTCCGGGTTTCAGATATCTGACCGGCGGAGCACCGTAATTACTCTGCCTTTTATCTCCTTGTCCTTCACAGCTCCAAAATACCGGCTGTCTTTTGCATTTCCCCGTTGATCTCCCAGAATAAAATATTCTCCGCTATTCAGCGTCAGTGGATAGACCGTGTCACTTTCGTATTGCGGTGTATCATAGAAAATATCATTTTCCACAATCTTACTTCCATTGATCTTTACCTTTTCGTCCTCTGTAATCTCTACTGTATCGCCGCCGACTGCGATCACTCTGCCCACATATTTCTCTCCTGCTTTCTGAATGACCACCACATCCCCGCTTTTCGGTTTTTCCAGTCGATAATAAAAGAGCAGATCTCCCGCACTGATGCGTGGCGACATGTCATTGTTTTTCATGGTTGTAATGCCAAACAACAGCCCGAACAAAACCCACAGAAACACCAGAAGAAATGCAAGACGAATCAGAAAAAGATGAATCTCTCCTTTTAATTTCATGAATCTTTTTCTTTCCTCTTTCTTCGAAGAAACAGAAAAACTGCTCCTCCTGTTATACCTGCTGTTTCCATCAGGATTGTAGGAAACATCCTGTTCTCTACTCCTGTCGGAACAACCATAAGCGGTTGATACTGATTCGTATAAGTTACTGTTGCAGTCTGCTCCTTCGTTACATCAATTCGTGCTGTCATCCCCTCTGCCTGACTTTTCTGCCCTACAAGATAAAAGGTATGCTCCAGCCTGTAGTTATTCTGTTCCTGAGCGATCTCCGTCACTGTATATTCCCCCGGTTCAACCGCCTGAAGAGATGCACTCCACTGACCATTTTGTGGAAGCTTCACTTCTTCGATCACTTCTTCTCCCCGTTTCACCTGAAATGTAAAGGACTCGTCCGGAATCTGCCTTGCTGCAATTCCTTCCACCTGCTTTGTGATTATCAGATTACCTGTTTTGGCCGGTGGGTTTGGGAGATCCTTTCCAAAAGAAATGTTATCGAGCAGGTTTCCATTTGACAGATTTCCATTTGCTGCCGCTACTGCCACAAAATAAAATCGAGTAACATATTGCCCTGCCGGAACTGTATAATCTCCATAGTGATAAGTCCATTTTCCGCTTTCATCTGACAATACAGCCTGCACATCAGGATTACTCTGATCAAATCCAGATCCTGCCGGATTCCAGTCAGAACTCATTGATTTCGTATCACTGATGATAACTGCCATCGTGTCTGTTCCCCAGCGTCCTGCATGTTCCAATCCCCAGTGAAGGACTGTCCCTGGTTCTGTCAAAACATCCTGATAAAGAGCCCCTGGTTCCTCACAGTTTAATTCTGCGAACTGATTTCCCTGTGCCGCACTGCTGATGTTATAAACCGGTTTTGGATCATTAACCGTATTTCCATAATAACTTCGGCTTCCATCTGCAATCTCGATATAATAATCTCTCTGAGTTCCAGAGCCAAAATATGCACCTTTCGCTGTTGTTTTCCAATATAAATCATTCGTTCCATTTGCTACCTGGATAAAATGTGCATTCTTATAAATCAGTGTTCCTGCATCAGATACTTTTGGCGTCTCAAAACTTCCATTCTGAAGCTTGTCATAATAATTCACCTTGTATTCGGAAGAATAAACTGTCACCGCCTCATTTACTGTCACTTTCACACGAAATGTCTTCTGTGCACCATCTCTTGCAACTTCATAGGATTGCTTTCTACTATCCACGGTCGCTGTATCCTCAATGTCTTTCCATTGACCGTTTTCACTTACCTGCCACTGATAAGCAATCTGATCTGATTCTGTTGTTCCACTAACATCTGCTGTCAGAGAACCTTTTGTAAGAATCTCATCTTTAAGAGCAACTGAAATTTTCTCTAAATCGGTACTTTTCCCTTCCTCTGTTACTACTCCAGACTCAGGGGGAGATTCTTTTGCGTCTGGTTTCTGCATTTCTGATCGGGAAGTCTCTTCCGCATCTGTTTCTTCCGGGAGCACGGTACAATCTGTTCCCTCTGTAGTTTGTACAGCCTCAACTTGTACACCTTCTGCCAGTACCTGAACCCCCATCAACGACAGCATCATCAGTACCGCCATCAGAAATGCAAAATGTCTTCTCAGCTTTCTTCGCATTTTGCCCTCTCCTGTCTTAAATTGAATTGTTACCTTTCAGGAAGTACTGTCGATATATTTTATATCAGCCCTCCTGTCTAATATATGTATGACGCTGGATTTCTGATTATGACTTGAAAGAGATAAAATTAGATTTCTTTAAGATTTTTTACATTTTTTAAAATTTTCTCTTGCAAAGACCATTTAAATATGATAATATATTTTTCGTCGATAAGACAAGGAAATATTCCTCCTTAGCTCAGTCGGTAGAGCATTCGGCTGTTAACCGAAGTGTCGTTGGTTCAAGTCCAACAGGGGGAGTTATGAAGAACATCTCACAGATTTCGCGCTGTGGGATGTTTTTTTGTTGCGTATCCGTCACATAATTAAAGACAGACTGTGATATTTTCGTGCAAGCACGAAATACTACAGTCTGTCTTTAATTGCCTGGCTCTGTACGTATAACAAAGAATGTGCCTTGCACATTCTTGCGCCTGCGGCGGTCGCTTGCGACATCTACATTGTACGCCGCAGTGCGCATCCTTAGCGGAGCGTTTTTAATATATTAGGAAAGTACTTTCCTAATATATTAAAAAACGGACTGTGCAACGCACAATCCGTAATCCTAGTGGAGAATACGAGAGTCGAACTCGTGACCTCCTGCTTGCAAGGCAGGCGCTCTCCCAACTGAGCTAATCCCCCATATGTATGTCCTCAACAGAACTTCTACATGATATCATAGCTTATCGAGAGTGTCAACCCTATTTTTAATATTTTTCTTTTATTTTTCCTACCGGAATCCAAGTAACCAGATCAACAGCGGATTATGGTTGTACAAAAACGTCAAGATCGCGCTCTGCTCAACCATCGCATAACACGTTGTTCCAATCTCTGTCGTATAAATCAGAGTCAGCACAAGGAATGCGATCCATACGATAATAAATCCCAGACCAATTCCAAGCACTCCTCCCGCCAGATGATTGATCGCACCAAGTAACGGAAGTTCACCAATAATATTCACCGCATACATCAATGCGCTTACAAGAATGATCGCAATCAAAAATGTCACAAGAAATGACACAACATTGAGGAGCATTCGTGAAATATAGGCCGCAACATATTCTGGGAAAGTTGTAACATCCAGTTCTTCATAAATCGCAGTATTATTATTTTCCAGCAATGCATCTTTCAAAAACTGTGGCAGCATTGAATTCTCAATCTCACGGATCTGTGTATCCTTTGGAAGATCTCCGACCACTTTCAGGATATCCTGTGCAGTTATCCCCAGTTTGTCCCATCCAGATTCGCTTAATGATTTAATCTGGTCTACCGTTAAATTCTCCAGAGGTGTTCCACTGAGATTCGCTTTCAACAGATCATCTGCTGAAAGCTCTGGCATAAATGCTTCCACTATCTTCTTCTCCAGTACGTCCTGCGCCGGTGTATGCTTCATCAGCGCATCCGACACGTATGGGGAAAGGAATGACACCAGTACCAGTGTCAATATTGTTGACAGAAGGGATAAACCAATTCTGAGAAATCCCTTCACAAAGCCGGCAATCATGCAGACTAAAAACACAATCCCGACTGCAAGTAACAACCAATTCTCCATATATCTCTCCTATCTTGTCAAATAAACAATTCGCAGTTCATTATCACTCATCACATAGTATCTGTTCAGGCCAAATGCGTCAAAGATTTCCTGCGCATCTGCTCCCAGGTCTCCCTTAAACTTCAGGATTCCTGTCGTTGTATAAATACAGCACTTACTTCCATCATACAGAATGATATTGTCTCCATCCATCTTTACATGACTATAATCTCCCTGTATTTCTCTACTGAACACAGTATCTCCTGATTGATTATACATTCTCAACTCATACCCTGACTTCTCCTGATTAAGCAGGACAAATCCAAAATAAGAATCCGAATGGAAAACACTTTTTATCTCTTGATTCACTTTCACTTCTTTTATCTGCTTTGGAGTATCTTTTCCTGTATAAATCTCAAATCCATTATCTCCAACTGCAACAGATCTGTCATTTCCCATAAAGAAAATCTCGCCGATCAGCATATCTTCATAAGTATCTGCTGTCACTTTGTTATCTGCCTTCTCTTTGCCGGCAGCATCAAAATTATAATATCCGATCCTGCTCTGCACCTGTGTTCCTTTGGTATAAAGATAAGAAACTGCCAGAACCTTTCCATCATCAGACAAATCCAATGCAATCGGATATCCTGTATTTCCAATCGTAATCTGCTGCTCTACCAGAATATTTCCTGCCGCATCATAGGATATGATCTTCGGTGAAGTCTCATCTTTTAAAATTGCACTGACAATTCCCTGATTCGATACTGCGATTCTCTCAATCGGTAATGTCGTCTGAATCTCACCTTTCAACCCATTTTTTGTAAATACGAGAATACTGTTGCCTCCGCTGTCAGCAACCGCAAACACATCGTCTTTCACAACAATCACCGGTGTCTGAAGCTGTGTTGGCTGAATCCACTTTTCCTCATTCTTCTTATTTAGAAATACCACACCGTCATGATTATAACGCACAATTCCATCTGCAAACTGAACGTAATTATTCCTGTCCGAAAGGTCTTTCGCGTAACTGTCTGCCTTGCGGACTGTGCCATAAGTCTTACTATCTAAAAGGAGGTATGTTCCGCAGATTGCCATCGCAATCAGGATGATATAGGTAAGAAGTTCTTTTCTTCTCCGGCGTTTGATCCTTCTTTCCCTTTGTCTCAGCGCTTTTCTATCATCCTGCGTTTTTACCACCTGTAAATTCGACATTTTCTTTCGCGCCATATTGCTCCCCTTATCGTTTGTCCAGTGCACCTTTTTCTGTTGATACACTTTTAGCTTTCACTTATCTTTCACAGTATAACACGGATTTATGGCAATATCAATTTTTGTCCAATATAGATCAGATTCCCATTCTGTAATCCATTCATCCGGCTGATCGCATCTACATGACTAACATCTCCATACATTTTTTTACTGATAATTGCAAGGGTATCTCCTTTTTCCACCACATAAATATCATCATTTTCATCTGCTGCAACGGCAGTCCCGGAAACCGGAACACTTTCTGTATTCTTATCTTCCGTCTGTTCTTCCCCTTCATTTTCTTCCGTTATCTCTGCGGATTCCTTGTCTGTATCTGCTGCTTCCTGATTTTTCTCCACAGTAGCTGCTGCTCCACTCGTCTCTTTCACATCAGGTGAGGATGTTTGCTTTTCCCCCTCGGCAACCACATTTATCTTATTCTGGAGGGATTTCATTTTGCTGAAATTATTCATCATAGAAACACCCATCACGATCAGGACCAGTACAAGACATGTACTGATTCCATACATCAGACTGCCTGTCCTTCGTTCTCTTTTCTGACCGCCCCGTTCACGTACCAGAGAACGAAAGCTTTGTGCAGCCGTATCTTCCACATTTTCTGTCTGAACTGCCCCATTTTTTTTTCGACTTGCAATCATATAATTCTGCATACACGGATTCTTCTCGTAATAAGTATAATGTCCTCCAATTTCCATCAGATCTCCCAGCTTATGTACAAAAAATACATCTTCCTGGTTTGCCGAATCTTTCATAACAAGAACGGTATTTTTCTTTGGAAATAATTTTTTATGCAGCTTTACGTTGATAGAACCCGGAGCCAGCTGTAAATCATGCTCTGTCACAAACCAGCCTATGATTTCTCCTTCTTCAAAATACTGGCTGCATTCTTCACAACCACATTTCCATATCTTGTCATTGATCAGGTATTCACCGCCCTCCTTTTTTAACTCTTTTATTTTTATCGCACCATAAATATAAATATATTCTTCATTGTCCTGCTTTTGCATTTCACCAATCAGAAAGGCTCCTTCTGGTTGTTTTTCTTTCTCGCTTTTTTCACTTAACTGAAGAAAAAAAGTATCTACATAATCTTCCACATAGATTTTTGGACTATCACTCACATTTCCTATCTGACGCACATTTTTTGGAATCTGTCTCTCCATTTTATACTCACCTTTCTATCACTTTTATTTAATTTCCCGGGGATTGCCCTTAACATAGCACAAGGAAATCGGGAGATTTTATCAATTAGTGTCAGGTAAGTTCGACAAATATTACTTTTCGTGCACGGCATTTTCTTAATATCTCCAAACATCAAAAAACGCTCCGGTACTCTCTGATTGCAGATATTCTGTAAACAGAAAGCGCGAAGCGTTCTTTTTATTAGATTATTGTAACTGTTCAGAGCCAACCTCCAAAATGCTACGCATTTCGTCGGTGTGGCGTATCCGCCAAATAAAATTTCAAAAACAGTCTTAAAAATGCAAGCATTTTACACCTGTTTTATGAAATTTTGCTTGGCTCTGAACAGTTACAGATTATTTTGCAAATGCTTTGATCTTCTCGTAGATGCTGTCTGTATCAAGACCATACTTCTTCAGAAGCTCAAGTGCCGGACCAGACTCACCGAATGTATCATTCACACCGATCTTCATAACCTGTGTCGGAGCTTTCTCTGAAAGTACATCACATACAGTACTTCCAAGTCCGCCGATAACGGAATGCTCTTCAACTGTAACAACTTTTCCTGTCTCTTTTGCAGCTGCTACAACAAGTTCCTCATCGAGAGGTTTGATTGTATGGATGTTGATCACTTTCGCATCAATTCCGTCTGCTGCAAGCTTCTCAGCTGCTTCCAGACAGTTACTTACAGGAAGTCCTGTTGCGATGATCGTCAGGTCTTTTCCTTCTCTTAACACAACACCTTTTCCAAGCTCAAACTTGTAGTCCGGTCTGTCATTGATCACCGGCACTGCGAGACGTCCAAATCTCATATATACCGGTCCCTGATGCTCGTAAGCAGCACGTACAGCTGCTCTTGCCTCTACATCATCAGCTGGGTTAATTACAACCATTCCCGGAATTGTACGCATCAAAGCGATATCCTCATTACACTGATGTGTTGCTCCATCTTCTCCTACAGAGATTCCGGCATGTGTTGCACCAATCTTTACATTCAGGTGTGGATATCCAACAGAGTTTCTTACCTGCTCAAATGCACGTCCTGCTGCGAACATTGCGAAAGAACTTGCAAATGGAACTTTTCCTGTTGTTGCAAGACCTGCTGCAACACCGATCATATTAGACTCAGCAATACCACAATCAATAAAACGATCCGGATGTGCTTTCTTGAATATACCTGTCTTTGTAGCTGCTGCCAGATCGGCATCAAGTACTACAACGTTATCATGTTCTGTTCCGAGTTCAGCCAAAGCATTACCGTAGCTGTCTCTTGTTGCGATCTTCTTTACTTCTGACATAATGCTTCACCTGCTTTCTCTAATTCTTCCATTGCAATCTTGTACTCTTCATCGTTCGGAGCTTTTCCGTGCCATCCTACCTGGTTCTCCATGAAGGATACACCTTTTCCTTTTACTGTCTTAGCAATAATAGCTGTCGGCTGTCCTTTGACTGTCTTTGCTTCTTTGAATGCAGCATCGATCTGATCAAAGTCATTTCCATCAATATTGATTACATGGAAATTAAATGCCTCAAACTTCTTATCGATCGGGTACGGAGAGTTGACTTCTGTAATTGCTCCGTCAATCTGAAGATTGTTATTATCAACGATAACAACGAGATTATCCAGTTTTCTATGTGCTGCCAGCATGGAAGCCTCCCATACCTGACCTTCCTGGATCTCACCGTCTCCGAGCAGTGTGTATACTCTGTAGTCTGCATTGTCAAGCTTTCCTGCGATTGCCATACCTACAGCTGCTGAAATTCCCTGTCCAAGAGATCCTGAAGACATATCAACACCTGGAATGTGTTTCATGTCCGGATGTCCCTGCAGATAAGATCCTGTATGACGAAGTGTCACGAGATCTTCCTTCGGGAAGAATCCTTTCTGCGCAAGTGTAGAATATAATCCCGGAGCTGTGTGTCCTTTAGAAAGAACGAAACGATCGCGATCCGCTTTCTTTGGATCTTTCGGATCTACGTTCATCTCTTCAAAATAAAGGTATGTAAAAATCTCTGTTGCTGAGAGAGATCCACCTGGATGTCCAGCCTTTGCGCTATGCAGTGCTGTTACAATCCCTTTCCGGATCTCATTCGCAGTTTTCATAAGCTCTAACTTGTTCATGATATCTCCTTTTTAATTTCCATTCTGATTCCATTTTCAGTCTTAATGTTATTTCCCGGATTACTCACCAAAAACAGCAATATAATCCTTTTTAAACTTCTCGATACCTGCATCTGTCAGTGGGTGATGTGTCATCTGCTCGATTACCTTGTAAGGTACTGTTGCAATATCTGCTCCTGCCAGTGCACATTCTGTTACATGGATTGGATTACGTACACTTGCTGCGATAATCTCTGTCTCAATTCCTGCTACTTCGAACATCTCTACGATCTCTGCAATGAGGTCAACTCCCTTTGTAGAAATGTCATCCAGACGTCCAAGGAACGGAGAAACATACGTAGCTCCTGCTCTTGCTGCAAGAAGTGCCTGGTTTGCTGTAAAGATCAGAGTTACATTTGTCTTGATTCCCTCTGCTGTAAGAACTTTAACAGCCTTCAGGCCTTCTACTGTCATAGGAATCTTAACTACCATGTTCGGATGGATCTTTGCAATCTCACGTCCTTCTGCGATCATGCCTTCTGCATCTGTTGTTGTAGCCTTAACCTCTCCACTGATTGGTCCGTCTACGATAGATGCGATCTCAGCAATAACTTCTTCAAAAACACGTCCTTCTTTTGCAATCAGAGACGGGTTTGTTGTAACTCCGCAGATCACTCCCATGTCATTTGCTTTCTTGATATCCTCTACATTAGCCGTGTCGATAAAAAATTTCATTTTTAAGTCCTCCTATACATGAATCTTCCTCTTACTACTGATACAACTCACTGTTTTTCCAGCAGTAATTCGTTTGTTTATGAGCTGATTATATAGCTTCCAAAACCTGAGGTCAACTGTCTGAAAAATTATTAATAGTCATTTTTCACTTAATAATCCGACATATTAACCGTTTTTATTAATATTAGTTAATATCAATCGTTTTTATTCTGTATAAAAATCTTTATTTTAAAGGATTTATCAACATTTTCTAAAATCAGAATCGTTTGTTTTTGTTGTTTTTATTAGTAATAATTTTATTATTTTTTATTAATTTTAAATAATCCAGCGTCTATACATCAACTATTTTGTCTTCGCATAAGACGTTGTTCCACGAACCACGATCTGTGGCTCATATTCCACATGATAAATACTGACCGGTTCAAATTCCGTATACTTCCAGTCCCTTGAACTGATCTTTTTCATGATGATATCACAGGAATCCATTCCTTTGTGAACTACAAAATGCTCGATCGTTGTAATTGACACTTTCTTAACTTTGGAAAATAAAGTATTATCACATCCCATAACCGAGACATCTCCGGGAACTTTATACTTCATATCCTGGAGTGCATCCATAATCCCAAATGCTTTTACAATTCTGTTCTTCCTTCCAATGCCCGAAGCAGTGTTACCTCATCAATATATTCCAGATCACCACCAACCGGAACACCACTGGCAATCCTGCTCACCTTGATTCCGACCGGTTTGATAAGTTTACTGATATACATTGCTGTTGTCTCGCCTTCCAGACTGGAATTCGTCGCAATGATCACTTCATCCACATCTCCTTGCAGACGCTCCATCAATTCTTTCAGACGGATATCCCCGGGACCGATTCCAAGCATTGGAGAAATTGCTCCATGAAGTACATGATAGACTCCGTTGTACTTTCCGGTCTTCTCATACGCTGCCAGATCACGCGGTGTCTCCACTACCATGATTGTCTTATGATCTCTGTCCGGATTGCTGCAGATTGGGCAGATATCCTTATCCGTCAACGTACAGCACTCCTTACAGTAACGGACATTCTTGCGGGCATCTACGATTGCATTCGCAAGTCCTTCTACCTGTTCTACCGGCATATTGATCACATGAAATGCAAGTCTTTGTGCTGATTTATTCCCGATTCCCGGAAGTCTCGAGAACTCCTCGATCAGACGGCTGATCTGATTACTGTAGTAATCCATTAGAACATTCCGCCTCCAAGACCGCCAAATCCGCCTGTCATCTTAGATACTGCTGCATTTGTCTCCTGCTCAACCTGACGCAGTGCTTCATTTGTCGCTGCTACGATCAGGTCTTCCAGCATCTCAATGTCGTCCGGATCTACAACTTCTTCTGCAAGTTTTACTTTTGTTACTTCTCTTTTGCCGGATACAGTTACTTCTACTGCTCCGCCGCCTGCAGCTGCTGTGAACTCTTTTGTCTCAAGTTCTTTCTGCTGCTCTTCCATCTGACGCTGCATCTTCTGTGCCTGCTTCATCAGATTCGCCATATTTCCCGGCATTCCGCCGCCTGGAAATCCTCCACGCTTTGCCATGTCTAATCCTCCACTGTTATTTCCATATTTATTTTCTGTTCTATGTCCACAAATGTATCCTCAAAGTGTCTGCCCTCTTCTACATGGCGGACATCTACCTCGACTTTCTTTCCAATCTTCTCTTCAATGAGCTGTTCAAGTTCCTGCACATGATCTTCTCTGCCAACCATATCTGCCGACATAGCATCTGGCAGTACAATCAGCAAGCGATTGTCACCACCAAGACTCAGTCTTGCTTTTTTAAGAAAGCCTCTGATCATACCTGACGCTTCATCTGCGATAGAACGGAAATTCTTCACCACTTCCTGCACATCCTCCGGAATTGCATTCGGCAGCTCCGGTTTCGCCTCCCTGCTTCCCGCAACGCCTGATCCGGATGATGACGCATCATCTCCATTCACGTAAACAACTCGCTGCGGCATATCTGCGGCTGCAGCAAGTCCTTTCTCTACTTTGTCTTCTACCGCACGAATCCTGTCCAGAAGTGCATCCTGACCAGTCTCCATCGCCGGAGTACAAAGCTTGATCAGTGCAACTTCCAGAAGTACTCTCTTCTGCGTCGCATACTTCAACTGACCGGAAAGTTCTGAGAATATACGGATATAACGCAACAGCATATCAAGTTCAATCATCTTTGATTCTTCCTTGAGCTGCAGCATATTTTCCGTAGACACATCCAGCACGTCCTCTATATTATCAGAAGTTTTAACCAAAAGCAAATTTCTCAGATACCATGTAAAATCTGCGGCCAGCTGGGTCAGTTCACGCCCCTGCATAACCAGATCTTCCACGATATCAAGAACTCCGGCAACATCTCTTTCCAATACTTTCCGAAGCAGGCGGCTGAACACATCCGTATCCACCGCACCAAGTACTTCAAGCACATGATCATACGTCAGCTTCTGTCCCAGATAAAATGCAATGCACTGATCCAGCAGACTGAGTGCATCACGCATAGATCCGTCTGCCGCCTTTGCGATATAGCGAAGTGCTTTTTCTTCCACTTCTACCTGTTCTGTCTGCATCAGATCACGCATACGGTCTGTAATTGTCTCAATGCTGATTCTCTTGAAATCGTAGTGCTGACATCTGGAAAGAATCGTAATTGGGATTTTATGCACTTCTGTTGTCGCCAGAATAAAAATAACATACTCCGGCGGCTCCTCAAGTGTCTTAAGCAATGCGTTAAATGCTCCGATGGAAAGCATATGCACCTCGTCGATAATGTATACTTTATACTTACCTTCTGTCGGTCGATATGTCACTTCCTCCCGGATCTCACGGATATTGTCAACACCATTGTTCGATGCAGCATCGATCTCGATCACATTCATTGAAGTGCCGGCAGCGATAGATTTACACATCTCGCACTCTCCGCATGGACTTCCATTTACCGGGTGCTCACAGTTTACTGCCTTCGCAAATATTTTCGCAACCGTTGTCTTACCGGTTCCTCGCGTTCCGCAAAACAGATACGCATGTCCGATCCTGTTCGCCTTAATCTGGTTCTGAAGCGTTGTAACAATATGATCCTGTCCTTTTACATCTTCGAATTCAGAAGGACGGAACTTTCTGTATAGCGCCGTATATGACATGAATTACACCTCGTCTCCGAAGCTGATACCGATTGTTCTCGCTTCTTTGATCAGACCACAGTTCGGATCAACATATTTCAGCTTTCCTGCAACCTCTTCCAACGGAACTTTCACTGTCTCACCATTTCTCATGGCTACCATATATCCGTATTCTTCATTCAGGATCAATTCTGCTGCCTTCGCTCCGACTCTTGTTGCAAATACACGGTCATAAGCACAAGGTGTGCCACCTCTCTGTGTATGTCCAGGAACTGTGATACGAACTTCCTTGTCTGTCTCTTTTTCAATCTGTTCTGCCAGTTCGTAAGCGATAGAAGGATATTTTCTGTTTGCCAGCTTCTCTTTGTATTCTTTCTTTTTCAGTTTTGCATCTTCTTTGGAAATCGCACCCTCTGCAACAGCAAGGATTGTAAATCTCTTACCTGCCTGTGTACGTTTGTCGATCACATTCTTGATTGCTTTAATATCATATGGGATCTCCGGAAGAAGAATTATGTCTGCTCCGCCTGCAATTCCGGCATGCAGAGTTACATGACCTACTTTGTGACCCATAACCTCGATAATAAATACACGGCTGTGGGAAGTTGCTGTTGTATGGATTCTGTCAATCGTATCTGTTGCGATATCAACTGCACTCTGGAATCCAAATGTCATGTCTGTTCCCCACAGATCGTTATCAATCGTCTTCGGCAGTGTCACTACATTGAGTCCTTCCTCACGAAGAAGATTTGCTGTCTTATGAGTTCCATTTCCTCCAAGAATAACGAGACAATCCAGATGAAGCTTATGATATGTGTGCTTCATTGCCTCCACCTTGTCTATTCCATCCTTATCCGGCACACGCATCAGTTTGAACGGCTGACGGGATGTACCAAGAATTGTTCCACCCTGTGTCAGAATTCCCGAGAAATCCTTTGATGTCAACATATTGAAATCCGAATAGATCAGACCTTTGTATCCATCTTTAAATCCATAGATTTCTACATCTTTGCGCTTGTTGCAAATTCCTTTTACAACACCGCGCATTGCTGCGTTAAGTGCCTGGCAGTCTCCACCGCTGGTCAACATTCCTATTCTTAACATAGCAACTCCTCCTATTACTCTTTGCACCTGTCTTAATCAGTTACTTTCTTTTCTTGTTTATAAGCCCTAAAAAAGCAGTTGGTTCTTCTTTCCCTGCCGCCATTCCTGATATTCCATGACCGGCGGCTACCAACTGCTTTTTATTATACCTTATTTACAAATGCTGCTCAAGAAATTTTAGTTTTCGTTATGTTAAAAATTCTTCCAGAATCTGACGAATCGCCGCTTCTCTTTCTGCATTTCTTCCTGAATCTCGCTCCGAATCTCTATCTACGTCTCTCTCTGAATTTCCTTTCGGATTCCTTGCCGGCTCTACCGATCTTGCTTCTCCCTCGATATTGATCGGCAGCTCCGTCCTCTCTGCTTTTGTTTTATTTCCATTCTGTACGTTGTCTTCTCTGTGAATCTCTCTTTCCCCTTTCTTTTCTTCCCACTCCTGCTTTCCGGTATTCTCTGCAGCGATCACATTCAATTCTTCTCTATCCGTAGTCCGCTGTCTCTTTACGTGAAATGCACAATTATTCTCAAGATAATCCACCATATACATCCTGACAGCATTAAGCTTGTACTGTTCGTCCGAAAGATGACTGATAACAAAAAGGAGTACCATCTCCGCTAATCCTGTTTCTATATATTGATACGCCGCATCTGAAAATCCATAAGTAATATAACATTCGAATGCACCAAGAGCTGCAAGAATTCCAACAAACCACACCGTCAGTAATTGCATCTGTCTCCAGGTATGAATCCCAAACAAAAATCCTCTATATTCATAAATATATTTCTCCACAAATGCATTCGTATTCTCTACACTGTCATGCACCATACATGCATGTTCGTATTTTGCTCTTACGAGTTTTATCAGTCGGTGTGTACTCTTGGACATATTCCCTGCCGCCTTCAGCATCTGATTCAATGTCTGCTGATTCACTGCTTTTGCCAGCACTCCGATCATGCCCAGAAGCGCCATCAGATAATAGATGACTCTTGTGTTCACTGCCAGTTCTCTTAACATAGCAACCCCTCCTGGTTTTAAAAATATTGCGCGTAACTGTTCGGGCCTCCCCTTCGTTACGTTTGTAGATATTATAAACCTGATTTTATATTCTGTCCGCATAAATCGTTCTACAGATTTCTACAGCAAAAATCAAAATTGTCGTATTGAGGAAAATTATGCTGAAAGATGTGAAAAGAAAAATTGTTTTTTTATATTTGATTTGCTATAATTCAAAAGGTAACTAAAAGATCTAAAAATTTAAAAGAAAGGATATCTAGATATGGATTATAGAACAAAAGGTGTCTGTTCCCAGAGCATTCACTTTGATATCGAAGATAACAAGATTCATAATGTTTCCTTCGTTGGCGGATGTAACGGTAACCTGCAGGGAATTTCCCATCTGGTTGAAGGAATGGATGTAGATGAGGCCATCTCACGCCTGGAAGGAATCCAGTGTGGATTCAAAAAAACTTCCTGCCCGGACCAGCTTGCTCAGGCACTGAAAGAAGCAACAGGAAAATAACTTAAAAAATGGCAAACTAATAGGGAAGGATCGCTACTCTTGATTCAATCCTTCCCTTCTGCCCTACTAGTCCATGGACTGATTAACAGCCGCTTATGGTGATTATATGCTCATTTATTCAATTGTGGTGTATCAAGGAACAAGGCTCTCACTTTTATCTATTAGAATCTAATTTGTGAGTATCCGAGCGAACCACCGCGCAGCGGCTGTTAGGCCAGCCCACGGGCTGCATCTTCTGCCGTTGGTGTGGGAGGAAGATGCTTATGGGACTAAGATTCCGTCGGTGTAGGAAAATGTTTCTTCATCTGGTGATCCTGCCATACGTACAATGTGAGAAGCATGAACTCGATAGTAATATCCTCTGTCAACTTGAATCGACTTAGATGTTGCTACATAATAATCATTCTCCACTTTCTTGGAAAATGCATCTATTTGATCCCATTTACCATCTTTCTCATTATATTGATCTACATAAACAATAACTGCCAACGCATCTACTGTATGATCCGCTGTTGTCGCACCATATGTATAAATACGTTTTGTTCCGCTTTTCGTTATTGAACACTGACCATCCATCAAATGCTTTCCACGTTCATTATTAGGTGTATAACCTGTAGATGAGTCTGCTGATGTCAAATATGATCCATCTACTGACTTTGGAGCACTGTCATCTGCCTTAACATTTGTCAAAGATACTCCTGCTACACAGCAGAAAACCATAACACTTGTTATAACTGATACAATTTTTTTACTTATCATAAGACTATCTTCCCCCTCTTTTTATTATCGTCTTCTGATAAGTAAACAACTGAGAGTTAAAAAACTTACGCGTTTTTTACATAAAAAATAAATTTTTTATGATTTCATCTAATTCTTCTCTTTTTAATTTTCCTTTAATTTGATATTGAATACCCTTGTATTCAAAATCTGCTGTATATCTTCTTTGTTCCGAACCTTTAATCGAATACTCTTTCACCGAAATATTATGCCCATTCGTTGTAATCTCATATTCATCTATTAAATCATCTACTGATTTTTCACCAAAAGAAGAATCTTTTGAATTAGTATACATCGAATATCTTATTACTTCTTTTCCATACTCATAAAATAAAACCACTTTTCTTTGGTCTTTATCTACTGTATATCTAATAAATCTCATTCCTTTTGGTTTATATTCAATTTTTACCAAAGCTGTACCAATTACCTTAGTAATTTCTTTATCAGCTTCCAACTCATCAACATCCTCTGATTCTTTTGTTTCCATATTCTCCACATTGATGATATTAGAATTCTCATCCCCATTATCTCGTTCCCACAGAACTTTCCAATACGACTTACTCCCCACACTGGTCATCACACTTCCGCACACTAAAATCAGCACTGCTGCCAGTGCTCCGATTACAAGCTTGCTTTTCTTCTTTTTGCGGATGACTTTTTTATGCCTCTTGTCGTATTCGTAATCCTGAATCTTATTGAAAAGCTCTTTTTCCATTTCATCAGACACTATAATGTCATCCAGAGATTTGTCCTCTCGGACTTTCTTTTCAATCTGTTCAGCTTCTTTTTTCATTTCATTTTCCAATGATAATTTTTTCAGTTTTTTCATTTTCTTTACCTTATTCTCTCCAGTTTGTGTGTCCCGTTTTTCTTGACATTTTTTCAAATAAGGGTAATATGATGCTATAAGGCTAGTGTTCTCAATTTACTTCGAACAGTAGCACTCTACACTAAATCTGGAGGTTAATTTATGAAGCGAATTATATTGACCGGCGGCGGTACTGCCGGACATGTCACTCCGAATATAGCCCTGATTCCAAAGCTTAGAGAATTAGGCTATGATATTCAATACATAGGTTCTTACAATGGAATTGAAAAGGAACTGATTGAACCTTTTGGAATTCCATATCATGGAATTTCTTCTGGAAAGCTGCGCCGTTATTTCAGTCTGCAGAATTTCACAGATCCATTCCGTGTGATCAAAGGCTTTGGTGAAGCCCGTAAGTTAATCAAAGGCTTAAAGCCTGATGTTATTTTTTCTAAAGGCGGATTTGTTTCGGTTCCAGTTGTTCTTGCTGGAAAGCGATGCAAAGTTCCGGTCATTATTCATGAGTCTGATATGACACCTGGCCTGGCAAATAAACTGGCAATTCCATCTGCTGTTAAAGTCTGCTGTAACTTCCCGGAGACGTTAGATGCTCTTCCGGAGGGAAAAGCAGTTCTTACCGGTTCTCCGATTCGTCAGGAACTTCTTACTGGTGATAAGGATGCTGCCAGAAAGATGTGTGGCTTTACAGATGAAAAACCTGTCATTCTCGTAATCGGCGGAAGTCTTGGTGCTGTAGCTGTCAACGAGGCGGTACGTGCTGCCCTTCCTGAACTGCTGAAACAGTTCCAGATCATCCATCTCTGCGGAAAAGGAAAGGTTGATCATTCTCTGAAAGAAATCAAAGGCTACTGTCAGTTTGAATATATCAAAAACGAACTGCGTGATCTCTTTGCTCTTGCAGATGTTGTTATCTCACGTGCCGGTGCGAATGCAATCTGTGAACTGCTTGCTCTTAGAAAACCGAATCTTCTGATTCCGCTTTCTGCCCGTGCAAGTCGTGGCGATCAGATTCTTAACGCACATTCTTTCGAACGTCAAGGATTCAGTCTTGTAATCGAGGAAGAACAGCTTACGAATACAACGCTTTTGGATGCAGTTCATAACCTGTACGAAAACCGTGAGCAGTTCATAAATGCAATGCACAATTCTGGGCAGCAGGATCCGATTGCTACTATTATCAGCCTCATTGAAGAAGCTGCCACAAAATAATGTAGTTCATCTACCGGCAACACTCTTCATAAAACTACAGTATTCAAAAAGATACCGGGAAACTATCGGCACCACTGTTCCTTATATACTTTTCTTTGTACATTGAACAGTAAACATTTGGTTTTGCTCTTAGTCTTCCCGGTTCATTTCTTCGTACTCCGTTCCGTACTTTTTCTTAATCCATTTCTTTGCTCTGTGCAGAAGACTATGAAGCACTTCGAGTCGAATGCCCATTAATTCTGCTGCTTTTGCCTGAGGCATCTCCATGTAATATACAAGAACAATAGCATCGTACCATCTTTCATTCTTTTCCATCAAATTGGTGAAAATCTTTTCATGAAGCTCTAACCTTTGTTTCTGAAGCTCATCTTCCAGAAACTGTTCCTCAGCACTGTTTACCTGTGCTTCATTTTTCTCGGTATCCTCTTCACTGTCCCAATTCTCATCAATCTCGAAGATCTCCCTGCTATGCTTTTTCCTGTAATTTAATGCCGCATTTTTTGCCGTTGTAAACAGCCATGAAGAAATATTTTTCTTCTTCATGCTGTCATATCCCATATACAGTTTCAGAAAAGTGTCTTGAGTAATATCTTCCGCTGCATTATAACTGCCTGAATAAGTATATGCCGCTTTTAGAATGAGATTTTTATATTGTTCATAAATCTCATTGAATTCGCGATTTTCTGTTAACATATCTTCTCCAGTACTATTTTAATTTTTCAAGTATCTCTTTCTTATCTTCTTCTGTAAGTTCTCCCATATGCCATCCGAGACCTACATTGTCATTCTTATATCTTGGGATTAAATGCATATGGAAATGAAATACCGTCTGTCCAGCTGCCTCTTCGTTGTTCTGAACGATATTATAACCATCACATCCAAGTACATCTGTCATCTTTGTAATCATCTTTTTTGCCAGACAGATTGCTTTTGAAGCTGTTGCCTCGTCAATATCATACAGATTGCGGTAATGATTCTTCGGAAGGATCAGCGCATGTCCTTTTGATGCCGGTCCAAGATCCAGAATTACTCTGAACTCCTCATCCTCATACAATGTTGCTGATGGAATCTCTCCATTTGCTATTTTACAGAAAATACAATTATCATCTCTCATGATCTTTCCTCTTTCCATTTTATTTTATCTGTAGTATAGACCATTTTTCAGAAAAAGAGAATACATTTTTCAGACAACAGGTCGAAAAAGGTCGAAAATAGTCGAATGATTTTTATTGAATGCTGTTTTCGGTGGTGCTACACTCTTACCAAACTCAAGAAAATCTAACTATTAGGAGTAAGTATTATGTTAACAAATATCGATCTTGAAAAAATGAACCACCTGATGGAAACAAACAAAGATGCAAAAGAGATTATCACACAGCTTCTGAAGAACCATGACGCTGCTGTTGCTACAATTGCACATGAGATTCGCAATCCTATGACTGTTCTTTATTCTTCTATGCAATTAATGAGCTCTCTTTATGCTGAAACTGCTAAAGGTTCCTGTGTCTGGGAAGAATGCATGGATGGCGCCAGACATATGTGTGATTTGCTGGATGATCTGACAGAACTCAACAACGGAAACCAATTAAACCGTGCTTCCTTTCCTCTTGGACATGTTCTTCGCAACTCTGCTGTTCTGTTCGCCATGTCTCTCAACTTTGAAAAATCAAAGATTGAGATGACTTCCAGTATTGATAAGAATATAAAAAGGTTCAATGGTGATCGCACCAAATTAGAGGAAGTCTTCTTAAACATACTTACAAATGCCAAAGACGCTCTTGCCGATTGTAAGTATGCCCCACGTCTGCAGTTTCGCGCAAAGAAGCTTGACAACAAAATTCTGATTCAATGTCAGGATAACGGCTGTGGTATTCCGACTGAAATTGTTGATAAGCTTTATGAACCATTCTTTACGACCAAAGAAAACGGTACCGGTCTTGGTCTCGCAGTTTCCAAAAGAATCATTGAAGCACATAATGGAACGATCGACATTACATCTGACCATACCAATGGAACAATCGTATCGATCACACTTCCTGCGTAAAATATCAGATATCGTTAATATCAGATACCGTTAGGATCTTTTGATTTTTTCTTCGATAGGTTAGCAGCGCTGTCAGGAAACCGCAAATCAATCCGCCTACGTGAGCCAGATTATCTACACCTGTACTGGTAAATCCAAAATAGAGACTCAGTACAACCATAATCAGCATGCCTCTTCCTGACAGTGTTCCCAGCCTTCCCCTGTTCGCAAATACAATCCAAAGCAACCCTCCCATTAGTCCGAAAATTGCTCCCGATGCCCCGGCAGATACAATCTGTCTGTCGTGCATGGTATTCCAGTACAAAGACATCAGATTACCACCTATTCCACTGATAAAATAACAGAGCAGAAACCGAATTTTACCGGCCTCTTTTTCAAAAATCGATCCAAGTGCCCACAAAAGCACCATGTTATTTAATAAATGTGAGATTCCAAAATGCAGAAAAAGACTGGTAAACAGCCGATAGTATTCCTGATTTTCTATAATATACGGTTCATACATTGCTCCATGCTGCAACATAAAATAACCATCCTCAGTCCGTCCGATCATAGTAAGAACAATAAACACTAGAATATTGATTCCTATCAACGTGATCGTCATTATTTCTTTTGGTCTCTCTTTCATTCTTTCTGACTCCCTTTTGACTTCTATGATATGTTTTTGAATCTGCGTATACTATACCACATCCTATATATCATTCATAGTCATCAGCTTCCGTTATCAGATCTTCCCATTCTCCCCATTTTCCAGACTTAAAGCGTTTTGCGAATTTCTTGATCGGACCATATCTCTTTTCTTCCATCACTGCATAATTCTCTCTCGCCTTGTTATAATAGCTGTTTTCCTGTACCTCAATGTTTTGATTTTCTTCCATTTCTCTTCTGTCTTTTTCTCTCTTACTTTCTTCTCTGATCTTCTCTTCTTTTGACTTTTCTTTCCTGCTTTTTGCTTCTTCCTCATACTGCTGCAGTATGCTTTCCAGATCATACGTTTCTTTTAGCGTTTCTTTGTGAAGCATGCAGGCAAGTTGAATACTCTCCAAATCCTGATAATCAACTTTCCTTACAAAATACTCCGTCAGCTCATGATAAGATACCTGCCAGGTCTTCTCATTCTCTGGAAAAAAACAGAAAAAATAGTTTTCATTCTTTTCAAAAATATATTTTTCTGAAAGCATCAGATAATTTGGTTCTAACATATAATCTTTCATTTTTTCCATAACACTGAGAAATTGTCTTGTCAGTTTTAATATCTCTTCTGCTCTGATATCTTTATTTTTATAATACGTTTCCAACGACTGTGCATGCCCTGTATGATAATAATATCTACTTGCACCTTCCATTCCACACCCACTTACTCTCAATAATCCGGGAATCCGATTATTCTTAAGCATCCGCATCTGATAATTCTCCCGATACGGTTGTACGCTGTCTATTATGATTTCAGATTCTGCCACTCTGCTCTGCTGATTTGTCTTTTTTTCTTCCATCTGATTTTCTTCTCCCTTCACTTTTTCAGCTTTACAGAAATCTATTTTTTCCATCTGACTTTTTCTTCTGGTTTCACCTTCGTTGCACGTTGTATCAGATGAATCTTCATTCGTCCTTTTGATGCAAAAACTTCTACCTCTATTTTCTTCCCTGATAGATCAACTCTGGTTGTTATATTTTCCAGAAAAATCAATTTTCCACTCGTCCTTTCTCGGAAAAAAGCATCCAGATCTGCGTCTTCTATCTTTTTCCTGTCCATTTCAACTCCTGTCACAGCCGTTTCCGCTGCCGCTGCGTTTAAAATTGCCTTATCATGAAAGTAAAAAATGATCGTGATGAGCAGAAAAAATAGAATTAAGCAAAAAGGAATAAGGTAAGACATCTCTACCACTGTACTTCCTTTCACGTATTTTTTCGTATATTTTTCAGTAAACTCCACCAATCATGCCTCCCAGATAAGCAACTGTCAGAAATGGAATAAATGGAAATGAATTTTTTCTTGTATACTTCTTTCGTGCGATCATAATTCCTCCGTAAACAGATGCGATCAGAAATGCAGCAAACAGAATCCAAAGAAGATTCCATCCCCCAGATAAAATTCCAAGGATCAGAATTAATATGCTATCTCCGTAACCAAATGACTCTTGTGTGAACCAACTAAAAAAAAGAAATACACCTCCACACAATCCACCGGCTACCATCATCCTGAGTTCTCCTTTGCTGCATAGTACCTGACATAAAACTGCAATCGCAAGCAAAATCAAAAGACTTCTTACACTTACTTTCTTCCAACGAATATCTATCACAGACAAAATCAACAGATACACTGCTATAACAGCTTGAAAAAACATCCATAGATTTTCCCTTCCATTTTGCCCGAATACATTCATTATTTTGCACATTTAGAACATCCTCCTCTTCCTGCTACTTCGCTTTTATGAACTGCACGTATTGTTCTCTTCAGAGAACTGCAATTCAATGAGTTGTGATACCGGTTTCCATAACTGGTAATATATACACCATTCATTGCCTGTCCATAAACACATTGCTCACATTTATGGTATTTTCCTCCACCTTCATTTCTCATATTTTGTAATTCTGAATATTGAACATATTGAATAGATAATTGAAGATAGCTGCACTGATAATCTGAATGCCATACTGTTCCTTTTTCTGTGATATAGACAATCTGTCCGTCTTCATTTCCCTTTCTATCTTTTTGATAACCATTCCATGCACTGACTTTAAACTCATCTTTCAACTTCACCGAAGGACTTTTCATTAATGGAACCGGAATCTTTATCTTGTACTCGATAACAACATTTATCTCTTCTGTTCCCGGAATCCAATAAGACTTCCAGCAACTGATAGCTGATGTACCACCATTCAGAATACTTCTCTCAATTCTTTCTTCTCCAATCAGATTCACCAAATCTGATTTTAATTGAATTGTATTCAATACAGGAAGGACAGCCGTTGACTCTGCTGCCTGTTTGGCTGCATCACTTCCTGCTGCATGGATGCAGCCTCGTATACTCTGGATTTCAATTAAAAAAATCAAACTTAATACTGCAAACATAAAGAGGGGAACTGCAAATGCAGCTTCTATTGTTACACTTGCTCTTACCCCCGGTGCAGATGCCCTTTCTCTTGTTGGACTGGTATTTTTTACCTGTTTATTTGACATCGCAGCTTTTCCTTTCTAAAGTGTGTGGGTTTCCTGCAAGAGGGATTGCAGGATTCTGAGTGTACGTTTTGGGGTGTACAAAAGAAGGTCTGAAAGGGCATCTGCACCGGGGGTAATTCTGGCTTCATTCATATCCGAAATAAACCGGATATTGGTAATTTAGATTTTTATAAACGATTATCTTATTCTGTATTTCTAATTTAGTCACACATTGATCTGCCTGAAACAAAATATGTTTGGAATGGAGTGCCTCTTCTACACAATCTAAAGTCCGCATTGTAATTTCCGGCACCGATTTCAAAAAGAGAAACATCCTGATATAATCAGAATATCCGACTCCTTCTCCGGAATCATTTCCCCTTACACTTCCACCATCTGTCAGAAGAAGTGGCAGCTGTGACAGAGAAACAACCCATTTATCTGCACTTTTTACCAGTGGAACTTTTCTTCCATCCAGAAGACAACGAAGATCCATAACACTTTCTCCTCCTGCCCACGCAACAAGTATCATCTGTTTCAAAGCTTCTACCGCTTCAGGCATCAGTAGTAGTGCAGATATTGTCACAGCCAACGCTTCTGCCTCTGCCACTCGTCCCATATCCTTTGCCAGACAGCCATAATTTCCTGATATTCTCAGAAGAAAAAGACGAAATAACACGGATTCCAGATTTTCTTTATCTGATCCTTTTCCTTGTAGAATATATTCCAGTTCGTATGCTAAAGCATCTGACCGATCAGACTGCCATTCCTTCTCTCCACTCTCATCCGTTCCTTCTGATCGTTCTGAATCCTGCCGAAATGCATAGCCGAATGTTTTGAGAAGATATTCGTTGTACAGAAGTTTCTCCGTTGTCTGATCAAGTCCTTTTCTTGTTGGGAATGTCCCATATCCTTTTTTCAAAGTTCTCTTTGATGCCTGCCCCGACAAATCAACACTCTTTTCAGATACTTTTTTTCCTTTCGGAATCACAACAGAAAGAATTCCTTCTTTTTTTATCTTTTGCATAATACGAAACGGATTCTCCTCATCCGGCAGACTTGGACCTTCTTCCACGTCTTCTCCTTCCGTTTGACTGCCGGATGCGTCAAGACTGTCATTCACCCGTTCCATTGCATCTGTCATTTCATCTGTTTTCTTTTCCATATCAGATTCTTCTGTCTCTGTCTGTTCCCATTTCTCTGTTGTTCCGGTAAACTTTTTAACCAGATCCATTCCATACCTTTGTTCCATATAAGCCAGCACTTGTTCTCGAAATGCCTGTCCGGATTGATCTGTCAAATACTGAATTCCCTTGATTTGATGATCTGTAGAACCAGAATTGTAATAATGCAAACGCTGGATCAGATTTTCTTCTTCATAATTTCCTGTCCTGTAACCAAGATCAATTCCCAAAACATGATATTGTTCCATAAGTTCCTGATGATATTCTCCGAAAACGGAGTAGATTGCCCGATCTGTGTCAATTCTGCTGAGATTTTTTGATCCTTGAATCACAGCAGACTCTAGAATTCCAAAGATAAATGAAAGTAACAAAGTAAATGATAAACTTAAAAATACAGTAATTTCGCCTTTTACGGACCGCATGCTATATGCCGGAGCTTTCTGATGTCACTTTCTCAAAAATCGTAGTGATCAGACTAATCAACTGTTCTTTAAAAATCAGCAGAAGCGCAATTAATATAACCATAAATTTAGCCCCCTTGCTGATCCCCCTTAGTACAAGCCTTTTCTTCCTCATACGCACTCTGTGTAAACTGTTTCTTCTGTGCATTTATCGTACTTTTCAGCTTATTTATATATACAAAAGCAGTAGACTCAAATTGTAGCCCACTGCCTTGATTATTTTCTTCTTTAATTTTCTTATATTATAGATTTCTAATTACTAATTACCCATTTGGCTTAACTCTCTCAGTTTCTGCCTAAGTCTCTCATTTTCTTCCAACAGCTTCTGTTTTTCACTCTTTAATTTTGTAATTTGAATTTTTAAATTTATTATCTCATCTTCCGCTTCGATTGCTCTTATCACTTCCATGCTGTTACATGGCATTTGCTGTTTGCTTCTAGCATTTTCTAATGCTCTCCGCACTTCTTGATTTCTATAAAAGAAAGATTTTGCAAAACCAGTACGTTTCCTAAGTGTTTCCACAGTTATCCTCTCTTGATTTTCAAGCATCTTTTGAATTTGAGTAATTGCTATGTCTGCTTTTTTCTTGCTCTTTTCTTGATTTATGGCTACTATTTTATCATATTTCATTAGATTTCATCCTTTCTCTCATAGCCGTTATAGTTTCTTTAATAATCCGATTTCTTTTCTTCCCAGTTGCTTTTTCAGATTTTCTACTTCCTTATTTAGGCACTCATTTTGCTCACATAATTCCTGATTTTTCAGCTGTAATTCTTCATTCTGCGCCTTTACCTTTCGAATTTCACTTTTTAAAATCATAAGCGTATTATTCATAGCTTTATCGATAATCACTTGTCTCGGATTATAGCAAGCACCTTGGTTTTTTATTGCGTTATCTAGTTCTTCTCTAATCAGTGGGTTCTTATAAAAAAATCCTCTTGATAAACCTGTTTTACGAACCAATCCTGCGACAGTCACACGCTCCATATTACTTAACATCTCTTCGATAGCCTTCCTTGCAATTTCCATCTTTCTTTGGCTCTCAGCCTGCGTAATTTCTACCATCTTATCATATTTCATAATCATCCCATCCTTCTATGATATCTAATAGGATCATATCCATTTTTTCTCTTGCAGCTCTCGTTTCATCCGCCATCAGTTTATTTCCTATTTTCCGGTAATGGTGTACCGAATATATAGAGGTATGCCCCAGTAGCTTGGCTATCATCCAATCGTCCACATGCATTTCTGTCAATTTCTTTCCATAACAATGCCGGAAAATATGCGTTCCAAACTTCAGAAGTTCCCCATTATCATCCCGGATATCTTCTTGACGAATCATTGTCATAATCTGATTTTGAATCATGCTATACTGATAAGGTCTTGTTGGATCATCTTTCTTTACAAAAATGTAGGTTGTTTCTCCGTACCGCTCCTTTGTATAATCAATTGCTTTCATAATCAGTTGTGCCACTTCTTCACTGATAGCTTTTTCATAGGTGACTGACTTCACCTGATCAATCCTTATAAAATACCGATTGTTCCGCATACTTAAGCAGTCTGTCTTTAAGGTCAGCGTATCTGAAATCCTCGTTCCCAATAATTGGTGGATAATTAATGCTCTGCATATCTGCTCATCCATTTTAAAAATGTGTTCATTTAATCTTTTGATTTCTGCATCGGAGTAAAATTTGAATACATGCCTTGGTGTACTTGGAAAGTCATTACTCAGAAATAACTCACCCATGTGCTGTCGTTCGTATAAATTCCCAACATCTTCTATTACCCTTCGTAGTGCATATAGGTCAGATCTATAATTTTTCCGGTCATGTGCTTCCGTTTGAAGATATATCAAATATTCTTCTATATGCATCCGTTCCAGCTCCTGCAGCGATTGAATGTCCAAATATTTTCTTTTAAGAAATTTTGCGAACCTTTTTACCGCAGTCATTTCACTGTGAATCGTTCCTAAAGGAGAATATTTCAAATGCATAAAAATTACTTTTTTTACTTCTTCTCGGATATCTGGCTGTACAATTTTAGTAAAGTTAATTGTTTCTGTATTCAAAATTGGATTTCCTTGAATAGGAAAATCGAAATTTTTAAGAGTCCAGATGTCTTTTTCTTGTTCGTCCCTGTCATCCTCTTCTTCCAGAAACTTCAAGATTTTTTTCATATGCCTCACAATGCCAGGACTTTCAATCCCTACCTTGTCATATGCTGGCCGGTATTTTTTGCTTGATAAAGCATATCCTCGTTCCAACATCCAACCTTTTAGCATAAGGATGATTTTTTCTTCCTCTCTGGAATCTAGGCTTTGTATTTTCCGATCAATCAGAAATTCCCGAATATTATTATAATAGGTCACTTCACTTGCCATGCTGGACGGAGCGAGCATTTTCCCTCTTTCCCATATAAATTCTTCCAACTTTTCGGCAAGTTCTTCGGATGGCAACCCTTCCAAATTAAAATATCGTACCGGACTGATACGCATTCTCTGCAACTGATCTTCGGATGCTGCCTTGTAGCAATCCATCTCATATATGTAAATTCTTTTTTTCATTTTCTGTCACCACGCTTCTTAACTTTAATGGTAGAAGCCAAATCATTTTCCGGTTTCTTAAAGTATGTATCACTTGCTTTTTCAATTCTCTTTGGCATGAAGTCCACATACTGTTTTGTCATCTCTTCTGAAAAATGTCCTAAATAATCTCGGATTGTCTGTATAGAAACATCCTCATCATAAAATTGAGTTGCCAACGTATGTCTATAATCATGGGATTTGAAAATATAATCTCCATCTGCAATCCCATTCTTATCACAGTGCTGCTGAAATTCCTGTCGGAATGTTCCTATACGGTATGCTCCACCATTCTTTCCTTTAAATATGTAGTCTTTCGGACGAATATGTTCCTGTTCAATATACTTACGCATGATTCTATACATCATAAGCGGTATCGGTATCATTTTATCTGCCTTCATCTTGATCTGATAAACTTTTAGCCATGCATCTTCTCCATCCCAGTAATAAGCATCTCCTTTTAACGTACACACTTCACTGATTCTCAGTCCGGTACACCATAAATGTAAAAATATCAACCTTGAAACCAGTGGAAATGCGTACAGTTTATGCAGAATTTCCATATAAACTTGTTCTTCCACCGTTCTGTCATGATGTTCTGGATACGTTTTTTTCAGATAATACTCCGGTTTAAAAGGTATCTCCTTCATATATCCTCGGACAGTTAAAAACTGATAAAATTTCAAATAATGCATAATTCTTTTATTGAATGTGTCATCTTTGGTATCCTTATCTTCCAGTTCCTGAAAATAAGTTTCCAATTGATTTTTATCTACCTGACATATGGATTCTCCTTCCTTAAAATATTCCAGAAGTCTTTTCACCTCATATAGTTGTCCTCGGATATTTGCTATCGTCAGTCCACCAATTCCAACATGATATTTTGCATATTCCTGTAACAGTTCCCTGTTCTTTTTGTTGGTAACTTCTATAAAACTCAATCGCTGTACCGGATTACTTGGGTTAAGCCGATCTTCTGACAGGTGAAATCGTTCCATATACCACACATTAGCGTGCCAATGAATTTCTGGTGCTGTTAAAAATAAGATTTTCCGACTATTATCAATAATCTGCATAGAATTTTTCACATTGACCACCTTCTGTTCCACGATTTTCTCAAATCGCTGGATCTGTTCTAATTCCAATCCTTCCAGATCATCAATCTCTTCCTCCACACAAAAATCATATAACCAGTGTAATGGCAGTAAATAGCGAACCCTTCTCTCTTTGGGATCGTCTCGATACAAATTATCTAGGATATGATTCAGTAGTAAGAAAACCTGCTTTTTTAATTTTTCAGATGCTCTTCTTGAAAAATCCCACACCAGTTCCTGTTTATCTCGGACATATTCAAAATCCTTAACCAACTCCAAATCTGGTAAGTATGACAGGAATACAACCTGTGCTTGATATTTTCTCCGGTATTCGATTTTTCCTGGCAGACTTTCTATTTCTTTTTGGATACTATACTGCTTGATATGATCAAAGACCTTTAAGTATCTCATCACACTCGCTTCATCCCACATTTTTTGCAATTCTGCTTCATAATGACTTCGTACCGTATAATCAATCTCTTTGATATGATGTATTCCTTGCCGGATTAGGAACCGTTTGATGTTTCCCTTCAATGCTTCATCTGACACTTGACATTCTCGGATTTCTGATAGCAGTTCTCCATATTCTGTTTCTATCCAATACTTCTGTATCTTCCGTAATGCGGATGACTGCTCTTTCACCTGCTTTTTCGTATAATTCCCACTATCCAACAAACTTTGTTTGTATTCCCGCAAATCTTGTTCTTCTGCTAAAATCACATCATAAATTTCTCTTTGGATAAGGAATTTCTCTGCTTCTTCCCATAATTCTCTCTGCAATATTCCGCCTGACATAAGCTGCTTGTGAAGATGTTGTATCTCTTCTTGGCGTTCCGCTTGCAGCAATCGAATTGCAGACACTTGATCGCCTCCTCTTTTTTATAACAAATTCTGAACTCCATACATTGCCTGATGCTTATTGTAAAATGCATCGCTGACTTCTATTAATTCATCTTCTGTTATGTTCAGATATTTCATGGTCGTTTCGATATTCCGATGTCCGAGTGCCTGGCTGATCATTTCTAATTTCCAGCCATCTTTTCGTCTTGCATTTGCGAAATAGTGTCGAAGCATATGAGGTGATGCTTTAATTCCAGTCTTTCTTTCCAGCCTACGCAGCATTGCATATACTCCGCTCCCTTTAAAGGGTTGTCCGACATAGTCACCTGAGACATTGATAAACAGGTATTCCTGCCCTAAGATCAATTCTTTGTAATCTTCTATATAGAACATTAAAATATCAAAGGTTGTATCACTGATTTTTGCTCTGCGGAACTCTGCATTCTTTGCCCTTGCCCTATTTTCATTATCTTCTCGGAAGTTGACATAAATGATATGTTTCTCATAATCTATATCTTCTGCATATCGGACGCCTAAGAGTTCCCCTATTCGAAACCCCGTTTCTGCTAATAATAAAAGCAGAACCTGATCGCGGCTGTTTGCACATTCCTGCAACAAGCCTACAATCTTGTCCTGCTCAATGGTTTTTCCTTGATGTCCTTTTTCTTTTAAATATCCTCGAAAGCTCTTTCGATTTAGTACTCTTTTAAGACCTATCGAATTTCTTACAATCATCTGTGCATCCGACAGCACCTTTAGACTTTCTGACTGCTTGTTTTCCTGGTCCATAAAAGTATAGAACCGGAATACCTCTTTTAAGTATGCATTGCACGTTTCATTGTTCGGAAGTTTTGAGTAATCTTCCCTACTATGCTCACCTGCTTGTAACCAGATCAGAAAATCTGTAAAATGTTCATGCTGTTCCATGTAATTCATCTGATAGATATCATCCAAATGCAATTCCAGTTCATCCATAAAGTTTAAATAATAGGATAGTATGAAGGCACTCCTTCGTATGGTATTCGGTGATAACTTTGACCGTTTCTTATGCATTAAATACTTGGAAGGTAAATATACAATATCATGACTCTCTTTTTCCCGGATAAAATAGAATTCTTCCTTTTTATCAATCTGCATATCCATTATATATTTTGCCATCTCTGCACCTCCTTCCAACTCTTTAACGCTATACACATTATACCCACTTCATGCTCAAATAGCTATTCAGCAATACCAACAATCCCTCCAAAACCACCCATAAAACTGTACTAAACTTTTCCCTTAAAAATGTCCAGAAAAGAAGCACAACCAACAGGGCTGGAAAGAGGATTTTCCTGTTACAGATAATACTCCACACCTTTCCGGTTGCGGATAAAATCCTGTACTTCTCCCAACTCTTCTGCTATCGGGCAAGACGGAAGCGCACACATTACCTCTTCATGATACTTACCACCTTTCACCGCCCGGATATCTAAGATAGACACCACACAGGTATCGGTTTCTGTCCGGATGGCACGTCCAAATCCCTGCCGCAGTTTCTTCTGCATATCCGGCACAATGATAGACTGAATATAGGCTTCCAAGGAGTCATACGTTTCTTTCTCTGCTTCACTGATAGGATCTGGTACTGCAAAAGGCAATTTCACAATAATCAGCGAAGATACCATATCTCCCGGAAAGTCCACCCCTTCCCAGCAGGAGCCTGCTGCAAACAGCACTCCATTCTCCATCGTCTTAAACCGCAGGATTTCCTCCTGGGAGTGCCTCCATACTTCCACCATGGGAAAGGGCAGACTGTCTCTTAAAATCTGGTACACACTTCCCATTAGTGTATAAGAAGTAAACAGTACCAGCGTATGTCCGTAAGTAGAACAGATCAGGGAATGGATATGGTTTGCTACCATCACTGCCTCTTCCCGGCTTCCTCTCCTGCAATGCTCCAGCGTTTTGGGCAGGTATAGCAGACAATTCTTTTCGTAGGAAAAGGGGGATTCTGCCACATACTCCTGTACTCCTGTCCTTTCTTCCAGCCCGGTGATCTGCCGGGTGCGCAAAAATCCTGTTCCGGCTTTCAGCGTTCCGCTGGTTAAGATGGCAGACACGCCTTCTTCTCTGTCCCATAACATCTGCCGAAGTAATTCCGGGATTTCCCGGCTGGCTGCGCACAAAATGGGAAGCTGTTCTTTGTCCAAATGCAGATAACGGACATATTTCTCATCACTGCTGCAAAAACACTCCAACACATCCTTTGCCTCTTCCAGCCGGTTCCTGATCCACTTTGGAACACTTCGCTCCAATCTTTCTAAAAGGAATTCCAGCATCTCTACACCTTCCCACAGAGCAACCACACTATTTGTCGTATTGCGGAACGTTTCCCGGATTCTTTTTCCGATCCGATGTTCTTCTCCAACAACACGCAATGCATCACGCATGACTGTCCGTAAGATTCTCGCCTCTTCTTTCTGATGCTCCCGTTCCAGATAATATGCCATTTCCTTTATATCATCCATACACAGATTTTTTCCAAACATCTGCCTTGCCGCTTCCGGTAACTTATGGGCTTCGTCTACAATCAATGTCCGATAATCAGACAATAACGGTTTGTATCCTTCTGCTCTGTGATATGCATCTGCCAGTAAATAATTGTGATTACAGATTTGAATGAACACATCCTGTTTCCTGGATTCTTCCAGATACCTCTGATAGCGGCACATCTGCCTGCCCGGACATTCCCTTGGACAGAACTTCGGCACACAAACCAGCCTTCTGTCAAACCCACTCAAATCCTTTACAGTATCCATATCATACTGCTTTCGCAATGACAGTAACGCTTCTTTTTGTGCAGCGTTCTTCTGCTTATGGCGAATTGCTTCAATTCGTTGTTCCAGCCTGTTGTCACAGACAAAGTGTTCCTTCCCTTTTCGCACGACTGCCCGAAGAGTAGACTGGATCGTGCCTTGTTCCAGCAGCACCCTGGATAAAAATGGGATATATTCTGTTAATATGGCTTTCTGCAATGCGATGCTGGAAGTAGATATCACAACCGGACGCTGTTCCAACGGATTTCCCCTCCCTATCAGCATGGAATATTTCCGCAATAGTACACAAGCTACTAGATAGGCATACGTCTTTCCAATTCCCACCCCTGCATCACATAAGGCAATCTGTTCTCCCAACAGAGTATCCAGCATTTCATGGCATAAACGAATCTGCTCTTCCCGAACTGCCAAACCTTGTTCCGGAAAGAACACCCGGAAGATTTTTTCCACTTCCTGGTGCGCTCTTTTTTGATATTCAACTTTATAAAACATAGTACTTCTTTCCGCATGGCGTTAATACCACAAGAATACGGCTGTGGCACTTTCCCACAGCCGCATGTATCTGATATCAACGACACACTCTTTTTTGATTTCTTATCGTTTCTTCTTTTCTTTGGCACCGTATTTGTCCTCGACTCCCCGGCAGCCCACCATCTCTATGGCAGGGAACATTACAGGCGGATGCTTCGCTTCGCACCGCTCGCAGATTTCCTGAAAGTCTTGCTGATTACAACTTGGAGTCCATCCTCTTCCTTGTGGGAAGAAATTCGTATCATTATCCCCCTCCGATGATCCTGGCGAAAGACCTGCAAAAGTCCATTCACAGCTGTAAGGATTCGCTCAAAATGAGAACAAACACCGACAGTTCTTCTATAAAAATATCCGTCATAGTCTCTGACCAAACAGTTCCGTAAAAGTCCTGTAGTGTTTCTCCCCATCCGTCCTGGCGCTTACGCTGTCACGCTTCTATCTTTGGGAACGTACCTGTAATGCTGGTATGCGGTTGTCAAGGAACGAAGGGCTATTACCCCTTTCATATATAGAGCCGATGAGATTCCCCATTTTTCTTCACTTCTTCAAAACTTTTTTGATTTTTTTCTTTAACCGCTCCATCCGTGTATAAATCGTCTTTTCCGGAAGTCCCATCTGACCTGCAATCTCACGCACAGAGAACCCCCACATCTTCAGCAGTAAAATCTGTAATGTTTTCTTATCCGTTTCCATCAGAATCTGTAAGAGCTGTTCGTTCTCAATACTGTCAAGCAGCTGTTGGATGTTCAGAGCAACCGAAGGCTCTTCTTCCGTCTTTTGCAGATACAACTCTTCCTGGTTGGAAGAAAAATGTTCCCAAAATCTCCGCTCTGCATTAAAATCTTGCCAGTCCGATTCCCGGATTCTTTGGATCACCTCTTCACTGATACCGGATTTTCGCAAAATCCGCTCTTCCTGTTCCTTCCACTGTTTCCATTTATACTCTTCTTTTGCTTTATGAAATGTCACCTTTCTTTTCCTCCGATCTGAATTTTTTTGAAATCAAATCGGAGTGGCGGTGACCTTGCCTTCTCACAAGGAAACGGCTGTGTTAGCCGGAATTTTCTCCACAAAAAGAAAGATGCCGCAATCCTGTTTTGAATTGCGACACCACCAAACGCTGTATATGAAGTTAGATTTTTCTCTTTTGTAGCTCTTTCCGGCACATACACTGCTCCTCTATGTCATGAAACAAAGCACATTCTTTACATAAAGAAGCAGTATACAAAACCAACCTGTCAGCAGACTGTCAGTTGTCTGTCAAATAACTGTCAGTTTTTCTATCATCTCCCTTCTATACAGATACAGCCAAAAATCTCACCACATAAAAAGCAGGCTCCCTTTTTAGAAACCTGCCTTCTATGATTCTTTCTCTACTTTTAAACAATATCCAACTTCTTTGACACTACAGATGATATCTGCAGCATTCTTATCAACCACCTTTAATTTCCATTTCAATCGATGTACCATGCAATAAATAATATTCGTAATATCCCCATGTGGGTACTCCTGCCACACCAGCTGATAAATCTGACCATATGTATATACTCTTCCCGGTGTAGACGCTAACAGATATAAAAAATCAAACTCCCTTTTTACCACCGGGACTCTTTCATGATTCCATTTCACCATTCTTTGAAGTGGCAAAATTTCCAGTTTTCCAACTATAACAGGAACTTCTTCTTTTCTTTCCGATTTCCATTCTGTATAGCGCCGGATCAATGCATACGCCTGCAGGCTAATTTCTTCTGCTGTATATGATTGCACCAATACGACATCCGCTCCAGCCTGAATGATTTTCTTTTTCATTTCAGAATAATCCGGTAATAAAACAATCACAGGCGTTATCACCATCTTTCGGATTGCTGCTACAATCTGGCATACTATTTCCGGTTCTTGCTTTACTGCAATTAAAATCAAATGATAAGAGAACACGGTCAAATGGGAAAAGGCATCCTGGATATTTTTTGCCTGATAAATCTCTGCCTGCTGTTCCAGTAAAGCCAAACTTTCCCAGGACAATGCGTTCTCATCTGCAATCACTATAATTCTGTTTTCCTTCACACCTCTATCTGTCTGTTTCGCATATTACAATTCCTCCACATAATTTTCTGAATAATGATAAAAAATAGTTTCCAGTTCTTTACAACACTGAAAGAAATATTCACTACACGTTACATGAATGGTGGCTTCATCCGTCATAAGACTCACTTTTTCAAAACATGGTCTGCCATCCACTTCCAACTCCCGTAGTTGATGTTCCATAATCCAATAGACATCCCCACTTCTAAATGGTCTATGGGAAATATAACTGTAATCAAACCGTTTCTTTCCTGCATTAGAATTTAAAACCTGATATGCATATTCCTCATATTCTCCCGGAATTACTTCCCATAAGGGAATTGCAACATCAGCAGTTTCACTTGCCCTTAGCACTTTCAATATATCCCGCATAATAAAAGGCGGCATGATACACATATCTTTGATTTTACTACGCGCAATATGTCCTTTCTCATTATTCTCAGACCACTGAATCACTCTATCACAGATTTCATATCCTTCTGTCGATGAACTGAGTAAAATTACATTCATATAAGTTGACATTTCTACTATTAATCTTGCAGCACTTTGTATCTCCATTTCTTGCATATCCTGGAATAGATTTTGAAATATATATGGTTCTGAAGTATCAACAACAAGTTTTAACAAAAACAGTAACTTTTTCTCTCCCAATGTTAATTCTTCGATTCGATTATTCTCTTTCATTTCCAAACCTGCAAGTTTCAGTATCGACTGAATTGAAAGTAAATCCTTCTTTAAGATAGGAAGATCAGAAAGATACTCCCTTACCTTTCTATCTTCCCCCCCCCCCAAAAAAATCTGTAATTTTTGCAAAGTTTTCAATTTTACAATCTAATACGGCTGATAAAAATGAACATTTGTCTGCTTCTTTTTCTGTATCTATAACAATACCGACAACTTCATGCTTTCTTTTCATTGCAAGAACACCTCTTTTCTATAGCTTAATTGTAAAACACAAATGTCACAGAAATGTCCTAATCTATAAAAAATATTGCATTTTTATAGATTGCAAATGCTGATAAAAAATTGCGGACTATTAAACTTTATATGTCAGATTTCTTTTGAATAAATAGTAAGTTGTAGAAAAATAGCCCAATAAAATAATTCCAAATGTAACATATACCCCACCACAAATCTTTAAAATTTCTGACATTGTAAGGTAAGCAATAATTTCTTTATAGGTATTATAAATAAGAAATGCCAAAGTTCCTAAGCTTCCGACTGTAGCAATACCAATAGGTAAACCAAACCAAAATATCATCTGTTGACGAATATATCGATTCCGAGTTTTTTGATCCACTCCTATTTTTTCAATTATTTGGAATCTCTGTTTTTGCTCAATTGCATCTGTCATCTGTTGAATGGACAGCATTGTCAGCCCCATTACAATCAGAACCATGGCACTATATGAGCCTATTAGCGACAATAACAACATATTGGAAATGCCTTCATTTTCTTGTATCGTCTGTAGACGGATATACAATTGTTCTTCTGAAAATCTATTTAGATTTTTCTGATACATTCCCATATCTTGTTCAAACAATTTTGCAGTTTCATACGGAAGGGGATTTTCTGTATTTGCAGCAAAAAATGTTACTGCCAAAGGCAGTTCCCGACAATACTTATCTGGAATAATATATACTCCTTCTGTCTTGCTTGTAAAAAGTCCAATTCCCTTTTTTTCTATATAATCGGATTTTTTCGCTTTACTAAGAATTTGATTTTTTACTTTTATCTTTTGATCCGCTTTATCAAAATCCCTAATCGTTTTTTCCAGTGTTGTGTGAGCCCACGCAACTCCATATTCATCTTCCTTTAATTGAATTTCTGGAAGATTAGATAATTTCCGGATTGCATTATAATCCGATACAGAAACAGCTAAAACAGGAAATTCATTTTTCGATTGTAACTTGTTTTCTCCTAAAGAAAACAACTCAACTTGTGCTTCTAAAGCAACTGGATATCCTTTTTGCTCCAGATATTTTTTTATATACTCATAATCCAAAGTTCCTGTAGGGAGATTTTTTGAATCTGCTGTATACATCGTTCCTAGTTGCACATCAAAAGCTGACATTACCTGTTGATAAGAATAAATGCGTACAGCCATTATCGGAAACCATACAAACAACACAATGGCGGTTAGCATTATTACTGTAATAAATCCCATTACCTTTGAGCAATTCCCCAACCGACTCTTTAATTGACCGATAAAAAACAAATTATTATAATGAAAACTACGGCTTTTCTTTGTGGCTTTTACTATAATCCATGTTAAATTACCAAAAAAACTTATAACAGCAAAGAGAATGAAAAACACTGCTATCAATGGAGGCATGGTAACATAAGCCTGTAATGCAATTCCTTTCTGTACTAATGCTTCAAAAAAAGAATTCAACAAAAGCAACAATATTCCATTCGATATACAAGAAATTGTAAGACAGAGCAATGGAATACTTCCTGACCGCTTCTTTCTTTTGTCTATAAAAAACCAACAAACAATTATACAATTTCCCAAAGCTGTTATGATCGTTCCGCCGATTTTCACCCATGTAATAATATTTATGTTCTCTATGGATGCAATCGGAAAAAGCATTACTAAAATCCCTACTGATAAAACTGCCACACACCAACTGATTTTTCCAAACTGCTGATGAAGATTTAAAATCTGTATACCTTTCTGACTATTCTGAATCATATCAATAATTTTCATTTTTCGTATGATATGAACATTTTTTAAACCTGTTATGAAAAAAATAATTCCGAAAAAAATACCCGTCCATAATACAGTATCTGGAAATAGCATGAAATATAGTTTAAATTCTTGTTTAAAAGCCTTAAGTACAGCTGCATTAACAAATTGAGATAGCATGGTGCCAGATAAAATTCCTAATATAAGAGCAATTACTCCAATCATTATGTTTTCCAAAAAGAAAATCCATGCTACTGTTCTTTGTTCCATACCAATAACTGTCTGAAGTGCAAATTCTTTTTGTTTTCGCTTTAGCATATAACGATTTACATAGGAAACTAAAAAAAGTATCAATATTCCTACCGCTGGAACAGCAATCCTCATAGCTTTATTTAATATTTCCATGTGAATACTGATTGGAAGCATATTACTGTAGTAAGGACTCACAATAGAAAAAAAGCCGTAAAACATTGCTACTGATAAAATTAAAGTTACTATATAAATGAGATAATCTTTTATAGATTGTTTCATATTTTTCAATGCCAACTTTAAATACATACGTCTATATCACCTCCTGAGCTTACAATGCTGTTATTTATAAAGTTCTTTTTTTAAGACCGCATATTGAAAAACGGAGGTTGTCGCCCAATAATACAGCAAATAAATCCCGCCAAAGACTGCTAATGTAATAATTCCATATGTCAGGAATAAATTTTCCTGCAAGATTGCTTCTCCAAAAATTTGATCTGCTCCTGCAATCAGAAAAATCATCATAATCATGGGAAGAATAGCCGGAATGAAAAACAGAACCCCTACTTCTTTTTTTATAAGACCTTTTCTTGTTTTTTGTGCCACTCCCATTTTATCCAGGATCTGATAATTCCGTCGGTTGCAGTCGATTTTTGAAAGTTGTTCAAAAGCCAATATTGTAGAAGACAAAATAATAAAAATAATGCTTAAATATAAGCCGCAAAAAGAAATTGCCACAAATCCGGTTAAAGAGTTTTCAACGCCCCATGCCTTTACGGTTACACCCATAGGTACCTGTTCTGGCAAACTTTTTCCATCCTGAAGTACCGGCCTCCATGCATTGGGGTCATGCAAAAACTGCTTCAGCTCTTGTTTTAATTCCGCATATCCTCCATTTTCCAATTTCATAACTAAACGAATTTTTTCACCGGAAAGCAGGTTTGCCACCTGGTCAGGCACCACCAGAACATATCCTCTTGTACCTGCCATTTGATATTGTTCCATGGGTTCTGTATGAATTGCTGTTTCTGCAATTTCAAGAATATTTCCGGCTAATGTAATTTCGCTTTTTTGTTCTAATGCTTTTTGAATCTTCTCTACATAATTCCATGTATCACAGTGAATAAAAAATTCATTTGCAGACAAGCTCACAGGTTTTAATCCAAGTATACAACGTAGATGATTATAATCGGACAAGGCTAAGGCTTCCACCGGATAAGCATCTGTTCCATAAAGATAATAAATCAGTTCATCTTCTACTTTACATTGCTGCCTGGTAAATTCTATCATTGGTTCCATGGATTCTTTGGTCAGAGGAGCGTCCAGAGCAACACCCGCATCATAAGGATAATACGCCTCCATATTTGCCTTATATCCTGCTCCCGTAGAAAGACCTGCAAACATGGTACTCAGAGATATTGTTAAGAGGATTGCGATAACCGCCATGAGCTTTCCGGCAGAATCTACCTTTCTGCCAATCTGTCCAAAATAAAATAAGTTGATGTCCTTATATTTTCTGCGCTTACTTTTATGCAAAAGTCTTAACAGCAATATGGGTAAATTACGATACATTTCGTATATTCCTGTTGCTGTTAAAATGACAGCGCCAATCATCCAAACGTAGAATACATTTGTTTGAACCGACATTCCCTTGGCCAACAGACAGCCTCCGGTAAAGATGCATAAGATTGACAAGATAATCAGCGTCATATGAAATCCTAGGGAATGCTTTTTCCCGTTTTCGTTTTTCTGATGATCATAGAGCATATCTACAATTTTACGTCTGCGGATCACCTTTGCCGCACGTAGTATTCCGATACCGTACATGCACATAAAAAGTACAAAAGCTGTTGCAAACGCCTTTAAGGAAAAAGAAATACGATAGGTATGTGGTATCTCAAAAATATGGTTAATAATCTGAACCAGCACTCCTGAAAGTACAGTCCCCAAAAAAGTTCCTATAAAAAATGCTGCCATGCCAATCACACCGTTTTCAATAAAAAACAATTTTTGAATATTTGAGGTTTCCATTCCCAGTAATTCATAGGTGGCGAATTCCTTTTTCCTTTGTTCCAGCATAAAGTGTACTGCATAGCTGATTACAAAAGATGCAATCAATGCTACAAGAACGGACATACCCAATATGCCTGATGTCAGCATGGACATATTTTCAGACATGGAGAGAACCTCTTTTGAAAATCCAAGTGCAAGAAAGGAATACATCATAGCAGCAGTCAGAGTAATGGTAACAAAATAAATCACATAATTTCGTATGCTTTTTTTCATATTTTGTATTGCCAGTCTAACGTACATCACTTACCCCGCCTCCCATCATGGTAAGAACATTCAGGATTTTATCAAAAAATACCTTCCTGGTGTCCCTGCCTTTTAAGATTTCTGTAAAAATTACACCGTCACGTAAAAATAGAATCCGATTGGCATAGCTTGCCGAAAACGCATCATGTGTTACCATTAGAATGGTTGCGCCCAGATTTTCATTCATACTCTGCATGGTGGATAACAGCATCTGAGAGGAATGGCTGTCTAAAGCCCCTGTGGGTTCATCGGCTAAAATCAGCGTCGGATGATTGATGGTCGCTCTGGCACAGGCACATCTCTGCTTCTGGCCACCGGAAACCTGATAGGGATATTTATCCAAAATATCAGCAATATTCAGACTTTTGGCAATCTCTTCCACTCTCGGCTCTATTTCCCTGACCGGAATGTGGTTAATAGTCAGCGCCAGCGCAATATTCTCACTTATGGTCAACGTATCCAGCAGGTTAAAATCTTGAAAAATAAATCCCAGATTTTCTCTCCGAAACTTTGCAATGGCCTTTTCTTTAATCTCTGTTACATCTGTACCATCCAGATAAATATGCCCTGCGCTTACTGTGTCTATGGTAGAAATACAGTTTAGCATCGTTGTCTTTCCAGAGCCTGACGCGCCCATAATACCTAAAAACTCACCTTCCTGCACAGAAAAATCAATATCCTGAATTGCTTTTGTTACATTTCCTTCATTTCCATAAAATTTTTGAATATGGTCTAATTTTAAAATTTCTTTCATGATATTCACCTCGTCTTTTGATATTCTGATTGTAACGGATTTTTGCCTGTGTTTGTATCAGGTTTTCTAACAAAATTCTAACAAAAATGTAAGAAATGCAGGGCTTTCCTCAGCCCTGCACCTGATGAATAAAATGATTGATTTGAAAGGACAGGCTCATCGTTGTTCCTGTTTCTCCCGACTTAGCGGCAATTCCTATTCCCAGCTTATCACAAAGTCTTTTGCAAAGATAAAGCCCGATACCGGTTGCACTTTGCCGGATACGTCCATTTTGCCCGGTAAACCCTTTCTCAAAAATACGGGGCAGATCATTTGCACTGATTCCTATTCCATGATCTTCTACAAAGAGAAAAATCTGATCTCCCTGCACCCTGGTATAAAAACGCAATACAGGATGCTCCCGACTGTATTTTACAGCATTGACAATCAACTGATCCAGAATAAACCGGAGCCATTTTTCATCCGAATAAACCGTCAGTTCACTCTCTTCTGTCTCTAAGGAAACCTGATTCTGCAATAAAAGATACTTGTTATCTGCGATTGCCTGATGCACCACATCAAATAACCGGATTTCCTGAACAGAATAATCCTTTTCCGTATATTCACTGCGGGCATAATAAAGCGCCTGTTCTGTAAAGCGATTGGTTTTTTCCAGTTCCCTCATCAATTCTCTGGTAAAAGGTTCTTTATGATTTTCACACAACAGCTTCATTGCAGTAATCGGTGTTTTGATTTCATGAATCCACTGCTCAATATATTCCCTGTACTCCTGTCTCTCCCTTGCTACTGTTCCAATCTGTTCCAGCATAGATTTGGAAGCCATTTTTAAAAGTTGAAAATAAACCTGTTCTTCCGCACCTTCCGGTTCTGGCAGCATCTCTGACAACAAGTATTTTTCTTCCAGACCTTCCGCCATCTTTACTAATTTATTTAATCTCCTTTTTCTTTGATAATAGGTAAATGCCAGTATACCAGCCAGTAACAATATCCAGATAATAAGAATCACTGCAATACTATCTACATTATTTCCTACAAAGAACAAAAAAACCGATAACAATACCATACAGACGATATTGATAATCAAAAGGGGAATTTTGTCTTTCCAATACTGTTTTCCATTCATAATGTGTACCCCTGACGGTGTTTTGTTTTTATAAAGTCTTTAACACCAATCTTTGACAGTTTTTCTCTGATGCGCCCAATATTTACACTCAATGCATTATCGTCTACATAGAGTTGATTGTCCCATAAATATTCAATTAAATCTGCTCTTGTGCAGATAGTTCCTGCATGTTCAAATAGATAGTACATAATCTTCAATTCATTTTTGGTAAGTTCTGTTTGTTTTCCTTCCGCTTCTATTGTACCAGTCTCCAAAGACAGAGAAACTCCCTGATACGTCAAATGCCTGCTTTGTGAATCAGGATAAGCGCGTTTCAGCAAGGAAGCAATTTTTGCCAGTAAAATGGCTGTGTGATAGGGCTTTGTGATAAAAGCATCTCCTCCTAGCATAATACTGTTCAATTCATCCATATCCGTATTGCAGCTGGTAACAAAGATAATCGGAGCCTGGGAAAAACTCCGAATGCCAGAACAAATGGTAAACCCGTTTTCCTGCGGCAATTTAATATCCAGTAAAATCAGATGTGGATTTATTTTTCGTACCTGTTCTGTTACATGAGAAAACTCTTCAATAACAGCGGTGTGATATTTATTTCCCTCCAGTATGGTTTGCAGTTCTTTCCGAATCACCGGATCATCCTCAATAATTAAAATTTCTGTGTTCATAACAATCCTCCTAAACTGCATTATAACATAATACAGCTAAAATTGGAGCAAGTTTCCCTGCCCCAATTCGTCTTATTCCGTTGTTCTTATTTGTTCAACAAGAGATTGTTTTTTCAGATTTCCCGTTGTGTAAGAAATTAAAATAAACTGCACGATTAACAGAAGCCCTAAATAGATCCATGCCACCAGCCACGGGAATGAATAATAGAAATATGGATTCATTGTTTTAACTGCCTGTACGCATAGAAAACCAAGTCCAGCTCCCAAAAGCAGGGTTACAAGTGTAGCAAAAGCAGAATAAATCAATCCTTCATAACACAACATTCTGATTAGTTGTTTTTTGCTCAACCCGATGGCCTGTAACATTCCTATTTCCTGCCTTCGTGATAAAAAGTTCGTAATTGTCGTATTTACAAGGTTGATGAAAGAAAAGCACACAACAATGATGGCTACAATCAGCAATGCTCCAAAGGGAAGCTGCTGATTCCTGCTGTAATAAGTGATACTTTCTTCTATGGTATCCATAACCAAGTCATCATTTCCGTCTGTTAGTTCGTTTAATGAAGCCTCAACCGTATCAGCTTTCTCTGCTTCCGTTATTACCGATATCGTTCCAGAACAATCCATTTCGCACGCTTCATTCATAAGTTCTTCGGGCATAGCAAAACACATATTAAATGCCGGATGACTGAAATTGCTGACAATTCCCATAATCGTATAGCTTTTGGTTATCGTCTTTCCTGATTTCGTTAAAAAATCAACTTCAACACTATCACCAAGTTGTGCGGACAGAGATAGGTTTTCCGCTGTATCCTGTATGAGAATGATGCCATTTTTTGATACTAATTCATGGTAGTCAACTGTTCCGGTAATCAAGTTTTCCTTCAATGCAGAAACATCTTCTTTGGCAAATCCGTAAATCCAGTTGTCATCATAATCATTGACACGATATTCTGCATCCGTGTAATACCACCGCTTGGTTCCTGTAACGCCATCCATAGACTCTATTGCATTTTCAAAATCAGCATTTAGTAAATCCTTTTGCTGTAATCCGGCTAAAGAAACATCGGCAGTATCCCACGATTGATTTGCGTTAAGCTGAATATTAAATTCACCAACAGGAAACTCCTTTCCCCGCGCCTCTGCAACGCCATCATAAGAAATCAACATAGTGGAAATCAGTACAACTAACACGCCGCCCAGTGAAAGGGAAAGTATTGTTAAAATGGATTTTGTCTTTTGTCTGGACAGATTCATTTTGGCAAGTGAAGCAGGGGTTATGTTACGGTGCAGCACAGAACTTTCTTTCATCTTTCCCTGATAATCGGAATACCGCAAGGCTTCCATGGGAGAGACCGCCGCCGCTTTTTTTACAGGTGTACGAATGGAAAGCATCACTATAATAAATGCAAAAATCCCAACTCCAACTGTCACACCGAAAGTAGTCAGCCAATACCAGCCATCGGGAACCAGAAAATAGCCGATTACATTTCCAATCACCAGCCCCATAGGAATACCAATGGCAGCCAGCAGTTTTCCCTCACGATAAACCATTTTTTTAATCTGCCGCTTTGTTGTTCCAATGGTGCGAAGCTGTCCATAATTCCGAATACTACTGGCTACTGAAATATAAAAAATCGAATAAATCACAATGCCGGAACCAACGAAAGTTATAAAACCAATCAGGAAGTAAAACAGCATATCACTTCCACGATTTTCGTCCTTTAAATTGAAATAAGTAGAACGGACAATCACATTGTCATCGGAAATTTCTAATTGCTGTGCCAGAGTGTTTGCATAGCTGGTTGCTTCTTCTTCACTCATATTTTTGGCGTTCTTCAAGCCAATATAGTAATCCATCACCATATTATTTCCAGACTGCTGCTCTGCCAGCTCTTTTGATATAATGGCTGTATAACGTCCAATATCTCCTGTTTTCACATCTAAGATTCCCGTTAATTTGAACTCATGCATCGTTCCGTCAGGAAAGGGGATTTGAATAGTCTGCTCCAATTTATTGGAATATCCCAAATCATCCAAAAAGGCTTCCTGTACTACAATTTCATCTTCCGAAACCGGTAAATCTCCCGAATAGTGCATACTCTGGGATTTTAGCATAGCTGCATTTGCATAAATAAAATGAACGGTTGAATGGTTTATTTCCTCAGAAAATGTATTAAAAAATTCTCCAACCCATGCAATTTCTTCTTGATGATATAGTTCCTGCCCCTGTTGCTCAGAAATCGCGTGATATACAATCTGCGCTGTCTTTTGATTCAGTTTTTGTGTTTCCTGTGGCACACCAAAACCATAAAGGACAATGGTAGATAATAATGCGCTTGCAAGGGCAATGGTCAAAATAGTAAAGATATTTCTTTTTCGATTTGCTGTTATATTTCTATTGGATAGACGTTTTACAACAGCTCTTGTATCATTTTCAAAAGGCAGGGTCATGGTTGTATCACCTCCATATTTGACAAATTCGTTATACTAAAAAACGGTTATTCCATTGCCCGCATTTGTTCAATCAGAGATTGTTTTTTCTGTCTGCGGATTGTCCAAATGGACAAAATAAGTTCTACTGTAACAACTACTGCTACATATGCTCCCATCTGCAGCACTGGAAATTCATAAGGAAGAATTCGTCCGGCATAAGCAGTGATACTGAATTTTCTCCATACCAGAAGCGTAATTGGAAGTCCAATGGCAAGCATAAGCAAAATACTGCTAACCACATACCCCATTCCTTCCCATACCGTCATTTGCGCTAATTGTTTCGGCGCTAACCCAATCGAACGCAACACGCTATTTTCCTGTCTGCGGGAATATTGATTGGAAAGTGTTGTATTGATAAGATTAATCACACCAAACAAAAAGATAAACCATGAAATCACCTGCATTACACCATATGCTACATTCATATACTCATAACTATCTACCTTATCCTCAAAGGTATCCAGGCCAATATCGGTATGGGAAACAACAAGATTCTCCAAAGCCTTTCCCACTTTTTCGGATTTCTCCGGATCGCAGACAATGTCCCAGGAGTAATCAAAATTAGTTACATCTGGTATTAATTCCTGAAACAGTTCTTCCGACAAAAACATCATTGGTCCATCCACTCCGATTGGGCCATGTCCACTGGCAAAAATTGTTTTTCCCCCATCAAAAAATCCTGATATGGTTACAGAAATTGTTTTCTCTCCCAATGAAAGTTCTATGGTTTCCCCCAATTTCTCTTTCCCCTCAAAATCACGATAATTGTCTTTCAATAAAATACTATTATCGCCCGGCATACTTCCTTCTACAACAGCCTGTTCCAAAAGTTCCCTATTTTCGTTAGTAATCATGTCGCAAGTACCGCGCGCAGTAATTCCACCAAAAGTAGCTCCATAACTTGCAGATTTCCTTGTAACCAGAATATCTTCTACTCCATCAATCCCCAAAACTTCCTGTTTCAATTCCTCATTCAATGGATTCCCCTGTTTGAGAAGATCAATATGCTCCATATCCGAATCAATGTAAATCTTATAATCCCCATTTTTGAAATGCTGCCTTGCCATTTTTTCCGGGGATTGCAGAAGCAGCAAAGAACTAACAGCCAAAAGCAGAATCCCACCCAAACTTAGAGAAAACACAATACTGACTGTTTTCTTCCAATCTCTGTGAAAATTCAGCATTCCAAGAGAACAAGGACTAATCTTTTTTCTCTTTTCCCGGTTCTTTATCTTCTTTTGAAGGGAAGTAAAACGAACTGCTTCAACTGGTGAGATATTTGCGGCTAATTTCACAGGCTTTCGGATAGACAGACAAATCATGGTCCAGCAGATGAATATCGTACCTCCAATCACCAGAAGATAGCCTAAAAGAGAAAATCCTTTGGGGAACAACAAAAGTGTCACTCCAAGACCAAGTAAAACTCCCAAAGACATACCTTTCCACCCCAGAGAATGTCCTTCTTTTTTTACAATACGCATAATCTGCTTTTTAGTAGCACCAATCGTCCGAAGCTGACCATAACTTTTTATTTTATCAATAATGGAAATGCGGAAAATACTTTGTATGACAACACAGCCGCCTACCAAAACAATACCGGCAAAAGCCATAAGCAACAAAACATTCTCCATGGAAATGTCTCCGTCAATATAACGGAAGTACGCATCATGAAATCCGACTCCAGGTATCTGCAACTCCTCTTTAATCTTCTGAATGTCAGATTTAATAAGTTCTCCGTCTAACTGATCCACATGATTCAGATGTACATAGGCAAAATATCCGTCAGGTTCATACTTCGTACACTGCTTTAGCATTTCTTTTGAGATAAGAAAAGAGTACATATTTTGTTTTTCTTGTCCTGTTGTATCTAAGATGCCTGTAATGGTATAGTCCCCTGAAAAACTTTCTGTATCCAAAGTAACAGAATCACCAATATGACTGTCTGGGAAGAATTTTGAAAGCCATTCTTTACTTACTGCAATCTCATTTTTCTCTTCCGGTAAGTCTCCATCTGCCAAATTCATCTGGGAACGTGCCATATACAGGGTTTCCTTATCCGTATAAGCAAAGAAACCTTTAAATCCCTGTGTAGAAACTTCCTCCCCGTACATATAGTATTCTCCCACACGTGCAAATTCCGGTACTTCTCTTAACTCTTCTATATGGGCTTCATCTACCTGTACATAAGTTGCTTCGTAAGTATCTATCACTTTCTTCTTTTCTGTTTGCATCAGTGAAACTCCAACCAAGCCAGAAAGACTGATTAAAAAAGCGGCTAAAACTACCGATATTATTACCATGATATTTCTTCTTTTTTCGCTTTTTAAATTTCTCTTCGCCAGATTCTTGACAATTCCATTTGTATTATTTTCAAAAGGCCAAGTCATAGCCTGCCACCTCCCTAACTTACAATCTTTCCATCCTCAATCCTCACAATTCTATCTGCAAGTCGCGCAATCTCATTGTTGTGAGTAATCATTACTACGGTCTGATTGAACTCTGAACTGGTTCGCTTAATCAGCCCCAAAACGTCTGCACTGGTCTTGGAATCCAGGTTTCCTGTCGGCTCATCGGCCAACACGATGGCTGGTTTACTGATTAAGGCTCTGGCAATGGCAACCCTCTGCTGCTGTCCGCCGGAGAGATTATTCGGCATATTTTTTAACTTATCATCCAACGCCAGCATATGAATAATTTCTTCCAAAAACCTTTTATCTACCGTATCTCCGTCCAGCTCTACGGGAAGTACAATATTCTCATAAACATTCAAAATTGGCACCAGATTATAGTTCTGGAAGATAAATCCAATATTCCTTCTTCTGAAAATCGTCAGTTCTTCATCATTTTTCTTTGCCAAATCTTCTCCTCTGACAATGACACTTCCACTGGTAGGGGTATCAAGACCGCCCATCATATGAAGCATCGTGGATTTTCCGGATCCTGAGGTTCCTACCACTGCAACAAATTCTCCTTCTTCTACTGAAAAATTCACACCATCCAGTGCTTTTGTAATATTCGGCTCCGTACCATAATATTTTTTTAAATCGATTGTCTGCAAAATACTCATATTTAAAAACTCCTTTCACCTCTTTGTTGATGAACCTATTATAAAATACAAATGTCTCAGAAATGTCCGAAATAGAGAAGAAATTCAAGGAATTTTGACTTGAATTGTTACAAATTTAGGACATTTCAAAAAAATTGCAGTAGACACCTAAAAGGCAATCTACTGCAATTTCGTCTTTTTTACTTTTCACTTTTTCAGGATTCTTTTGCCAAGGACTCCTGGCATCAACACATTTCCTGCAAGTAAAATCAGCAATATGAAAACCATTTCTTTAAACGGATAAACGAATACAAAGTAGGAAATCTTTGTTTTCATATACCATCCAGCTCCATAGAGCAAGAGGGTTCCCACTGTCAGCAACAGTACGCAAAGTATCAGCCAGGTAAGAATGCCTTCTGCAAGAAACATCCTATATAACTGCTTTTTAGTCACTCCGATATTTTCCATGGTAATACATTCCTTTTTTCTCAGTATCATATCAGTCATTCTTACATTCAAAAAATTCAGAATCCCGATAAAAACCAGACAAGCACTGACCGCAAGCAAGAACCATCTGCTTGTCTGAATATAATTCTGCTCTTTTAATAACAGGTCGGATTTACACTCCATTTGCAATAAATTTAGGTTTTCATCATACCCTCTTTCTGATTGAAATTCCATATTTGCATTTCTAAGAAGCTCTTTGAAAGATGCTTTTATGGAATTTTCCTGTCTGCCATCCACATTGAAAGAAATGGCAAAAATCTGAGGTGTCAGATGTTTAGACAGTTCCTGATAGGTTTCTTCCGTAACAAGCAGAATATTCGTGTCTTTTCCCTCCCAGCATAGCTCTAATTCCGGGAATGCTTCGTCCATCCTGTCCACATATCCGCAGTTTATTAGTGTTTCCGGAGTCAATCCAGCCATTTCTGTTCCAACAGGAACCAAATCGTAAACCTCAATCTCTTCTCCGATCTGTTTGACAGTTCTCTCTTCGTTCTCTTCTGATATTTGATGCTCATGGAGAAGTAACGTTCCCTTTCCATGTTCAAATGTTTCCCAGTCTACTGGCAGGTCCTGTTTTATTACAAAGGACTGCAATTTTTCTTTCTCTTGGGAATTGATTTTTTGAATCACCGTGTTCTGCTCATCTGAGCCATGTAACAATCGAATACCCTCTCTTCCATTTTTCCCAATAATCGGATAAAAGCCCTGTATCTGTACTTCATCCTGTATGCTGTCTCCTGCGATTTTCTGTACCTCTTCTAACAGTTCTTTGGGAAAGAACACCATATGTTCTGTATCTGGTGAGGTTTCCATCAAAGTAGTACATGCTTCCTGAGTAAGAGTTATCTGGAAATCCGGTTCCTTCAAATAACGATTTTGTAAATCTACCCCTCGCACCATAACAGCAGACCAAAGCGCCAATCCACATCCCATGGTTAAGGAAATTATGGTGATAAAAAATGCTCTTTTATTACGGAACAAATATCTTTTCGCCAGATAAATTTCCGGATATCTGCCCCAACTTCGATGCCTTTGATGCGTAAGATGGGTTTCCTTTTTCTGTAAAGAAGCCTCTTCATATTTCATACATTCCAATGGGCTTAGATTGTTCAGCTTTCTCTTTACTATAAGCACCGCAACTCCTACTGTAAGGGCTGCCGGAATGATGGATACCAGGAGAAACGCTGGTTGAAAGAGGCGGATTCCTTCTAACTCTCCTGCCTGTTCCATGTACATGTTCTTCACCAGATAAGGCAAAACTCCCAATACAAGAACACTGCCTGCAAGCCCGCCCAGAAAACTTCCCTTTAATACAATTTCCAGCATTTGCCGAAACATTGTTCTTACAATTTGTTTCGGCTGCACGCCAATAACTTCTAAAAGTCCATATTGCTGCAGATCTTTTTCCAATGACAAATTCAAAATATTAGAAACAAATAAAAACATACACAATAACATCAAGAATGATAGTACTGCTGCAAATCCATAACTGCCTGCCATTCCTTCCATTGCTCTGTAAACTGAGGAATCCCGACTGATGATCCGCTGTCCTTCTTGAAGTTCAAGATCTTCTGTCAACTTCTGCTCAATCTGAAGTCCACTGGCTGATTTTTCTTTCACATCAAGCAATACCCGACAAGGATTCCAGGTCATTTTATTTTCAATCAGTTTTTGTTCTGACAAAAATGCAACGGAGGAACTTGCCCCCTGATTCCCATATTCTGTAAAATATCCGGAAAGCGTAAATTTCTGAAGTCCGGTTCCTTTTGTATGGAATACATCATTCCAATAAAAATCCAGTTCTACTTCCATCCCAATCTGCGGCTCAGAAATCCCCAAATACTCCAGTGTTTTGGTAGAAAGCATGATATCCTGCTCTTTTTGGGGATAATCGCCTGTTATCTGCGTATATGCCGGAGCAAGCATTTTCTGAAACGTAATTTCATCTGCCACGACACAATCACAATATTTGAGATTCTGGCTTAACAACTTCCCTACAAATTTCTGTTTCCCTGTTTCCGATATGTAAGACAGACTGCCAAGCTGCTGTGCCATTTCCTCTGTACCATTTTCGATATAGGCAGATACAGACATTCCATCGGTTCTGATATTCTTTTGAACATCTACTTGAAACTTCCCATATGCAAAACTTAAAATACAAAAAATAACACTTACTGTAAGCGTAACCGCCAAACGCAAAAGACGATTTTTGTTTCTATTTCCTTTTTTGTACGAATCGAAAAGTACTTTTTCCGCTGGTTGGTGATACTCATAATTTGCCATTTTCCACAACCTTTCCATCTTTCATGCAGATGATCCGATCTGCCATGGCTGCAACGTTTTCATCATGGGTAACAATGAGTAACGTCTGCTGATATTGGCTGCAAATTCCTTTTAGCAGTTTCATAACAGAAGCACTTGTTCTGGAATCCAAATTTCCTGTTAATTCATCCCCTAAAAGAATGGTGGGATGGGTATAAACTGCCCTGGCAATAGCAACTCTTTGCTGCTGCCCACCAGATAAGGCATCCGGCATTTGAAAAAGTTTCTCTTGGATTTCCAAATCTTTCACCAATCTGAAAACCTCTTTTTCATCCACCTTCCGTTTCATCAGTTTTGCCGGAAGTACAATATTTTCATATACATTCATGGTAGGAATCAGATTATACTTCTGAAAAATAAAGCCAATATGCCATCTGCGAAAGTCCGTCTGTTCCTCAAAAGATAACTGCGCAATATCCACATCATGGATAAACACACATCCATGGGTTGGTCTTTCCAATCCTCCGATTAAATTTAACAAGGTAGATTTTCCACTTCCAGAAACTCCCACTATTGCGACAAATTCTCCTTCTTCTATGGAAAAGGATACGTTGTCAACTGCTCTGAGATAATGATCTCCATCTATATACTCTTTTGTGAGCGAAACCACTTTTACCGCTGCCATTTTTCTCCTCCGCTTTTGGACTCCTACACTACCATCTTGGCAGGAAAATAGAGAATGCAGAACCTTTTCCCACCTCGGATTCCACCGTAATATAACCGCCTTGCTGCGTCACAATCTCTCTGGCTAAATAAAGTCCGATTCCCACACCGGGCTGGTTATGCACCTCTTCTTCCCTGTAAAACCGTTTGAAGATAGCTGCCTGATTACTTTCTGAAATTCCTTTTCCTGTATCTGTTACTTTCACTTCCACATACATTTCCCATTGTGCTACGAAAACCTCTATGCTTCCTCCTGCCGGGGTATATTTTACTGCATTGTCCAACAGGTTAAAAAGAGCCTCTTCCGTCCATTTACTGTCATGGGAAACGCACAAATCTTCCGGGCAATCTACCGATACCTGAATTTCTTTCTGTTCTGCATGATACATGATTGCACTCATTGCCTGAGCCAATGTATCATACAGATATCCTTCCTCTTTTTCTAATTGAATGGCTCCTGTTTCCAAACGGGAGGTTTTCACAAGCGCCTGAATCAAAAAATCCAGCTTGTCCACCTGTCCTCTTATGCTTTTCAAAAACTCTGCTCTTTCCGTCTGCTCCATGGGCTTGGTAAGCAACGTATCAATGATCATTTTCATATTACTGACAGGCGTCCGAACCTGATGGGAAATGTCAGATACCAAAACCTGCAGTTCCTGCCTCTCTCCATCTACTTTCCGGTTTGTTTCCTGCAAAATTCCATACAACCGCACCAACCGATGGTGAATCCTTGCAAATAAGGTCTCCTGGTCTTTGATCTGTTTTGGAGCCTGGCTTCGATTTATCATTTCATCTAAAACCTGACATAATTCAGAAGTAAATTGAGAAAGTCGTATTCCAAAAGCCTGCACCAACAAAATGATCCACACACTTGCACAGGCAATCAAAAGCAAGCCACTCCATAGAACTTCCACCTGTTTTGTTATGAAAAAACATCCCAGGGTAATTCCAATCATAGACACTGCCATGCCTGCACTAAGCAGAAATAACATCTTCTTTATAGAATCGTTCTTTTCTTTCACGCTGGTTCACCCCCGGTCCATTTATAGCCCATACCATACACGGTCTTAATATATACCGTTCCATTCGCTTCAATTTTCCCTCGGATTCTACTCAAAGTCGTGGTCAACGTATGCTCATCTACATAGTTTTCCGTGCAATCCCAGATTTTTTCTAATAACTGTTTTCTGGTTAATACTCTGTTGCGATTCTTACAGAACAGATTCAACATCCGAAATTCCAGGGTAGATAACGTTAACGGATTCCCATTCAACATGGCAGTCTGTTCCGTAAAGTTTAAAAATAACCTTCCGTCGTCAAAAACCTCCTGCATGGTCGCATGATGTTTCATCATTCTCAGTACATTTTCTACTTTTCTTTGCAGAGAGTGAATAGAGAAGGGCTTCGTAATATAATCAACCGCTCCCAATTCATACCCTAGTATCTCGTCACTTTCCCTGTCATTGGCTGTAAGAAAAATCACAATCGTATCACTGTATTTCTCCCGGATTGTTTTTGCAATTTCATATCCATTTCCGTCTGGAAGATTAATGTCCAACAGCACCATGTCAAACCTCTGACTCTTCAGCACTTCTTTCGCCTCTTTTACCGTTTCCACGGAAGCAACTCCATAGGATTCCGATTTCAGATTGTAAACCAACATTTCATTTAAAAGAGCATCATCTTCCACGATTAAAATCTGTTTCATCTTTTTTGTCCTTTACGATATATTTGTTATGATTCAAGTTTTATTTTACAACAAAAATGTCCTAGAAATGTTACAAATCGAAAAATTTATGATTTTCTTTTTGAAATCTTAAAAGTCTCTTGTAACGCAAAAAAGATGCATGTCACCACACACCTTCATTGCTTGCTAAAATCCCTTTATACCGCTTGCTTTTTAAAACCAATTAATTTTTTCTTTTCTAAATTGGGGCGTATCACTTTTTTGATACGGATTATAGTTATGAAGATTGCAACCAAATTCCTTCAAGGATTGAATTTGATCCTCTGCTGACCATTCAATCAATGAGATTCCATCAAATTCTTCAATATATCCATTATCCATCACATTTTTAAAATACCATTCAACAACGGTCTGATTTTCTTTGTGAAAAAACTGTTTGATGTCCCACGCTATTACGCTTCCTCTCCTATTCCATTCCTGAAACCAATGTTTTACGGTTTCACGATTTTCATAACATGGTCCCCAGCTTTCCGTATAAATTACGTTCTCTGCAAAAATATCATCCATTCCCATATCTTTCTTTTCCAACCACATAGAAAACCATAATCGGATGATCTGTTCTCTCTTGTCCATAATAGAATCCCCCCAAAATCAATCTTTCTTTCCATCTATCAAATCATAACTCAGATCCAAGAAGTCTAAGACTTTCGCTTCGCTTACTGTTCCGTCCAATAGCATCGTGATCCAATATTTTTTATTCATATGATACCCCGGTAAAAATCCATAAGTCTGTGTCAGAAGTCCCACCATATCCGGTTCACACTTTACATTGATCACATCCACGATACCCTCTTCTTCTAATCCCAGCCGGGATTTTTCTACCTGCATCAATACTGCATACCACTTCCCATTCTTGTGCCGAAGTACTGCACTCTTCGGTGATGTTTCCCAGAGATACTCCGGAACCGTTCCATATTGCTTTTTTACATATTCAAAGATTTCTTCCCGTTTCAAATATTTCACTCCCCAATAACTCTATGTTCTCAATCTGATGATTGTATTTTTCAAAGTTGTAACAGGCAGGACATCTGCCCTGCCCGCATTTCCCATTATAACATTGTTCCTATGCTCCTACAACGCAATCCATTCTTTGATTTTTTACTCATTTTTAATAAGCTACCAGTCCATATCCCAAGATGGACTGAGAATTCACCGTATAACTGTTCTGCCTTACTGCATCTCCGCTGTTTCCCTCAATGGTATGTACCGTAGTTCCATCACAGCTTTCTACGATTCCCACATGATCGCTGGATCCGTCATGATCCCAATCGAAAAAGATGATAGTCCCTGGTGTTGGAACACTTCCTCCACTCTGCCATTTTCCTTTCTCCTGAAACCAATCTACACCAGCCGTACAAAGGGCAAACTTTGGCAGGACTCCCTTTTGAATGAGTCCTGCCTGATCGGCACACCAGGACACGAAACAGGCACACCATTCCTGTCGGCTGGTAAATCCATACCATGACCAGAACTTCTGTCCGCCTTCATTTCCAAGCTGACTTTTCGCAATGGTGACAAGCTGACCGTTTCCAAAAAGACCAGCAAACCAGCCGCCACCGGAATAATACCGCATCACATGGGGAACATACTCCGGATCTCCATAACCCGACCAGCCATGAGCAGCTGCCTGTTCCTGAGAAAATTGCAACGCATTGGCTTCGCTGTAACCACCAAACTTTTCCAATGCCCATGAGATATACCCATTCCCGTAATTGTATCCCTGCCAACTAAGTTTCAGTTTGTCCATATCCTGGGGACTTTCACATCCGGATTCCCGGACACAATCCGCATAGTATTGTACCCCCACTTTGATAGAATAGTCTGCATCCTGAATCGCACCGGGAGTATTGGGATACTGGGTGTTATAAGGACACTCACTGGCCTGCATGGGATCCGTTCCCCTGCCCCCACTCTCCTGCATCATAATGGCTTGGATTGCTGAAACATATTCCGGGATACCAAATTCACTGGCATACTTCTGAATGGCAGGCGTATGCGCCAACACTTCTGCGCTTAAAGCCTCACTACTTTGGGAATTTCCCAAAAAGGCTGCACCGCCAATGATTCCTACAATCAAAATCAGAACAACAAAAACTGCACCACCGCCTGCCATCAGCGCCGCAAACACCGCTTTTACTGCATGAGCAGCGGCTTCTGCCATGGCTTTTACTCCTTTCGCAGTTGCCTGTGCAGTCTTTGCGCTTTGCTTGGCAGTCTGAACAGAACGCATGGCAGCCCGTTTTGCTTTTCTGGCTGCTTTCATGGAATTTAGTGCCTGTTTCTTCTGCAAGATTGTCTGAGTTTTCACTTTCTCCGCTGAAACCGGAGAGGCTTTCACCACACGGGGCGCTGTTTTTACTGTTCGGTTTCCAGCCTCCTTAATTGTTTTCTCTGCTTCTGGCTTGACCTTGATGCTTCTTCCGGCTCCTGTACGCCCTTTCTTCGCCTTCGTCTGCCCTGCCTGGTCGGATGTGCCACCTGCTCCTGCTTCTCCGTCCAAAGGGGCTGTAGTGGCTTCTCTCTGCTTTTGTTTCCGCTCCATAAGTTTCTCACGGGTTTTTACTGCCAGTTTCTTGCCCCCACGATAGGCTGCAGAAGCGCTTTCCTTTCCAGCCCGCTGCTCCACACGCTGGATACGGTTTCCGGCATACTCTACCGGAGATTCCTCTCCCGTTTCTCTTCCCATCTTATCTGCCATGATACTGGACTTTTCTTTCGTTTCCAACATGGCAGAACGCACCAGTTCCTTTGGAAACCGGGAGGCAGGATTACGGATCTTCGGACTTTGATCCCGCACTTTTTCTTTGATATCCTTCAATCACACACCTCCCATCTTCTGTAACTTTCTAGCGTTCCCTTCCCCGCTTTTTTGATTTCTTCTGCTGGTTCTCCAGCTGTTCCAGTTCCCTTACCGCTTCCTGCACCAATGGATGGTTTGCATAATAGGGAACGCAAGACAATAACTCTTTTCCTTTCTTCCCGGTAGCCAATGGATATTCTCCCTCGTTATATAGAGGATCCTCTGCATGGTGCAGAGAAAATTCCAAAGACGGAAGCATCTGAGGGGAACATTTGCAAAATCTCTGGTAATGTCGGAATGCTTCTTTTAAAGATGTGCATTCGATGCGCTCTCCCATCCCAGGAAATTCTCCGCATTCAGATGCAAAAAAGGTAATGGTTGTTTCTTCTTTCATGGCTCTCACCTCTCTCTGAAAAATTTTTTATCGAACTGCCGCCTTCTGTTTTTCTTTTTTGCCTAACTTCAAAGGATGTTGTTCCTGCTTTAGTTCCAGCAGGGTATCCTTCACAGACCCTTGTTTTCCCCCTCTTGCCTCCAGTTTCTCTGTCTGCTGTTTCAGTTGCTCTGTTTTCTGCTCCAGCCTATGAATGCTCCGCATAGACTGAAATAGCACCTTCTGTGTTTGAAAGATCATTCCCTGTTCCGGATTTCGCTCTGTGATTTTTGCGGTATCTTTTCCGTTCATTTCCAGAAATGCATTTCGCAGATGCCCTTTGGCAACATGCAGTTCTTCTGCCATGCTCCCCAAACGGTCAATCTTCTGATCCATCGACAGCATCACCGTATGCAGAGACGATTGGATTGTTTGCAAGCCTTGGGTAAGGTGCATTCCCTTTACGACACAGGCAAGGGCTTCTTTCCCCTTTTCTTTGAAAGCAATCACTGCCTGCTCTGCCCGTTTCACAAATCTTGCCTTAAATTCTCCCACCTGAAAACGAAGCGTTTTCACCTGTTGCTCTGCTTTCTGGATTGTATTCACCGCAAAGAGTTTGATCTTACTTTCCTGCATCACACCCAGCTGTTTCTTCACCTCACCCAGTTCCTTCAATACAGTTCCCAATTGCATTTCCATGGAGTCAATATAGTCTGCCATACGGATCACAGCTCCTTTTTCCTGCTCCATGCCCTGCTGTTCCAACAGCTCCAGCAATGCCCGGATACTGCCCTGCTCCCGAAGCGGTTCTTTTGTTTCCGGAATCTCTGTGCTTTTTTCTTCCATCTACATTCCCTCCTTCCCAAATGGGCGCTGCCGGAGAACTTCCAGCAGCACCTAAAAATCTATTTATCTAGCATTCACCAGGTTTCGTTGTCATCAAGCGGTACAACTTTGTATTCTTCGGAAAGCTGTTCTCAAAAGGCACTAAGTTTCCAGAGCAACGGATCAGCCCTTTTCCTGCGCCTACATTGGTGATATAGGATAACTGGTTCTCGGAAATATTCAAAAGAGAAGCCAGTTCGTCCCGGTCTGTGGTTGCCTGATTCAAAAGGATTAAAAACTCACTATTTGCCAACATTAATCTTGCCGTATCGGATTTCAAAAGTTCCTCCACGTTCTGCGTTAAACCTGTCACAAATCCCTGGTATTTACGGATCCTCTTGTAGAGACGGTAGAAAAAGTCGGCACTATATTGATACCGGAATAACAGATAAAACTCATCGGCAAAGATCCAGGTGGTCTTTCCCTTTTTCCAGTTCTGAATCACCCGGTTGAAGATACTGTCCAAAGTAACCAGCATCCCCAAAGGCATGAGCTGTTCTCCCAGTTCTCGGATATCATAGGCAATAATACGGCTCTTCGTATTTACATTGGTTTTCTGTGCAAAGGTATTGAGACTTCCATTGATAAACAATTCCGAAGATAAGGCAAGCCCTCTGGCTTCCTCTTCCGGCTGGAGCATGAGCTGGCGGTACAGATCTTTCAAGGTTGGTACTTCGCTCTGGTAACCGCTTCGGATATATTCCCGGTACACATCTGCGGTGCAGCGGTCCAGAATGGATTTCTCCTTTGCCGACAGATTACCAGCCCCCACCAACTGTTCAAACAGAGACAAAATAAACTCAGACTTTTCAATGAGCGGATTCTTGTCATTGCCATAGGCAGAGTCCATATCCAAAGCATTCAGATGGGTATGGGACGTTGCAGAAATGGAAATCACTTCCCCATTTAGTGCCTCCACTAAGGAGCCAAATTCCGACTCCGGATCTAAGATCAGGATGTCATCATCGGTAGACAAGGCAAGGTCCACAATCTCTTCTTTTGCCGAGAAACTCTTTCCGGAACCGCTGACACCCAAACGGAAGGAGTTTCCATTCAATAACTTCCTTCGGTCTGCCACCAGCATATTTTTGCTTACTGCATTCTGCCCATAGTAAATACCTCCCGGCTGCATGATCTCCTGGGTATGGAACGGAATCAGCACTGCAGTAGACTCTGTGGTCAGGGTCCGCAGGGCATTGATCTTGCGGATGCCATAAGGCAGTACCGTGTTTAATCCATCCACTTGCTGCCACTTTAGGGTTGCCATCTGGCACAAATGCTTTCTTGCCACCGATAAAATACTCTCCGTATCCGAATCCAACTGCTTCTTGCTGTCTGCCATATGCACCATGGTAAGGATACCGAACATCATCCGCTGGTCTCTGGTCGTCAAATCGTCCAGCATTTCTTTCGTCTCTTTCCTCTGCAGTTCCATGTCATAGGGCACAATGGCAGAAAAGTTATTGTTAGCATTCTGGCGTCTCTGCCAGTTGGTCACATTTGTTTCCACACCAAGAAGTCTGTTCTGAATTTCTCTTACCGCCTCATCGGTTGGCACCGGAAGAATATCAATGGATAACATCAAATCCCGGCTCAAATCACACAACTCTGAAATCATGTCATCCTTTACATAACTGGCATAATCCTGCATATACAGCACCCGCCCGTACCGCTCATTGATCTTGAAACAATCTTTGGAAAATTCCATGGACTGAGGACAGATCCAGTCCTTGAAGCTGCTCCCCTTTTTTGCAAACGCCTTCATATCGAAAGGAAAGCACTGAGGCTGGTCTGCCCGAAAGAAATCCCGGAAGATCTGTAACCTCTGTTCCGCATCCAGTTCTTCCCCAATGGAGGACAGCTTGCTTAAATGGGTGATGATATCCGTTCCCACACGGGCAAAATAGGTTCTTGCCTCATCGATGTTCTTTTTATGGACACTGACCGTCAGATACCGTTCCTGATAGATGCTGTTGTTGGTGCCGCTGACCTTGGACAACAGCATTTCGTTATATTCCTTTCGGTATTCATCCAGCCCGTCCTCTTTCATGGGCAACAGCAGGGATGCTTCAAACTCTTCCTTATTAATCCTTCTGTTATTTAAGGTGATCTTCGCCGCTGCACCGGAATCTAAGGCATTTAACAGTTCACTGTAATCCAAAAACATTTCCGTCTTATCTTCTTTGCTTGCTATGGCATAGTTGATATCCGAAAACCGGAAGGACTTGGAAAACTTTGTCCCGGACTGGAACACCCCATCCGGCCAGATTCGCTGGATGGGGATTGCCTGTTGGACAGACCTTGGGACTTTGAACTTCTCCCGATCCATTTTCAATGCCTGCTGTAAGGTTTTAATCAAACGCACCACTCCTTCCTGATTTCTTTTTCTGTTTCATCCGTTTCTTTTTTGCCCGCTGTTCCCGCTTTTTCATAAGAGCTGTGCCATCTCCCTGTGTCTTTTCTCCCAAGGCAAGGGTCTCTTCCATGCAGGCATGGTACAGATCCTCACTCTGAAACAGCAGCCGCTTGGGATATAAAAACTCGGACTTCAGATACGCCCAGGCAAACTGCTCCGCATTCATGCCATGGTATTGAAAGAACCCACAGGCTGCGAACGGAGCAGCACCAAGGATACATAGCCACCCGGTCATCTCCTGCCCTACATAGTCTCCCAGACCAAAATAAATCCCTACCGCCACAAGAATGGCAAGCAGGGAAAAAATACACTGCCGCAGGTTCAGTCCCATAAACATGGACTCCTGATAGTTGCGGATTTCTTTATTCATTTTTACTTCCATTTTTCTCGCTCTCTTTCTTTTATTTTTTTCTATAATCCCATCATTTCCCGCACGATCCGGTCAGATGCTTTGACCGCACCCACCAGCACCAGCAGGTTGAACACCAATTCTCCCACATAGTTCCACACAATCGTCACCGCACTTAAGGACGTATCCCCAATGGCTGGCGGGCTGGCCGAATATACGGAAAAGATGATACAAGCCAGTGCAATGATCGCCCCTTCCAAACACACTCCCGCATAAGACTTGATAAAGTTCTTCCCCACCGACTGGGAGGGTTCTCCCGCAAAGGTGGAAATAGGAATAGGTGCAATGGCAGTGTACATATACAGCTTGAACATCCTTCCATATACCGTAAGGATCATAATGAAAGACAGCACTGTGATCAAAAGGCTTCCCAGCAAGGTCACAATCCACAAGGGAATGGATTCCAGCATTCCTACTGCTTCAATCTTCTCCACAATCTCTGCCGGAAGTTCACTGACACCACCGTTTGCCATCCCCGACTGTGCCATGATAGTAGACACAATCCCCTGCACAATGGAGAACAGCGCTGTCATCAGTTCCATACCATACATGATGGCGCCTTGTGCCAGCGCAAACCGGATAAAGGCTTTGAGGGCATGCTCCGGTTTCTTCATGTCCGTAAAACTGCCACAGGTCTTGACGATCCCGGCGGCAAAAAATAAGACCAACAGCCCATAGCCAATGGCAGTCAGCGCCCCATTGATCCCGCTGATCACATTCCAAATGTCTCCACCCTTAAAAGATTCCGGGCTTTGGGTGAGCAGTGTCCAGATTTCTGCCAGTTTCTCATTCCAGGTGTTCAGTGCAGAGTTTAGGTTCTGCACGATCCAGTTATCACTCAAACAGTTTCACCTCCTTCACCGAGGGCAGGAAGAACTTCTCCCTGCCGCTTCTGCCTCTCCCTGCTACCCAACAATCAGGTCCAAGATTTCTTTTGCGAAGGTGATGATAACGCCACCTGCCAGAGTCAGAAACCCATTGGCTCTCTGGCTGGGATCATGGCTCTTTAAACTAAGTCCCACCTGTACCACACCAAATCCCAATAAGATCAGACCAATGGCTCGGATCAGGGAAAAGATAAAGGTGGACAAGTTATTGATGACTGCCAGCGGATCCCCGGCGGCAAGCACCGGAACTGCCCCTACGGTCATGGACAGCACCAGCGCCACATAAAAGGCAAAGGGATATTTGGGTCCTTTCCCCATGGGTATGGGTGCAGTGGCATGGTTTCCTGTTTGATTCTTTGGCATTTCATTTGTTTTCTTCAATGGCATTCCTCCAATCCAAAAGACTGCTCCCCTCCAAGGATTTCCTCAGCTGAGAGCAGTTCATAATCATCCAGTCTCCTGGTATCAATGGTTACATCTTCATGGGACAGCGGCGCTTTCGCATAATCATAAGGCGGCGCACCGCCATCCTCCGTATATTTCACATTCACGTGCCTGTGCAGATCATACTTTTCATCCAAAATGGGACGTTCCCCACGCACCAACAATACTGCCTTCCGATTATCCAAAAGGCGTACCTCGTCTGGTGTCAAAAGTTCCCTTCCGGACTGTTGGAAATTCACAGAATAACTGCCGCTCCTTCCTTTGGTCTGTCCGTAGGTATTGGTATCCAATGTCTCTTTTCCCAATAGTTCTGAGACGTATTTATGCCCCTCTTTTTCATTGCCGCCTAAGTATAAAAATTCATCGCAATTTCCGATCAGACTTTCCCAGCTGTCCTTAAACAGAGCTTTCATCTGGGCGATATTCTGAATAATGATACTACAGGAAATTGCGCGCGACCTCATGGTTGCCAGCAGCTTGTCAAAGTCATCCGGCAATGCCACGTTGGGCCACTCATCCATGATACAGTGTACCGGGATCGGCAGTTTCCCATGGTATTTCCGGTCTGCCACATAGTAAAGGGTTTGGAACAGGTTGCTGTAGATCATGCCCACCAGATAATTGAGACTGGTGTCCGCATCCGGAATACAGCAAAACAGCGCCACCTTTTTCTCCCCGATGCTGTATAAATCCAGCTCATCGGTACAGGTTAGATTGGCAATCTGCTTTAAGTTGAACGCTGCCAGACGGACTCCCACCGAAATCAGGATGGACTTTGCAGTTTTTCCTGCCGCCTGCTTGTAAATGGCATACTGTTTCACTGCAATGCTGTCCGGATTGCGCATCTCCAGTCGTTCAAACAGAATGTCCAAGGGTGACTGGTATTCCTCATCGTCCTCTTTTACCTGGGCAGAACCTAACATTTCCATAATCATGGAGAAGTTCTGTTCCTCCGGCGGCGCTTCATGCAACAGATATAACATCAATGCCTGCAACAGCGCGGTCTCGCTTTTCTCCCAAAATGGATCCGAACTCTGCGCTCCTTTCGGTGTGGTGTTTCGAATCAGGTTGTTGATGAGTTTTAACACGTCCTTATCATCCCGCACATAGGCAAAAGGATTGTAACAAAAGGACGTTTCCGGGTTAATCAGGTCAAACACCCGCACCTCATACCCTTCCCGCTCCAGCAGTCCTCCGGTTTTCCGAAGAAGCTATAGCGATAGGTAAGGCTTTGAAGTAATCTCCACCTTTTCCCCCGCTCTACACCGTACATGATGCTTTCGC